>Ga0187849_1002885_pt1 | contig 15801 bp, 8 predicted proteins | sample June2016WEW_4_10_2_FD_132412 | JGI IMG/M metagenome (GOLD analysis project Ga0187849, IMG submission 132412) | Peatland microbial communities from SPRUCE experiment site at the Marcell Experimental Forest, Minnesota, USA - June2016WEW_4_100 | ecosystem: Environmental > Terrestrial > Soil >... | reverse complement strand
GGCTGCGCCAGAACCACTTCCGCGTAACTGGTAACGTCTATCGTACGGCGCTTCCGCGCGAGGTTGGTGATGCGGACGCGGCGCACTTCGATGTCATCCTCGGGCGAAACAGCGATCTCGGTATGGGTGTCATAGTCGTGGTCGCGGCAGCGAAACTCAGCTCGCCCTTCCGAGAAGATCGCCTCAAAATTCTTCGATCTCTTGAGCGTTGGCTGATATGCGGTTGACCAGAACTCCCTGCTGGTCACGTCGCGGATGTAGCAGAACGCGCCCCAGTTGTCGCAGGTGCCGTCTTCGCGCCAGCGTGTGACGGCGATGTCCTTCCAGCGGCTGTAACCGCCGCCGGCATTGGTGATCATCACGTGGTATCTGCCGTTCGAGAGCAACTGCACTTCCGGATTCGGTGTGTCGGGACTGCTGAAAACGCGTATAGGCGTCTCCGCGCCACTGGAAGCCGCGAGTAACTCGGGAAGCTCGGTAGTGTGCACATAGAACGCAGTAGCCTTGGGGACCCGCTCCTGAAGCAACAGCATGGTCGCCTGGAACAGGGGTTCCGACTCGAATCGTTTCTGCATCGGACGGCCCAGGAGCACATAGGCCAAAGAGAGAAAGCTCATACCCTGGTGATGTGTCATGAAGGAGCGAACCACGGCGCTCGATTGTCCACGCGGCCGGCGCGAAGGAGTGTAGTCGATCGCTTCATAGAAGCCGAATCTTCCTTCGACCCCTTCAGCGGCCAGCCGTTCGAGATTTAAACATGCCTTCTCGGGCGCCGTCATCAGCGCGAGCGCTGAAGCATAGGGCGCAATTACCAGGTCGTCGGCCAGCCCTCGTTTGAGGCCCAGGCCGGGCACGCCGAACGCCCGGTACTGATAGTTGAGATGAACATCGATTGCATTGTAGCCGCATTCTGAAATGCCCCAAGGCGTCCCGGATTTTCTCCCATACTCGATCTGGCTGGCCACAGCCGCCTTACAGGTCTGGTCGAGCAGCGTGTCTTCGTATGTCGGCATCACCAGGAGCGGCATCAGGTATTCGAACATCGAACCGCTCCACGAAAGGAGCACCGGTTCTCCACCGGCGATGGTGAGCAGACGTCCCAGGGCGAACCAGCTATCCTGCGGCAGTTGTCCCTGTGCAATCGCCACGAAAGTGGAAAATCTCGCTTCCGAGGCCAGTAGATCGTAGTAGCTGGGGTCCTGCCGATGCTCGCCCACGTTGTATCCGATAGCCAGTAGATGACGCGCCTTATCGAACAGGAAATCATACTCCATACGGGCAAGCTCGTTTGATTGCAGTGCAAGGCGCTCAATAGAGGCAATCCTTGCGCCGGCGCGCCGGCTTGCCTTCATGATGAGAGGCCGAAGCTCTTCAAGCAACGCCTTCTCTTCGTGGGTCACCTTCAGAGCCAGCCGACGCTCGATCTCCGGCAGGAGTTCCACTTCAAGGTTGGACAATTGGCGCAGCGTTGGGACCCCGTCGATACCGTGAAAGTCCTGGGGCGTGTTCTGAGAGGACAACAGCGGTGTCCACGGAGCGAGAAGCATTATCTCATCGAGGGCATCCCGGCACTGCCGGACGAGGCGGCGGGGCTGCCAGCCAGATTCGCCGCTCAATTCTTCGCCCCCGTCGCCCAGGTCCTCGGCGAGCGCCGCCAACCGGTTCAGGCGCTGCCACGCCGCTGTGAGCGTGAGAGGAGCGGTGGGACCGGCTGCCGGGGTGGCAGGGCTACGGCCAAGATGGCCGCCACTGCCCGCGAGTTCCATCTCCTTTTGAAGTTGAGCAAGCTGGGCCGGAGCAGCGTCTCCCGCAACGTCCACGAGGACCCTCAATGTGTCGCTGAGCCCGTCGAACAAGCGCGCCTCCAGGATCTTGTCATCGGGAAGAGCGAGCAGACCCTGCCGCAATGTCAGCAGATGACCTGCAAGGTTCCCGCTGTCAACCGACGAAATGTAGAGGGGCGGCAGCGGCTTCAGAGATTGCGTGTCGTACCAGTTATAGAAGTGGCCCCGGTGCCGCTCTAAGGCTTGCATTGTGCTTAGGGCGTTTGCTGTGCGTTCGATGAATTGTCCGGCTGAAATGTAGCCGAAATCGTATGCGGATAAATTCGCTAGCAGTGCTAATCCCATGTTGGTGGGCGAAGTACGGTGCGCGACCACGGCTGAGGGGTGCTCCTGAAAGTTATCGGGCGGCAGCCAATGGTCCTCCGGGCCGACGAAGGTCTCGAAGAACGCCCAGGTTTTCCGGGATATCTTCCGGAGAAAGAGGGTCTGGTCAATCGTGAGCCTTGCTTCACGGCGGCCGAGCGGCCGGCTGATCCACCAGACGATAGCGGGGGAGGCAAACCAGAGACCCAGAATGGGCACAGCCACAACAAAGGCGGCCGGCCTCAACAGCGCGAAACCAATCGCCGCCGAAGCGACAATAACCGGGGCTATCCACATAGCCCGGCACGAGCCGGTGAAGTCAGTGCGGCTGGTGCGACCAGGGCCGCTCGACGGGTTCCATTCGAGAAGCCGCCTGTGCGTGATCAACAGGCGCCAGACCGTGCGAACAATCGCATCCAGACTGAAGGACGCCTCGTATGGCAGGCATACGAGCGTAAATATAGCCTGGCCAAGGTGTCGGCCTGCCGAGCGTACTGCGCCGGCGAGATGCTGACCCAGAGTTACGTCGCCCTGCTTTTGAAGTGCATCCAAGACAGGGCTGATCAGAGAAGGAATCAGGATGATCCCCATCACCGACAAGGTCCAGAACCAGGCCGATGGCAACACCGTCCAGCCCAGCAGCAAGAGGAGCGTCAAAGCCGCCGGCACCAGACTGCGCCTCAGGTTGTCGAGGATCTTCAATCGGGACAGCATCGTGAGAGGGTTCTTTTGAAGGCGCCCATCAGGGCCGGGAACGCCTGCCGTCACCCACTGCGCGATCTGCCAATCCCCTCGAATCCAACGGCGCCGGCGGCTCACGTCCGCACTGTAGCGAGACGGGTATTCCTCGTATAACTGCACATCGCTCAAGAGCCCCGCCCGCGCGTAGCACCCTTCCAAGAGATCGTGGCTGAGGATCCGGTTGGCGGGGAAACGTCCTTCCGTCGCCCGCTCAAACGCATCTACGTCATAGATTCCCTTGCCAATGAACGAGCCTTCACCGAACAGGTCCTGGTAAACATCGGAAACGGCGCGCGTGTAAGGATCGATGCCGGGGTCACTTGCGCACATGTGCGCATACCGCGACCGGTTCGCTTGGGGCAGGCTCACCGCCACCCGCGGCTGAAGGATGCCGTAGCCCTCACAGACACGCTGTTTGGCTTCGTCGTAGCGCGCACGATTCAGAGGGTGCGCCATGGCGCCTACAAACTGCCGCGCCGAATCGCGCGCCAGTTGCGTATCCGTGTCCAGGGTGATCACGTACTTCACGCTCGCCAAAATTGCAGTTTCGCCTACGACGAGCGAGAAGCGGTCCCCGGGGTCAGTATGCGGCCCGGCTCGCAGAAGCCAATTCAAATCCGCAAGCTTTCCCCGCTTGCGCTCGTAACCCATCCAGATCCGGTCTCGAGGATTCCATCGGCGCGGGCGATGAAAGAGAAAGAATGTATCGCTTTCCGAGTCCCTGTGTTTTTTATTCAGATCTTCGATTCTCAGCCGAGCCAGCCGCAACAACGGTTCGTCCTCCGGCAGTGTTTCTTCGAGCGCGTCCGGAAAATCGGTCAACAGGCCGAAGTGGAGATGGTCGTCGCGATTTGCCAGGAAACGAACTTCCAACGCATCGATCAAAGCCTCGATATTGTGAACGCTTGTGAGCATAGTCGGGACTATCACCAGAGTGCGCGATTCCGGCGGAATCCCTTTTGAAAAGTCCATTCGCGGCAGCGGATGCGGCGTCACCAGCAACGTAGCCAGCCAGTTCACTGCGGCCACCGCCAGATGGCTTGCACATAGAACGGAAAGAATCCCGGTCAGCGCGAGCAGCCAGCCATGCAACCCGCCGCCATGCGCTTTCACCACCAACAGCCCGGCCAAGAGGACCGTCATCAGCATGATCGCGCCGCCATAGAGCGGCAAAGGATACCGGCGGCCGGCTTTTCGAAGGGCCTCAAGGGGTGATGAACCCACTTCCGCCAGTCGCTCGAGCTGCGCCAATCCCTTATCGACCAGGTAGAAGCCCACATGGCAGCAGGGCTGCCGGCCGGGATCGCCACTCAAACCTTCAACGGCGGCACAGCCAGAGCCTGCCCCGGACTCGATCCGGGGATCTGCACAGCCCGCCCGCCCGCCCGCGATGTGGGCGGCGGCCTCCAGTGCCGATTGGATCGCTTTGCGCGCCACCTCGCTTTCGGAGCACCGGCTTCTCTTCGCAATCTTTTCCACGACGTGGCGGTAGCGGTCCCGGGTGGCAAAATCCATCTTTATATAAACGTCCCCTGGGTCCTCACGCAGGGTCTGCTCGACAACGCTCATTGTCTCGACGAACTCGCGCCAGTCCATCGCGCCCAGGAAACGGAGGCTGCCGATGCTGTTGCTCATTGAGACCTGGTCAGCAGCCTGTTGTTGGTTCTCCGAGCGCACCAACTGCTCGATGGTCAGGCCGGACTCGGACAGTCGCTGTTCAATCCAGGTGAGCGGCAATGCCAGAGCGGGGCCTTGCCCCTGCAGCCGGCGCGCAAACTCGGCGACAAACGAACTCACCATCGGCGGATTCGACCGCGCCATATCCGCGATCACCAGAATAAGGCTCTTCGGGTCCTTCCCGGCGATCTCCGTCATCTGGTCCGCCCAATAGTCGGCGTGGTTTCGGTCGGTCCTGTCGGCAGCGATCCGGGTTCCCACGCGCCGGAGATTTTCGATCAGCGCCAGACGCACCATGATAGGGATCGCCCACAATTCGCCCAACTTCAGGATGGTCACCGACTGGTAGGCGGCTACGAAACTGCTGAGGCTCTCCGGGTCCACCCGTCCATCGCCATGCGAGATCGTCTCCAGCGCGATGTCATACACCCTCGGAAGCCCGGCCGATGGGCCGTCAAGCAACCGCGGCAACTCTCGGCTGTAGCCCTTTGGCAAGTGTCGCTTAGCAGTGCGAATCTGTTCTTCGATAAAATAGAAGTTGTCGAGCAGCCATTCCCCGGCCGGCGTAATCCGGCGGTCTGTTTTGACGGCCTCGGTCAGCAGGTTGCGAACCCCGAGCAGAACGCCCTCATTTTCGGCCAGCCGCCTCAGAAGGCGGTCCCGAGGTCTTGCCGGGCTCAACTTATGCGATTGGGCCAGGACCTTGCCATGATGCTCCATCTGATCGGCGCTGAACAACTCCGCGCGCAGCGGCGGTTCGACGGCAACGTATTTTTGCGCCGGGCCGTTGCCGCCCAGGCGCGCTCTCAAACGGAGCAAGCCCTGGCGAATGGTCTTGCCGCTCGATTCCATTTACTTGAGCCTCTTGACTTTCTTAACCATATTCTTTCTTCGCAACTCTCGCGCTCCTGGTTCGGTCTTCTGCTTTTTATGTCCTCGTATGATAGACTTATATAATACCTTGTTCGAAAAAAAAATGCGCCTGACATGATAAGAGCGGCGACCGTGCGCGCAGCCATGCGGGGAAGCAGGACTGAGGACTGAGGACTGCGGACTGAGCAAAAGCGGCGCCCGTGCGCGCAGCCATGCAGACAGTGCAGACAGAAAGTGTGGTGCGTTTGGAGGCAAGCCAAATGTTAAGCGCATCAGAAAGTGAAGTTACAATGGTGAGATCTCGCTTCGCAGGGCTTCGTCCCACTTCACTTTGTGCAGAGGGCTTGCCCGGCCTCCAGTAGCGACATGTGAGCGCGTAGCGCGGAGGCCGACCGCTCATTCTCGACAGCCCACCCACCCGCGAGACGGGGCGGGGGCGGGAGGCCTTCATCAACACCTTTAACGTTGCCTTTGCTGTATCGATCTTTATTGCTCAGTATTATTTGGAATTCCCTTTTTTCAAATAGCGACGATTCACTTTTACCTAGAAGCTGCCCATCTGCGTATTATACCGACGACCTTCTCAAAGGAATACTCCTTCGCCAGGCGCCAAAAATCAGGATAGGTAGACCCGTACTCCAATGAGTCCCTCATACCGACGGTAAAAGAAACGGTCTTCCCCCCAGCATCGACATAGAGATCACCTTGCACACGACCCCGGGCCTGTGCGATGGCTTTGCGAATCGAGGATTTTGAAATCATTGCTTTTTCCTTTAGGATTACCGGTATAGCCGGTTTTCATGGAAAAGACGCCTGCGGCGTATTTGACCGGGTGGACAGTCTGATGGAAGCAGTGAGGAATTGGGTTAGACGCCCTGCCTCAAGAGAAGCTTACTGTTGATATACTTTCACCAGGTGAAAAGATAAGTGCGCTTTTCGCCAGCCTCATAGCCACACACGGGCCGGCAAAGCCAATATAAGAGAGGCGTACTCCCGGCAGGCCATGTCGTCCCACTCCGGAACAAAAAACCGGAGCTTTTCACGGCTCCGGCTGAGGTTCGTTCTTAATGTCTTTACAAAGCCTTGACTAGAGCTTTGTTACGTTAGTGGCGCTCGGCCCTTTGGTGCCTTTTTCTTCCGAAAAACTGACCCGCTCACCCTCGCTCAAAGTCCTGAAGCCTTCGCCCTGGATGGCTGAGTGATGAACGAACACATCGTGTCCACTGTCCGCTTCAATAAATCCATAACCCTTGCTGTCATTAAACCATTTTACGCGACCTTCCACCATTTGTTGATCCTTCTCTAAGTTTTGTGTTTTTGTCACTGCTCTTTTGGCGCGGTACTTAGAGTTACCTCGAAACCGCACCATTAATACCGGCGAAAGATCGATTTCCTTCATAACTCAAAATAACCTACTCCATTGGCACGTTATAATTATAACCGGTAATTTTAGAAATACAAGATATTTATATAAATGATCGGCTTAATATATCTTTATGCAAAAGATATCCTCAGAAAATGAAAACCATGTGAGCAGACATCGCTGAATGAGAAAGGTCCGTACTTGATAAATATCCAGTATCCACCTCCCGATTCACAAATAACCTCAATGCGGCGCCTCGATCATGGCTTCTCACCAGCCTCAGATGCCCGTACTCTGACTTCCTCGGCAAACTGTTTCAACTCGTCGCCATCGATGGTTTCTTTCTCAAGCAGAATCTTGGCAAGCTTTTCGAGGGAATCCCTATAATTCTTCAACTTGAGCAGGACCTTCTGGTGGGCCTCATCCATAATCCTGCTTTTTTCCTCATCGATATCCTGCGCCGTGCGCTCGCTGTATTCTCTCTCGTTTGAACCCAATCCAAGATCCAGATATCTTGACTGCGGCGTGTGGGTGTAAGTCAAAAGCCCGAGGCGTTCACTCATCCCATACTCCATCACCATGGTGCGGGCGATATCGCTGGCGCGCTGAAGGTCGTTCTGCGCCCCCGTCGAAATATCCTCAAAGATCACCTCCTCGGCCACTCGCCCGCCCAGGAGCACCTGCAAGCGATCCAGGAGCTCATCGCGGGTCATGAGATAGCGGTCCTCGGTGGGAAGCTGCTGGGTGTAGCCCAGCGCCGCAATGCCCCTGGGGATGATCGAAATTTTACTGACCGGATCGGTCCCAGGCAGAAGCATCGCTACAAGCGCATGGCCCGATTCGTGGTAGGCCACGATTTCCTTTTCTTTGTGACTCATGATGCGGTTCTTCTTCTCCAGGCCTCCCATGATTCGGTCGGCCGCCTCCTGGAAATGGGCCATGGTCACTTCGTCGGCACCGCGCCTGGCTGCAGTCAGCGCGGCTTCATTTATCAGATTAGCCAAGTCCGCCCCCGCAAAGCCGGGGGTCATAGCCGCGATTTTCTTCAGATCCACATCGGAGCTTAGCGTAACGTTTTTTGCGTGAATTTTGAGAATGGCCTCCCGCCCCCGAATATCCGGCTTGTCGATCGCCACATGGCGGTCGAACCTCCCCGGGCGCAACAGAGCGGGGTCCAGTATGTCCGGGCGGTTTGTAGCGGCCAGGATGATTACCCCGGCGCTCGTATCAAAACCGTCCATCTCGACAAGAAGCTGGTTCAATGTCTGCTCTCTCTCGTCATGGCCGCCCATGGGATTCAGGCCGCGAGCCTTTCCCAGCGCATCCATTTCGTCGAGGAAGATAATGCATGGAGCATGCTCCCTGGCCTGTTTAAAGAGGTCCCTGATACGGGCCGCTCCAACTCCTACGATCATTTCGACGAATTCCGACCCGCTCATGCTGAAAAACATCACCCCGGCTTCGCCCGCAACCGCCCTTGCAAGCAGTGTCTTGCCGGTCCCGGGCGCCCCCACCAGCAGAACCCCCTTGGGAATGCGTCCTCCGAGGCGCTGAGATTTCTCGGGGTCCTTCAGAAACTGAACGACTTCCTCGAGCTCGCCCTTGGCTTCATCGATTCCGGCCACATCCGCAAAGGTTACCTTTACATCCTTCTCACCATAGATTTTCACTCGTGCTTTACTCAGGGAGAGTACACCCTGCGCACCTCCGCTTATTCGTTTCATGAGAAAAAACCAGACGAAAACGAAAAGCCCGAGAGGCAGCAGGTAGGAAACCATCGTTCCGAGCCACTTGTTCTCAACATAGCCGCTGAACTTGATCTTTTTTTGCTCAAGCTGCCCGACGAGTTCCGGATCTTCAATCCGAACGGTAACGAATGTTCTTGCCGGCTTGCCCTCTTCTCCTTTCAATTTGCCTGTTATCTGCTCCGGGCCGACGACAACATTTTCCACCTTTCCCTCACTAGCCCACTGCTTGAAATCCGAATAGGGGATCTTTTCGGTCTGCTGAACTCCCGTGTAGCTCTGAAACCAGAAAAACAGGAACATGGCTGCGATGAAGTACCATATGGAAAAGCGTACCCTTTTTTGAGCTGGGTCGACCTGGTTCGGACCACTCTTTCCCGAACCCTTCATACGCTCGATGATCTGATCCATCAGACTTGGGCTCTTCATTTCTTTCTCTTTTCAAGCGTACCACAGCACGGCAAAGTAGTGACATGTAGTACCCGCGATGACAAATAAGTGCCATACGAAATGGGTGTAGCGCACCCGATGAGCCGCAAAGAACGCCACACCGCCCGTGTATGCAATACCTCCCGCCAGGAGCCAGAGGGTTCCAGACCAGGGCATATGAGACCGGAGCGGCTGGATAGCTATGAGCATCAACCACCCCATAGCAACGTATAGTCCGGCTGATAAACGCGGGTGCCGGATGCCTCCCACCGCCTTAGCCGTCACGCCGAATATTGCAAGACTCCAAACAAGAAACAATAGCGTCCAGCCCCAGGGGCCGCGAAGCACGCCGAGCGTAAACGGGGTGTATGTGCCGGCAATGAGGAAAAAAATCGCTCCGTGGTCCAGCACCCGAAACACACGTTTTGCTTTGCTCGCTGGAAGAGCGTGATAGATAGCGGATGCCAGGTACAGCAGGACCATAGTCACGGCAAAAATGCCGGAGCCGGCGATGGCCCATGGATTGCCATGACGAATGGTTGAGACGATGAGAAACGGCGCCGCAACAAGAGTCGCGGTCAACCCGACAACGTGGCTGAAGGCGTTCGAAATTTCCTCTCCGAGTGACTGCGGACGTCTATGTTCCGCGAGCATCTCATTCATTATCCGGTGTCCTGTGGAGTCTAAAGAGAAAGTGTTTTTGCAGCGCCGGGACGATTCGGAAAAGCCGGTCTTAACCGCTCGTCCTGCCGCGTCTCTTTTTCTGTCATCGCCGTTCAATGGAAAATTCCGGCCCCTTTTCCCGGGCAAGGTGATAAAATAATAACGTATACTCAGCGGATTGTTCCCGTGTCAATATCGTAACATCAGTTTGGATGATTATCTTGGTAATTCATGAGAGGTTTATGGCTTTTTTTTACTCAGGACTCAGAAAGGAGTGGTTATGGAAGAAAAAAAAGGAAATTTCGATGAGCGATACCATGCTTCCTATGCTTGTAAATTGAAGACCATTCCACTGGACAAGATTGAGACTGCAATAGCGAAGGCCATAGGGGAATTAACCCACGACAGGGTGGAGTGCACGATAACAAATTTCAATGCCAAGAGCCAATTGGCGGAGATTGTCATTTTACTCGACACAGGGAGCGACAAACGATATTCCAAGTAAATGAAAAGGAATGGATAATGGGATTTATTTATAGGGGTTATTCACTCAGGTCAAAATCTATTCAGCTTGTCGATAGTAAGCGTTGGACCTTACAAGTCACCGTTTCCCTTCACAAAGATTCAGGTGGCGAACCGAGAGAGGAAACTTTCTCTTCCGAAAATACCTTTTCAAGCAAAGAGATGGCAGATACGGAAGGCATCATATTTGCGCGGAAGATCATTGATGGTGATATCCCTGGACTGTCAATTGATCTTCTCTGCAAATTATCCACAGCCTAGCAAAGGAAATTGCCCACCTAACCTATGCACAGCAAGAGATGACACAAATAGTGAAAAAGTCCTCGGCCGCAGGGGGGCAAAATCGAGCACTTGCTTTGGTTTAACCCATCCCCTCAAATCTTCTCCCATTCTTCGGATTCAACAGTGCCAAACTGTGTTGAGTCCTGGCCAACTAAACATTTTTAGAGCTACGCTAGTGCAACAGCATATTGGCTTTTCCCTCTTCTTGACAACCTTGGGAATGAGGGTGGCGGCGACGCCCCGTCAGTGCCGGTTAATGGGTACCCCGCCGGGGTCCCCGACAAAGGGCAGGATGAGTAACGATGGCAAGCTTAGCCTTTTGTGGTCCCGGAATTGGGAGAGACCGATGGTCATCCCTTCATGGCCCTTATCCGGCTGATCCTTGTATGTTCCCAAAAGCCTGTCCCACCAGGGGAAATTGAAGCCGTAGTTGCTGTTTGTCTCACGGATGGTCACGGAATGGTGCACCCGATGCACGTCGGGTGTCACAACGAAAAGCCGAAGGACCCGGTCAACGCTTTCGGGAATACGAATATTGCTATGGTTCAACATGAAGGTTGCATTCAATGCTGCTTCGAAAATGAGGACAGCCTGCGCAGGGGCTCCGAGTGCTGCTACCGTCATGAGCTTGATGCCCATGGAGAGAACAATCTCAATAGGGTGGATGCGCAGCCCGGTCGTCATGTCATAATCGAGGTCTGCATGATGGACCATGTGTAAGCGCCACAGAGCCGGAACCGCATGGTGCAGAACATGTTGAAGGTAGATGGAAAGATCCGGGATAATCACGCCAATGACAACCTCAATCAATGTGGGAGATCCACGTGGTTGAGTAACCCCCCATTGCCGCTCGGACGCCGGAAGAGCCATTCCAACGGGAAGGACCGGGAACATCAGACGCACCGAGAGGGGATTGAGAGCGATGATCGCAAGATTGGTGAACCACCCGGCAACCTTGGAAGCGGTCAATGCACGGCGGGGCGAAAGGATTTCGCAATGTGCCACCACGGCGAAGGCGTCAAAGAAACATCCAAGGCGTATCTCTATTTCACTGCTCATAGAAAACTTCCAGTTGGCCATAGTTTCCATCAAAGACTCCGTCTACGCTATTTCCCCAGGAGCCGCCCAAGGATACCCTTCTTTTGAGGTTGGGGTTCGGCAAGCCCCAAACAGCGACAAATGACCGCTTCCACTTTATCCTGCGAAACGTTGGAACCTTCGACCACAATCTCCTCTCCGCGAGTTTCAGCTTGTATTGACAGGGTCTATATCCGGCAATATCTTCGATTAGCGGCGGATGGGGTAAACACCTTGTTTAAACTATACCAAAGGGGCAGCACTATGGACATCAGTGACATCAAGAAGGCACTGGCAGGGTTATGCATCGCCGGTTTGATGTCCGGCGCCGGCCTCACCTTTGCAGCCTCATCATGAGGTGGGGCTCAACCCGGTGCAGGTGGCGCCGACCAGAAGAAAGAGACAGGTAAAACCGGCTGAAGCGGGACCCCACACGACGCCGGTGGCGTCGGTAAAAGCAGCGGAAGCGGCTCCCAACAAGGTGCTCAAGGCAGCAACGTAAAAGAGCCTGAGAAGAGTATGGGCACCCAGGAAGGCGCGGGCAACGCCAAAGAGGAGCCAAAGAAGAGTCAGTAAACCCGGGCCTGAATCACTTCCAAACCCAATACCTTGCCCTGGATTAGGATTCTCCCGGCACAAAAACGTTCAATTAACGAGTCACCCTGAGATTATTGTTTAACCCCCTCCGCCGATACAACAGGACACCCGCCGCCCACGCATGGAATAAGTTGTAATGTATTGCACTTAGTCTATCGCACGAGGAAGAACGGAAGTGAACCAGGAAAAGACGGAGACGATAGACAAGCTTTTCAGCGCGTCCCGATTTCATATGGGCCCGGAGGCATGGGAAAACCTCTTGAAAGTATTCGCCTCGGCTCAGGCGCCGGAGGAATTCCCCAACGTTTTGGCGCGTCATGCGGCCCGCCTCGGATTGCCAGATTACCTGCCGGAGCTTGCGCGCCTCGAATGGGCTATCCATGAGGCGGGTTCTTCGAAAGCGACATGTCAAGCGCCTGTCGGCCGGCTTACAGTAAATCCCACTCTTTGCCTGCTCCGGTTTTCCTGGAAGCATCTGCCTGCTCTTCTTAGTACCCTGGATCGTTATCCAGTCACATATCCCGAGAAGGGAGAGGAATTTGTGCTCTTATGGAGACATCCGGCGAACGGTGAGCTAATGGTTCGCTCCGCATTCGATGAGGACCTTCTCGTACTGAAAATAGTGGTTGAAGAGATCGCACCCTGGAAAGCGGCTGCGGAAGGCCATGTTCCATTATATGTAATTGATGCGGCTATTGAACGGGGAGTCGGAAAAGGGCTGCTCCTTGCGCCCGCTTCGAGCATTCGGCGTGGTCGCTCTACTTTTCCAACCTATGTGGAAATAGAGGAGAGCGCTCTTTCCGTATCGGTTTTCACCCTCCAGTGGCACATCACCCAAGCCTGCGAGCTGCATTGCAGGCATTGCTACGACAGGAGCCACATAGAACCGATTGAACTGACGCAGGCAATGGCACTTCTGGATGATTTCCACGGATTCTGCCGGGAGCATCATGTGAGGGGACAGATATCGTTTACCGGGGGGAACCCCTTTCTTCATCCCGACTTTCTCACTCTCTACCGTGCTGCTGCCGAGCGGGGTTTCGGCGCTGCAATTCTTGGTAATCCCGTACCAGGCGAGTGGCTTGAAGATTTGCTCGCAATCGAGCGTCCGGTCTTTTTTCAGGTGAGTCTGGAGGGCTTGCCCGAGCACAACGACTGGATTCGGGGGCCGGGGCACTTTGATGGATCGCTTGGATTTCTCGATCTACTGCGCGAGTTTGGCGTCTACTCCATTGTGATGCTTACCCTTACAAGGCATAATATCGCCCAGGTGCTTCCCCTTGCTGAAATGCTCCAGGACAAGACAGATCTTTTTACTTTCAACCGGCTCTCCCTGGTGGGAGAAGGCGCGCGTCTTCAGGTTCCATCAAAGGATCAATACATAGCATTCCTGCATACCTACGCGGATGCCGCCTCCGATAATCCTGTGCTCGGCCTCAAAGATAATTTGATTAACATCGTGCGTTACAGAAAGGGTTTGCACCTCTTCGGAGGCTGTTCGGGATACGGCTGTGGGGCCGCCTTTAACTTCATAACGGTCCTTCCTGACGGTAAGGCCCATGCCTGCCGCAAGTTTCCCTCACCGATCGGAGATGTAGTGCACAGCAGCATCGCCGAGGTTTACAACTCAGAAGCGGCCCGTTCTTATCGCACCGGCTGTGATGTCTGCCGATCATGTGCGATCAGACACGTATGCGGAGGATGTCTTGCCTCCGCTTACAGCTTTGGACTCAATCCTTTGAAAGAGAGGGACCCTTACTGTTTCATTGAGCGAACGGATACCTGAAGTCAGACGGCGGATACCGAAAAAATCCGGTCCCCGATGCCGGTCTTCAAGCGCTCACTTATATCAGCAACTTTCGAAACACGTTCAATATGTAATCAATATCCTCCGCTGTCACGTGATAATTGGTAACGGCCCGCAGCCGGCTCGATCCGGTCGGCAGAATCAGAATGCCTTGAGCCTTCAGTCTCTCCGAGAGGAGCTGGGGAGTCATACCCTCTCGGTCTACTCCGATGAAAACGATGTTCGACTTTACCAGTTCAAGCGAGATTGAAAGCCCGCGAATCCGGCACAGCCCTTCGGCAAGCCTCCGGGCGTTATAGTGATCCTCGGCAAGCCGGTCAACCATCTCATCGAGGGCCACAATTCCCGCCGCCGCAAGCACGCCGGCCTGCCGCATCCCGCCGCCAAGCGCTTTGCGAGCGCGCCTTGCCTGTGCGATGAACTCGTTGGAGCCGCACACCACCGACCCAACCGGTGCGGCCAGGGCTTTGCTCAGGCAAAACGAGACTGAATCGGCGTCTGCAGCGAGCTCCCGGACGTCCAGGCCCTGGGCCGCAGCGGAGTTGAAAATCCGCGCGCCGTCGACATGAATTTTGAGCCCATGCTTATCGGCAAGTTCCCTGAGGCCCCGCATGTAAGCCGGACTCAAAGGGCTGCCGTGGCAGCGGTTATGAGTGTTCTCCACCGCTATGAGGCGGGTCCTCGGGTGATGCACGTCGTCCGGCCTTATGGCGCCTTCGACTGCACTGAGGTCCATGGTGCCGTCCAGTTCGTTCCGGACGGTGCGTGGGTGAACTCCCCCCAGAGCGGCCATCCCTCCCTGCTCGAAAAGGTGCATGTGGGCGAGATCGCCCAGTATCACTTCATCGCCCCTGCCGCAGTGGCTCAGAACGCTCACCAGGTTGCCCATGGTGCCGCTTGCAACGAACAGAGCAGCCTGCTTTCCAAGCCGCTCCGCCGCCATTTTCTCAAGCCTGTTCACAGTCGGGTCTTCTCCGAAGACATCGTCCCCGACTTCAGCTTCCGCCATTGCGCGGCGCATTGACGAGGTCGGGCGAGTGATCGTGTCAGAGCGCAAATCTATAATGCGCATCGCTTCTCCTGTTCAAAAACAAATTTGGGCCAAAATAAATCCCTTTTCGAAAAGATGTTACATGATCAACGCATTGAATTCTAAAGAATACAGCAACGCCTGAACAGTTGAGCTTTGACGACGCCTTGGGGATTCCAAAACCACAGCGCCAAGACATGAACGAGTTGTAGTGACGAGATAAACAATCAACAAAATGAGCTGACCGACTCGGAATCACTGGGCTGCTATAAGTGCCACACCACCGGTTGTGGAGAGCCGGGCGGTTTCCGCTCCGAACAGGAAACCCCGCAGCTCAGGAATGCACGGTGTGAACATGCCACGGCCCGGGCGGGACCCACAGCGAAACCTGCGACAGAAACGATATCAAAGGAAAGCTTGCCTCGGCCGATTGCGAGCGGTGCCACAGTACCGAAAGGGTCGTGCGGCCGGCCGCTTCCAAGTGAGCGACAGCGGCCTGCCGGCATCAGCAAAGGTGGGGGCGAAGAACATTGAACAAACCGGGAAAAACCGCTCCAGGCCTCGGGAAGTGAAAAAGACGGGCGCAGAGCAAGCGGTTGAAGCAATTCAAATCAAAACAGCTACAGCCCAAGGTCTTCATTTATGAGCACTATTTTGATTCTGCCTTTGGGAAAGGACTTTTCGGTAATCGTCCAGGTATTGCAAATTCGGTCGAGACTGCGGCATTCTTCACATATCGAGGTCTTCACGCATGGGGTTTTCTTGTCCAGGCGCATCGCATTCGCCGGGGCGGCGTAATTTTTTATTCTTTGCATCGCGTCTTCTATGTCGGGAACAACCTTATTGCG
>Ga0187849_1002878_pt1 | contig 15842 bp, 13 predicted proteins | sample June2016WEW_4_10_2_FD_132412 | JGI IMG/M metagenome (GOLD analysis project Ga0187849, IMG submission 132412) | Peatland microbial communities from SPRUCE experiment site at the Marcell Experimental Forest, Minnesota, USA - June2016WEW_4_100 | ecosystem: Environmental > Terrestrial > Soil >... | reverse complement strand
CGATGCCAATCTCTTTGGGATGGCCTGTGACAACTACCTAATCATCAACCCGGAATGGTCCACGTGTGATCGAGAGTTCGCCGGACTCACACGAGTCCTGTGCAAGACGCATGATTCACACCGCATCATAAGCGCCGTCACGGAGAAAGCCGTCTACACCGGATACTGGACGCGAGACCTGTACGACCGCTCCATCAAAAGGGAGCCTCTCTGGATGCACCTAGTCGGCGGAGCCGGGCAGAAGAACACCGAAGCGACGTTAGCCGCGTGGAAGATGTTTGACAAACCTCCGCGCCTGTACGTAGTCGGCGCTCGCGGGAACGATTACAAAGATGAAACGCTCAAGAACGTTTTCTTCACTGGAAGCATAGCCCTTCCCGCGCTCAAGAGCCTCATGAACGCCTGCCAGTATCACATCATGCCTTCCGCTTACGAAGGCTACGGCCATGCGCTGTGGGAGGGCCTAAGCGTCGGTGCTGTGCTGGTTACGACAGCGATGCCGCCTATGAATGAAGCCGCCGACCCTCGCGTTCCACAAGTGCAACCAGTGACCTATCGTAAACTAGTACGGGCGGTTATTGGGCTTGTTACAGCCGAAGATGTTTACGAGGCCGTCTGTCAAACCATGAAGCTAAAGCCTAAAGAAATTGCCAAAATCTCAACCGATGCCAGAGAAAAGTTTCTTCAAGAGCGCATTGCCGCGCAACAACGATTCAAGGCTGTTATTAAGCAAGGCAATAATTTACCGTACCCAAAGTTGTATACTATGCCATGGATAAATCCAGAATCTCCGAAGTATAGCCGGGACACCCTACCCATCACGCATTGCCGCGTCTTTGGCTCTGCACAGACCTTTACGCCGATAGTCCATACCCGATTTCCTTGGAAACCAAATCTTGCGCCGAGAGATCGAAAAATAATTATCAATGTTGATTATGCTGTTGAAACCAAGGCCATCAAAGACTCCTCTGCTTTCAAAGTTTTTCTTCAATACGAACCACAATGCGTACTAACACTAAATGGCATAAACAAAGTAGATTTGCTTCGTATTACTGAAGAATACAATAATTACGATGCAGTCTTGGGCTGGCATCCACAAATCCTCACCAAGTGTCCGAATGTGATTTACTTCAACGGCCCTGCATGTTGCAGTTGGAACGGACAAGGCGTAGGTTCGGGCGATGAAGCTTCGTGGTTTGAAAACATGGCAAAGACTTTTGATCTAACGTATAAGAATCCACCAAAAAGAAAATACGGTGTATCTTACACAACCAGTACCAAGAATTGGACGCCGGGGCATATTTTCCGCCTTAAACTTTTTGACCAAATAAAAGCACCACTTCCAAACAAACTCGAACTTAAAGCTGTTAAAACCTGCGGCTTAGTTATGAAAGATGTATACCCATGGCTAGACAAACGCCCATTCATGCATGCTTATGAGTATAGCATCGTTGTTGAGAACTGTTACGAAGACAATTACTTCTCCGAAAAAATCATCGACGCTTTTATCGCCAAGACAGTGCCGATTTATTGGGGTTGCCCAAATATAAAACAGTGGTTCAACGAGACCGGCATCATTCGTTTTTCAGACTATAAAGACTTGATGAAACAAATGAAAAACATCACGCCGAACACCTATCGCAAAATGCTGCCCGCGATTATCGAAAATTATGCTCGCGCACTCAAATGGGCCAGCTTAAACGACCGGCTTGAACAAACACTTACCACCGCACTCCTGAAATCTCCGTTGACAGCGCCTACTCCGCTGACAGCGCCTATAGCATTAGGACCCCGAGTTTTTAGAGACGGAAAAATAATCCAACTTGATACTAAAGGAGTGCCGATTGCTTAATCCTATACAAACATTTTGGGAAGGAAAAATCAGTACAATGGAGCGCCTCGTTACAACATAAAATCTAACTTCAAAGCAAAAGTTTAACTAAGGAGAAAATACAATGCACACTGTGCTGATTAGTGGCGGAGCGGGCTTCGTCGGACGCCATATCACCAAGCGATTTCTGGACCGAGGCGACAGGGTATGCGTTGTGGACTCGCTCGTACCCAAAACGGGAGCGATTGACCCCGTTAAATGGCCCTTCTACATACCTTACGACTACAACAACTTTTGCTTCCTCAAGATGGACTGCCGGGAATACTTCGCCCACAACATGGAGGCCGAGTTCGACTACGCCGTCCACCTAGCCGCCATTGTCGGCGGTCGGCTCATGATTGAGGACAACCCTCTCGCCGTGGCAGAAGACCTAGCCATCGATGCTGCGTACTGGCAATGGGCAGCCAAGGCCCAGCCACACAAGACGCTGTGTTTCAGTTCCAGCGCCGCATATCCTATTTGTCTGCAAATGGAAAGCCACGCCGAAGGTCTTGAGCATACTTCTGATGGAAAATTTAGCTATAGATTATTAAACGAAGATATGATTGACTTTACTTCGTGGGTCGGTGTACCAGACATGAGCTACGGTTGGGCAAAATTAACCCATGAATTTCTAGCCCACCTAGCCTATGAAAAATATGGGCTGGACTCCGTAATCTACAGACCTTTTTCGGGCTACGGAAAAGATCAGGACTTGTCTTATCCTTTTCCTAGCATTTGTAGACGAGTTTTGGAATACAAAAATTCTCCAAGTATTGTAGTGTGGGGAACTGGAAACCAAATTCGAGACTTCATTTACATAGAAGATTGCGTTGACGGCGTGTTCAAGACCATGGACGTGATGCATGAAGCCGATGCTCTCAATCTCTCAACCGGCATAGCCACTAGCATGAAAGAGCTAGCCTCTACCGCTGCAAAGTTATGCGGGTGGGACCCCGATATAGTGGGTAATACAGCCCGACCAGAAGGCGTCTTTGCAAGAGTTGGAGATACATCAAAGCAAAAACTTTTTGGTTTTACGCCTAAGATTACGCTTAAGGAAGGTCTGACTGAGGCTCTGGCTTACATTGAGGCAAAACGATTATGAAACAACCATTGCTTAACATCTTAATACCAACAGTTCCAAAAAGGAAAAAAAAGTTTGATAGGTTAATGCGCGGACTAAATGCACAAAGAAATGCATTGCCAAATCCTAAAGATGTTGAAATCATAACGTTAGAAGATAATAGCGAGATAACTATAGGTGCCAAACGCAACAAACTACTTGATATGGCAACTGCAAAATATCTTTGCTTTATCGACGACGACGACCGTGTGTTTTCCGATTACATGGAACTTATTATAGAGGCATTAAAATCGCATCCAGACGTAGATGTAGTAGGAATGTCTATATTCTGGTCAGAAGACATTTACAAAAAGCCTCGCTTGTTAGTGCGCACTCCTGAGTATAAGACGCTTTGGTTCGTAAAAGACACCGACCAAACTGTTACAGGTGGAAGAACGGCTCACTGGAACCCGACAAAGGCGAGCATTGCGAAGTCTGAGAAGTTTCCAGATATTCAAAAGGGGGAAGACGCTGCATGGAGCGCCAAAATCGCTAACAAGATCAAGACCTTCGTCATAATCGACGTTCCTTTGTATCATTACGACTACCGCACGCAAGAGACATTGACTAAGCCTTCCTTAATGAATCGTCGTCCTGACATCCCTTCCAATCATCAATACGTTTTTCGTGATGGTCACATAACGGAGCTAGACGAGGCAGGAGTAGTTGTGAAGGTACTTCCAAAGGGCAAGGTACTAGATCAAGGATGAGAACAAAAGTCCTACTAAAGGTTAATTTATGATTTATGGAAGTGTATGCAGCGGCATTGAGGCCGCAACTGTTGCATGGAAGCCGCTAGGAATGTCTCTCGAATCTCATTGTCATTCATCATATCTCCTCATGCAAAGAACGTCAGACTTCCGACTGTAGAAGTCTTGGGGTGGCTCGCCGGGTCCCGAACAATTCTTTCCAAAAATTCTTTGTTTGTTATGCCCGAGAGTTCCGCCCAATACTTTCCAGTACGAACCTGCGCGGAATCTCCGCCCTGCCAAGCGTATCGCTCGATAGGCATGGGCGCTGTGACGCTCGTAAGATTGTCAGACGCAGACCCGTCGTACACGCCGTCGATCCGCGCCAAGACCCGGTGTACGATTGGGTCTCTCAGGTCCGGCCAGTCCAAATTAAGTGGGGCATCGTTATACCGCAGTCTGTCAGCATGTTCAATCACCTTTAGCCAAAATCCGCCTTCCCATCCGGCGCGTTGTCTGTTGCGTAAAGCAAAAGCCACCGCCATCATTGCCTGCTCACCGAGATGACCCGCCTCCTGCCACACTCTCATGAACAGTTGTGCTTTTTCAAAGGTTTCATTATTCATGTTTATTTGTCCAATGACTGATACTTCTTGATTCACAAAGCTGTGCCCATGTCTTTTTATCTTTCTTCTTTGTAGCCCATACAGCGACTAATTTATTACGAAATGCCTCAGACTGAGAAGTACGAATTGCATGGCAATTAGCGCAGACAAGGTCGCATTTTTTAATCTCTTTTAATGTCTTTTTATTAGTCGCTGAATTTTTCTTCCCAATCTCAAAACTTTTTTCAAAAGGATTACGGTGGTCAAAATGAAAACAACAATTTGGAAATACTCTACCACAATCCTGACAAACACCGCCTAACAAAGCAACTAGTATCGCCTTTTGTTGCCTTGCCCAATCTCTCGCAGTTTTTCTTGCCTTAACTCTATTTTTCTTACGCCAACGGGCTTGTTTTAGACGGTTATATTTTCGTTGTTTGTTTGTCATCCGACCTCTCCTTCAATGCGATAGTAAAAGCGCACACTAGGCACATCATTATGCGTTTGATTTTGCCGCGTCCTTTCTCGTACCAGCTTGTTGTGCGCTGGCACTCAGGGCACCAAATTTCTATCTTCACTTACCTTCTCCAATTTTCCGCCCTTGCGACGCAGCCAACTTTCTACATCGGCCAAAGACTTACCTATCATCCATTTGATTATCGGGGCGGCGCTCATTACGCGGCCACTCTCCACTTCAAGGCCGCAACAAAAATACCGTGTTGTGGCTTGGTATAACATCACTCGTACCTCTCACTCGGTCGAATACGGGCACGTTCGACCCACTCCTCTCCGTCGGCAAAACGATGGTTGCGCTGCTCGAAAAGATACTTCCGAAACAATGCGCCGGGCGTCCCTGTGGCGAAGCCGAACAGCTTTTGCATTTCAGGCTCCGTAATCAGGCTGGACCTAAGCAAGACGAGCAACACCGCCCGCCAGCCTCGCGCCGCAAGTTTCTTTGGCAAGCCGTGCTCGTCAAGGGTAATGTAGGACCATTCCGGCATCACACCGTCATCCAGAGCCAGTATGTAACGCGGTTTCCCGCCTCCCACGCTAGCATTCAGACCCCTCATACCCCTTACATCCCAAGAATTGAGAATGAAGCATCTGCGTGACAGCGTATTCAACATCTGGACGAACTGTCTAATGTGCAGACGGCGACCGGGACGCTCCGAGGTAATCTCATCTTGGTCTCGGATTCTAAAGTGCCGATGGCGTTCACAATTCAAAAAAAATTTTTCTTCCCAAGCATCTCTAGCCCTTTTACTTACTTTGTCTGAGTAAATAGAAGGGGCGGCTTCTAATGCTTCATGAATTTCTTTTTCTATACGAATTTGAGTGGCAATATCAAATTCATATTGTTCAAGAGGTTTAGAAACACTGCTATTAGCATCATATTCAATAAGCATGTCTTACTCCTAAATGTGCTTTTCTCAACCTCTCTATTTGTTCAGGTGAAAGATGGCCATGCCAAAGTTAACAGTTCAAAATTTTCAGCACCATACTTCTTAATGGCCAGATCAATAGCCTGTTGTTTTCCGCACAAATGAGTTTGCCAACGTCGTTCCAGTCTTTGTACAGTTTGTCCGACGTATTCTTTTCCGTTGATTTTGTTGCGAATTAGATAAATAACCATATAGGTTACTTTTTCTCTTTAGAGAAGTTTGTAGTCTTCGGCTTTATGCGAATGTCTTTGTAGATGCGTTCCCGAATCTTTGCCTTTTCAGATTCAGGCAACATTTGTAGTCTTCCCAATTGCTTTTGAAATTCTAACTCATCTGGACGCATAATTCACCTCCTTACAGTATAGCAAAACTAGAAACGGATGTCAATACCCTCTTCCAACTTTAACGGCGGCGAGCCGGGGAGACGCGCTCTTCATAGCTTGTTTAGCCAGCCAAATCGCTTCTCCGCCGGTCGGACCATACTTCCTCTGGTAAGCAATCTTCGACTCGTTCTCAACGGGCTGGTCCCTCATCAAGTCCCAAAACTTTTGTCTTTGCGCTCCGAGGTCAGTAGTTTTAAGAGCCTCATTAACTTTATTAGGAATAGCTTCTTTTTCACGAATATCATTGACAAGTTTCTGCACCTCTTCCTCTGAAAATTTTGTCCGACCAATATTTTCAGGGTCTTCAAAGAAGTCAATAGCTTGACTGACAGCGTTCGGATGATGACGTAGCAAATCCTTCGCGTATTGCGCATACGCGTCCCACGCTTTTTGATGAAGTTCCTTCGGAATACCCACAGCCTCAAGCTCTTTGCTAAACCGATAGGCGTCTGATCCAAGCACATTCATATTTGAATTGCGGCCAGTTAAACCTGCAATTTCTTCTGCATGATGCCCGGCTGCGATTGTAAGAAGCTGGCCTTGGAAAGGATCGTGGGGATCAATAGCGCGCCCAGCAAGTGTAGCCAGCAAATTACTTACTTCTTCTGGATGATTTGCTCTAGCTTGTGTTAACTTATCATAATCAAGGCGCGTCTGTGCACCAGTTGGACCAAATTCAATCCCACCTTTCATGGGCGTATTAGTAATATCACCCATAGTACGGTGAAGAATTTCATGCGCGAAAATTACGGAATTTTTACTAATGCTATAAGAATTAAGATTTTCATTAGTAATGGTCGGACGCGCAATACGCCATTCACCGGCCCTGTCTCCGTACTTGATCTGGAACGGCTTCCAGCCCTTGTATTTTTCGCCGCTAGTGTCGATCTTTTTCTGCGCCTCGGCTTCGCTGTCAAACTTCCCACGGAAATCCATGGTGCCTTTGTTAGCCCGCTGTGTGGCAAGAATTTCCTCGTCTGTCATCGGAGCGACGCCCTTCGCTTTAGGCGCGACAGCTTCGGGGTGAGATTCTTTGAACTGTTTGATGTAATTGTCTGCTTCAGGTGTTCCAGCAGAAATCTTTGATGGCGGCATCTGTGTTGAATATGGCTCCGCTTCTTTAAGAGGTGCCGCTGCTTCAGTTTTGGCTTTAGGTGCTTCGCCTTCGGCGTGAGACGGCGCAGCTACTTCATGAAATGCTTTTACCGCCGAAGCGATCTCTGGCGGAGGAGTCAGGTCGCGGCGCATCATTAAGTTCTCAGGCGTGACTTCCTTCTCAGGAAGCGTGTACGTTGTATTACCACGTTCGGGGTCCGTAAAGTACGCAGTGCCTTCCACGGTCCCGTTGTACACCATAGGCTTTGCACCATCTACGGCTGTAGCCTCTGCCGCTTTTGCATGGGCCTCAACGTGGTTTGGAGGCGTCTGTTTCTGTGTCGTTGAGTTTTCTTTTATTGCATCTGCATAATCAGCCATTTTCTTTGCAGAAATTTCCGACGGAAGAGACTTATAGAGGTCCTCATCAAAATTTACTAAATCGACCTTACCCACAGGACGCCCTAAACTTTTTCTTAAAGTATGTGCAGCTTCTTCATTAACAGTTCGTATAATATCATTTGTATATTTTGGATTTATGAATATAGCAGGCTTTCCTTGATAAGTACCTGACCCTCCATAAAAAATAACATTTTCTCCCGGCTTAATAACTTGGCCCTTTTCTACAGGACGATCTAAAGCCACAATCGGTGTATCAAGAACAGGGCCATATAAAGAACGAATCTTTTCTCCCCGATAAAAGTCATTAAGCGTACCAACTACTTCTCCGGGCTTTGCATTACTGATTTTAAGAACAACATTTTCATCATATTTTGGATGCAAAGGAGTTCCATATTTAGGTACATGTGGAGAAGGCTGCGTGGCTGGCTTTATAGGTATGCCCTTAACTTCCTCACCTATAGCCTTCGCAGGCGTGCCGGGCGCTGGCTGTCCGTTGGCTTCGAAGGCTTTAGCCTCTCCGCCAGTTTTAGCAAGGGCAGACGGCTCAACAGTTTCAATAATAGGCACAGGAAGTTCTGTCTTCGGTGCAGCACCCGGAGGTACTTCAATTCCGGGAAGGGCGGCGCGCTCAATTGCTCGGGCGGCGCGAGCTACTGTTCTAATGGCAGGATCCCTATTCAAAAGCCAACGCCCCGCCATATATAACCCACTACCTCCTATACCCAGCCCTTCATATCCTAAAACAGCACCAAGAACATTAAACGCTGCTGATTTCAAATTAGGTGCCCCAATCGTATTCAGAATAGTTTTTACAACATCAGTTTTTGGTAGTTTAATTTGTAAATTCTCAACAGATTCGCGGAGTTTAATTAGGTCGTTCACAGCATTAGCTCGCTCTGCTATTCCGGGTAATTTAGCCGCACCCTCCACAGCCTTTGGCTCAAACTGTTCAGCAACATCAAGTATACCATTTCTGGAAAGCTCATCATAACCAGTCTTGAGTGCTAACAAATGCTTTTCTGGTGTAGGAGCCTTATCAGCCTCTCGTTGAATATGATTTTCTGCTGTCTCAACCGCTGTTTTAGCAAGCTCATCGTGCCCATTTTGATGTAGCATATCAAGCGTGTCACTTGTTAAGTTTTTAACCAGTGCTTCTCCAATATGGGGAGATTGATGTTCTAAAATCTTCATCAATGAAGGATCTTCTCTTTCGACAGAAGTTAAACCAGCAGAAGTTGCCTTAGTAAGAAACGCCCTTCCGTCTTCTGTTGAATTTGTTAAAACTTCTGTGTTACCTACACCGCTTACTTGCGGACCTTTGATTTCACGTTGTAAAAGTGCAGCTTGTTGTTGAGGATTTGCTTTTTTAATGCCATTATACCTTTCATCCGACAGCACACCTAAATCATGTGCCCGTTCAACAGCGACTTTCGCATCAATTTTAGAAGCATTAACAGCGTCTTTCTGAGCTTGACGCTGTGCAAGCCTGCTCTCTTCATGTTCAGCAACCGCACCAGCAGTTCTAGCAACAGCCTCTCTAGATGCTCCTACAGCTTGCATAGCTACTTCTTTAGTAGCCGGAGCAGTGCTCGCCATACCAGCCGTTCCCAATGCAACTTGGCTCAGACCTCCTAAAACACGCTGTAAATATGTTGGATAATCTTCTGTCTTACTACGCGGAGAAAAAATCTGATAAGCGCCTTCTCCAGTAAACCAAGTTGATGGTAAAAAGCCAGCAATAGCTTGAAGAGCTTTAGGCGCATTAAGTGCTTTAAGAAAGCCCGCCGACCCTATGGTTGCAACCGATAGTGGTGAACTAAACCCCGCCACAGTATCACGCAACCCACGCAGATTTGATGCAAACAAATCATAGCGACGCGCAAGTTCCGCATTACCACCATTAGTAGCTATGTCTCTAGCTTTTTCCCAGTGTGCAATCTCTTCATTAACATTATTAGCATGAAATTTTTCTTCTGGCTTCGATCCAAGAAATTCTGATTGAAAAGACGGCATCATTGCCCCAAGTTGTTCACCTGATATTAAAGGTTTTGTAAAAACAGACGCACCTTCAGATGGAGCACCCCAAGACCCGCCTGCACCATGTGGCTGATGCAACTGTGTAGACGTGACTACAGATGATGGATCAAGTTTCAATCCAGCAGGTGGTGTAGGCACATCAACCGGAGCACTGTCAAGAATAAGACCGGCAGGTGGAGATACTTCTGGTGTTGAGGCAGGTAGAGTTACAGGCGAAGTATTTGTTCCAGTATCTAAAGTAAGACCCGCAGGCGGTGTTATAGGATTTCCCATAATTACTTTCCTTTTTTTATTTATACGGCGTACCGTCTGGTCTAAACCAAGTCTTTCCGTCGTCTGACCAAGCCGCTCCACTACCGGCGGTGTATTTATGTTGAGGTGCTTGTGTATTAAGTTCTGGCACAGTATTGGCCGAAACTTTTCCAGAATCTGTCAAAACATATGCCATATTATGAAGAGCGTCTTGAGAAATGCTTGGCATAGGCCGTTTATAAGCAACACTGGGAGCAGCATTGTCCCATTGTTGTTTATATTCACCATATTTTTCAGACAAGAGTTTAACAACCTCTCTAATACCTGCTTTACGGTTAATAGGCAATGTAGGATTGATTAATTCTTTGTATTGTTTTATTTCTATCTCTGTAGGAGCATTTCCGCCCTTCAAAAACGATGCTGCTTCTTCTGATAAATGCGCAGCATCAGCTTGGTATTTTCTATATTCTTCTGTTCCACCGCCTGCTACACCAAGCAAACTTGTCAAACCAGCGTGGTCATATAATTGTCGAGCGTGGTCAAACATAGCCCCCGCCGAATTAAGAGATTTAGCAATAGGACCAGAAGTGAACTCTTTAGTCGCTTGAACATAACCTGCTGCTTTAGCACTGTCAAAATCAGGGAATGCGTTTGCTAGTTCTTCAGGAATACGCGGATTTCGAGTTAACAAATAATCCCAACGATTAAGATTTATATGACCTTGGCCAATTTCTCGAATTACAGACTGATCTTCAGGTGGCAATAAAGCAATGTATGCTTCTCCTGTTTTGCCATTGGCTAGCGGAAGAGGTTCCTGCGCCCTAGCTTGTGCCTCTTTTATTTTCAACTCAGCTTGAGCAGTAGCAAGTTGTGTCTGAGCTAGTGGGCCTTTAGTTTTTGCTTCTTCATTAAGAATTTCTACTCTTTTTTTAGCTTCTTGTAATTCAAGCTGTGTTTTTTCAGCCTTTGCTTTGCCTTCTGGTGTGGCAGCCTCTCTTTCCGCAGCAGCTTCTTTGTCTGCTGCTTCTGTCTTTTTCTTTTGCTCTTCTGCTTCTGCGTCTATTCTTTTCTTTTCAGCTTCACGATAGTTTTGTATAGACTGACCAACCTCACCAGCATGGCCTCCATAAAGCACATTCTCAACCCAGTTAGCAGCCATGGGATCGGCAAGTATTCCTAGTTTTGGATCACCCTCACGTAATCGTACAATGTCATTACGAGGATCGCTATCTGCCGAATGCACATGATTCCATGCAATAGCATATTTATTAGCATTTATCTTTTCTTCAAAAGTAGTTGGATTAATAGGTTTAACTTCCCATCCACCTTTTTCATGTCTAGCATCAGTTAGTTCCCGCTGTGAACTTGCGATCACCTGCTGTAAAACCAGATTATCAGAACTCATTTTTGCAATCTGCCAAATAGGAAGTGCTTGATCTTTTCCAATTTTCAGAGCATCGGCAGTCTCGTCTCCAATTGGAATTTTCAAAGATGAAAACGCTTTATCCTTTATATCAAGTGGATAAAATATAGAAAAACTTTCTTGGCCTCCGATGCCTTGAGGGTTAAGTTTAGTCTTAACAGCATCTGCTGATCCAGATTGAAAAATTGCTAATTGAGGCGCACTATAGCCGGTTTTTACTAAACCATTAAGGACGTTATTTATATCCGCAGCCGGTACATTGGCTAGTTCTCTTAGCCTTGTATCCCCACGAAGATCGTTAATAAAATGCGCATTATCATTTCCAACTTTGTCCATCGTCTCACGATCTTCTGCCTGTGCATGACGATAAGCAAGCAAAGTATTAGCATGAATCTTCATCATTTCCATGTTATTCTTAGTTTGTTCGTCGTTAAGCTGCATCCCAACTTTAGCGCCAGCCGCAGCCGCCTTACCTAGACCCCCCGGACCTTGTGCTGCGCCAGCGCCAGCAGCCGCACCAGCAAGGGCACGGCCAATCGTTCCCATAACACGCTGGCCAGTAGGTACGGGCTTCGGACCCAAATTCTCTCCCTGTGGTCCCCACTCAGTTTCTGTTTTCGGACCACCAAGGGAGTCAGCTATTGTATGAAGGAGTCCGCCCACGTGCGTCTTGAGCCGGGCCGCCGTAGTCGGCTGAGGCGCGGGGGATGGCTGTTGCACTGTCGGCGCGACACTCTTCACAGCAGGCGAAGGCGCGGCAAGTGGCAATGTCGCTGGCTGATTAGGCTGGCCAAGGGCGCTGCCTACTTCAGGTGGCGGTCCTGCGGGCGGAGCCGGTGGGAGCGGTTGATTCACTGCGCTCATGTCAATCGGCGGAGCCGGAGGTATTGAAGATGGGATACTCATGTTTAATTTCCTTCCTCTGCTTTTGATGCTTCCAAATCTGACAATTTAGATTCTTGGCTCAATTCTCGATCAGCCGCCCGGCCAAGATAGTCAAGAACAACGAACTCTTTCTCGATAGAGTCACAGCCGTATTTCTCGAACACCGTCAATACAGGGGTGTACTCAGGCCAATGCGAGAGATCACTAATCAGGCTCTTTAGGCCGCCTGCCCATGTACTAAACATGCGAAGGTTTCCATTCGCCTCGCGTAACTTCCCCGGATTGCGATACAAGAATGCTTCACTCCTTGGAATGAAAGCGCCGTTCATTTCAGAAATTCCTAAAGCAATTAGCTCAAGAGTTTGGGCAGTCATACGTCTTTACCTTTTCTCAAAAATTTACTTTATTTTAGTTGCAAGTCCTTCGCCTACTGCTCCAACCGCGCCAAGCGCCGCACCCCATGGTGCAAACTCTTCCTGAGCTATTTCATTGTACGTTGAACCTGCCGCCGAACCACCTTGGTTCGCAGCACCAGCCGCGCCGGTTGAGCCTGAATACAACGATGGAATACTTTCAAGTCCCTGCGCCGCTAATTCATAATTTTTGAAACCTTGTTCATAATTCTGAATCAAATTATTTTGTTGTGCAGTCGCAGTAGCTTCGGCACCAGAGACGTTTATTCCAGTTTGCAATTCTTTTACCGTACCTTGTGGCACGTATTCATTTCCACCACCAAGTGCGTTAGTCTTCAAATTAGACGCTTGTAGAGCATTTGCCGTAGCTTGTCCCTCAGTAGTAAGAGTGTTAGTATTAACCGCAGTTGCTTCTTCTGCCGACCAGCCTTTTTGGCTTGGGCCAGCAGCGAAAATCGGCTCAAACTCATTCTTGAACTCAGAAGCAAGCGCACTAGCTTGACCAAACTCTTGCTCTGCTTGAGAAGTCAAAGTGTTATAGTAGCTAGATTGAGCAGAGGCTAGTGCAGTTTGGCCAGACGGGGCACCACAACATCTTTCAACAGGGCCGCTCCATTCATACCAAACGTCTTCAAGAACATTGCCTTGCCAGTCCCATATAGTCTTAATGTGAATTTTCATTTTTATGCCTCTCACGAACTTAACTTATTACAACTCTTTTCGCTGAATTTCCGTTGACCTAAATCCAAAACGACGCAGAAACCAAGAAAGCACTTTACTTTTGGTTTCATACACAAATGCTATGTAGCCTGCTTTTTTAAAAGCAGCCGCAAACTCCGGGATATGCTGTTCAAATATTCTTCGGATACGTTCTTTCTCAACGCCTTTACAAAACTGAATAGTAATACGCATCTCTTTACAAAGATTGGCATAAAAAACCACACCTTTGGAATCCTCAAATACAATACTTCGAGTATCAGGATTTGTAAAAACATCCAAAGAAAATGCAGAGTCTTTGCTATGCACTTCATCCTTAAGGATTTCCGCTTTGAGCAAAGCATAATCCTCTTCCGTCAGTTTTCGGTACATGTCATTGTCTCCTACCGCAAACTATGCAGATGCTTTGAAGATTTGCTTTGCGTGGGGATTTGCGATGCCAAGCGAAGCATCTAAAATAACTTTGTGGTTACGGTCGATGCGAGTCCGTTCCGTAGACGGAAGTTCACACAAGAGCAATTTTTCGGAGCATGTCTTTGCCAGATCAAACCGGTTAGCCCAATACGCACAAAACGTGATCTCGTCTAACAACCTCCACTTCAACCAATCCCCTTCGACGAAGAGAACATCGTGAGACAACTTCAATGACAAAGCCTCACTAGCAAACATCGTCGCTTCGTAATACCGGCGCTGTTTGCGAAGAAACTGCAACAGACTTCCCAAAGCCTCAGCACGCCCCGGTCGAAATGCGTATGCGCGAAGGTAGGTGTCGATCACTACGCCTGGCTGTTTTGCACCGCGCTCGCAAATACGTCCAATCTCCAACAGTGAGACGTAGATTTCTTCTTGAAACCCGCCCATCTGTACGCGTCGCTGGTACTGTGCTTCGGCTTGCATGAGACTGCCCGCGTCTCGCAAGCACTGCGCGTAGTAGAACACCGACCGAGAATCGCCGGGATTTTCCTTTAAGTCCTGCTCCAACAAGGCGGCGTGAGCAAGCGATACTTCCTTGCCACCTTTCTCGGGATGCTCATAAGCTTGCCGCCAGACGCCGTTTAACCGCTCTCGGCGGAATGGTCCGACGCAATCCAAGTATTCGTGGCACGCGCCGCGCCAACGCCAAGGCAGCCCCGCCTTCACGATAAGCATCCGCCAGTATTCCAGATTCCGAAGGCGAATAAGTGAATCGTAATAATCAGCTTTCAGGTCTGGAATGCTATGCTCTGCACGGTAACAAAGTTCTTCGTCAGCATCGAGGAAAAGGATGTAATCGTCTTTGTCACAAAGGCTTTTTACTAAATCTAGCGCCTCATTGCGAGCCTGCGAAAAATCTTGGAATGGAACCTCGATCAGCTTTCCGGGTATGTCGGCTAGCTCCGTCCGAACGATGTCTTGCGTTCCGTCTATAGAACCTGTGTCAACAATCGCCCAACCTTTAAGAATAGGTTTTACGGAGTCAAGACAGCGCTTGATATTAGCAGATTCATTACGCACAATAGCATTTAGCCAGACTTTTTGCATCTAGAGCTTTTTTTAACCTTTTTTTTCTGTAATTTTGCGATTATTTTTGCCTGCTTTTTGAGTTCTTCTGCAAGGTCTTTAACAGCGTTCACTAACGCAGCAATAATGGGCTTTTCATCAAGACAGAGATATTCTTCCTGCCCATCTTTAGACTTCTCTTTTGCAGTAATAGCCTCTGGAATGACCTCATTTACATTCTGTGCAGTAAAACCAATGTACTCACGTTCGCCATCCAAACCCGTGTGCTCTTGACCTTTTTGATTCCACTTATAACGTACAGGTACGATACGCTTAACCTCTCTTAGGCCACCATCATAAGGTTTCGCATTTTTCAGACGCGCATCAGAACTGCCGGATAAAGCCGTTATGATTCCACCCGTCGTAGTAATACTACTAATACTAGTATAAGGACCAACAGTTACACCAGCAGTTCCTCCCTTACGATAAACACCAGAACAATTAATGTCCCCCGTCACATCCACTGCGTAACCCGGACTGGTGTTACCACCAAAACCAGCAAAACCATTCGCTGCAAAGCATACCGAACTAGTATACCAATTAGTAACACAAAAATTTATCGCCCCACCTGACGCAAATAAACGAAGTGCATGGTCACAATAAAACATAGCGTCAGTTCCCGCAGCCCCGCCAAGAATGGTACTAATATTACCAAACGAACAATTCGTTATTCCATCAGTGAAACTAAGCTCACAGCCATTGGAACTGCCATTACCAGCATTCATATATATTTGCTGGATACCAGTACCATCACCTATTTGCAAAGCATATGTATTCGTACCTCCCTTTAGGCAATAAGCTGAGTAAATTTGAGTCATTCCGGAAGCACCGGTCGGTGTAAGTATAAGGTTAGAGGTACCTGCGCCCGCAGTTAAGCCCCCAGAACCAGCAAATGTAAGAGTTGTATCATTAATTACTGTAGGATTTACAAGGTTTGACAAATCAGTTTTAGCCATTCCTGATT
>Ga0187849_1002876_pt1 | contig 15852 bp, 15 predicted proteins | sample June2016WEW_4_10_2_FD_132412 | JGI IMG/M metagenome (GOLD analysis project Ga0187849, IMG submission 132412) | Peatland microbial communities from SPRUCE experiment site at the Marcell Experimental Forest, Minnesota, USA - June2016WEW_4_100 | ecosystem: Environmental > Terrestrial > Soil >... | reverse complement strand
TGTCGAGGTCCGCCTGCGACAGGCCGAACCGCTGCCCGAATTCCACCGCGGTCAGCCACTTGTGGTAATTCGGCGAGCCGGGGGTGGAGAGTTCGGCAAGGAACGCTTCGAGCGCCTGCTCCAGGCCGGGCGGCCGTTTCAACTGGAGCAGCATGTGGTCCAGTGGATAGTTATCGGCAACCTTCCCGCGATCGTTCTGCGCGTTCGCCTCGGGGCGAATGTTGCCCGCTAGCGCGACGACTTTGCCCGCCTCGATGGGCTGCACGATCATCGAGCGCGCCGCGCGCTCCGGACCCGCATAGCCTGCAACACTGAGGGTCAACACCAGTGCCGGAACGGCAGCCGGAAAGAGTACGAATCCCCATCCTGAGTTCATTGTGCCCTCGTTCAGGCGCGCGCGCCCTTTGGCACGCTATTCTTCCGTCCTGCCTGAGCTGGAATTCCCAGTTTTACTTTCGATTGTATCTATTATACATTCAATCGCCTCAGGCCGATTTTTCCCACGCGGTGTTAAGTGGCATTATCTGTGGCTATCCTTGCGGCGTCCAACTCGCTAAGTTGCGCCTTGGCGTGTGCGCCTCGCGGCATCGCACTCTACGCAGGCCGGGCGTCAGTCTTTCTTCTTGCCTTGCGCGGCGACGGCGTCCATGGCGGCTTTGACCTTTTCGGGATCGCCCAGATAGTAACTCTTCAGCGGTTTGAGATCGCCGTCGAGTTCGTAGACCAGCGGCACGCCGGTGGGGATGTTCAGGCTGACGATAGCCTCGTCGGAAACGCCGTCCAGGTATTTCACGAGCGCGCGCAGGCTGTTGCCGTGCGCGACGATGATGGTGCTCTTTCCCGAACGGATGACCGGCGCGATGGTCTGGTGCCAGTAGGGCAGGAAGCGCGCGACCGTGTCTTTGAGGCACTCGGTGAGCGGAAGCTCCGCCTGGGTCAGATCGTTATAGCGGGGATCGTGGCCGGGGTAGCGGGGGTCGCTCGGTTCGAGCACCGGCGGTGGAACGTCGTAGCTGCGGCGCCAGATTTTGACCCGATCTTCGCCGTATTTCGCCGCGGTCTCCGCCTTATTCAATCCTTGCAGCGCGCCGTAGTGGCGCTCGTTGAGCCGCCAGCTCTTGTACACGGGAATCCACAGCCGGCCGGTCTGATCGAGCGCGATAAACAAGGTGCGAATGGCGCGTTTCAGCACCGACGTGAACGCCACGTCGAAGGCGAAGCCCTCCTGCTGGAGCAGACGCCCGCCTTCGACCGCTTCCCGAATGCCCTTTTCCGAAAGATCCACGTCGGTCCAACCCGTGAACCGGTTCTCTTTGTTCCATTCGCTTTCGCCGTGGCGCAGCAATACGACTTTATGCATGTTTCTCCTTAGGAATCATTACGGCTGTATCGTGACAATGCGGCGGCGGGCACCGCTCTCAAACCGGGCCGAAAGTTTCCGGTCCGGACGGGCAGCGGAGCCAGTCATCGAACTGCCCACTGCAAATTCAAATTGTCGCAAGAAACCGGAGCGCTTACCAAGTGGGACCGTCCAACAGGGCGCGTGTCCGTGACAAGCCGCGCTCAACCCGTGGATAAAGTCCCGACAGGCCAAGTGGCCTGTCCCACTTTGTCCGCAAGTTATTGATGCTGCTTGGCTGGACAGGCGCTATTGCCGGTCAGCCAGAGTTCTACGGGCTATTAGCCCGCTTTGACGACGAACGGCTCTTGCCGGGTATAGGTGAATTCCTCGTTCGTCAGGACCACGATTCCCGAATCCGTGATGGTATAGCCCTTGTCCCGGTCCTCTTCGAGGTCGTAGCCAATCACGCTCGATTCGGGGATCTTGACGCCGGGGCCGACTATGGCCCGCCGGATGCGGCTGTACCGGCCCACTTCGGCGTCGTTCATCAGAATCGAGCTTTCCACTTCGCAATAGCTGTTGATGCGCACGCCCGGCGAAAGAATGCTGCGCACGACGCGTCCGCCCGAAACGATGCACCCGCCGGAAACGATCGAGTCGATGGCCACGCCCATGCGGCGGCCTTCCTGGGCGAAAACGAATTTCGCGGGCGGCTGTTGGAGCAGGTGCGTGCGGATGGGCCAGCGGTTGTCGTAGAGGTTGAACTCGGGCACCACGCTGACCAGATCCATGTTCGCTTCGTAGTAGGCGTCGAGGGTCCCCACGTCGCGCCAGTACTTCACGCTCTTGTCGTTGAGGTCGCTGAAGTCGTAGGCGATCATGTTGGCCCGGCCGATCCATTTCGGGATCAGGTCGCGGCCGAAGTCGTGCGTCGAGTGCAAATCCTCGGCGTCCTCCATGAGCAGGCGCAGCAGCACCTCGGTGTCGAACAGGTAGACGCCCATCGAGGCGCTGACCATCTGCGGGTTGAAAATCGAGCGGACCGGATGCCCGTGCTGGGGCTTCTCCTCGAAGCCGGTGATGCGGTGGTCCGGATCGATCTCGACCACGCCGAACCGGCTCGCCTCGCCGGGGCTCACCTGGATCGTCGCGATCGTGATTTCCGCTCCGCTCCGCCGGTGCAAATCGATCATCTCGTAGTAATTCATCTTGTAAATGTGATCGCCCGAGAGCACCAGCACGTGGCGCGGATTTTCGGCCGCGATGGTCTGAATATTCTGGAATACCGCGTCGGCGGTTCCCAGGTACCAGTCTTCGTGAACCCGCTTCATTGGCGGGATCACTTCGATGTACTCGCCCAACTCCGGCGAAAGGATGGTCCAGCCGTCGCGAATATGCCGGATCAGTTCGAGCGCCTTGTACTGCGTGAGCACGATGATGCGGCGCAAATCGGAATTGATGCAGTTGGACAGCGTGAAATCTATGATCCGGTAGATGCCTCCGAAGGGAACCGCGGGCTTGGCGGTGTTTTTCGTGAGTGGCGAGAGCCGTTCCCCGGCCCCGCCCGCAAGCAGGATTGCGAGTATGTTTTCCATGAGATAGAAATTCGCCGCTACTTAATTGTTTACAGCAATAACGGCATTTTTACCACACTTCTTTATGCGAACTCCGCGGCAACCCGCGAGCGGGCTGTTGAAAGGCGCCTGACCACTCCCTTACGGTCGTGGTTCCGTAAAGCGCTCACTGATTCCGCGACACTTACGGAACCGCGCGTCAGCAAGCGGAGATCGATACGCCTTTTCGGCGGCGGCGTTCCACAAACTATGTGGGCCGGCGGGCCGGATTCGCTCTTTTTCCGTCCGTCTTCCCGCGCCCGGCCTCCGCTGCGCCGGGATGCCGGGCCGGGGTATGATGGAACGTGCCCCCAAGGCATCTGCCAGGGGTGTGCTTTGCCAAGGTGAGGAGGTGAACGAAATTTGGCCGAAGTAATGATCCAGGATGGCGAGACGGTAGAGAGCGCGCTGCGCCGCTTCAAGCGGAAGGTCCAGCAAGAGGACATTATCAAGGAGATCAAGCGTCACTCGTATTACCTGAAGCCCGGCGAGAAGAGGCGGGTAAAAGCTGCGCTCGCGCGCAAGCGGAACCGCAAGAAAGCCGCCAAGACGATCGAGTAGCCTCCACGCATCGGAGGCAATCCAGGCACTGAAAACGCTGCGCCGCACTCGGGCGCGCATTGCGCTTGTCTCCGATGCCACCTCCCCACCGGCGGCAACGCCCCTTCGCCCCCAGCCGATTCTATGGTTTCGGCGGCGGCTCCACGTGAACGTTCACGGCTTCGAGGTAGCCCCCGATTCCCCGCCGTCCCTCGATCATGATGGCATCGCCCGCTTTCAGGCTGGACCACTTGATCTTCGCCGAGTCCTTGTAGAAAGCGACCTTTTTCGCAAGATAGAACTGGACGAGATGGCCGTCTGGGTCGTCCATCCGCAGCGTGTTCTTATCGACGCCACGCAAGGTTCCGTGGAATGTGACCAGCAGCGGATCGGTCGATCCTGTGTTGGCCGCCGCGGGAGCCGGCGTATGGCGGCCGTACCGCCCGGTATCTTGCGGGCTGCCCGCCTGCGCGAACGCGCGCGTGGCGCCGGTCGAAAAAAAACCGGCCATCAGAAGGGCAATGCAGACGAGCGCTTTCATCGTGAAGTCCTCATTCCCATTGTCGTTCAAGGGGGGCAAGCGCGGAGCGAGGGGAATCGAGATGCTTTCGTGAGGCAGGCTCCCAGCCTGCGGCGGGCGGGCCAACCGCAAAAATTAACCCCCGCCACGGCGAGAACCGGGGCGGGGGGTTCGGTAGCCAATAAGGATGAGCTTGCGGCTCATCAACTCAATCCTCAGTGAGGCGGCCGGTCCACGGGAACGTGGCCTCGTCACTGAAACGAAGCCGGCTACATGAGAACACTCACTTACCAGTCAACGATCAACGACCGTTGCCTGGCGCATTAGCGGCCACCGCTCCGCCCGAGGCGGAAAAGGCAACCGCGGCTGCTCAGCAGTCGGCCACCTCACGAGGTCTACTATCGCCAGATATCATATATTTTTTTGGACCACCTCCTTTTTCAGTGATGCTTTCATGCTAGAGAACGGCAGATCCCCTGTCAATCGACCCAAAGGGGGCGGTTCACCGTATTGAACGCGGCGCTACCCGGTCGCATTGACAGTGCCCACGGAACTGGTTGGCGGATAGAAGAGCGCCTGCACCAGTTGTTGTTGCTGCGTTTCATTAGCGATGTTGGCTTGCTGGCCGGGCGTGGCGTTGGCCAAGTCCGCCGCTGAGACGCCCGAGGGCAGACTCAGGCTCGGCGAGGAAGCCGTTGCCGCGCCGGTTGTTCCGCCGGAGCTAGTCTGCGGCGGCGTATACGTCAGCGGAGCCGCGGCTGTTTGCGAAGGCGGCGAAAGGCCGAATATCCCGTCCACCTCTTGCAATTGCAGCGCGGCCGCACTGAGTTCGACCACGTCCTGTTTCGGAGCGGCCTGGAGCGTAGCGGCGGAAAGATTAACCGGCAGATTCGCGAGCAGGCCGGTGCCGGATTGAGTCAGGAATGAGATTCCATTTGTCGGAGTTGCCATCGATCCCATGCCATCCTTCCTTGTTCTCCATCTCATCGGCAAAGGAAGGGAGGACTTGAGCGTCATGTAAGATTTTTTTGTTCCCTCATCCAGGTCCACCACCGTTTTCGGCGGTCAGCTTTAAGCGGGTAGCAGCTTTGCTCTCGTCGTGGCGCACGTTCCCAACGTGCCGTATCCGCACTCGTGCGGATACTTTTTGCCAGCGGCGAACCATGCGTCCCCAGGAGTGGGGACGCGCCTCGCACGAGTGCGCGCGCCACCAGTTTCAAGCGGTTTCGCCGGTCATTCGCGCTTGAAACAGCCTTTTTACACAGGCGCTAAGCAAGCGGTGCGCGATATGCCTTTTCGGTTTCCTCTATTCACCCGCAACGATGAGTGCGATCTTATCGATCAGCGCCCGCTTATCCGCTGCTGGCGCAACGAAATCGTTAACGAGAATCGAGAAGACCAGCGTTCCCCGCGTGCGTGAATTGGCATAGCCGGAAAGCGCCATTGCGTGTTCAATCGAGCCGGTTTTGGCGTGGATGCGATGGGCGGCCGGGCTGCCCGAAAAACGGTTTTCGAGCGTACCATCCTCGCCGCCGAGCGGCAGCAGCGAAATCCACTGTTCACGATAGGGCGAGCGGTACATGTATGCCAGCAGTTTGACCAGCGCGTCCGGCGTAACAAGGTTGTAGCGGGAAAGCCCCGAGGCGTCCGCCAAATTGTACGCGCCGGGCTCGATACCGATACCGGTGAGGAAAGTCCCCATCTCGCGCAGGCCCGCCTCGCTGGTTCCGGTGGCGCTGTTCAGTCGTCCGACTTCGCGCAGCACGGCCTCGGCATGAACGTTCAAACTCGCCTTATCGATAATGCGGAGCGCTTCGAGTAACGGGGGCGATTCGCGCCGCGCCAGCTTGATGCCGGGATCGGCCGGAAGCGCCTGGCAGTCCTGTTGATTCGCATAACAATGGCGCGCAAGGGCGCGCCCCCGAATAGCGATGCCCCGGCGTTCGAGCGCATCTTGGAGCGCCTGGGCGGCATACGCCGCCGGATCGTCCACCGCCAGCGACAGTTTCGTTTCGGAGCCGGATGCCAGCGTGCCCCAGAGCCGCACTTGGCGCGAGCCGGCTAGCCGTTCGAGCAGCACTTTCGTTTCCAGACCCGCGCCCGTGCGCACGCGGCTATCGATGGAAAACCATTCGAGCGGCGGAGCGAGCGCGATCTCCGGCGGCTGCCCCGGTTGCTTGGCCCGCAGGGTTAGCGCGATGGCGCCATCGTTCACGACCAGCGCGCTTACCGGGGCGGCAAAATCCCAGGCGGCATCGTCGCTGGTCCAGCCTTCCGGATGGGGTTCCCAGGCGTAGCGCGTATCGTCGCCCAAAATATCGCCATCGATCCGGCGCACGCCGCGAGCGGCCACCTGGTCCGCCAACTCCTCAATGGCTTGCAAAGGATTGCCTGTGACCGGGCCCTTCTTGTACGGTGTTTGCCGCGCGGAAAGCAGCGGGTCGCCGCCGCCAATCAGAATGAGATCGCCCGCAATGCGTCCGGAGGCGTCCGGTGCGGCGCTGGCTCGGACTAGGGTCGCAAAGCGGTAGTCCGGCCCCAACCGGGTCAGCGCCAGCGCGGTCGTAAACAGTTTGACGTTCGAGGCCGGAAGGAACAGGCGGTTCCCGCTCAATGCAAACAGAATTTCGTTCGCCGCTGGATCGAACACTTCGATGCCCCAGGAGGCGCGTTCGGCAGCGGGGCTCGACCGCATGACCGCCTCGATCCGTTCGCTGAGGCTTTGCGCGCGGGCCGGCCCGCCTAGCAGCGGAACGACCGCTAGGCAGATGGCGAGAATGCGGCGCGGCGACGATCCATGTACCACGATTCCGGATTATAGCGTCCCGCTCGAAGCGATGGCGATTGGCGAAACCGCAATTGGCGATACCGAAGCGCTACTAGCAGGCTGCGGAAAAAGGCTTGGACAGGCCGGGAGGCCTGTCCCACTGGCTGCGCAAACTGTCGATGTTACGCGGCGGGCGTCCTCGATTTGCGATACGGGCTTCTCAAACTTCATCCACGCGTTGCTACGCCTGTTCGAGCGCGGTCAGCTTCGATTCGAGCCAGATGAGCACCAGCAGCAGGAACACCAGGATCGTTCCGAGCAGCGGCAGCCCCATCACGACACGAATTCCCCACCAGCTCGTGAAATAGCCGAGCGACCAGGGCGCGAGCAATCCGCCCGTAAGCGCGAACGAAAAGATCCCATTGAAGAAGCCGGGGTGGTAATACGGGAAGCGGCCGCCGATTCTTTCCGCGACGAGCGGATACACGGAAGCGAAGCCGCCTCCAATGAGCAGCACGGCCACGATGGCGCCGAAAAGATTGTCGGTCGAAAGCAGCATCAGGCAGCCGAACAGCGCGGCCAGCACGCTCGCCAGGAGCAGTTTGGCCCGGCGCACTCGCGGCAGGAAAGAGAACACGACCACTCGCCCCACCAGCAGCGCCAGCCAGTAGAGAGCGAGCAGGACGAGCGACCAGGCGGCGCTCACCCCGAGCCGCTGCATGAGATAGAGCGGCAGCCAGCCCGCTATGGACCATTCGTTACCGAACTGGAAGAACAGCAGCAGTGCGAATAGAATGGCGCCCAGACTCTTGAAATCCGCCAGGGCCTGGCGCATGGTAGGCTCCGCCGGAGCCGCTTCCGCCGAGAACCGCGTGCGCGCGTAGAGCGCGATGAAAGCCGCCGGCACCAGCGCGACGAGAATCAAAATGCTTTGGACGCTGTAAACGTAGAAAGTGCCCGCGACCAGCGCCGCGATCAGGATCGAGCCGAACCCGAACAGCGCGCCCGCCATATTGAAAGTCGCCGTCCGGTCGCGGCGGTACAGACCCGCGATGGCTTGCAGAATCCCGCTATTCAGCAACCCGGTAGCGCAGCCTATGCCGAATATCCCCGCCATGTGCCAGTAGGAAGGCGCGGTCACGGGCACAAACGCCAGGAACATCAAAGATAGGTACGCGACGCACGCAGACAGCAAAAGCAAGAGCGAGATCTTGCCCCGGCGTACCAGCAAGCGCGCGGCGAGCACCGACAGCACGATCCCAAGGTTCATGCTCAGGAAGTGATACCCCACCGCCACGAAATCCTGGGTCATGTAGTGGCGCCAGGCGGGGAGAATGGCGCCGGGGAAAGCGAATAGCAAGCCGGAAAGGAAGAAGCCGGCCAGGGCCTTGCGGGCTAGCGGCGCGGGGAGCGGGGGCTGGGTACTAGCAGCGGCATGGCCCGGCGCGGAATTTGGCATAACGCGGTATTGTACCTCTCCGGGGCACCGAAAACCTATAGAACTCTGTCGTAGCACGGATGGGACGGGAATCCCGCCCCCGCTCGCATCCGGCTGCCGATGGCGGTTTGTTAGAATGAGATTCCCCTCATGCCTGGACCCTATGCACGCTGGATCGATTCCTGGGAGAACCGCTTGGCCACGCGCGACACCAACCGCGTGGTGCGTCCTTTTGAATGGGGCGCGGAATGGCTCGGGATCGAGACCGCGAACGGCAGCGTGCGCGAGGCGGTGCGGGCGGCGGCGGCGCGCGCGCTGGCGGATTCCGATGCGTTCTTTTCCGGCGAGCGCCCTTCCGACTACCGCTGCGACGGCAACCTGCTGACGTTCACCAGCCCGCTGCGCACTCCGTATCCCGAAAACAACGTGGTTCATGCCGGCTTCTTTCGCGCGCCCAATGACCGGGGCCGCGCCGTGGTCGTGCTGCCGCAATGGAATGGCGATGCGCAAGCGCATGCGGGGCTGTGCCGGCTGTTGAACCGGTTCGGCATCACGGCGCTGCGCATGAGCCTCGCTTACCACGACCGCCGCAAGCCGGCCGAAACGGCGCGCGCCGACTATCACATGTCGAGCAACGCCGGGCGCACGATTCACGCCTTCCGGCAATCGGTCGTCGACGTGCGCGCGTGCCTGGATTGGCTAGAACAACAGGGCTACCAACGCCTGGGCATTCTCGGCACCAGCTTGGGTTCGTGCGTCGCCTTCCTCGCCGCCGCGCACGACACGCGGATTCGGACCGGCGTTTTCAATCACGTCTCGATGTACACTTCGGACGTGGTTTGGACCGGCCTCTCGACGCGGCACGTGCGCGATGGCTTGGCGCAGCAGGCCACGCAGGATGAGATGCGCGACTATTGGGCCGTCATCAGCCCGGCGAGCTTCGTGCAGCGGCTCCGCGGGCGCGATATGAAATCCCTGCTGATATGGGCGCGCTACGATACCAGCTTTCTCCCGGTGTATTCCCAGCAAGTGCTAGCAGCTTTTCGCGAGCTGCAACTACCGCACAAAGTCTTCGCGCTGCCCTGCGCCCACTACACCACCGGGCGGTTCCCATTCAATCTGATGGACGGGTTGACGATGTGCCGCTTTCTGGCGCGGGAATTGTAGGGCGGGAGTGGCGATGGCACCCACCCTATTCCTGGACCTGCCCATACAAAAAACGTGCAGGGAGGTTCACTCAGTGGGATCGATTTTTGCCGATCTGTTATATTCTTAAAGCAGAGCCTATGGATACCGAAAGCGCCATCAACTTCCTGGTTGAGCACGCGGCTAAGGCGGATGAGCGTCTCGGCCGTATGGAAGAGAATATGGCCACCAGGAAAGATCTGTCCGAGGTCAAGGTGGAGCTCCGCGATGGCACGAAGGCCATGCGGCAATACACCAGCTACGTCGAGTCCATGCTCAACGTGGCCAGCCGGGGGCAACTCTCCCTGGAAGAACAAATGGAAGCTATGCGCGCGAAGATTGAAGCGATCGAACAGCGCGTCGCCGAGATTGAGAAGCGCAACCCGCCGCAGGCTGCCTAGATTTCCCGTTAACATCAATATTTTGCGCAGCCAGTGGGACAGGCCTCCTGGCCTGTCCAAGCCTTTTTCCGCTGCCTGCTAATGCCGTACTTCTTGGCGCGGAGGGACGGGTGACGGAGGTTTTCGAGCAGGAGCGCCGACTGCTTGTCGAACGCCTGTTGAACGGTGGCAGGGGCTTTGCGGTAGCTGCGGACGAAACGCGGCGAAAAGGCGAGCGTCATCGAGACTCAGCGTTTCGGTTTTTTTGACGCGTTTTTTTTCGCCTCTTTATGGAGCGCTCCCAAAAACTGCTTATGCGTGGCAAACGGGCCGAACGAATGCCCGGCCTTGAACTCCGCCATGCTTTCGGCAATACCCCGATCGATGATGGACTTGGGCTCGAACACGATTTTTCCGTTTTCGGCCTTCGCCTCGAATACGTCGCCGACGGCGACGCCGATCTTGTCCCGCACCTGCCGCGGGATGACGACCTGGTATTTGTTTTTGACCGTGACGATGGGCATAATGAGGTGGTTGGATAGTTCAACTGTTCAACTTCATCTTAGCAAATGCGCGGGCGCTGTCAAGCCGCCGGAACGGGGATGTGGGGGAAGTGGACAGCCCGATCTATGGAATTTTATATGAGGAATTCGGGGTTTTGCAGCCTGGACTGAATTGCAGATGGCCATGTGCCGCTTTTTGGCGAGAGAATTGTAGGGCGGGTACCGAGATGACGCGTCAATTGGCTTGGCAAACTCGGGTCACACAGGTACTTGACGGCCGATTGGCCGCTATCGCTGCTCTCCTCGATCGCCGAATTCGCGTCTAATCGTAGCTAGCACCTCACCAAATGTTTCGCGAATATTCGCTTTCGAGAACCTGATTTCCTGGACCCCCATAAGATTAGAAAACTCTTGGCAACCATCTTCTCTAAGTACTATAGCCCGTCGAAAACCCAGACGCCCTTGAAAAAGTCCGGTTTCGTGTATGACGTTTTCCCTAGCGTGCAGCCCACCGGATGTATCCTCGTCCTCAGCAGAATGCACAAGGAGTGCGAATCCATCGTCAACCTGAGCTTGTTCTAGGAACTCCTTTATCGAGTACCCTGCTCGCGCCCCAGTTTCGTATGCATCAACGTCGAAGCCGTGTTTTTCGTGAAGATGATCCTTCAGATCGCGCCAACCTGTATGCCTTCCGTGACCGATAAAGATGCGCGGTAGTTGGCGCTGTATCGGAATAGAAATAGAACATGCCTGCTTTGCCGCTTCAAAAACCTCGAAAACATGCTCGATCTGTGATCGAGTGGGAAGGGCAATATCGACGATGGTGTACCCCGAGTAATTGCGGTGCACGTCGCTGTTGTAGTGCACGTAAAGCCGCACGTAGCCTGGGCTCACGTTGAAGATCGCTTCGGTTGTGTTCGAGTCGCGGTATGCAGAGTAGAACTCGTCTTCATCCTCAAAATTCCACGTTGTGTCTCCAGAACAAACCGAAAAGTGTCGGCCCTCTTCCTTCTTGATGTCAGTGGGGACTTCGTTTAGGAAGCTAGCCTTAGCCTCCTTCAAATCCTGCGGCCGGAATTTCACTGAGCGGAAGTATACTTTCTTGCTGGGCATAGCAATGCAATATTCTCACATTATGGGCTATCCAGAGAACACGATCCGTAGCCGGTAAAGTACCGAGGGCGGACATCGCTCTCTTGAACGCCTGGAAATCCCCTATTCCACCCCCGGATTGCCGATGCGGCTGTGGTGGCGGCTGTAGGTGAAGTATACGACCAGGCCGATCAGCAACCAGACGATGAGGCGGACCCAGTTGACCCAGCCGAGATAGTACATCATGTAGCCGTTGAAGCAGATGCCCAACACCGGCACCAGCGGCACCCAGGGCGTGCGGAATGGGCGCGGCGTTTCGGGATGGGTTTTGCGCAAGAACATCACCGCCGTACAGACGATTACGAACGCGAGCAACGTTCCGATATTCACCATCTTGCTGATATCGTCTATCGGAGTCACGCTCGCGACCACGGCCGCCAGCAGTCCGACCAGGATGGTGTTTTTCCAGGGCGTGCGGAAGCGGGGGTGAATAGCGGCGAAGAATTTGCGCGGCAACAGGCCGTCCTTGGCCATCGAGTAGAGCACACGGGTCTGGCCAAGCAGCATGACGAGCATCACGCTAGTGAGACCGGCGAGCGCGCCGATAGTAATGATGTGCGAGGCTCCGGTGAGTCCGCGGTCGAGGAACGCGTGCGCGATCGGCGCTTCAATATTGATTGCCCGCCACGGCACCATTCCTGTCAGAACGGCGGCCACAAGGATGTAAAGGGCGGTGCAAACAATGAGCGAAGTGATGATTCCGATCGGAAGGTCGCGCTGCGGATTCTTCGCTTCTTGGGCGGTCGTAGAAACGGCATCAAAGCCTATATAGGCAAAAAATATGTATGCCGCAGCCTCCTTGATGCCGCCGAAGCCGTTCGGCGCGAACGAACTCCAGCCATATCCCCAGTTGGAAGCAGCCACGTACTTGAATCCGAGACCAATCACGAACAGCACCACGCCGAGTTTTACGATGACGATGGCGGCGTTAAAACGCGCGCTCTCGCGGATGCCGATTATCAGGACGGCGGTGATGACCAGCGCGATCAGAAAGGCCGGAAGGTTGAAACCGATTTCCACTCCGAACAGGGTTGGCGCATTGACCATCGCGTGCGCGCGCCGCGCCAGTTCCGGCGTATGCGCGGCGAGAATTTCGGTGACGCGGTTCAGAAACGCCTGCGTCCCCGCGGCCAAACCGGGATCGGAAGCGTGCGCTATCTGGCGCGCGACGATATTTTCGGCCGTGCGCAGCGCCGTCCAGTGGTCATAGGACAACCACAGGGGCAGTCTGATATGGAAAATTTCCAAAAATTCGATAAAGTGATTCGACCAGCCGACCGCGACCGTGCTCGCGCCCATCGCGTATTCGAGCGTCAGATCCCAGCCGATGATCCACGCGAATAGTTCGCCGAGCGTCGCGTATGCGTACGTGTACGCGCTCCCGGCGAGCGGAATCATGGCGGCGAATTCCGCGTAGCACAACCCGGCGAACGTGCAGCCCAACCCGGAGAGCACGAACGATAGCATCAGCCCCGGCCCGGCATAGTGCGCGCCCAGCCCGGAGAGAACGAAAATGCCCGCGCCGATAATCGCGCCCACGCCGAGCGCAGTCAACTGGAACGGGCCTAGCGTGCGCCGCAGGCTGTGCTCGCCGGTTTCTCCGGCTTCCTTCAGCAGCAGTTCGATCGGCTTTCTTCGAAATAAGCTACTCGCCATTACGTCTCCTTCCGGGTGCGCTAGTTCTGTGACCGAGTAAGTCGGTTCCTCCGCTTGCTTACGCGCGCGGTTCTGCCCCGTTACGGAACCGCGACCGTAAGGGAGCGGACGGGCCGGCGTCGGCAGCCGTTCGCGGCCGCCAGATAAAATACACCGGAACGCCGAGCAGCACGATGATGAGGCCCGGCCATGTGTACTCCGGCTTGTACAGCAGTAATACGATCTCGATGATTCCGGCGACGGCGATGTATAGCGCGGGCAGAACCGGATACCCGAAAGCGCGGTAGGGCCGCTCCATTTCCGGCCTGGTCCGCCGCAGCACGAAGACACCCGCGATGGTCAGAATATAGAACAGCAGCACGGCGAAGATCACATAATCGAGAAGATTGCCGTAAGTTCCGCTCAGAGTGAGCGCGCAGGCCCAGGCGCATTGCACGATGAGCGCGGTCTTCGGAATATGATGCTTGGGGTCGAGTTGGCCGGCCTTGCGGAAGAAGAGCCCGTCCTTCGCCATCGCGTAATAGACGCGCGCGCCCGCGAGCGTCATGCCGTTCACGCATCCGAAGGTCGAGATCATGATCGCCGCCGCCATCACCCACGCGGCGATAGGGCCGAGCATGACCGCGACCGCCGCCGTCGCCACGCGATCTTCCGGCGCGTGCTGAATGGCTTCGAGCGGCAGCAGCTTCAAGAAAACCAAATTGGTCAGGATGTAGATCGCCGAGACGATGGTGACGCCGATAGCAAGCGCCACCGGCACCGTTCTGCGCGAGTTGCGCACTTCGCCCGCCGTGAACGTCACGTTATTCCAAGCGTCGGCCGAAAACAGCGCGCCGACCGCGCCCACGCCGATCAAACGGATTACGGTCCAATTCCAGCTTGCGCCGCCCCAGAAATCGCCGAAGTTGCGGGCCACCGCCGCGGGATTGTGCCCGATCGCCAAGCCGAAGACGATTAGCCCGGCCAGCGCCGCGACCTTCGCCGCCGTAAACGTGTTTTGCACCTTCGCGCCCGCGCGAACGCCGCGCGTGTTGACCCAGGTGAGCGAGATCAGCACCGCCATGGCCACCGCTTGCTGCGAACTCAAACCGATGCGCCCGGAGCCAAACAGCATGTTGTGCGCCGAAATCCATGGGACGAAGATGCCGGCGAATTTCGCGAATGCCACGGCTACGGCCGCGATGGTGCCCGTTTGGATTACGAGGAATAGCGTCCAGCCGTACAGAAATCCGCTGAGCGGTCCGAAGGCTTCCCGCAGGAACACGTATTGGCCGCCCGCCTGCGGCATGGCCGAGGCGAGTTCGCCGTAGGTGAGCGCCGCGATCAAGGTCAGCGCCGAGGTCACGAGCCAGGTGACGATCAACAGGCCGGGCGAGTGTACCTGTCGCGCGATATCGGCGGGCACGATGAAGATTCCCGATCCGATCATCGAGCCCACTACTAGAGCGGTGGCGTCGAGAAGGCCCAGGCCTTTGACGAACCCCGCGGAATTCAGCCGGTCGCTAGTTGTAGCCATGCAGTCATCCGTGTGCGAATGTTTTGCGGAGTCAGGATCTCCGGCAGCATACCATGAATCACCGCTACAGAATCGGCGCCGGCCGCGAACACTTGCCGCGCATTTCCCAGAGTAATGCCTCCGATGGCGGCGAGCGGTTTCAGGTCCGGCGGCGCAGTGCCCGCCGCATCGCAGCCGCGTGCCGCGCGGGTAATGCGCTCCAGTTCGGCCAGGCCGACTAGCGGGGCCGTGTCCGGCTTCGACCCGGTTTCAAATATGGGGCCGATGGCGAGGTAATCGGCCGGTTCGGCGGTGGCCTGCGAAAGCTGTCCGGCATTGTGCGTCGAGAAGCCGAGCAAACGGCTGGGTCCTATCAGTGCGCGAGCGGAGGCGGGCGGCAAATCGTCCTGGCCCACGTGCAGCCCGGCGTCGAGAACGAGCGCGATGTCCGCGTGGTCGTTGACGATGAACTGCGCGCCCGCAACGCGGCACAACCCGGCAATCCGCGCGGCCTGCTCGAAAACCGCGCGGCTGAAATGGCCCTTATGGCGGAATTGCAAAATTCGCGCGCCTGCTTCGATCATCGCCTCCGCAGCCATCGTCGCGTCACAACCACGGCGCGCGAGCGTTCCGGAATCGAGGATCGGATAGATGCGCGGTAGTTGGAATGGAATGGGCAGCCTCCCAGTAATGCAAAACATGATAGCAGGTGAGGAGCTAAAAGACTGCCGAAAAGGCTGTTCCACCCGCGAATGACAAGCGAGGAAGCCAGTTCCACATTGCGGAATCAATGACTTACGGTCAAAGTGGGACAGGCCTCCTGGCCTGTCGAAGCCTTTTCGGCAGCCTGCTGCCGTGGCATTTTTCGAAGGCTGCGATACGGCGAGCGGCGCCAGTCTCGAAACGGCGCTTGGCGAGGTTGCCGGCAGCGCATCCCGCGGCGCGGCCCGCAGACCCCGTTCGGCAAACGCGGCATCCGTTTGTTATACTAGACACTTCTGAGCGAAATTCTCGAAAGGATCAGTCTGTCTCATGAAGGCTGAGATTCATCCCGCTTACAACGAATTGAACGTGACCTGCGCGTGCGGCAGCACGTTCCGGACCCGCTCGACCCACAAGGGCGACATGCGCGTCGAAATCTGCGCGGCTTGCCATCCCTTCTACACCGGCCGTCAGAGGCTGTTGGATACCGCTGGCCGCATCGAGCGCTTCAACAAGAAGTACGCGAAGGTCAACGAAGCCAAGGCCGAAGCGAAAAAGG
>Ga0187849_1002874_pt1 | contig 15863 bp, 8 predicted proteins | sample June2016WEW_4_10_2_FD_132412 | JGI IMG/M metagenome (GOLD analysis project Ga0187849, IMG submission 132412) | Peatland microbial communities from SPRUCE experiment site at the Marcell Experimental Forest, Minnesota, USA - June2016WEW_4_100 | ecosystem: Environmental > Terrestrial > Soil >... | reverse complement strand
TCGACGGGCTTATCGGTCAGGGTAGGACGCGGGCTGCCCGGCCAGGTCGTCGTCGCGGACACGGCGGGAAGCGGCGACCGCTGGGTCAGCGTGCGGCGGACCTCTCGCTGGAGCAGGGCGAAGACCTCTCGCTCGTTGCGGAGGCGCACTTCAAGCTTCGACGGGTGGACGTTGACATCGATGTCAGCCGGAGCCAGGCGAACGTCGATCACGGCCAGCGGGTGGCGTCCGGTCATGAGGAATCCCTGATACGCCTCTTCGACGGCAAAGGTCAGGGAGCGGCTGCGGACCCAGCGGCGGTTGATGAACAGCGTTATGTAGTTGCGGTTAGCCCTGGAGAGCTCGGGCTCTCCTATCAGCCCTTCGAAGGCGGGCAGGATGGAGCCCGAGGAGGCGGACGCGCCGAGCAGCAGGAGGGAGCGCGCGACTTGATGGCCGTACACCCCGGCCGCCGCGTCGAGGAGGTCGCCGCTGCCGGGCGTGCGCAGGGTGAGGCGACCATCGGTGAGGAGCGTGAAGCGCACCTCGGGGTAGGCGAGCGCGTAGTGGCTGACGACGGCCGCGATCTGCGCAGCTTCGGCGGCGGGCGAGCGCAGGAACTTGAGTCGCGCGGGCTGCCGGGCGAAAAGACGGCGCACGGCGACGGTCGTGCCGGGAGGCGCTCCTCTGTCGCCACTGTCTTCGACGTTCGTTTCGCGCAGAGTGACGAATCGGCCGGCAGCGGCGTCAGCGGGACGCGAAAGCATCTCGACGTCCGCGACGGCGGCGATACTGGGCAGCGCCTCGCCGCGGAAGCCGAGAGTGGATATGGCGTCGAGGCCGTCGTCGCTGAAGAGCTTGCTGGTGGCGTGGCGCTCGAAGGCGAGCGGAAGGTCGTCGGGTGCGATGCCGCAGCCGTCGTCGCTGATCCGGATCAGGTCGAGACCGCCTCTGCCGACCTCGATGCTTACCTGGCGGGCGCCGGCGTCGAGGGCGTTTTCGAGCAGCTCCTTCACGACGGAGGCCGGTCGTTCGATGACCTCGCCGGCTGCGATCTTGCCGATAAGCTGCGGCGAGAGCTTTTGGATTGCGTTCGGACGGCTCATCGACGCCATTCTAGCATACGTCTGCCGCTTGCTTGTGCGACTGATCCCATGTAACGTATAGGGCTGCAATGGTGGCAACGGTGAGGTGAGGGTTATGCCTAGTCGCAAGCGCCTATCTCTGTTGACAATCCTTCCGGCTGCGGCTTTGGCCGCGTGGGTTGCCTTTGCGCCGACGGGCAACTTTCTCGCTGCCAGCCGTTCGCAGGCGAGCGGCCCTGGCGACCAGCCAGGAGCAGTCCCGGGCGAGCTTATCGTGAAGTACCGCCAGCCAATGGTCGCTGCGGCCGAGCGAGTCGTGAACAGCGCCGTCGGTTCAAAGGAGGTGAGCCGGGCGAACGACCTGGGCGTGTCGCTGGTGGCGGTGGCGCCAGGGGTCTCCATCGAGGACGCGGCGCAGCGGTATCGTTCGCTGCCGCAGGTGGAGTACGCGGAGCCCAACGGAATCGTGCACGCGGACATGACGCCGAACGATCCGCTTTACAGCCGCCAGCAGTGGTATTACGACGAGATCGGCGCGCCGAAGGCGTGGGACGTGGAGACGGGCAAGCCTTACATTATCGTCGCCGTGCTCGATACAGGCGTGGACAGTACGCATCCGGATCTGAAAGGCGCTATCTGGACGAACCCCGGCGAGATCGCGGGAAACGGCGTCGACGACGACGGCAACGGCTGCGTCGACGACGTCAACGGCTGCAACTTCATGCGCGCGCCGGCCAGTTCAACGGCATGCGCCACGGTGCCGGAACCGAACGGCAACATCGATGACGACGATGGGCACGGCACCTTCGTCGCCGGGATCATCGCCGCTCGCGGGAACAACGGAATCGGCGTCATTGGAATGGCGCCGAACGTGACGATTATGCCCGTCAAGGTGCTCGATTGCCAGGGCGCCGGCACGTTCCTGGAAGCCGCTGAGGGCATACTCTACGCGGCGAAGGAAGGCGCCAACGTTATCAACATAAGCTTCGGGTCGGGAGCGGATTCACCAGATTCGGCGACGCTGGAGCAGGCGATTAACCAGGCGCACGACGTCTACGGCGCGACGCTCATTGCGGCGGCAGGGAATACCAACGATCCCACCCAACACGAAGTCGCGGCGCCGGCCCGCTATCCCAACGTTATCGCCGTCTCGGCCAGCGACCACAGCGCAAGCGGCGGCAAAGCGCCTTTCACCTGCTGGGGACCGGAGGTGGCCCTTACCGCGCCAGGCGTGGACATCGTCAGCACCGTCCCGGCGAAGTTCTGCGCGCGCTTGGGCTGCTTAGGGGGCGATCCTTATGCATCCGGCAGCGGCACGTCGCTCTCGACGCCATTGGTATCGGGAGCAGCGGCGTTGCTGTTGTCGTCGGGGCGCGTCTCGACGCCGGACCAGGTGAAGGCTTTACTACAGAAGACAGCTCTCAGCTTGCCCGACGCCGGCTCGAAGGGGTGGGACGGCGCAGGGATGATTCAAGTCGACAAGGCGCTGGCGGGGAAGTCGTATCAGCTGGGTTTGACGGCGCTGACGAAGAACTAGGACGAGGACCAAAGTCCCGCCCGAGGCGGACAGGCCTCCCCGTACATTGCTTCCGGGTCACTCCTCTTCGCGGGCCTTTTCGCGCAACTCATAGAGCTTTGTAATCGCTTCCAGCGGCGTCATGGCGTCGACGTCGAGTCGCGCGAGGTCGCCGAGCAGCGGCGAAGGCGCAGCGAGAAGCGGAAGCTGCTCGGCGGCGGTCTGGCGGGAGCGGGCGGCGGGCCGGCGTCCGTTGGCCTGCGACTCGAGGGCGGCGAGCACGTCGTGGGCGCGCTGGACGACGGCTTTCGGCAGGCCGGCCAGCTCGGCGACGTGGATGCCGTAGCTCTTGTCGGCGCCGCCCGGGACGATGCGGTGGAGGAAGACGATCTTCCCCCCTTCCTCGCTCACGGCGACGTTGTAGTTCTTCACCCTGGGCAGCGTCTGCGCCAGCGCCACTAGCTCGTGATAGTGCGTCGCGAATAGCGTCTTCGCCGCGCGGTCGCTGCGATTGTGCAGGTACTCGACGACGGCGCGGGCGATGGCCATGCCATCGTAGGTGCTGGTGCCGCGACCGATCTCGTCCAAAATGACGAGGGAGCGCGGCGTGGCGTTGTGAAGGATATTCGCCGTCTCCAGCATCTCCACCATGAAGGTCGATTGGCCGGAGGCGATGTCTTCCTGGGCGCCGACGCGGGTGAAGATGCGGTCGACGACGCCGATGCGGGCGGAAGCCGCCGGCACGAAGCTGCCTATCTGCGCCATAAGGACGGTTAGCGCGACCTGGCGCAGATAGGTGGACTTGCCGGCCATGTTAGGCCCGGTCAGCAGGATTATCTGAGCATCGGCGTTCGAGAGCTGAACGTCGTTGGGCACGAAAGCGCCGGCGAGGGCGCGCTCGACCGAGGCATGGCGGCCGTCGCGGATAACGATTTCGTCGCTGTCCACAAGCTCGGGGCGGCAGTAGCCGTAGCTAGCCGCGGCCTCAGCCAGGGCGAGACGGACGTCGATGCTAGCGACGGCGGCGGCCAGCGCAAGGAGTCGCTTGCCCTCGCCCGCTACCTGGGCGCAGACCTGGCGGAAGATGCCGGACTCCAGCTCGCCGATGCGCTCGCGGGCGTTGAGGATGCGGCTTTCGTACTCCTTGAGCTGCTCCGTCACAAAGCGCTCGCCGCCGACGAGAGTTTGCCGGCGCTGGTAGTCGTCAGGAACGAGGGCAAGGTTGGCGCGGCTGATCTCGATGTAATAGCCGAAGACGCGGTTGTAGCCTATCTTCAGCGTCTTGATGCCGCTGCGGGTGCGCTCCGCCGCCTCCAGCTCGGCCAGATAGCGGCGCACATCGCGGGTGATCGTGCGCAGCTCGTCGAGCTCGGGCGAGAACCCGGCGCGCACGACGCCCCCGTCCTGCGGGTCACCGGCGGGCTCATCGTCGACGGCACGGGCGATGAGGGCGCCGGCCTCTTCGCATGGATCGAGAGCGGCGAGCATGGCGGCAACGGCTGGGCAGCCCTTCCCTTCGCCGAGAGCTTCGCGGAGGGCGGGCACGAGCTCAAGGCCGTGCTGGAGAGCGACGAGGTCGCGCGGAAGAGCAACTCCGCCGGAGATGCGGCTGAGCACGCGCTCGAAGTCGGGCATTCTGGCGAGCACTTCGCCGACGACGCCTCGACGGACGGCGCTCTCGTGCAACCAGGCGACGCCGTCCTGGCGCGGGCGGATTTCGTCGAGGTCAAGCAACGGCTGCCCGAGCCAGCGACGCAGCAGGCGCGCGCCAAGGGCTGTACGCGTCAGGTCAAGCACGTCGAGAAGCGAGTTGCGGCGGTCACTGTCGCGGCTGCCGCTGAAGAGCTCCAGGTTGCGGCGCGTCTGAGCGTCGAGAAGCATGAAGCGCGTCGGGTTGTAAACGGAGAGCGCGGCGACGTGGCTGAGGGCGGTCTTCTGGTTCTCGTGCAGGTACTGGAGGACGGCGCCGGCGGCGCTTGTCGCAAGGGGCAGGCGGTCGCAGCCGAAGGCGGCCAAAGAAGCGACGCCAAAGTGGTCAAGCAGGCAGGCGGTCGCCGTCTCGAGCTCGAAGCTGGCGGCCTCGACACGGCTGAGCGGCAGGCCGGCGACGGGCGGGTCGACACCTTCGGGCAAGAGGAGCTCGGCGGGTCGCAGGCGCGAGAGCTCGGCGGCGACGGCGTCGGCGTCGAGCTGGGCTGTGGCGAACTCGCCGGTGCTGATGTCGACGTAGGCGATTCCGCCTTGCGGCGCCTCGCTGCTGCGGCGACTCCCCTTCGGCGGCGGTCCGACGGCCAGGGCGACGAGGTAGTTGTTGGCGCGCTCGTCGAGCAAGTGGCCCTCGATGACCGTGCCCGGCGTAACGACGCGCACCACCTGGCGGTCGACCAAGCCCTTCGCCGCCGCCGGGTCGCCCATCTGCTCGCACACCGCGACCTTGTAGCCCTTGGCGATCAGCCGCGCCAGGTAGCCGTCGAGGGCGTGGTAAGGGATGCCGGCCAGGGGGACGCGCAGGTTCTTGCCCATGGGCTTGGACGTGAGAGTTATGTCGAGCTCGCGGGCGCAGAGCCTGGCGTCGTCGTCGAACGTCTCGTAGAAGTCGCCGAGGCGGAAGAGGACGATGGCGTGGGGGTAGCGCCGCTTTATGTCGAGGTACTGGCGTCGGATTGGGGTCATACAACTCTGCGGGTTGAAACCCGCAGCCTGCTCTAGGCTATCGACATCGAACTTCTTTCCGCGGGCAAGATGCCCGCGCTACGCGATAAGACGATCGTCGGCGGTTGGGTACGGAACTCCGACCCTGTGGCTTCCGGGATCGGGGCTATTCTACATCAGGAAGACGGGGTTAGGCAGTGGCAATGGAGGCGATCTTGTCGCCGAGGCGGACGGAGTAGTTGAGGCCGCGGTCTTCCGGGTAGATCTGCGTCGTGTTAGCCAGGTAGAGGCCCGGCACCGGCGTCTCGTGCGAGGGAATCGAGTCGCCGTAGTGCATCGTGATTACGGGCTGGCCGGCGGAGTCCTTGAAAAGCCAGCGGTCGATGATCCAGTCGCGGGAGAAGGCCGGGTTGATCTTCGTCAGGTGCGGCAGATAGTAATCGCTGATCTCGTCGATGCTCATGCCGACGACCGGCGAGCTGTTCTCCACGTAGTTCGACAGGTACAGGACGTTCAGGCCGTTGTACTGCGCCGGCTCGATGTAGTTCGTGTGCTCGATGGCAGCGACGAACGGTACCTCTGGGTCGCTGATGTTCAGCCAGTAGATCGGCGACAGCGACTGCTTCAGCGTCATGACCAGCGTGCTCGCCCACTGGTACTGCACCTTCTTGAGCAGCCCAGCGTAATCCTCGGGCAGGAAGGGCGCGATCTGCAGGAAGGCGGCGTTGGGCACCGTGGCGATGACGGCGTCGCAGGGGACGGACTCGCCGCCGGCAAGCTGGAGGCCAGAGGCGCGCCTGTTCTCGACGACGATGCGCTCGACGGGCCGGCCGGCCTCGACGCGCACGCCGGCCTGTCGCAGGCGGTCGGCGAGAGTGTCGATCAGCAGCCCGAAGCTGCCCATGAGGTAGCCGAGGCGCTCTTTCTGTGAAACGCCGCCGCCGCGAGAGGCGAAGCGGAGGAAGATCTTCCCCCAGAACCAGACCATGCTGACGTCGGCGGCACGAGAGCCGAACTTGCCCCGCAGCAACGGCCCCCAGACGACCTCGTAGTTGCGCTTGCCCGCCCAGCGTTTGATCCACTGCTCGGCGGTGACGCCCTCGTAGCGGCGCCAGTCCTTCTGCCGTCGCAGGTAGACGCCGACGAGGCCGAGCCGGACGCGGTCGATGGGTGAAACGGCGCTGAAGCGAAGCAGGTCGCCAGGCGTGACGAAGTTGTAGATGCGGCCGCCGTGGAAGAAACCGACCTTCGATTCGCGCCAGCTCATGCGGTCGCCGAGGCCCGTCTCCTCGATGAGGGCAAGGACGTCGCTGTCGCCGCTGAACAGGTGGTGGTAGAAGACTTCCAGGCGATTGCCGCCGCACTCGAACGTGCCGGCCTGGCCGCCGAGCTGCGGTCGCGCTTCGAAGACGGCGACCTCGTGGCCTTTCTGCGTCAGGCGGAGCGCCGCCGTCAGTCCCGCGATGCCGCCGCCGACGACGCCGTATTTCACGGCGCCTCCCTGTCGTCGCGAAGGGAGGGCTGCACGGAAGCCGGCTCCGTCGCTGGAGTCGCGCCCCGGCCGCTGAGGACCTCGCCCAGCGACAGGTTGATGGCCCACAGCGCGTAGAGGCCGACGCCGATGACGGGCAGCAACACGAGGGCGTGCAGGGCGACGGCGTAGGCGGTTGCGAGGCCGGCGTCGACGCCGAAGTAGATGGCCGTTTGCTGTGCCAGGAATTCAAATGGACCAACCCCTCCTTGCGTCGCGACGACCGCGATGAGTAGGTTGGCGCCCGCGCAGATCAGGAGGTATACGTCGAAGCCAAGGTGGAGGCCAAAGGCGAGGCCTACCATATAGTACATCGTCGCCTCGAGCAGCCAGGAGACAACGGAGGTTGCCGAGGCCAGGAAGATGTCGGTTGGGCTGCGGAAGGAGTGAAGGCCGGTCAGAAACGATTCCGTCAGCGTTCGCGCCTGAGGCTTGAATCGCGCCGGAACGAACCGCAGCACCAGCGCGACGAACTGACGACTGAGCTCTTCGGAGAGGGCGAGGACGACAAGCAAGGCCAGGCCGAGACCGAAGAGGAGCGCCATGAAGATCGCAATGCCGCGAAGGTCCACATTGAAATGAAACGCGGTCAAACCAAAATTCGCGCCGGACACGGCGACGACGATGAGCAGGAACGGCAACAGCGTAATGCCGTCGAAGACGCGGTCGACGGCGATGGTGCCGAGGGCGGCCATCTTGCTCACTTGATGACGCTCGCCGACGATGTAGGCGCGGACGAGCTCGCCGGCGCGGGCGGGAATGAGGTTGTTCGCCATGAATCCGATGATGACGATGGGGTAGAGCGCGGTGACTCGCAGCTCACCGAGGGGGCGCATCAGATACTTCCAGCGCCAGGCGCGGAACCAGGCGCCGGCGAAGTAAACGGGTATCGACGCGGCAACCCACCAGTAGTTGGCGTGGGCGAACGCGTCGGGTATCTCGCCCAGGTCGCTGCGGGAGCGATAGATGAAGAAGGCCAGAAAAACGAGGCTCAGGACCATCCCGAGCCAAACGCGTCGACTACGCAGCAATTAAGAGCCTCGGTTTCAGAGCGTCGGTCCTCTGTATGACGGGTCTACTATCAGGATCGGACGCGCTACCTGACACATTATAGGCGCGGGCGAAATCGAGGGTCAACGCGCGAGGGCGCCGGTCTCTTCCAGGAGTCGGTCGCGCTCACGGGCGGCGCGCCAGCGTCGGAAGGCGACGGTAGCGGCGGCGATGACGAAGGCGAGCAGTATGAGCGCCAGCGCGCTGGGCCGGAACAGGTAGTGGGCGACGTGGCGGTAGGAGCCGTGCACGAAGGCGCCGAGACGCACGTAGATCAGCGCCCACATGGTGGCAGAGATCGCCGTGTAGACGAGGAACGCGGGGTAGCTGACCTGGAAGACGCCGGCGGCAATCGTCGTGAGTGTGCGCAGGCCCGGCGTCAGGCGGCCGAAGACGATGGCGACGCCCCGGTGGCGGCGGATCCAGGCGCCGGGCTTATCCAGGCGGTCTTCCCGGATGTGCAGTAGCTGGCAGACTCGCAGGACGACGGGCATGCCGCCCAGTCGCGAGATCCAGTACAGGATAGAAGAGCCAAGAAGCGTCGCCACGACGACCAAGAGGACCACGACGAAGAGGCTGGCCTGCCCGCGATCGACCTGGGCGCCGGCCAGGAGGATTACAGTGTCGCCGGGCGCGGGGAGCGGTATGCCGGCCTCCTCGGCGAAGAGCAGCGCGAAGAGGGCGCCGTAGAGGTGATGATCAGCGAAAGACAGCAGGGCATCCGCGATCTCGCGAAACGCTTCCAAGAGACGCTCCTATCCTAAGAACGTCGCTACGGGCCCGTGAGGCTGCTCACCGGCAGCCGGTACACTACGTTGCCATTGCAATCGGCGACGTATAGCGAGCCGTTTCCGTCGAGCGTCATCCCGACGGGCCGGGCGCTCACACCCTGCGTTGACGGCAGATCCCAGGAGGCCGTCGCCGTTCCGAACCCAGCGTAAAGCTCGATGCGGCCGTTCGCGGGGTTGCTCAGGATGACACGGCCATCGGGCAGCACCACGAGGTAGGGCTTGGCCGTCACTTCCTGGCTACCCCAGCCCTTGACCTTCATCTCGGTCACGTACTTGAAGGTGGGGTCGAAGACTTGGACGCGGCCGTTCCACGTGTCGGCGACGTAGATGTTGCCGTTGGGGCCCAGGGCCAGGCCGACCGGCTCATTGAATTGGCCTGGACCGCTCCCCTCGCTGCCGAAGGCGCCGACAACGGTGCCGTCAGCGCCGTTGAGCTGAACGATACGCTTGTTGCCAGTATCGGCGACGAGAACGTTGCCGCTGGAAAGGATAAGCAGGTCACGCGGGCCATAGAGGGCGGCAGATGGGTCGGATTTCCAGATCAGGTTGAAGTTGGCGTCGTACTTTATTACCTGGCCGATTCCACCGCCTACGTTCTTGTTCCAGGTATCGGACACGTAGATGCTGCCGTCAGGCGCGACGGCGACGCCCCACGGCTCGTTGAGGGCGGCGTCCCCGCTGGGCTGGAAGGCGCGAAGGAACTTCCCGTTCTTGTCGAAGACCTCGATGCGGTTGTTCTTGCCATCGGAGACGTAGACGTTGCCCGCCTGATCGACGCTGACATCGGTCGGCTCGTTGAGCTGGCCATTGGCGGAGCCCGAGCTACCGATCACGAGCTGGCTTGCGGGCGGAACGGTGACCGTAGGTATGGTCACGGCCGGCACCGGCTTGCTGGCGCTGGTTGCGATGTTGGCCGCCTTCGGAAGGTAGAGCAAAGAGTCGTCGGGCGGCGGCGCCCAAGGCGCCTGACGCCACACGAAGTAGTTGCGCCAAACGTTCCAGACGCTCGGGTCAACGAGATCCTTAATGAATCCGCCTGAGGTTAACCCGTCGTAGTACTGAGGACCATCGCCGAACCACCACAGGTGACGGACGGGGATAGGATCCTGGTACTCGTCGAGGTACGGCTCCATCCAACTCTGATGGTCCATACCGATCAAGACGAGGCTACCGGCCACCGGCGGGCTCATGCTCGAGCTCGCCCAGGTGACTTTGGTGAAGTTGCGGAGGTACCAGACCATCGGCCAGGCGATCTCATTATCGATGACGACGGGGTAGTTATTGCCGAGACCGCTCTGCTGACCAAGGGCGACGGCCTGGTCGCGAACACCTGGCAGGGTGGGCGATATATCAGCATAAGAGAGAATCTCCCGCGGCCAGTCGCCGATCTGGAAGTTCGCGCGGAATGCGTCGCGCACGGTGAAGATGAACAGCGCCGGCACCAGGAGGGCGACCGCAGCCTGGCCGCCGAGAAGCGGTCCGCGAACCATAACGGCGCGGCCGATGAGAACGGCGGCAACCAAGCCGAACAGCAAGGCGACTACTGCGCCAAACCCCGAGAACGCCGTGGCCCAGAGGATGACCATCGAAAGGAAACCGCAGACGCCCGCCATAAGCACCAGCGCCTCCGGACTGCGCCAGTCGAAGGGCAACTTGATGCGGAAGCGGTCGAAGAACGTATTCATGAACTTGGCGGCCAGGATAGCCATAGGCACCACGACATAGATCGAGTGCTGCGGCATCTTCTCGCCCGCCGTCATAATCTCGATGAGCGAGCCGACGGACCAGAAGATAAGGAAGGACGTGAAAAGATCCTGTTTAAGAAGGAAAAGGATGATGCCCAGCACGACAAGTACGGGCACCATGCCCGGCAAGGACGCGTGGAAAGTGAAATAGGCAAGGACGATCAGGAAACCGGACAGCACCGCCGCCAATGAGGCGAGAAAGCGTCGATGCATGAGAAGCCACAGGCCGCCGATCGTCGCGATCGCCAATGGCAGAAACTCGTACATCGTCAGCACCATCAGCGGGTAGTAGACGGGTTGACTGCCGCGCTGTACGCCCTGCTGTTGCAACCAGTAATCCAGCGACCCCCACGCGCCTGACCAGAAGCCGCCCAAGTTCGTGAAGAACGACGTGTAGAAGAGCACAAAGATGGCGTAGAAGATCCCGGCGCAGATAAGCCAGGTGCGCGGCTTCCAGAGAAGGCCGATGTAAGTCGCGATGAAGAGGAAGGAGAAGACGGAGAGCTTCATTATCGTCTCTTCGTTGGCGCCCGGGTCTTTGTAGTAGGTTTTCGTGCCGCCGATAAATGGGATTAGCTGGACGCCGGCGGCGAACTGCACTCCCGCGAGCGTTCCCATGACCAGCAGAAGGTCGGCGGAAAGCGGAAGCTTTTCGAGGCCCCAGCGAGCACGCCACTTGCCGATAAACGGCCAGGCGGCAGCGATGAGCCAGGCAAAGGGGATGAGCACGATAAACAAGGCCGCCCAGCGGAATGGACTCGCTTCCTGCCTGGTGACAGCGACAGGCTGGCTCTCTCCCCGCCTCTGGCGACGCGACTTGGCCGACTTGTCGTCAGGAGGCGGCGGGATCGGGGCGCCGGCCGCCTCCATGTGCTCTCTGATCGACAAATGCATCTCCCAGGCGACGAGCATGTCGAGGTAGAGCAGGAGGAGGCCCGATATCAGGAAAGCAGCCTCCATCGTTACGAAGCTGAGCGCAAGCAGACCGGCGATCAGGAAAAGGAACCAGGTTCGGCGTTCCGAGAGATACCGCCACATGCAGATCACGAGGGCCAGCGTAAAGAAGGCGATTAGGACATCGTCGCGGATGTAGCGGCTGAAGAAGAGGAGGATGGGTGAGAAGGCAAGGAGCAGCGCGGCGAAGAAGGCGCCGACGCGCCCGATGTAGCTCCTGAAGAAGAACGGAAGCGCTACAAGCCCCGTTCCGAAAATGGCGGGAAGGAGGCGCACAGTGTAATCGCTGGGACCCCAGTGTACCCAGTTGCTTAGCAACGGAGCCGCACTGATGAAGGCGAGCACTTTCCAGATGAAAGCGACGCCGAAGAACTTGAATGGTCCGTGCATCATGGGGTCATGCGTGTACCCCTGCCCGTTGTAGAGATACCAGCTATAGGTGGCGTGAAGGCTCTCGTCGTGGGAGATGGCGCGCGAGCCGAGGTCCCACAGGCGGAGTCCGGCGGCGATGGCGACTATCGCGGCGAAGAGGGCGATCTCCCAGTAGCGGGGCCAGTTCGACTTTAGCCAGGCAAACGCCTGCGCGGAGGAGACTTTGACAGAGGCGGCGGGTTTTTTCGGTTCGTCAGATACGGGTTCGTCAGATACGGCCATGAGCGCCTATGAACTCCTCAATAAGTAGTATACGGGGACGGCTGGCTTACTGCACCCCGGCGTCCACTCTCGCTCCTACTTTCCTCCAGTCGTGTAGATCACGTTGTCGCCGGACTTGAAGGCTACCGGATATATGCTATCGAACTTTTCGAGCGCGGCCGACGAGTAGGCCTGTCGCTCGAGGGAACCCACGATGATGTAATTGATACCGTACTTGGCGACGATCTGCTTGACCTGGTTCGTATCTTCCGTCTTGTAGAGCGTGTCGACATCGCCCATGCGGGCCGCGGAAAGATCATTGCTGCCGCCGTGCCACCCGCGCCACTGCTGCTCGTGGCCAGGCCAGGCGAAGATAGTCGAGAGGCCGGTCCAGGAGGAGATGCGGCCAGTCGTGCCCCACTCGTAGCCGATGGTCTGGTTGCCAACCATCTCCACGATCACGCTGTCCGGCTTGGCGTTCTGGAGGAGCCACTGCGCCAGGGGCCAATCGCCCTGGGAATCCTGCTTGGCGAAAGCGAGACCGTCGAGGTTCTGCTTGGCGCCGAAGTTGTCGGTCCGGGCGTAGGTGGCGCCGACGGGGTAGGCGAGGGCAGCCGCCAGGATTACGATTGCAACGCCCGCCCAGGTGTAGCGCCAGCCGCCGGAGACCGTCTTCGTCGGCAGCCAGTGGCGGACCATGTAGTAGAGGGCGAAGCCGCCGCCGATGGCCAAGAACATCCAGGCCTGGTAGTAGAGCTTGAACACGGTGTTCATACGGTCGTTGAAGACGTCGCGGATGAAGTAGAACTCGGCGCCGAGGACCAGCAGAGCGGCCAGGGACCCGGCCAAAAGAGCCACAACGATCGGCAGCGAGCTCTTGCCGGCGGCTAAGGCCTCGACCTCGCGACGGAGCGTGGCAACGAGCAGCGTCAGGAGGACGACGAGAATCGCGGCGGTCAGCCAGGCGCTGCCCCTCGCGGGGACGGCGCTGCCCAGGTGGCCGCGGGCCAGAACCCACAGGAACCAGAACCCAACGACGGCGAGCCCGGGAACGGCGGCCAGCCATTCGTTTCGCTGCCAGCGGCGCTCTTTCAGAGAAGCGACGAGCCGCTGGGCGGCAAAGGGAAGCATCAGCACGGCGAACGGGCCCCAGAAGATGAAGGCGTGGAATGGCATGGTGCCGTTGCCTTCGACGGGCGCGATGCCGTTTGCCTGGCTGGCGAAGCCGAAGGCCGGGATGAACAGCTTGTGATAGGGGACGTAAGCAACGACGGAGGCGATCCCCAGCGGCACGGCAAACCCGAGCGTTTGCTTCAGCAGCTTCCAGTCCCACCGCTTCAACGCGAGATAGTTGCGCAGGAAGGCGGCGACCAGCAGCAGGAAGAAGAAGGTCGGCAGGTCCCAGGTGTTGAGGAAGGACAGCCCGCCGACTAGCACGGCCAGCGCTACCAGAACCATCTGGTGTCGCGTCCAGAACGAGAGGTCGAGCGTCTCATCCTCCTGGAGCAGGCGAACGGCGGCGCCGATACCGATCAGGTCGAACGGTATCGCCATAACGTGCGGGTGCAGGTCGCCAAGGAGGAAGCTGAAGAAGGGGAACTCCGTGATCGTCTCCGGCGCCGTCGGTGACATGACGCGGGCGGCTTTCCACCACCACCAGTTCGACGTGGGATACCAGGTGTTGGTGGTATTGCCGACGCTGGTGAGCCCCTTGATGTCGATCCAGTTCCAGAAGCCCGCGCCGCCCACGCCGTGGGCCGCAAGGAATTCGAGCAGTCCCTCCAGGTTAGAGACGACGGTCAGGAGGAAGGCGGCGACGAGCCCGAAAACAAGTGGCCAGGCGAGAATCTTCGCCCGCTTCGCTACGGCCCCCTCGTGAAGGCTGACCAGGTTGTAGACGAGGCCGAAGGCGCCGACGACGGCGAGGGCGGCGATCATCGCCAGGCCAAGGTTATAGCCGACGCCGGGGGCGACGCCCGCGAGCTTGCCGGTCATGGCGACGAGGAAGTAGCCGCCGTAGTAATAACTGATGGTGTAGCCGGAGAGCCAGGGGTCGTTGGGAGCGAAGTGCTGGGTGATGGTCGAGGCGTTGAGGAAGGCGAAGTCCATCGGCTTCTCGGTGCCGCTGATGTCGGGCGAAAAGGAGCGTAGATACACGGCGACTATGAAAGCTACGAGGAAGAGGCCTTCGATGACAAGGAGGAGAGACCACTTCTCGCGAAGGAAGGTGAGCATCTCGTCGCGACGGCGCCAGGCGAAGTAGCCTGAGGCCACGCCGACCATCAGGATGACCCAGACGATTCCGCCGACGTTGTTCGTCAGGACCCAGGCGGAACCGAGTATCCAGAAGACGAAGCCGACGGCGAGCAGCCCGAAGGGCTTGGCGAAGGCGTAGCCGCGGTCAGGGAAGCGCGGGAAGAGGGCGTAGACGAGAGGGAAGCCCACCAGGCCCATCACCTCGACGGCCAGCCACCAGAACAGCGTGTCAGGCATGTCGTGACCCCTTCGCGTCGCTGCCGCGAACGCGCGCGTGACTCCCTACGGGCCTCGTCCTTGAGGGGAAAATGGAGCCGTTTCCGCTACTCAAATAGCGCTTCAACGAACTCCTCAGGGGAAAACTCTCCCAGGTCTTCCGGGCCCTCGCCGCTGCCGATGAAGCGAACGGGAACGCCGAGCTGGTCGGAGATAGCGAATACCATGCCGCCCTTCGACGTGCCGTCTAGCTTCGCGAGGCAGATGGCGGTGACGTCTACTGCCTCGGCAAAGGCCTTGGCCTGGGTGAGAGCGTTCTGACCGGTGGTCGCGTCGAGGACGAGCAGCACCTCATGGGGGGCGCTGGCGTCCTTGCGCTGGATGACGCGGAGGATCTTTCGCAACTCCTCCATCAGGTTGAACTTGGTGTGGAGGCGGCCGGCGGTATCGACGATGACGACGTCGGCGCCGCGGCTCTCGGCGGCGGACAGGGCATCGAAGACGACGGCGCCCGGGTCCGCGCCCTGCTTGTGAGCGATGACTTCGGCGCCCACGCGGTCGCCCCATTCGCGCATCTGCTCGATGGCGGCGGCGCGGAAGGTATCGGCGGCGGCGATGGTCACCTGGCGGCCTTCCTGTCGGAGGGCGTAGGCGAGCTTGCCGATGCTGGTGGTCTTGCCGGTGCCGTTGACGCCGACGACGAGGATGACGGCGGGCTTGGGCGTCGGCTGCGGGTGGCCGCCGTTGTGCCAGAGGGCGCCCCTGGGCTGGGCGGTCTTGAGAATGGCGACGAGCTCGTCTTTCAGAGCGTCGCGGACCTGAGCCGGGTCCTTCAGCCCTTCCTTGTCGACGCGTTGCTGAACGTCTTCGAGGATCTTCTGGGCGGTCGCGACGCCGGCGTCAGCGCCTATAAGGAGCTCCTCGAGCTCTTCCCAGAGGGAGTCATCGATGCGGGATCGTTCGAAGAGGGAGGTGAGATGGCTGAACCAGGTTCTGCGAGTCCGTTCTAGGGCCTGTTCGGTCTTCCCGGCGTCTTCCTCTTCGCCTTTTTGTTTTCGGAATAGACGCAAGGACAGCCAATCTCCTTTCGCTGACGCGACGTTGGGAAGATCATAGCATTGGGTGATCGCGGGAGCAACTTTGCACACTTCTGCGGGATGAATCCCGCACCTTCCCGTCCCCGCACGCTCATCGAGCGATGCTCGAATGACGTGGGCGTCGAACGCGTAGATGACGTGGGATGTCCTCTGGAAACATCCGCGTCGTCTTTCCCACCGACCCGCCCTAGATGGGTTTTTCGGAAGGCAGGGGACACCCCTGCAGCCCCGGCAAAGGGCTTCGCCCTTGTATCTTTACGGTCGTTGTATTCTTTGTGGGGATCGGGAGGCATGCCTCCCGATCCGGAGTGCGATAGACCGATTGCCCTCTGGTCCACCAGAGACCGTTGCAGAGCGG
>Ga0187849_1002866_pt1 | contig 15897 bp, 15 predicted proteins | sample June2016WEW_4_10_2_FD_132412 | JGI IMG/M metagenome (GOLD analysis project Ga0187849, IMG submission 132412) | Peatland microbial communities from SPRUCE experiment site at the Marcell Experimental Forest, Minnesota, USA - June2016WEW_4_100 | ecosystem: Environmental > Terrestrial > Soil >... | reverse complement strand
GGTTGCTCCCCACCCCACCTCGCGGTGACGCAGTTACCTTTGGCTATCGGGAATGGGCATTTCCCGGAGGAGGACTTTCACCTCCCAGATCGCGCCTGCTCCCAGGCGCACTCATTCCGGCGCAGGCCGGAATTCAGCATCTTTGGTTTTTATTGTAAAATCAATAGGTAAAGACACTGGACCCCGGCTTGCGCTTAGATCACTACAATCTTTATCGGGGTTCTAGTAAATTCAACCACTTACGCTCTTATTTAAGCGCTTATGGAGCTATGCCCCCCACACCCCCTCCGCCTGTGGTCATAGACAGGTCATGGAAAGCCTCGAGATCTATGTAGCGCTGCGGCGGCGGCCCCGCGCATGCGGTGGCTTGCCGCCGATAGCGCCGAGCGCTTGGCCGCGCGCGCAAACGCGCGCGGCCAAATCTTGCGGGGTGCGGGGAAGTCACTTCCCCGCTCTTTTCGATTACTTCAATCTTGAACGCAACTTGGTATTACTCTGCATCCGGGAAAGCATTGACATTCAAGTGCTTCAACGTTCTGCGGGCGGGAATGAACGGGGTGGGTGACTGAAGGGATGCGAGGAGATGCTTGCGGTTAACCGATGATAATGTCCTCTAAGGATCGCTTAGGGACATGACGTACCTCTTCATTATCACGCCAATATTTGGTATTGCCGGAGGCATCGGCCCTTTCGATCATTACTCTCTCCTTGGGCTTGCCCAGGGCCAAAACAAGCAGGATATCGAAGCGGGGCGGTATTTCTAAAGCTGTTCTTAAATTTTCTCCCTGTATTGTGCCTATGATGCACCCGCCAAGACCTCTTTCAGTAGCACCGAGAAGCATGGTCTGAGCGGCTATACCGTGATCGCAGCCAAATGATTTGCTTATCTTCCTGTCCCCCAGGATGATGATGTAAGCGGAAGGTCTTTCCCCGTCATCCGGCCCCTGCCAATCCCAGGTGAGGTGGGGAAAGATCAAGGCATTCTTTTGAGGATTACAGGAGAGAATGTACTTGAGTGGCTGAACATTGCCTCCGGACGCCGATAGTCTGGCCAAATTCACGAGATCTTTCAGGGTCTCCAGATCCACACCGTGTTTCTGATAAAACCGCCTGAAGCTTCTATTTTTCAGAACTAAATCCGCCAGCATTTTCACCTGCTCTGTTATTTCAGAAAGAATTGGTTTATGCCGGTGCGGATCGGCCCGACCGGCATCGGCTCGGATTTGTTCGGGCCAAAAACAGAATGGCCGGGAATTGCTTCTCGATCCCTTCGGGTTCCCCTGTGAATGAGCAGTTAGAGCTTCTTCACTTTGACTGCCGATGGTCCTTTGGCGCCCTGCTCAATTTCGAAGCTGACACGATCGCCTTCCTGGAGGCTTTTGAAGCCGGTACCCTCGATGGCGCTATGATGCACAAAGACATCTTTTCCGTCTTCAGCCGTGATAAATCCGTAACCCTTCTGATCGTTGAACCACTTTACAGTACCTTGAGGCATAACTCTTCAAATCCTTTCATATTGTTGGTTTGGACCCCTCTAAACACACGCAACATTAATGTCAAATCGCGGTGGAAGCAAGAAATAAAACAGGAACGCCTGGTATCAGAAAAACGCGCACCGGGGTCGGGCCAAGCTAACATCTCCTCGCGTAGCGATAGAACCAGAGGGAATTATTTGCTCTTGTTTTTTCTCTTCATTCATCATTCATCACTCATCATTCATCACTCTTCCCCTCACCCCTCCGTCCTCAGTCCTCCGTCCTCCGTCTTCCGTCCTCCGTCCTCCGTCCTCCGTCCTCAGTCCTCAGTCCTGCTCCCCGCCCTCAGTCCTCAGCACTCAGCACTCAGTCCTGCTCCTTGCTCCCTGCTCATCACTCATCATTCATCACTCTTCCCCTCACCCCTCCGTCCTCCGTCCTCCGTCTTCCGTCCTCCGTCCTCAGCACTCAGTCCTGCTCCCCGCCCTCTGTCCTCCGTCCTCCGTCCTCTGTCCTCCGTCCCCCGTCCTCAGTCCTCCGTCCTGCTCCCCGCCCTCCGTCCTGCTCCCCGCCCTCCGTCCTCCGTCCCCCGTCCTCCGTCCTCCGTCCCCCGTCCTCCGTTCTCCGTCCTCCGTTCTCCGTCCTCCGTTCTCCGTCCTCAGTCCTGCTCCCCGCCCTCCGTCCTCCGTCTTCCGCCCTCCGCCCTCCGTCCTCAGCGTATGACACGGCTTTTTAACGTCGCTGGCAAGCGGGGCATATATGATGGCTGGAACCCGGTTGAACGTGCCCAGATGCCTAAAATCGGCAATCAGAAGACCGGGGTCCTGACAGAGCATGAGTTAAGTCGACTCATGGAAATCATCGAGGCGTGGGCGATCGAAGAGAATGCGGCCTTCGCGCTTCATCTCCTTTGCCGATAACCGAGGGGCCTTTTCTTTTCGCCGGCGTGCGGGGGAAAAGCTCGTTTGTCAAGGAAATCGGGGTCATGTGTAAGAAGGATTCTATTCTCACGATGAGCAAAAGCAAGTATGTCCTCGTCTGAATGACCACCAAGCCCAACTTCCCGTGCATGCAGCGCATTCCAACCTTTGTAGCGGAGGTACTCAGCAACGGCGGAGTCATCCCTTTCGTTAACAAGAAACCGAGCCTTCCTGCGGTCCTGGTTTACAGATTGGACATCCTCTTTCGATATTGGAACGCGGACCCATGGCATCACAGATAACCTTTGTAATATATCAGGGTTCTCATTATACAGGCTTCGGAGGGAGCCATAACAAGTTTGGGATCTGAGTGCCCGTAAACACCATCCTTCACCGCTGCGGTTCGCCGGAAAACCGTGATGAGTTCGGAGGAACCAGGTGCTGGTTCGGAGAAAAGTTCGGAGAAAAGTTCGGAGAAAATTTTGGCTTTGCTGAAAGGCGCCCCTGAATTGGCTGCCAGAGAGATTGCGGAGGCACTGGGGATTACCCGACGGGCAGTTGAAAAGCAGATTGCCAAACTGCGCGAAGAAGGGCGAATCCGCCGCATCGGGCCCGCCAAAGGCGGGCGATGGGAGGTGGCCGAATGACTTTCACCGAAGCCAACACCATCGAACAGATGATCCTCGACTGTGTTGCCCGGAAGCGCGGGAGCGAGCCGTTAAAAGCGCATCAAGACACCCCTGGCTGGGGCGATTCGCTTGGGGGAGAGTTTAAGCCAACCCGCTGGGATTACATGCCTGCCGTCCGGCTCCCGCGCCAGAGCACCGACGTGATGGTGGAATCGTGGGTGCGCGAGGCGCTCATCAAGCTCAACCCCGAGATCGCTGCGCAGCCTGACCGCGCCGACGAGGTCATTTACAACCTGCGCGCCTGCATCCTTTCCGTTAAGGTTCGATCCCTACCTTAAGATTGGAACCGCTGCTGAGATTCGGCAAAACTTTCGTCCCCAGGCGATTCCGGATTTCGGGTGGTACATCTCCCGAAACACGGGCGGTGTTGCAACTTTGTACCAATGTTCCATAAGCCTGCTCTTTAAGAAAAAATATACTTTGGCAGTCTTTGTAAAATTGCTTGTCGAACCCGGCCCGCAATTTCAAAAGCTTCCTCCGCATCTTTCCGGGTGACGTCCGGGTAATCTCCCGGATATCGATATTCGACTGCATAAGCCGTTAGAATCGCTGCTTCAGCAAGGATTGCAGCTAGACCGGGTTCAATGTTCGATAACAATGTGAAAAGAAGGTTTATGTCGTGAGTTTTTGGAAACTCTGCCTGGTGCCAGACAAGAAGCGCCTTCAAATATTTCTCTGCAGCCTGCTGGGCGTGAAAAGCAACGGCCTCCAAGTACATACCTTCCACAGACAGGAGATGGCCGCTTGTCTTGTAATCTCTTTCGGCTTTCTCAAGCCACTGCCGGGTAAACTCCTGCTTTATATCCTCAGGCTGCTTCATAAATCACCTTTCCATACTTGTTCGCAGGGTAGGCGATTCCACCGATTACATTTTTCGTTTCCTCGAATCGTTCAGACGCCATGACGATGACATCTACAGGCATACGAAAACTTCTCAGAGCACTTCTGATTTTAACTGTTTGTTCGCGCGCATTTGCCACACTCTTTTCGATCACCAGCAAATCCACATCGCTGTCAGGCGACATGGCGCCCATTGCTGCAGAGCCGAAAAGAATCACCCGCTCAGGATGCGCGACCTTCAGAATTTCTTCCACGATCTTTTGAATAATATTTTCATCGACTGTCATGTGTCTAAGCACTTTCCTGAACGATAATAGGATGAGCAAATCAAGCTCAACCCTACCCGGATTGGATTTATCGTGGAACTGCAAGCAGCATGGCATCCAATAAGCGTTTCTCTTCGCTGCCAGTAGGATATAATGCCGAGAGCGCATTTGCAAGCCGCAGGAAGTCAGGGCTACTATCTTGTTCCGACTTGATAAGTGCTCTGAGGGCATTGGCCTGCCCTCCGGCATGGAGTAGCATTGCAGCGTGGACGCGGTCGAGCGTAGTCGTCCCCGCCTGCGTAGCGAGTTCGGCAGACACATCGCGCCCGATCCTGCCCTTTTTGGGACTGCGAATCTTCGAGCGCGATCCTCATAACCCTGGGAATGCCGGGGTCATTGTCAATCAGCAGGACTTTCAAACCTTTGGGAGTACTCATAACTGCCTGTGCTTCCCGATCTTAAATTGATTCTTTACATGGCCCGATTTGCCGAATCCGTGCAATCTATCCATTTTTCGCAATTTCTGCAAAGCTTTATACTCGCGCAACCGGCTCTTCCGGCAAATGAGTACCTATGATCTGACTCTTCCGTGCCCTGAAAGGGCTGCATAGATTAGCCCGCGATCAGTCCCGCGCCTCGCGGGACGCCACTTTTACTCCGTCTTCCGTCCTCCGTCCCCCGTCCTCCGTCCTCCGTCCTCCGTCCCCCGTCCTCCGTCCTCCGTCCCCCGTCCTCCGTCCTGCTCCCCGTCCTCAGTCCTGCTCCCCGCCCTCAGTCCTGCTCCCCGCCCTCCGCCCTCCGTCTTCCGCCCTCACTCTCTCCTGCTCGGCGGAAATCAGTTCTGATCCCGTTAATTTTGGTTCATCCGGCAAATGAGTACCTGTGATCTGGATTTTTGCCCCGAACGGGGCTCTTTTACTCAGTCCTCAGGGAGCGAAGCGTGGTTCAGTCCTCAGTCCTGCTCCCCGCCCTCAGTCCTCAGCCCTGAGTTTCTACTCAGTCCTCAGTCCTCATCCCTCAGTCCTGCTCCCCGTCCTCAGCACTCAGCACTCCGCCCTCAGTCCTGCTCCCCGTCCTCAGCACTCAGCACTCCGCCCTCAGTCCTGCTCCCCGCCCTCCGTCTTCCGTCCTCCGTCCTCCGTCCTCCGTCCTCCGTCCTCTGTCCTCTGTCCCCTGCCTCGCGCCTCGTTGAACGTGCCCAGATGCCTAAAATCGACAATCAGAAGACCGGGTTCCTGACAGAGCATGAGTGGCCGCTTCCGCGTGTCTTGTTACTCAGGCTAGTATCCCCGGAATACTCACCACCATCACAAAATGCATCGAATCGGAAATCCCCTGATTGACGCCATTTTGATATAGTCGTATCCTGCTGGTACTAATTCATACGCACGGATCATGATTTGGCTATCTGCCTCCCTTCAAAAGCGTAGTTTGGTCTGCCCATGTCGGCCCTGCTATCGAAGGGAGTCAAAGAATAAACTGGCGCACATACCAGCCAATCCCGATATTTTATTACAGAAAAAGCGGATCCCCGTCCACCAGATGCATAAGCGTCAACACGACCATGATTTCCACCCACGCATTGAACAAAGGAGGCCACGGGGTACGAAGTCCGGTGCATGGACTCTGAACCGGTTTATACGGACCGCATAAACATTGCTCGCTATACAGAGCTGTAGTGTATGAACAAGAGATTTCAGAACCTGGTAGAAGGTCTCGATAGTCAGTGTGTGGCCCTGCTGACAATGTTGCCTGTTGCGGCCCAAGAGGTCCCGAGCGACACCCCTGTTGGCGGCGTTTATCTGTTTTCCGAAGGCTCGACTCATCTTTACGCCGGCCGGACGAAGCGCAGAATTGCTGAACGTGTTCGGAATCACTTCAGCACAGCCCCTGATTGCCCCCTGGCTTGGTTGCTTGCCCGAGAGACGACGGGTTGGATGGCCACATATAAACGTGAAGGGTCGCGCAAGATTCTGCTCGCCGACCCTGCATTCAAGGCAGAATACGAAGGGGCAAAGAATCGGATTCGCCGAATGAACGTTCAATACGTGCATGAGGCAGACCCTTTGCGGCAGGCGCTTTTGGAGATTTACGTCGCAATCGCTACTCAAGCGAAGTACAACGATTTCGATACTCATTGACCCTGAGGTAGTGGTTGTCTGGAGAGCGCATTAGCCGAACCAAGGCCTGCGAGCCGAACCATGGCCTGATGCGGGCGCAAAACCTCGCGGGGCATATTTAATGGCGCTACTCGAAAGCTCATTGGCCGCGTGGGTTCGCGCCGTTTAGGCCCGACGTTAGATAGCGATAGACCTACCCTACGGAGAATCCATGAACCATAACGGCAACAACATCGAAGCCCGCCTCTGGGACGCGGCGGATGAACTGCGGGCAAATTCAAAACTGAAGTCGTCGGAATACTCCGTCCCGGTGCTGGGGTTGGTGTTTCTGCGCTATGCCGACCACAAGTTCCAGGTAGCGGTGAAGGAACTGGCCGGACAAGGTGGTGGGCGACGAAAGATCGGCCCTGCAGACTACCAAGCCAGGGGGGTGCTCTACCTGCCCGAGGCGGCACGCTTCTCGGCATTGATTAAACTGCCGGAGGGGGCCAACATCGGCGCTGCCATCAACGACGCCATGCGCGCCATCGAAGCGGAAAACCCAGACCTCAAGGACGTGCTGCCCAAGACCTACAACCGCTTCGATAACGCCCTGCTCAAAGAGCTGCTCAAGACCATGAACTCCGTCCCCATGGACATCGAGGGGGACGCCTTCGGCAAGATTTACGAATACTTCCTCGGCCACTTCGCCATGAGCGAGGGTCAGAAGGGCGGCGAGTTCTTCACTCCCACCGCCATCGTCCAGCTCATCGTAGGCATTATCGAACCGTTTCACGGTCGCATCTTCGACCCGGCCTGCGGCTCCGGCGGCATGTTCGTGCAGAGCGCCCGTTTTGTGACCGAACACCAGAAAAACCCCGGCGCCGAGCTGAGCGTTTACGGACAGGAAAAGGTGGCTGAGACCGTCCGGCTGGGTAAAATGAACCTGGCCGTCCACGGCCTGGCCGGCGACATCCGCCAGGGCAATACCTACTACGAAGACCTGCACCGCTCCACGGGCAAGTTCGACTTCGTCATGGCAAATCCGCCCTTCAACGTGGACCGGGTGGACAAGGACCGGCTCAAAGACGACCCGCGCTTCCCCTTCGGCCCGCCGCGCACCGACAACGCCAACTATCTCTGGATTCAGGTCTTCTACAGCGCCCTCTCCGAGACTGGCCGGGCCGGGTTCGTCATGGCCAACTCCGCCTCCGACGCCCGTGGCTCGGAACTGGACATCCGCCAACAGCTTATCGCAGCCCACGCCGTGGATGTGATGGTTGCGGTAGGTTCCAACTTCTTCTACACCGTGACCCTGCCCTGCACCCTCTGGTTCTTCGACAAGGGTAAGCGCAAAACCGCCCGTGCCGAACGGGTGCTCTTCATCGACGCCCGCCACCTCTACCGCCAGATCGACCGCGCCCACCGCGACTGGACCCCGGCGCAGATCGAGTTCCTTGCCAATATAGCTCGGCTCTACCGGGGCGAGCAGCCCGAGAACCTACATGACAGCGCCGACCTGCTGGTTGAACACTTCGGGAAGAAACCCAAATACGCCGACGTGGCCGGGCTGTGCAGAGTGGCGGCGCTGTCCGAGATCGAGGCCCAGGGCTGGAGCCTCAACCCAGGCCGCTATGTGGGCGTGGCCCTCCGCGCCGAGGACGACTTCGACTTCAAGGTGCGGCTGGAGGAAATGAACGAGGAACTGCAAACCCTCAACGCCGAGGCACTGGAACTGGAGGAGCGGATTGCCGAGAATGTGGCGAAGTTGTTGGAGGGGACGCCATGACCGGAAAAAAGCGGGATTTGGAGAAAACGAAACCGGCCCCGCCAGAAGCAGCGCCTCTGCTTCTGGAAGACCTTCGCCGGATGATCGAGGAGACTCGGCGAGGCGCCGCCGCCACAGTCAACGCGGCCCTTACCCTGCTCTACTGGCGCATAGGCAGACGCATCAATGAGGAGATTCTCCAGGGCGAGCGCGCCGAGTATGGCAAGGAGATTGTCGTATCACTGGCACGACAACTGGAGGTGGACTACGGCCGAGGGTTTTCTGAAAAGAGTCTACGCCACATGCTCCGGTTTGCCGAGGCCTTCCCCGATGAACGAATTGTCTCAGCACTGATGAGACAATTGAGCTGGACCCATTTCCTCTCCATCATCTACCTTCAGGATTCCCTTCAGCGGGACTTTTACGCCGAGATGTGCCGGATAGAACGGTGGAGTACCCGCACCCTCCAGAGTAAAATCGGCTCTTTACTCTACGAGCGCACCGCCCTATCGAAAAAACCCGAAGAACTGGCCCGGCTCGAACTAGCGGCCTTGCGTGACGAAGACAAGCTGACCCCGGACCTGGTTTTCCGCGACCCTTATTTTCTCGATTTTCTTGGGCTGACCGGCGCATTTCAGGAAAGAGACCTGGAGGCAGCCATTTTGCGCGAGATGGAAGCATTTATCCTGGAGCTTGGCGCAGGATTTACCTTTGCCGCCCGCCAGAAACGGATCACCCTGGACGGGGACGACTTTTACCTCGACCTTCTGTTCTTTCATCGGTACCTGCGCCGCCTGATAGCGATTGAGCTCAAACTCGACAAGTTCCGCCCTGAGCACAAGGGGCAGATGGAACTTTATTTGCGCTGGCTGGATAAATATGAGCGTCATGAAGAGGAGCACGCGCCTATCGGCATGATCCTCTGCGTCGACAAGAAACAGGAGCAGATAGAGATCCTGGAACTGGGTGCTTCAGGAATCCATGTCGCAGAATATCTGGTTGAATTGCCGCCCCGCAAGCTGCTCGCCGACAAACTGCACCGAGCGGTAGAATTGGCGCGGATGCGGTTGGACGGTAAGATAGAGGGTAAGGAGTAGTGGAAAATCCGGTACAAGGAATGGCGAATGAACTTAAGTCCCTCAACACCGAGGCTCAGGATCTGGAAGAGCGGATCGCCGAGAATGTGGTGAAGTTGCTGGAGGGGGAGTGATGGAGCAAAGGTTTCAAGTGCTTCCTCTTGAAGGGCTGGTCAACTTCAAGACAGGAAAACTCAACTCCAATGCCGCCAAACCAGACGGGATGTTCCCCTTTTTTACCTGTAGCCAGGAGACATTCCGTACTGATACGTGGTCGTTCGATGGCGAATACGTTCTTCTTGCAGGCAACAATGCGGCTGGCATTTATCCTCTGAAGTATTTCAATGGCAAGTTTGATGCTTACCAAAGAACTTACGCCATCAGCACTATAGACGAAAATGTGCTCGTCACTCGTTATGTCTACTATGCTTTAAGGCTTCAGCTTGAGCTTATGAAAAGTATATCAACGGGTGTCGCTACGAAGTTTTTGACCCTATCACTGCTGAATCGAACACAAATACCTGTTCCCCCTCTCCCCACGCAACGGAGAATCGCGGCGATTCTCTCCGCGTACGACGACCTGATCGAGAACAATCTGCGGCGCATCAAGATTCTGGAAGAGATGGCGCAGAACCTCTATCGGGAGTGGTTCGTCAAGTTCCGCTTCCCCGGCCACCAGCACGCCCACTTCACCGATTCCTCCCTCGGCAGGATTCCGCAGGGGTGGGAGGTTGAGGCGCTCGGTGATCTTGTAGGTACTCAATATGGTTACACAGAGTCTGCGCAAGAAAAACCAATTGGACCACAGTACCTTCGCGGCATGGACATCAACAAGACGACATATATAGATTGGGATGCGGTGCCCTATTGTCCGATTCCTGATGCCCGCTTCCCAAAATATCAACTTGCCGAAGGCGATATTGTCATCATAAGGATGGCCGATCCTGGCAAGGTCGGGATAGTGGAGAAGGATGTGAACGCTGTTTTTGCATCCTACCTGGTACGGCTATCTCGGACATCGAATCGTATCGGACCATATTATTTGTTTCATTTCTTAATCGCCGAAAAATATCAGGGATACATCACGGGGGCAAGTACCGGCACTACTCGAAAAAGTGCTAGTGCAGGCGTGCTGACTGGTATCGATGTTTTGATTCCGCAGGAGTCAGTCCTCGCTGATTTTGAAACTCATGTTCAAACGTTTCGTCGCCTCTTAAATAACCTTCTTGAGTGCAACACCAACCTCCGCCTCACCCGCGACCTGCTGCTGCCCCGGCTCATCTCCGGCGAGGTGGACGTGTCGGAACTGGACATTGTTATTCCCGAGGAGGACAGTGCATGAGTTTTGACACATTTTTTTGCCACCTATCATCAAGCCGTATCGTTGAAATAATTGACAATGCCAAAGGTCCCATCTGCTATGCCGGGCCGGGAGTGCAATTAAAACCGGCACAAGCAATGGTTGGAGCGGCAAAGCGTCTCGGTCCGGAAATGCTGACTGTGTGGATAGATTTCGATGAGCGCGTGATGCGCATGGGCTATGGTGACATAGAGGCAGTCAAACTCTTGCGAGACGCAGGTATCACGGTGAGCCATGCGGACACCCTGCGAAGTGCCTTGATAATCGCAGATGGCGAGGGCTATACCTTCACACCCACGCCGCTATACTTAGAGGCCGAGCCAGGCAGTGAAGTCCGCAATGCACTCCGCCTGTCCCGTGAGCAGGTAACAGAGGCTCTGGCCCGGTTGTCGCCAGCGGCCAAGGCCATCGCTGTTGCGCTAGCCACCAGTCCGGCGGAGAAGGAGCGTATTTCTGACCTCCCAGTCGAAGGGGATTCTGCCCCGATTAGCGACATACATTTCAACCTGGTGGACAAGAGCCTGAGAGAGACGCCGCCAGTGAAGTTTGATCTAGCCCGACAAGTACGAGTATTTGAACCCTATCTACAATATGTGGAGTTGAGTCTGACCGGCGCAGCGATCCAACGCCACCGGCTGGCCATACCGCAGAACGTTCAGAAGCTGGGAGGCAGCAAGGATTTAGAAGGTCGCCTGCGCACTACCTTTGATCTGATCGAAAAGGGCGGCAAACTCTCATCGAAAGCACTCGAAGACGCCCTCAACGAAATTCGCAAGCACTTCACACCCTCGCTGGGTAAAGATCATGGACGGATTGTGCTGAAAGCAGCAAAGCCACACTTGGCGAAGCGGCTGGAAGAGTTCCGCAAAAAGCTGGAGATGCATCAGGAGACGGTTAAGACCGATCTTCAGCAACACCTTGATGAATCACGGAAACAGATTGTGGACTACTACCTGCCCCGCGTTATCGAAGAACCGCCGGATGCATTGCTTGGGCAATTGCTCAGTGGGGAACCTTCGGAGGACGAGGCCCGTCAATGGCTTGAAGCGGAACTGGATCGAGTTTTTCCAGAGGCTGAATCACTCATTCAGAAAATGATGTTGGAAGAGCGTTACAAGGATGTGACCTTTGAGACATTGAATCGTGAGGATTTTCTTGAGTCGGTCAAAAAGGCTTTCCCAAAGGTGGACTGGGATAAAGCATACGAAGAGTTCAAGACCGCCGGGGAAGGCAGCTCCAAGGAGGCCAGCGCATGAATTTCTATTACGATAAGGAAGTCATAAGCGACATCGACAAAGCGATCCCGATGTATGGCAAGAAGGAGTTTGAATCGCCATTCCGGTCAACCGTTCCCTCATTGTCATGGCTCAAACATGAAGCCTTCATGCTGGATTCGTTGTTGAAAGAATTGGGGATGCCCGGAGCCTGTGACCTGCACCTCGAATACACAGTCGAGCCTCTGTCAGGGGATGGCAGGGAGTCACATACCGACCTAATGGTTAGACAGCAAGGACGCACCCTCGCCGTTGAAGCTAAATGGACTGAGCCGCGTTATGACACGGTGAGCGAGTGGCTAAAGAAGGGATCATATCTTCAAAACCGCAAAGATGTCCTCACCGGTTGGCTGGACTTGCTCCAAAAACATGCACTGCATGAGCTACTCATAGAAGATTTCTACGGCGCCGTTTACCAAATGGTGCACCGCGCGGCCTCCGCTTGTCAGGCCGGGAGTAATCCCAAATTAGTGTATTTAGTGTTCAAGCCCTCGCCTGATTCGAGAACTGCGAATATACAGACGATCTGTGATGATCTTACGCATTTGTGGAGCTTACTGGGCAGCCCCAGCACATTTCCCTTTTACCTAGTTGAAATACCGCTTTTGCCGATGACTACATTCGATGCGATTGCGTCACTGCCGAAAGGAAAGGCAGAAACAGCTCGGCCAGTCAGGGCTGCTTTATCATCGAACAATCCGCTTTTCAGTTTCGAGAGGTATTGCGTGACGAGAGTTGGAACTAAATCATGACCCCCACCGGCTACACCGAAGACGCCCTGGTCGAGCAACCGGCAATCGCCCTGCTGGGGGAGTTAGGCTGGGAGACGGTCAACGCCTACCATGAATTTGACCACGGCGCGAGCACCCTTGGCCGGGAAACCAGGGCCGAGGTCATCCTCACCGCCCGCCTGCGGCCTGCCTTGCAACGGCTCAACCCGGACGCGCCGCCCGAGACCATCGGACAGGCCATCGAGGAACTCACCCGCGACCGCTCACGCATGAGTTCGGTGGCCGCCAACCGCGAAATCTACCATCTGCTTAAAAACGGCGTGCGCGTTCCCGTGCCCGATCCCGAAGGCGACGGCGAGACGGTGGAAGTGGTGCGGATGGTTGATTGGGACAACCCGGCCCATAACGACTTTCTGCTCTGCTCACAGTTCTGGGTTACCGGCGAGATGCACACCCGCCGCACCGATCTGGTGGGTTTTGTCAACGGTTTGCCCCTGCTGTTCATCGAACTCAAGGCTACCCACCGCCGCCTGGAGACCGCCTTCACCGGCAACCTGCGCGACTACAAGGACACCGTGCCGCAGCTTTTCTGGCCCAATGCCCAGATCATCCTATCCAATGGCAGCCAAAGCCGCGTGGGCAGCGTGACCGCAGGATGGGAGCACTTCGCCGAGTGGAAGAGGGTGGGCAGCGAGGACGAGGCGGGCCAAGTGTCGCTGGAGACCATGCTGCGCGGCGTCTGCGACCCGGCGCGGCTGCTGGACCTGGTGGAGAATTTCACCCTGTTTCAGGAAGTCCCCGGCGGGCTGATTAAACTGACGGCCAAGAACCACCAGTACATGGGCGTCAATAACGCGCTGGAGGCCCTGGCCGATATCCGCCAGCGGGAGGGCAAGCTGGGGGTGTTCTGGCATACCCAGGGCAGCGGCAAAAGCGTCTCAATGATCTTCTTTGCCCAAAAGGTGCTGCGCAAGCTACCGGGCAACTGGACCTTTGTGGTGGTTACCGACCGGCAGGAGCTGGACGGGCAAATTTACAAGAATTTCGCCTCGGCGGGGGTGGTGACCGAAGGCCACGCCCAGGCGGAAAACAGCAAACACCTGCGGCAGTTGCTCATGGAGGACCACCGCTACATCTTCACCCTCATTCACAAGTTCCGGGAGCAGGAGGTGGTTTCCCCCCGCAGCGACATCATTGTCATCACCGACGAGGCACACCGAAGCCAGTACGACACCCTGGCGCTGAACATGCGCACGGCCCTGCCCAACGCCGCCTTTCTTGCGTTTACCGGCACACCGCTGATTGTCGGCGAGGAGAAAACCCGGCAGGTCTTCGGCGATTACATCAGCGTCTATGACTTCCAGCAGTCGGTGGCCGACGGCGCGACGGTGCCGCTCTACTACGAGAACCGCATCCCCGAACTGCAACTGGTCAACGAGAACCTCAACGATGATATGGAGCGCCTGCTGGAAGAGGCGGAACTGGATGAGGCCCAGGAGAGAAAACTGGAGCGGGAGTTCGCCCGCGAATACCACCTGATAACCCGCGACGACCGTCTGGAGTCGGTGGCCAAAGACCTGGTGGCACATTTCACGGGGCGCGGCTTTCAGGGCAAGGCCATGGTGGTCTGCATCGACAAGGCCACGGCCATCCGCATGTACGACAAGGTGAAGAAACACTGGGGCTCGAAGATTGCGGCGTTGCAAGCAGAATGGGCCGGGGCGGACGACGACGCCAGGGGGGAAATCGAAAAGCGCATTGCACGGATGAAAGAAACCGACATGGCGGTGGTGGTCTCGCAGGGACAGAACGAGATTGCCGAGATGAGCGAGAAGGGGCTGGACATCCGCCCGCACCGCAAGCGCATGGTGGATGTAGACCTGGAGACGAAGTTCAAGAATCCGGACGACCCCTTCCGGCTGGTGTTTGTCTGCGCCATGTGGATGACCGGCTTCGATGTGCCGATCTGTTCGACCTTATATCTCGACAAGCCGATGCGCAACCATACACTGATGCAGACCATCGCCAGGGCCAACCGTGTCTATCCCGGCAAGGTGAGCGGACTGATCGTGGACTATGCCGGGGTGTTCCGCAACCTGGAACGGGCGCTGGCCATCTATGGGACTGGTGGGGGCTCGGGCGGCGGCGGTCATAAGCCGGTGGAAGACAAGGCCGCATTGGTGGCGGCGTTGAGGCAGGCGTTGGCGGAAACCAGTGGCTTGTGTCGAGAACAGGGGGTGAATCTGGCGGCCATCCGGAGCGCCGAAGGATTTGCCCGCATCAGCCTGCTCGATGATGCCGTGGAGGCGCTGGTGGTCTCGGAAGAGATCAAGCGCCGCTATCTCGATCTGGCCAACACAGTGCAGCGTCTGTACAAGGCCGTGCTGCCCGATCCTGCGTCGCGGGAGTTTGCCGCCGAGGTGACGCCCGTGCAGGTCATCGCCGATAAAATCCGTGCGCTGACACCGCTTGCGGATATTTCACAGGTCATGACGGAAGTGGAAGAATTGCTCGACCGTTCCATTGCAACGGAGGGCTACATCTTTCGCGAGCCGAATGCGCCTTATGGCGACGGGCATTGGATCGACCTGAGCGGGATTGATTTCGACGCTCTAGCCGAGAGGTTCAAGACGGCCCGCAAGCGCACCATAAACGAAAAACTCAAGGGCACGGTGGCGCAGAAGCTCATGGCCATGGTGCGGCTCAACCGCACGCGCATGGATTATCTGGAGCGATTCCAGGAGATGATCGACGCCTACAATGCGGGCAGCCTAAACGCCGAGCAGTTTTTCCAGCAATTGGTGGCCTTTGCCCGGAGCCTGAATGAGGAAGAGCAAAGGGGCGTGGGCGAACAACTGGATGAAGAGGAACTGGCGCTCTTCGACCTCTTGACCAAACCGCAGATTGAAATGAGCGACGCAGACCGGGATAAGGTGAAGTCCACGGCCAGGGAATTGCTGGCCACGCTCAAGGCGGGCAAACTCGTGCTCGATTGGCGCAAACGCCAGCAGGCCCGCGCCGAGGTGCGGGTGACTATCGAGAAGCTCCTCGACAAAGGATTGCCGAGAGCCTACACGCCGGAACTGTTCGAGCAAAAGACGACCGCCGTGTTCCAGCATGTGTATGATGCCTACTATGGCGCGGGGCGCAGTGTGTATGCGGCGGCATGAAGAAGCCGCGCAATACGCAACGGGTTCGCCAAGCTAACAGATTGCTATTCAAAGATTAGTTTTCCGGAAACAGGCATTTTTCGTGCTTAGAAGGCCGTTTTTGGCCTCTTGACTGGCTAATGATTGGCACGCTTTAGCCGTAATCTCTGTGGTATCAATTGGTTAATGCGCGTGCCCAACATTAGCACAATCAAGGGGTCGTTCGACCGGCTAATCTTAAATATTTCGG
>Ga0187849_1002864_pt1 | contig 15904 bp, 13 predicted proteins | sample June2016WEW_4_10_2_FD_132412 | JGI IMG/M metagenome (GOLD analysis project Ga0187849, IMG submission 132412) | Peatland microbial communities from SPRUCE experiment site at the Marcell Experimental Forest, Minnesota, USA - June2016WEW_4_100 | ecosystem: Environmental > Terrestrial > Soil >... | reverse complement strand
AGCTGTTTTCAATCGAAGGCGGGGGGCAACAGCAACTGACCCTTGTAAGCCTTAATTCACAAAAACGGGTCTTGATCGTTCAGTTCGAAGAAATTGGCAGCATGAACCAGGCCCAGGCGTTAACAGGGAAGGACCTCTTTATTGATAAGGACCGGCTGCCCAGGTTGCCTCCGGGCGAATACTATCATTTCCAACTAATCGGGCTTTCGGTGGAGACAAAAGAGGGTAAGCCGCTGGGGACGTTGAGAGCGGTTTTCGAAACTGGAGGCCATGATGTCTACGTTGTGGAAAAGGGTGGCAAGGAATTGCTCATCCCTGCAATCGAGCAGGTCATCGGTGAAGTGGACCTGCTGAATGGGAAGCTCGTAGTAGATTTGCCGGAAGGCCTCCAATAAATGATCTTTGAAATCCTGACCATTTTCCCAGCCATGTTTTCTTCGCCCCTGGAAGAAAGCATAGTGGGAAAAGCTCGCGACCGCGGACTAATTGAGGTCCGGGTGCATAACATACGTGATTTTGCCGCAAACAGGCATCAGATGACTGACGACCGGCCCTTTGGAGGCGGAGAGGGCATGGTCATGAAACCCGAGCCGATAGTAGGCGCCCTTCGAGCTGTCAAGGATTGCGGTCCTCCTGCCAGGAGCGTTTTGCTGACCCCTCAGGGGCGGCTGTTCAACCAGGAGATTGCTCGAGAACTGAGCCGGCTTTCGCGGCTCATTCTCATTTGCGGCAGGTACGAGGGAGTTGACGAGCGAGTGGCCGAATATTTCACGGACGATCAGATATCCATCGGCGACTATGTTTTGACAGGTGGGGAGCTTGCGGCCATGGTCGTGGTGGACGCCGTCGCCCGGCTGCTCCCCGGAGTGCTCGGCAATGTGGGTTCGGCTGTGGCGGATTCTTTCAGCGAACCGGTTTTAGAGCATCCTCAGTATACACGCCCTCAGGATTTCGAGGGCATGAGCGTTCCGGCAGTCCTGCTATGCGGCAGTCATGAAAACATCCGCCGCTGGCGGCGGGGGCAGGCCCTTTTGAGGACCAGGATGCGCCGCCCTGAGCTTTTTGCCCGCCTAAGTCTCACTGCTGAGGATATTGCCCTGCTCGAATCGGCCCGGCGGGAGCTTGAAGAAAAACAATAGCCGGACGGCGAGGCGCCGCAGCCAGGTTGCCCGCTTGCAAGATCGCCGCGGGCAAAGAACAGCGAGGCGCCGCAGCCAGGTTGCCCGCTTGCAAGATCGCCGCGGGCAAAGAACAGCGTGGCAGCCTCCCGTTGGGAACTTGGCGGGCTACGTGGAACCTATGATGGCGCAACTTTTTTTAGCGCTCCTCCATTATCCCGTCTTGAACAGGATGGGTGACATAATCGCTTCGGCGATAACGAACCTCGATCTTCACGACTTGGCGCGGTCGTGCCGCACTTACGGCGTGCCGGCGTGTTATATAGTTACGCCTCTCAGGGACCAGCAGGCGCTCGCAAACCGGCTTGCGGCTCACTGGATCGAGGGCAGGGGAGGCGAAATCCTGCCGGAGAGGCGTGAGGCCATGAAGCTTCTAAGCGTTGTGGGAAGCCTCTCTTCGGCCATTGAGGATATCGCTCGAAAGAGCGGTAAGACCCCGGTCCTATGGGCCACCACCGCAAAAAATGCAGGGGGTGCTCTGAGCCATTGCATGGCTCGGGATTTGCTTGAAAGGGAAAACCGGCCCTTTCTGCTTCTCTTCGGTACAGGATGGGGCCTCGCACCGGAGATTTTCGACTTGGCGGATGCTGTGCTCGAACCGATTCCGGGCGTTAACGGCTACAATCATCTTCCGGTGCGCTCGGCTGCCTCTATCCTGATGGACCGGCTGCTGGGACGAGGTTAGCAGGTGTGTGGGGGATTTGAATTCAGTTTACGGGGTGATCCTTTCCGGCGCCCTGTTTTATATTTATTTGCGGAGGAATGGAAATGGGAATCAGCTTGCTCGAAACGATCGAAAGAGATCACATGCGCTTCGATATCCCGGCATTAAGGATCGGCGATACGGTGAAAGTGCACGTGAAAATCCGTGAAGGCGATAAAGAACGCATCCAGGTATTCGAAGGCGTGGTGATACGCACCCATAGAGCCAAAATGGGCGCCACTCTCACGGTCCGCAAAGTGTCCTACGGGGTTGGCGTGGAGCGTATTTTCCCCATTCATTCCCCTCAGATAGATAAAATAGAGATACTGCGTCGAGGCCGCATCCGCCGGTCCAGGCTCTACTATCTGCGCAAGCGGGTCGGCAAGGCGGCCAGAATACGCGAAAAGCGAGAGCCGGCCAAGTCATAGGGTCCGTACTCGCGAAAGGCGCCTCATGCAGCGGCAAATGATCGAAGCCCTGGCGGTTGATATGCGTCTCCATGAAAGGGATGCCTACCGGCGGGGTTTTCGTTTTATTTGTGGGATAGACGAGGCGGGCCGGGGGCCGCTGGCGGGCCCAGTCGTAGCCGCCGCCGTGGTCCTGCCAAAAAGTGTTCGTCTCCCCGGGGTTACCGATTCCAAGCTGCTCACCGCCGAACAGCGGGAAGATTTTTGCGTTAAAATCCGGCCGCGCGCACTGGCCATCGGAATCGGGGTTGTTGATAATGTCGAAATCGATCGGATAAATATCCTCCAGGCAACCTTCCGTGCAATGACCAGCGCTGTCGGCCAGTTGGCGATAGAGCCGGATTTTCTCCTCATCGACGGTCCATACGAACTTCCTCTCAGGATGGAGCAGAAGGGAATTGTGCAGGGAGACCGCCTTTCGGTCTCCATTGCAGCCGCCTCCATAATCGCCAAGGTCCATCGCGACCGCCTGATGTGCGAGTTTCACGAAACATTTCCTCAATACGGATTTGATTCCCACAAAGGCTATGCCACCGCCCGCCATTGCGAGGCCATTCGCAGGCATGGGCCATGTTCGCTGCACCGGATCACTTTCAAGGGCGTTTTGCCTGTTACGGAGCGCGGCATTGATGATGAGGAGCCGCTATACTAAGGGGAAAGAGGGTGAGAGCGCGGCGGCTCAATACCTCTCGAGCTGCGGAATCAAAATCCTCGACCGAAACTTCCGGTGTCCGCTGGGCGAAATAGATCTGGTCGCAAAAGACGGAAAGACAATTGTATTTGTGGAGGTCAGGGCCCGGCAGGCGGACGGGATCTGCAGCCCTGAGGAATCCATTACCATATATAAACGCAGGCGCCTGACGCGCGCGGCCCTGTGGTATTTGAAACAGCGGGGGCTGCTGGACTCACATGCACGCTTCGATGTTGTCGCGATCAGGTGGGACTGCGAAAAACCCGAAATCAACTGGATAGTCAATGCCTTCGAACCCGGACGCTGAAAAAGAGGCAAAGGAAGGAACTCTCTACGTTGTTTCAACGCCTATCGGAAACCTTGCCGACATCACCCTGAGAGCGCTCGACACCCTGCGGGCGGTCAATCTGATAGCTGCCGAGGACACGCGCCACACACGAAAACTCCTGTCCTATTACGGCATTCATAAACCCCTGATCAGCTATCACGAGCACAATGCGCGGCAGCGCGGAGGCGAACTGCTCGAGAAAACCGCTTCCGGGCAGAGCGTAGCGCTGGTCACCGATGCGGGGACCCCTGGTGTGTCCGACCCCGGAAAGCATCTCATTGAAGCGGCGCTGAAGCGTGGGATGCAACCTGTCGCCATTCCCGGCGCGACCGCCCTCATATCGGCCCTGGTCGTTTCGGGGCTGTCAACCCAACCCTTTGTTTTCCTTGGTTTTCCCCCTGCCAGAGGCGCAGAAAGACGGCGCTTTTTCGAAAGGAACGCCCGTCTTGAAATGACCCTGATACTCTATGAGTCTCCCAAAAAGCTTGCAAAGACCCTGAAAGACATGCTCGGGAGCTGGGGCGAAAGGAGGGTGGCGGTAGCACGGGAGCTTACAAAGATACATGAGGAAATTTTTCGGGGTTCGATTTCGGAAGCCCTCGGGCATTTCTCGGGCGAGGTCAGGGGGGAGTTGACACTGGTAGTCGAGGGTGCAGGGGCCGGACGGAATGCGGATTCCCAATCGCACCCGGGGCCCGAACCGAGCAACTTTGGTCCCGAACGATTGAACCTGAAGTCCTCGAATCAGGAGTCCGCGGCCTGGAGAGACGAGCTAAAGGCCTTGCTCCTGGGGGGCCTTTCATCAAAGGAAGCCGCATCGGCAATTGCCGGCCGCTTCAACCTTTCCCGAAGGGTGGCGTATCAGGCGGCTTTGGCAATGAAGAAGGCGCCCCGCTGACAGCCCGGTCTCTGGTCATAGACAGGTCAGGGAAAGCGTCGAGAATGAGCGTGGCGCCTTCCGCGCTACGCGGGATACCTTCCGCCTAAAGGCGGTAAATTGAATGACCAGATTATCGCTAAGGGTGCGCAATAGAAATGATATTCTTCCGCTTAGTGATTTATACAGTCTCTCATACGAGGATTGGCCCTGATCCGCATTCGTCGCGCTGCAAGGTGGCGTAGCGGCAACGGCCTTCGGGCCTGATGGCCCTATCGAGGCACAGAGTCAGCGAGAGAAAAGCGCCGGGTAAGAGTGGGGAATTCCTTCTTGAACTGGACGGTTTGTTGTACTGTACCCTTGACGATATATGCCCTGACAAAAACTACGGCTAAGCAGTATAGTATATGAGAGGCGATAAGATCCGTATTATTTCGGCCCGAAAAGCCGAGCCATATGTGAAAAACGCCAATACCACGAAGAAAACTCCTGCCAGGCACGATTGGGAACCCTTTGACGCTATGACCGAAGCACAACGCCATGCAGCCGCTTTGAGCGATCCCGACGCGCAACCCGTTACGCCTGACAATGTGAGATGCATGAAGCGCACGCCGCAGGTGAAAGTCATTCGCCGTGAGCTTGGCCTTAGCCAGGAAATGTTTGCGGCGCGGTTCCATATTCCGCTCGGTACGTTGCGCGATTGGGAGCAAAACCGCAAAGAGCCTGATGCGGCCGCACGCGCCTACCTTGTCGTTGTCGCCCGCAATCCCAAGGCTGTGAGCGACGCCTTGCAACCCCAGCCCGCATAGGGGTTTAACTTTGCCACATTAGAGTTCATGAGTTACTCTCAGATCTCTCCCATCTCTGGATAGAACCATCTTTATTGTGGACTATTACATCATGGCCTTTTGAGATCTTTCTGGCGCCTTCTACTGCAGCCTCTTTCCTGTCGAAAACCTTGCTCGCCTTCGTGTTGCCCTCTTTCTTAACGGCCCAGCCATCTTTCCGTGAAATTACATGAACTCTCTGATTTTTGGGGCTAACAGAAGCTGATCGTTTTGCCATTTTGAAGCCTTTTCCTCGTTGCACTCGACTGATTTTCGGCACTACCCGAGTGCTTCACGTTGACAAATGTGCGCATGAGAATTGTAATGCATTCTCTTTCCAGGTTGAAGAAAATGCAAAAGGTTTCGTCATAACCTTGACGCATAGTAAAGGCCGATCAGGTCGAAGACAGCTCTTCTATTCTCTGCCCCGTTAGTCCATCGGCCCCACGGGGTTAGACCGCATAATATCCTCAAGCGTTTTTCCACCTGCAGTTCACCAGTTGGCCAACATCTTGCAAATTGCTCCTGTGCCGGTGTTTCCCGGCTTTATCTCCGATTCGAGAAAGCTTTTACAGATGTGAAAAGTCTTTTACAGATGGGGCTGCGGTGCGCCCTTGATAAAAAGGGGCTGCCGCTTTGCAGATGTTTCCGGATAATGTCGAGGAGCAAAGCTTGATAAGTACGGGACTGATTCCCACCCGGCGCGCGGTGATCGACATCAATCGGGCGTGCAACGCTAAGTGCAGGATGTGTTACTACACATACGAGCAGTCCGACTGGTCCAAGCCTTTGGAGGAGGTTCAAAAAGAGCTGAGAGCCAGCCTCGAGCGCGGAAACACTTCAGTTGATTTCACAGGCGGCGAACCGACAATCTATCCGCAGATGGCTGAGGTAATCCGGTATGCCGAGTCGATTGGCCTGCACACATGCATAATTACCAATGGCCTCGCTTTCGAAAAGGTCAAAAAACTGGCGGAGGCTGGATGCACGGAATGGCTGCTCTCCATTCACGGCTTCGAGGAACAGCAGGACAGGGTTTTGAACGTTCCGGGCGCATGGGACAAAATGGACCGTACTGCTCGATTCCTCAATGAATCCGGTTGCTTTGTCCGAGTTAACTGCACTCTCATAAGGCACAATTTCAAAGACCTGCCCAAACTTGCCGCTTATTATGACCGCGAGGTAGGTCCTCGCATAGTTAATTTCATAAACTTCAATCCGCATTATGAGTGGGGCAGGCATGAACAGCCGGAAATAGTAAAGCGTTTGAACGAGGTGCAGGTGTGCGCCTCCGAGGTTGCCCCATGGCTAAAGCAGGCCCTGGATTATCTGAATGAGAGGAAATACTGGGTGAATGTCCGGTATTTTCCGCTCTGTCTGCTCAAAGGCTACGAACATCACGTCTGCAACAATCCCCAGGTTATGTTCGACCCTTACGAGTGGGATTACGGCGTATGTCCCAAGACCGCCGAAGTCTACCTGGAACATGGCAGAGAGTTCCAGAGGCGGATTAACACCCGGGAGGGGGTCTGCGCATCGTGCGGCATGATTGACGTGTGCGGGGGACTCAACCGCAACTATTCGCAGCTCCATGGTTTTTCCGAACTCGACCCTTATTCTGAAACAAGCGGCTATCCATACCAGTTCAAAACAGACCTTGCGGCGGACGTCATAATTCCGGCTTTCCGACCCAGCGAGAATCTGCGAAACCTGGTCTGCGAAATAACGGAGAAGACCGTTCCGCCGTATAACCTGGTTATGGTCACCAGGCAGCAGAGCGCGGCGAAGAACCGCAATGAAGGTTTGCGGGCGTCTCAAAACCCTTACGTGATCATGTGCGACGACGACATATCGGGGCTTTCCCCCGGATGGAACAGAGACCTGATTTACAGGCTTCGGGAAAGCCGGGAATTATTTGGGATTTCCGCGCGCCTCATGAATCCTGACGGGACCGTCGGCCGAAACAGCGCCGGGCATTTCGACCTGGCGTCTCCGCTTGCCAAAGTTGACATGATACCTACGGCGTGCTGTGTTTTCAGAAAAACGGACCTTCGTTTTGACGAAAGGTATATCAGAGCGGGCTGGGAGGATACGGATTTTTTTATGCAGGCGCTCCGCAAGTATGGGGGCCGGTTTGCAATCGCAAATACAATCCGGGTCCTGCATCTGAACGAGGAAAAGAACGGCGGCGGGGTGGAAAACGAGCACAACCGCAGGCTGTTCCTCTCGAAATGGGATTTTGTGGAGGCCGATGGGTTGGATGGGCAGAGCCAATGCGACGGGCCTCCTCCGAGTTCAAGTGGGACTGTCCTTAATTGTCGGCTAAGCCTGAGTGCGCTCTATGAAGCGGTTATGGCCGACCTGACCGATATGGAAGCCTTTAAATCATTCATCCAGCGATCCTACGGCTCCCGATGCTTTCACCTGCTCGAATCCTGCCTCAAAGAGCTTGTGAAAACCAGGTCCAGTTCGAAGGAGATCTGCTACCTGCTTGCTTCCTGCCTTTTCGAACAGGCGAAATATGATGAAGCGCGCCCGGTGGCGGTGGATCTGGCCTCTCGATATCCGGGCTATGCCCCTGCGAGAAGCCTGCTGGAGCGGATCGAAACCATGGGACAACAGGGCGCCCCCAGGGTCCCAAGCGGAACGAGCTGGGACCCGGGTGGCGGAGCGAATGAAACCAATTTCGGAGAATTTGACAGAGGGAGAACGGCATGGAGATAGCCAGTTGTGACACCGGTTGCGAGCAGATTTCCGCTCAGAGCTGGTTCCAAAAGGGTGAAGCGGCGCTTTGCGAAGACAAGCATACTGAGGCGGCCGATTGCTTTGGCCAGGTGCTGAAGGCAAATCCTTTCAACGCAAAGGCCCACTGCAGGTTGGGCAACGTCTACTGGGCGCAGGGCAGGATCGAAGATGCCCTCAACTCGATCACAAGAGCGCTGGAACTGGAGCCGGGGGACAGGGACACGGTGATGGCGTGCACCCGCGTCTTCGCGGCGCTCGGCAAAGAAGATTTCGCCAAAGAGGTGCTCCAGTCGTATGTGGACAAGAATCCTCAGGACAAAGAGATTCGCTCCAGGCTTGAGTCGTTCGCCGGGCCCCCCGATCAGGGTCATCATTCCAATGATACAGCCGAGTTTTTCACTCGACAGGGAGAAATTCAGTTCGAGCGCGGAAATGTCGCGTATGCTGAAGCCTGCTTCGAAATGGCCATTGAGGAGAACCCCCAGATGGCCCAGGCTCACAATAACCTGGGCGTGCTAAACCTCGAGAGAGGAAAGATTAACGAGGCTTTGAAAAATTTCTACAGGGCGCTCGAACTTAAGCCCGAAGATCCTCAAATTCTCGTAAATAGCGCTCGGGGGCTTGCCAGGGCGGATCAGATCGATACCGCCATCGAGGTGTACAGGGAATACCTGCGCCGCTCGCCGGAAGACAGCAAGGCATGGCTGGAGTTTGAATCCCTTATTCGGAAGAGCGCCGCGCCGAGTTGGGATCCGGGCGCCCTCTCCAACGATGTGGCCGATATATATTTACAGACTGCTCAGATGCTGGAAAAAGCCGGCGATCTCACGGGTGCAGTCCAAGCAATCGAAAGGGCGCTGAAGATCAAACCCGGTGCGCCGGATTCCCTTTACGTCCTTGCCTCGCTCCACTACGCCATCGGGCAGAAGGATGAAGCCGAAGGTGTTCTTGACCAGGCGCTGATTATCGACCCATCGCACGTGCCCTGCCTGGATATGCTTAAATCCATACGCAACGGTGACGGAGCGAAGTGGTTTAAGGCATTTGTTGAATAGAACGAATTGAGGGATTCCGAATTCAGGAATTTAGGGATTAAGACCAATTCCTCAATTCTTCAATTCCTAAATCCTTCAATTCCTCAATAGGTTTTGAGCCGCAGATGCGTGAGCCCATCATCTCTCTTTGCATGATCGTGAAAAACGAGGAAAAGGACCTTCCACGATGCCTGGAGAGCGTTCGCGGGCTGGTGGATGAAATCGTGGTTCTCGATACCGGGTCCGAGGATAATACGGTTTCAGTTGCCGAATCATTCGGCGCAAAAGTCTACCATATGCCTTGGCCGGGCAATTTCTCCGCTGCCAGAAACGAGTCGCTGAAAAAAGCTGGCGGTAACTGGATACTGTACCTGGACGCCGATGAAGCACTCGATCCGAACGGATGTTCGGACTGCTTAAGAAAAGCGGCATCGGACCCTGCGATCACCGCGTGGTCGGTGCCGATACGCAGCCACCAATGGGAGACCGACGCTTATAGCGTCACTGTGAACATGCGGCTTTTTCGAAATCTGCCGGAACTGCTTTTTGAAAATGAAGTCCACGAAAGAATCGAACCGGCGCTTACCCGAATTGGGGCAAAAATAGCCCCTGCCCCTTTTTTCATCGACCACTTTGGCTATAAAGTGCCGCCGGAGGCGATGAAGAAAAAGATGCAGAGAAACCTCCTGTTGTCACAAAAGCACCTGGAACGAGACCCTCACGACCCATATTGTCTTTACTACATAGGAGTAAGCCTCCTTTTGCTCCAAAGGGCCGCCGAAAGCAGAGGGTATTTTCAGCGCGCTCTGCTATCCAAGGACCTTCCGCTGTTCCTTGAAGCAATGACCTGCAACCTGGTGGCCTATGTCGAATTGCTGGAAGGCCGGCCGGACGAATCGCTTGTGTTTGCTAAAAGATCCATCGATCTGGTCCCCCTGCAAAACACGGCATACATGGTGAGCGGTATAGCTCTTTTCCACAAGAGAGAATTCGGCGCCGCCCTCCCTTTACTGGCAAGGTCTCAAGAGTTTCTTAGCCTCCGGCCGGATCTGCGCCAAACCGATCTCAGCCAGGAACATGCGTTCATCGACAATCCGGAATTACACAGGCTGCTCGGAATCTGTCTTTCGGAAATCGACCGGCCTCGAGAGGCTGTCGAACATTTCGAGCATTTCCTGGGACCGGGCGGCAAGGACTCTGAAGTCGCAAGGCGAGCCGGGGTCTGTTGCGTAAACACGGGCGACTTCGCTCCGGGCCTCAAGTACCTCGAAGAAGCCGAAAGACTCGGCGTGGCGAGGTCCGAACTGGTCCTTCCGATGGCCTTTGCCTCAGTGAAGCTCAAAGATTTCACCCGCGCACGGCTTCTGCTGGAAGAAGCCGAAAAGAACCCGTCGTTCGACACGGACAAAATAAGTCAAGTAAGAGATCTTCTGGAATCGGGGTCTAAGAGTAGTTGCGCCCCTGTCCAATACCGGTCCGATTGCTCCGCTCCCCGCGTTTCGCTCTGCATGATAACAAAAGACGAGCAGCAACGCATTTCCGGATGCCTGGAGAGCGTGTGCGGGCTTGTTGACGAAATAATAGTCGTCGACACGGGTTCAGCCGACAGTACTAAGGAAACAGCCCGGTCCTGTGGGGCGAAAGTATTTTCTTTTCCCTGGACAGGCAATTTCGCCGAGGCCCGCAACGAATCCCTGCGGTACGCGACGGGCGACTGGATCATCTTTCTGGATGCCGATGAACGGCTCAACACGTTCGGCGTCCAGGATTGCCTGAGGAAGAGCGCATCTGCCCAGGGGGTGGACGCTTACGCTGTTCCCATTATCAACCCGCGCCCGGATGGAAAGGCTCATTCAACGATCGTGCGCGCTGTGCGTTTTTTTCGAAATCTGCCCGGTATGCGGTTTTCGGGCCGCGTGCACGAGAGCGTGGACCGATTTCTGATCCAATCCGGCACAAGTACCTACCACGCCGACTTTGAAATCCTGCATTTCGGATATGCGCTGGGACCCGATATCGTCAGGAGAAAATACGAACGCAACCTCCATCTGCTCAAAGAGGAACTGGCCGAAGATCCCGGCAACTCTCATTTCCGGTATCATCTGGGCCTGACCTGCATGGCCCTGGAACGCGAAGAGGAAGCACGGCAGGAGTTCGACCTTGCTCTTTGCGGCGCAGGTCTTACCCCGAGCCTCGAGGCTATGATCCTTAACATGAAGAGCTATCATCACTTGAGGGCCGACGAATTCGATCAGGCGCTGGAAGCCGCTTCGCGATCGCTCTCGGTTGCGCCGGTGCAGAACACGGCCCGGTTGCTAAAAGGACTTGCCCTATTCCGGAAACAGGCTCACGGTGAAGCGCTACCCCTGCTTCTCCAGGCCTACCGATTCGTTTCGCTTCCGCCTCGAGACCGCAAAAGCGGTATCTCTTTCGAAGACAGCATTGACAAGATCGACCTGGTGGAAGTTATCGGAATCTGTTTTGCCGAAATCGGCCGGTTCGACGAGGCGATCCCGTTTCTCAAGCTCACCGGGCGCCTGAAACCGGGGCCCGCCGTTTTCGAGCGACTTGGAGTCTGTATGCTCAATTGCGGGAATTTTTCGGCTGCCCTCGAGTACCTCAAAAAGGCCCGCAACGGTGTGATTGAACCCAACTCGCTCGCCCTTCCGCTCGCCTTCGCATCTCTGAAGACCGGTGACCTGGCGGCCGCAGCAGAATACTTTTGCAGCGCCCGGCCCAGGGACGAAAGCGAGATCTCCGTAGCCTTTCAAATGATACAGGCGATGGCGGCCGATAATGCCTTCCGGCCCTATCTCACGGGCTGTATCAGGAGCAAGGAGGATGCCTTTCGCCACACCTTTGGGGGGCGATTTCTGAGGTTTGTGTCCGAGATCGGGGACCCTGAGTCTGTTTCCCAAGCCGGGAAACCAGTGGAGGCATGAGCTGATGGCCCAATCCCCCGGCCTCTCGGTCTGCATGATCGTAAAAAACGAGTCGGCAAATATTGCGGACGCCCTTGCCAGCTTCTGTCCTTTTGCCGATGAAATAATCGTTGTCGATACCGGTTCTATGGATAACACAAAACAAATCGCTGCCCGGTTCACCTCAAAGATTTATGATTTCGAGTGGACTGACGATTTTGCCGCCGCGAGAAACTTCGCCATGTCAAAGGCTGTCAAGAGCTATCAGCTCTGGGTGGATGCCGACGACAGGATCACCCCGGAAAATCAGGGTCATATCGAATCTCTGAAATCACAGTTCGACGGTAAGAAAGCCTTCTATTTTATATTGGAAAACCATCAGGCCGATGCGCCTCCCAGTTCCTGCCAGCAGATGCGTTGTACTCCCATAACAGGGGAGGTGCTGTTTGAGGGGCGCATACATGAACAGATATTTCCCAGCGCGGTCAGGGCTGGGCTTGGGTTGGTGACTACGGATATCGTGATCACTCACCTTGGGTATATGACCGAACAGATTCGGATTGCCAAGGCAAGGCGTAATCTGGCAATAATGGAGAGGGAAAGAGCCGAAGGCAGGGACGATGGAGGGCTGCATTTTTTCCTTGCCCTGACTTATGCGCCCTTTGGCCGGCGGCATGAGGCGATACGGAGCATGGAGGAGGCCCTGGAGCGTTTCGAGAAAGAAAACTACAATTATCATCTCATTCCGGAGGGTTACCTTTTCCTGGCAAGAGTCAGCTTCGAGATGGAAGAACACGACAGGTGCCTCCGCTATCTGGCCATGGCCGGAAGCCTGGTGGGCGGAAACCCGTTGCACAACTTCAATATGGGAATCCTTTACCAGCGGTTAGGGAGACACTCTGAGGCGCTTAGAGTTTTTGAGGAAGTCTGCGGCAAAAAATATGTGCCCAATCTTTTTCCCACTCAACCGCTGGCCAGTTACTCCGAGCTTCTCCTTCACATGGCCTACAGTTCATTTTGCATGAACGATCGCCAAAACGCCTTAAAGTTGATAAACGCCTCGGCCCTGCAAGGGTCCGAACTCGGCAGAAGCTGGGAATGGTTGGGCACGAAGGCTTATATGTTCAAAAATATTGGGTTTGCCCAGACCGCGTTCGAAACGGCCCTGCGCTTCGGCGCACTGGAGCCTCAAAGTTGGGGGCGCCTGGGCCTTATTTACAAGCTGCAAGGCTTTTCGCAAAAGGCCCAAGAATGCCTCCTGCGCGCGCGGGGCCGGAATGTGTAAGCGTTCACCGCTGAGCTTCCGGCTAGAGCCGCTAAGCTGATTGACCAGATTATGCACGGACAAAGATTCTCACCACAGCATCTCATGTCTCGCTACGCGACCCTAAACCATCAAAAGATCCGTAGGGTGAGCTAAGCGGGGCGCAGCCCACCACCCCTTTTCGAAGCAGTCCTCATCCGAAAAAAAGCGTGACAGCAAGCGGTTAATAAAGTAAGTATTACCTACTCTCGCGGATGGAACACACCCTGCAACGAGGTGAGTGCCGGGTTTCGGTTTTGAGGAATTCCAGCGCAGCATGAGCCCTACCGTTATGAACGAAAGTACATCATTGGCACAAATCGAGCCACACTCCACGGCTCCCGGCTACATCAAAATCGTAGGGGCGCTGAAACTGCTTCTAAAGGAAAAAGAATTCAACGCCATAACCTGGGCTGAAATCGCCAGGACTGCGGGAGTCAACGAGGCCCTGATCTACAAGTACTTCCACGACAAGCGTAACCTGCTCTATAAGGTCCTTCGCCAGTTCCTGGAAAAGTACGTTGCCCAGGTGGAAGAGGAGTTGAAGGTGACCTCGGGCGCCCTCAACAAGCTCCGAAAGGCTATCTGGGCTCACTTCAACGCCTACAGTCAGGATCGGATTTTTGCAAAGATACTGGTCCTGGAGGTCAGGAACTATCCGGACTATTTTAAGAGCGAAACCTATGAACTGGTAAAACACTGGGCCGACGGTATCCTGGAAATCATCGAGGAAGGGGTGAGCAACGGTGAAATTCGAAGCGACATCTCTTCGAGGCACCTGAGGCGGATGATCCTGGGCGGCATCGAGCATCTCTGCCTTCCGGAAATCATCTTCGGTCGAGAGTTCTCACCGGATACCCTCACCGAAGAACTTTGTGAGTTTATCTTCCATGGCATCACTCGAAGCGTAGAGGAAAAAACGGACGGCGGGGCCGGTCGAGAGTAAGGTTCTCGCCGGAAGGCATTGCAGGACCGCCTCACAGGCGCGGTCGAGATTGACGTTTCCATGGGAGCAAAGGCGGTCTGCAAGCGGGGGATTTTGGGCCTTGTTGGGTAAGTACTACATACATGACAGAGGCAAGGCCTCCCGTGCCCGCCCCGTCTCTGGTCATAGACAGGTCATGGAAAGCGTCGAGAATGAGCGGTCGGCCTTTCGCGCTTCGCGAGATACGATGCGAAGGGAGGCCTGCCTGCGGTGCTATGTCTTTTTGAAGCGCAGCAGGCACGCGGAGCGGCTATTCTCACGCGCTTGCTTCTATGGTTGCAGCTCACGCCATGAATTACTGTTCAAACGTGCCGGAGTTGCATCAGCCCCCTCGCATGGCTGCGCCGAGAAACTATTCTTCGGTATATGCTGTGAAAACATGTTCAGTGTTGTATATAAGTCCATCATACGAGGAGTGGGGAATGTATCAGGAAGAGCACAACATATTTCGGCGGGCCTTTGGAAAGTTCATAGAACGCGAGATCTCTCCCTTCATCGAGGCATGGGAACAAGAAGGCATCGTGCCCAGGGAAGCATGGAAAAAGATGGGGGACTCGGGTTTTTTATGCCCGTGGCTTCCCGAGGAGTTCGGCGGAAGCGGGGCCGACTTTCTCTATTCGGTGATCATCGTCGAGGAGCTGTGCAGGGCGAGGGCGATTAGCGTCTTTGCACCGCTCCATAGCGACATCGTAGCCCCCTACATTTATCAACTGGGAACCGACGAGCAAAAGCAGCGCTGGCTTCCACGGTGTGCCAGTGGTGAATGCATCCTTGCCCTCGCCATGACCGAACCCAACACGGGCTCGGATCTTGCGGCCATCCGGACCCATGCCCGCCGTGACGGCGACAGCTTTGTAATCAATGGAGGGAAAACCTTCATCTCCAACGGCATCCTTGCGGACCTCGTCATTGTTGCCTGCCGGACCGACCGAAATGCACCGGGCTCCAAGGGCATCAGCCTTATTTGCGTGGAGCGGGGAGCGCCCGGGTTTCAAAGGGGAAGAAAGCTCAAGAAAATGGGACTTCTGGCCCAGGATACGGCGGAACTCATTTTTGAAGACTGCCGGGTCCCGGCCGGCAACCTTCTGGGCGAGCTCAACAAAGGCTTCTACTACCTGATGCACCACCTTCAGCAGGAGCGGCTAGTGTCGAGTATTTTGGCCCAGGCTATGGCCGAAGCCATGCTGGAGACTACACTCCGGTACTGCAGGGAGCGCACGGTTTTCGGCCAGCCTGTTTCGAGCTTCCAGCACAACGCTTTCAAGATCGTTGATATGGCGACCGAGGCGAAAATCGGCCGCAGCTTCCTGGACCGGCTCATAAAGGATCACATGGACGGAAAGGACGTGGTGACGGAGGCTTCCATGGCCAAGAGCTGGATCGCGGAGATGGCCAACCGGACGGCTTACACCTGTGTTCAACTCCACGGGGGCTACGGATACATGGAGGAATACCCGATCTGCGGGTTTGCCCGCGATGTTAGGCCCATTTCCATCTTTGCGGGTACCACTGAAGTGATGAAGCTCATTGTGGCAAAAAAAATGGGGCTCGTGTGAGCTCCTGGCTGCGGGTACATCATGGCGCGAGATACAGGGTGCCGGTGCTGGAATGCCGGATGAAGGATGCAAAGATTTCATGAGGCCTCCCGCTACCGCCCATCGCGTGTGATAGACCTGCCGCGCGGTCGGCCCCCGCGCTACGCGCTCACACGTCGCGAAGGGTGGCCGGCAAGCATGCTTCACTTTGTGAAGCAATGCGAAGCTCGCGAAGCGTGATCTATACACCGGAGGCACTTCACTTTTTGGAAGCGCCTCACATTTGGCTTGCCTCCAACCGCACCACATT
>Ga0187849_1002862_pt1 | contig 15925 bp, 14 predicted proteins | sample June2016WEW_4_10_2_FD_132412 | JGI IMG/M metagenome (GOLD analysis project Ga0187849, IMG submission 132412) | Peatland microbial communities from SPRUCE experiment site at the Marcell Experimental Forest, Minnesota, USA - June2016WEW_4_100 | ecosystem: Environmental > Terrestrial > Soil >... | reverse complement strand
TCTGGTCTGCCGGTTAGCCGGGCCTCTGGCCCGGTGTTCCGACCGCACCAGGTTCACGGAGCCGGAGGCTCCGTGAACTGGCAGACCGGAGGTCTGCCCCACACCTGAACAGTTACGAAATCCACGAAGATGAAATCAAGTCCTGGCTGGCGTCGCTCCGCCGTGGGAAGAATCGCTTGGCGGAGTCGAGCATCGAGAGCTATGCGATGATCATCCGCGGTTTCTGCGCCTGGTTGGTCGAGAAGAAGAAGCTGCGCGAGAATCCGGCGGAGTTCGTCAAGGCGAAGATTTCCAATTCGGCAAAGCGGAGGCGGTTCTGCCGGCGAGAGGAGGTGGACAAGCTGATCGGCGAATGCCCGGACCGCGAGATGAAGTTCATCCTCTACGCGGGTTTCCATGCCGGCTTGCGCAAGGGCGAGATCGTTCAAGCCCGGCCGGAATGGTTCGATCTCCGGCTGAACATCATCCACATCGTCGAATCGGAAGATTGGAAGCCCAAGGACAAGGACAAGAGGACCATTCCGCTGAGCGCCGCCTTTCGGAAGTTCCTGGCCGAAGAAATGTCAGTCGATGGGGAACTGCCAGGGCCCTTCCTGATTTACCCCGAGAAAAAGCAGGGCAAAGCCCGCTACCGTTATGACTTCCGCAAGCCCTTCGAGTCGTACGTCAATGAAAAGGGCTTCGCGTGGCTGAAACCCCACGTCATGCGGCACACGTTCGCCAGCCTGCTGGCCATTGCAGGCGTCTCCATTTTCAAGATCGCCCAGTGGCTGGGCGACGACGTCAAAGTGGTGGAGCGGCACTATGCCCACCTTCTGCCGCAGGATTCCGATATCGAGAGGGCGTTTGGCGGCGCAGATGCCAAACCCGCGGCGGAAGTGGGGATCAACCAAGCCTTAATGAGCAGGAGTGAAGACGGAGCGGACTGACTCTGACTCGACCCAGGCGTAGGGGCGGCCTTCGCGAAGGTTCGAATCCCCTCCCTTCCACCAACTTCAATTCTCCCCTGTAAATTCAATGGTTTTGTGAGCTCTCGCCACTCGAAACGTCGACCAACCGTATATACATCGTGAGCTTCCGACTTGAACCGCGTATTGTGATGCAGGGTGATTCAACCCCCTGCTCCATTCCAATGGGCCGACAGACGGAAAGTGAAGGATGAACTCGCGCCCAGCGACCGGAAAATCACTCTCTGGCAACTCAGCATTGGAGGCCACGGCCCCAGCCTCACGCAGCCACGCGACAACCATCTTGGCATCCGTGCCGGCAGCAAACCATGTGTGTTTCTGAGCCATGCGTGTCCGGAGTAGCCTAACCACAGCCAGTGTATCCGCCGTGCCCTGTGGCGCAAGCGCTTGCATTTGCCCAGGCTGCGCGAGGACGCTGAACTGAGCCGCTGAAACCCCGGCCTGCGCCCTGGCGCTCATCGGCGCAGCCAAGCTCCTTGGGGTGCTGCCGCCAACCCATGGTCAATCCGGGCCGTCCCGGCGGCGCTGGCCCCAGAGCAGCCACCGCGCTGTGACTTATGGCCAGCCGCAGTCCCCATCCGCGAGAATCAGGCCCGGACCTCAATCACCGAATTGAGCGTGCCGTGATGGTTCCAAACGTGCTCGTCGGCGAGCGGGTCGGGTATCCACTGCCCATCGACCACGAATTTGTATTCATATCGTCCCGGCGCTAAAGCGACGGTTATCTCCCAATGCCCGCCCTCATGTCGTTTCATGGGCGTTACATCGGACGCCCAGCCGTTGAAATCGCCGCAGAGCGATACCTGCTTTGCATCGGGTTCAAAGAGAAGAAAGGGCGCTTTGACCGTCTTCGTCGTTGTCGGCTCTGAGGCTCTCTCTTCCACCGGCGCTCGCTCCGCCGTGGCCGCCGGCTGGGACTGGGCGGGAGGCTCCGGTGACGGCAGTGCTGGAGCAGGCGATGCCTTTGCAGCGTACCTTTTCTGCAAACGCCTCACTTCCTTTCCGTGCCTCTTTCCAAGTTGTTGCGCTTCCTCTTGATGATGCCTGATTAAGCTCTCATCTGCGCTCATGTTGCTCCGTTCTCAGCAGTTCGTTGCCTGAATCCTGGGACTGACTCCGCAGGCCACTGACGGATGGTGCCTCCCGCCAAGCCAGGCTGTCAAGTCAAAAAGGAGTTGCCCGTTTCGCTCATTGGCGCACGCAAGCTTCTTGGGCTGCCGCCGTGGCCGTCGCCATCACCCTGGTCGGCCCCGGCTCCGGGGGCGGCGCTGGCCATTGACGATGCTAATCTGGCAGCCCACCAGGACCAGGGGCGAAGCCGCGCCTTCGGGCAACCGCTTCCCGATTCTGAATTTGCGCTCGATTCCTGTACCAAGCGGGGTTGGTAACCCAGGACAGGACGTAGCGTCTGCCTATGTGGAAGTCCCAGAAGTCAACCAGTTTCGAGACCAGAGCAGAGTCTTCTTTGCAGAGCATATTCAGCAAAATCGGGACGGCGTTCGTGCCGATTTGCAGCACAGCGCCCGCAGCTAGGTCCTGTGTTCGTCCATCCCGCCTCGCCGAGGCCCAGAGATATTCCGACAACCATGTCCGCAAACGCTTGCCCTGATAGACCGGCTCGCGCTCCAGCGGGCGCAACGCCTGCCAAGCGACCACGCCAGCGATAGCGACCAGCCAGACGGCGAGCGCGATTCGGACCCGCTTCCGCATGGCGGTACTATGAGCCTGGGTGCGGCGGAAGTCGAGAAAACTTGCGCCTGCCCGACCGAAGCCCGCGCCACCCTCTCGCCTCCGAGGGCACAGGTCTGGGAGTCCCAAGTCCGCCGGACTGGGTGCTGCCGCCAGCGTGGTCTTGGGCCGCTCGTGACGGTCGTTGACGCCACCGGCGGTTCTGCCATGCTGGCCGTCAGCGATGCCGCGAAAAGCCCGCAACTTGGTGCTTCCGCTGGTGGTCATCTTCGTGGTGGCTATACTGACGGCGCTTTTCTTGCCTTTGGGCCGGACTCCCCAGCGCCGTCCATTGCCGAATCCGAATGGCTACGACGATTTCGTCACGGCGGGTGCGGCTGTACTGGGGAGCGTCGGCGATTTCCAAACCCTTGACCAGGCCAGCCTGAGGGACCTGGTGGCCGCCAATGCCGAATCGCTGCGCCTGCTCCGCGTTGGCCTGACCCGGCAGTGCGTCATGCCCATGAGTCCCGTGCTGACCAATGCCGCCGGAATGTTAAGCCAGTGGGCGGACATGAAAAGGCTGGCCCAGTTGTTGGCGGCAGAGGGGCGGCTGCGGGAAATCGATAACCGTCCGGCCGAAGCGGCCCGCAGCTACACCGACGCGATGCGCTTCGGCAACGAAATGAGCCGGGGCGGATTCCTCATCACTCGCCTCGTGGGAATCGCAGGTGAATCGGTTGGTTGCCGCGCGCTCGCCAGCGTCATGCCCAAGCTGGGTCATGAGGATGCCCGCATCGTCCTGGCCGATTTGGAAAGGCTCGACGCCGGGCGAGTCACCTGGGCGGAAGTTCGGCAAAATGAGCGGTACTTCTGCTCACATCAAAATGCCGGGCATTTCAACCCCATCATGTGGGCGATGGCCTGGTGGCAAACCCGCCAAGCGATGGCGAGGGGCGAAACGAAGCACAGAACCGTCGTTGCCCATGAGCGCCTGCTGGCGGCTGAACTTGCGCTGCGCTGTTACGAGGCCGAGCAGGGGCATCCGCCTGCGCGTCTGGATGACCTTGTCACGAATCACCTGTCAAGGGTGCCCCAGGACCCGGGAGGGCAATCCGCCTGGTGAGCCGATTAGGCCCCACACGTTTCGCACGAACATCCCTTACGCGAGGCGGGCGGCTCGGAACTCCCGAAGCAGCAACCACGTGCAAGAAATGTAACTCATCACGGCGGACGCAGCGGCATAAGGAGCAACAGATGCTGAGGCCAACACAGCCAGCCCGGCGACTGCGCCAAGCGTCTGTCCAATCCACACCGTCTTCATGCAAGACCTCTTGGCTGCCGCGTCTCGTGGGCCGCAGATACTCATCAGCAGCGGCAGAACCAAGGAGAGCAGGAGCATGCCGGCGAGGTAACCGGTTTCGAGCAGTGTCAGTTCACGCATGGCAATGACCTATGTGTTGAATCTGACAAACCAACCCAGCATTCGTCACGCGCTGCGGTCGGACTCCAGCCGCTAAAACTCCGGCGCTGGCCCTCATCGGCGCGAGCAAGCTCCGGTGGACCTGCCCATCACGCGTCGGCGCGGCTCCGGGGCGGCGCAGCACGTGGTGGTCCGTCGTGCTCGTGAACCTGACAATCGGCGCAGTCTGCGAAACCTTTCCTCCATGAATCTGTCCACAGTCGCAATGGCGAGCACGCCAGCGAGAAAGACCCCCGCCCAGTATCCGAGTTCGCGGCTGGAACCTCGCGGGATGTGGAACACGAACCCGCGCAAGAGAATGGCGAGCGCCGCCGCTACGAGCCAAGCAGCAACAACGAAGAGGGAATAGCGGAAGGTCAGCTCGAATTGGGAGCGACGACCACACGCAGGGCACAGATGTTTCCCCAGTGGCGCTGCCAATTACCTGCCCCAGGTCAACGCAAAGGAGTGACTGCAATATGGGCATGTCATGCTAATCTCCGCTGTCAAGGTTAAGCCCGCCGCCGCTTTCGCCAACTCAGTTTAATCGACCGCGCCAAACGGGCCTTCCCCTCGGGCGTCTGCGTCCAATGCAGCTTCTTGCCTTCGGGTGCAGGTGCGGAAGATGCTTGCAGACCGTTCCGGGCGTAGCCACCCAGGATTGAAGCCAGTTCGGTCTGAGCAGCTTCAAGTTTTTCTTTAATGTCCGCGGCGCGTCGAAGCTGCGCCGAGCTTAATTCAGTAATGCTCATTGCGGGCAGCATACTCACCTGGAAGCACCACGCAACCCAAAGTTGGCTCCAACGCCGGGGCGGTGAGCATGGAGGCCGCAGGCATCTGGAGCCGCCGTACGCGAACCTGTCCTTCAGGCGGCGTGAGCGCCGGGAGGGCCATCCGTCCGCTTGCCGGATTAGGCAGCGCAACGGCGCACTCATCGCCCCTTAAGCGAAATCTTCACCTGGGGTAACTTCAGCGTTCCTTGCCAGACGTGATAATCGAGGGAACTGGGATGGTCTTTCGGGGGAGTGAAGGCACCGGACAAGAAGAATTCGTTGGTCGCGTTTGCCCGTATGGTCCAGTCCCCATCCCTGGCCAGGATTTCCGGACCGTCGGGCTTCGACAGCAGCCCCAAAGTGTAAGTATCCGCACGCAGCCGCACGGCCGAATCGCAAGGCAACGTAACCCAGCACGGATTGGGCACAGGCCCGCGTATTGGATGTGGTTCTTGGGGAATGGGCTGGTCGAGCCGGTCGCGCAATTCAAGGTGCAGGTCCTTCCTGGTGCCGATGTCGAAATAGATTTCGAGTGGGTTATACCATGCGCCCTGAAAGACATGCTGCAACTCCAGATACACTCTGGCGTGGTTCGCGGCGCTCTGGGCCTGGCCATCCCGCCGGTCCGCGCGGCGCTGCCCGGAGTGGTCGCCAACACGAGGAAGGACATCCCATATCTCCGGGGCATCGAGACTTTTGTAAACAAATGGCGCTTGTACACGAACTGCTCAGCCGGGCCGTCCCGGCGTCAGTTTGGCCCAGCGATGTTGGAGGCGGGCTTTCTCGCAGGAGAAATGGCTCGTAGTGGATGGAAACGCAGGGCAGAATACGCCTCAATGCGGACAACGAGATTCTTCATGAGCAGGTCGGACCGGACTGAGGCGAAGCAGTTGCCGCTATGGCCAGGCTCCTTTCCACTCGTAATGACCAGCTTGATGCTGGGCGCGTCCGGCTCCCTGCTCATTCTATGCGCCGGTGAAACGGCTGAGGCGGCAGAGAAGCCGACCGTGAATATTGTGCAAGCGCCCGCGCAGTGTCTTGTGCCCGATGTGGTCATCGATGCCCAGGGTATCCTCCACCTGGTTTACGGTCTGGAGCACCACGCCTGCTACGTCCGCTCCGCCGACAACGGGAAAACGTTCACCCCGCCTCTCAAAGTGAACTCCACCGGCATGGTGGAGACGAAGATGGGCGAACGCGGCCCGAAGTTGGCAGTCGGCAGCGATGGCAGTATCCACGTCGTCTGGGTGGATGCCAGTCCCTGTGCTCGTTTATGACCCGGCACAGGGTCTATTGGGCCATTTCCGATGCCGGTATGATGGGATACCGATTGCACGCAGGCACGCCCACCAGCCAAGAAGACGAGATTTACCCATGTGCCGTTGCCAACCGCACAGGGGACGTTTTGTTTGTCTGGCAGGTGGGGCCGATGGCCGTCAAGGGCACGGCCACGGTCAAATGGGCACGGTACGACAAGGACGGAAAGCCGACCGGCGAAGCCGGGATGGCAGGCAAATCGTTCGCGGGAACGAAGGCGACGGCGTTCGTCGGAAACGACGACAACTTCTACATCGTCACGACCGCCCGGAGGACGAACGCACCCTGATGCACGGTCTTACCGCTCCCGCGACGGCCACTTCTTGAGCGGCTCCCGGAGCAGATGTCGGGCGTACTACCGGCACGACTTTACGGCCTTCCGCTTTGAGTCTGCTGGCGGGAGCGGTGGCAGAAATCTGGCGATGCGAGGCTGGCCGAGCGCCGGGACGACGGGGTGACGCTGCTGGAGCGCGGGCGTGGGCCTTTCGCGAGATGTTGGCTGGAACGTACTCGGTCTGATACCCTGCGCCAACGTGCATCTCACAGGTCGAGTTCTGCGCTCCTGCCTCGCAGCCGTCTTTGTCGGGTTGTGGATGGCCATCGGCTGGGTCTTCAGGCTGGGCGGGGCATCCTGATTCTGCCCTATCCGGTTGGCTGGCTCATGGCGCTGGGCGGCGGCGTGGCCGGTTTGGTCCGGTTCTTCAAGGCTAAGGGCCAGGTGGCGGACCCTTGAAGCCGGGCATGAAACGCCAAGCCAAAGGAGGACGAGTGAAGGCCGGGAGAACCACCTTGCGGTCGCAGCGTTCCGCATCGCCATAAGCTCTCGCGTCCTCTCCGACGTTCCAGTAAGGTATCGGTGTTTGGCACGAGCTATGGCATTGCGACCTCTACTCCTTGCGACGTTGAATTGCGCCTGCTTCGTCGCGGCCCACGGCGCAACGGTTCAACTCACTGTTCTTGATTCCGACACGGACAAGCCCCTGCCATGCCGCGTCCATGTCAAGGACGCCCCTGGGAAGCCAGTTCGGCCCAAGGGTCTGCCATTCTGGTACGACCACTTCGTCTGTGCGGGCAGCGTGGAGCTTGATTTGGCTCCCGGCCAATACGCCTACGAAATCGACCGTGGGCCAGAACACTTTCTGGCGACCGGCACAGTGGCGGTTGCTGCAAGCGGCCCGCAGACCGTGACGAATCGGCTCCGGCGTCTGGTCAATCTGGCCAAGGAAGGCTGGTGGTCGGGCGACCTGCACGTGCATCGACCGCCCGAGGAGATGGAGTTGCTCATGCAGGCTGAAGATTTGCACCTGGCCCCGGTCATTACGTGGTGGAACGGTAACAGTGCCTGGCGGAACCGCCCCCTCCCCGCGAACCTGCTCGTTCGCTTCGACGGAGACAGGTTTTATCACTTGATGGGCGGCGAGGACGAACGGGCAGGCGGCGCACTGCTCTATCTCAACCTGGGCCAGCCGCTCGACCTCACCGGAGCGCAGCGGGAGTACCCCTCCCCGATGAAGTTCCTGGCTGAAGCTCGCCAGCACCAGGGCGTGTGGGTCGATGTGGAGAAGCCATTTTGGTATGACACGCCGGTCTGGCTGGCCAGCGGGATGGTGGACTCCATCGGCATCGCGCACAACCACATGCAGCGCGATGGAGTGTACCCGGGCGAAGCCTGGGGGCGTGCCCGTGACAAGCAACGGCTTCCCGACCCGCAGGGGAACGGGTTTTGGACGCAGGAAATCTACTATCACGCCCTGAACTGCGGTTTGCGCCTGCCGCCTTCGGCAGGCAGCGCCTCCGGTGTGCTCCCGAATCCGGTGGGCTATGACCGGCTCTACGTTCATCTTGACGGGGCGCTCGACTATGAGCAGTGGTGGGAAGGCTTGAGAGCGGGTCGCGTGTTCGTCTCCAACGGGCCGCTGCTGCGCTGCCGGGCCAACGGCCAATGGCCGGGGCATGTGTTCAAGGCGGCGCCGGGAGAGACAGTCAGTCTGCGGCTGGAGGGGGCGCTCGACTCGCGTGACCCCATCGCCTCCATTGAGGTCATTCAGAACGGTCGTGTGGCGCGGAGGCTGTCGTTTTCCGAATGGAAGCAGACCGGCTCGTTGGGCACAGTCAAGTTTGACCAGAGCGGGTGGTTCCTGGTGCGGGCAATGGCCGACGTGCCGGGCACCTTTCGCTTTGCCTCAACCGGCCCGTTCTACGTGGAGGTTGGCTCGCCCCCGCGCCGCATCAGCAAGGCTTCCGCCCAGTTCTTCCTCGACTGGGTGCGCGAGCGCATGGGGCAAATCAAACTCGCCAACCCCCGCCAGCGGGATGAAGTCGTGCAACCCCACCGGCTGGCGGAGCAGTTCTGGCGGGAAAAAGTGGCGGAGGCGAACGCCGAGTAGGCTTGCGGGTCTTGCCGCCAGCGACCAGTCAATTCAGGCGTTTACGCCTAAACCAGCCGCCCCAGCGCCTCGACAATCAGGGCCATTCAGTTGCCGCCGAACCCCGCGCCCAGTCGTAAGCCGTGTCCTTCCATGCCATCTCGCGCAGGTTGTGGACGATGTTGCCGCTCCCGATGATGAGCACACCCTTATTACGCAGTCCCCTCAACTCCCGACCGAGTTCATAGTGCAGGGCAGGCTGCTTCCTCTGGTCGAGACTCAGTTGAACCGCCGGCACATCCGCACCCGGGAACGTCCGGCACAGCACCGACCATGCGCCGTGGTCAAGCCCCCACTCCAGGTCCAGTTGGATAGGCGACCCCTTCACAACCCTTTGTGCCATTCGAGCCAACTCCGGGGAACCCGGAGCCGGGTAACGCTTCTCGAAAAGCGCGGGTGGGAATCCGTAGAAATCGTGAATAGTCTTTGGCTGCTCCATCGCCGTGGCGCGTGTTCCGTTGCGGGTCTTTGACCGGGCCGCTCAACGTGACCGGCAATCGCAGTTCTTTGGTGACGCCCCGCAGGGTAAATTCCGCCATGAGGAACGCCTGCTCGCCGCTCTTTTCGACCCTCTTGGTTTTGAACGTAATCAAAGGGTATCGGGCAGCGTCGAAGAAGTCCGCCGTCCGCAGATCATTATCCCGCTTCTCCATTCCGGTGTTCACGCTCTTGACTTGAATCGTGCCGCTCGCCCTCTTCGTTGAAGAACTGCGCAAAGCCGCTCCGGCCCTCGCGTAAGCCTCCGCGCCCGGCGACGATGGCCAGCACCGCAGCAATCAGGACGGAACCCCGGGCATCTCGGAGCGCCGGATGCGGACGCGCATCTCAGGTGGGGCGGGGGCCGGCAGGGCAATCAGCCCGGCGATTAGCCGCTCGCCTTGTCATTTCCGCCCACATGCAGCCGCTCAATCACTCTAAGCAATCTCAAGTCGGACTCGAACTTGAAGCAGATGCTCCCCTGCACTGCGGCGGCAAACCACAATCCGGCCAGCGCGGATTTTCCGCTGAAACTGCCAACGATGGCGCAGACAGAACTCACAAGTGCGCACCAGAAAAGGATTGTGCGACGCCGGGAAAGGTCACCGATGGCAGCACGCCGTCGCAGCGGGTCGGCGGCTGTCCGTTCAAACTGCTCATCATCTTTCTTAAACATGAGGCAGTGTATTCGCCGCGCCCTGAGGTGCAAGCATCCAAACTCCCCCAAGCTGCGCGAGGGCATGGCGGATACCCTCCGGTTGAACTCCAGCCGCTGAATCTCCGACGCACCCGCACGCGCACATCGGGGCAGCCACCTTCCCTGGACTGCCACCGTGGTCGCTGCCATCACGCTGGTCGGCACGGCTCCGGGCGGCGCTGGACCAGGGCACATCCGCCGACACGAGGCGCCAGGCAGCCCCAATATATCGTCGCTTTGTAAACAAATGGCGGCTCAATCTCCAAGGACGGCGAGGGAACGCCCGAGCGGACCCGCATGTCATCTGGCGTGGGAGCCGGGGAAGTCTATCATCCCGCCGACCCATGTCCGTCAGGGGCAGTTGACCCCGCGCCCATTTTTTCTGAATCGACTTGACGCCGGGGCGTCTGGTAATACTTTTTCAAACATTCGTAATATTATTAAAATGGCCGATTCCTCGCAGGAGGTCAATGCGCCCGCGTCCGAGGTCCGGGTGCTCTGGCGGCGAGGCGACATGCTGCCCGGATTCACCCTCATTGAGCTCCTGGTGGTCATCGTCATCATCGCCGTCCTGGCTGCCCTGCTGCTGCCTGCTCTTGCGCGAGCCAAGGCGAAGGGCCAGCAGGCCGCCTGTTTCTCCAACCTGCGCCAGATTGGCTTGGCCGCACGCCTTTACATGGACAATTACAACGGCGGGCTGTTCCACCACCATGAAGGTTGGGTTCTGGATGACGGCACACAGGTCGATACGCTTCCCACGGACATCGGCGGCGTGGTGGGCGGTGGCATGGGCAACAGCCAAGCCGAGAAGCCCTGGGTCATCTTTTTCCAGCCCTATTTGCGCAGCCGTCTGGTCGCTTTTTGCCCGGCTGACCGCACTCCGCGCTCACGATTTCTGGCTGCCGACCTCATGGGCTATAACGGCGGCATCACCAGCACCAGCCAGACGCCTCCGTCCGGTTCTGAGCAGGCCATCGCCCAAAGCGAGCATCTAGCCATCGAGAGCTATCTGCTGAACTCCATCTTCACGCACAAATCGGCCCGCTACGCGCTGGAGGGCGCGCTCTATGGTTTTGCGACCGACCAGACCCTCAGCCAGTTGCCCAACCCCAACTTCATCATGTTCTCGGAGCGCAACTGCGAGGCTCTGGACCCCGCCGACAACGGTCAATTCGGCAGCGTCAATCAGGATGACTACGATACCTGGGTGGGCGAGGCCGCGCTGGTGCAGTGGGGCAACGGTCCCTACGCCGACCAAGGCTGGATTCGCTACCACCGCCACGGGCGTCGGGCCAACTACATCTACACGGACGGCCACGTGGAGAATTTGCCGTGGAGCAAGGCCCGGTTCGACCAGTTTCCCGACCATCGCGTGCGAGCGCCGCTGGCCCATCCGCCGCAGTGACGGCTGAACCAAGCGCACCAAAAGCGCCTCTCGGCCCCACGACACGCTTGCCAACCACTGCGCTGGCTGCTGAAACCCCGCAAAGTCCGCTATAGGCGGCCATGCCAGCACAGTTTCTTAGCACGGTTTTCATGCCGCGCTTCCAAGCTTATGAACCGCAACTCGTCACCGAATGGAAGACTATAGGGCATTTGCCTCCGAGGCAGGCAGTTTTGGTGTCGCCACAAGCTACGACCGGGCCGATTCAAGCTCGGGGGCGGGGACGGCTCCTCCAATGCCACTAGCGGATGATTCCCGGGTTTCCGAATGCGCCCAGGGGCGTAGCCGGGCTGAGAGTGCGCAGTTCGATTTTCAGAGTGGAGCCGCCTGGCGAGTGGCAGCCGATGGCGATGTGCTGCGCCCCGGCGCCAATCTGGACCGCCGCGGCAGCCACGGGCACGCGGGCAAGTTCTTTCCAGGTTGAATCGCACACGAGCGCCTCTGCTCCGCCGGCATACTTCAGGCTGCCGCCGGGCGGCACCGCGCGCTCACCAAGCGCGAGGGCCGTCCTGCCATTGATCTCGACCACCACTCCCGCCACCGGCTGCGGGCCCGCGCAGCTCACCGCCCACTGCAAGCGCTGGGCGGCCTGCGGATTCTGAAATGTCCATTTCGTTGGCTCGGCCTGCCCGGCATCGTGCGTGAAGCGTTCCGTATGCGCGGCGTACAGGTTCCAGCCCCCTTCGGTCCTTGGTTCGAGGTGGAACTCGCGGGCGTTATCCCTCAATGCCGCTCTGACTGCCGGCGGGAAGGCGCCGGCCATCCGCGCGGTCTCCCACTGCTTCACAGCTTCAAGAATCGCCAAAGTGGCGCCGAACTGCTTCGCAGCGTCGGCAGCATTCGGGTCGGCGGCCAGTTGGGCCGTGCTGGCCAGGCTCGTCGCGAGGGCGAAGCCGGCGTCAAATCCAGCCGCGCGCGCCAGCAGCCACTCGGCGTCTTCGAGGCTGGTTTCGGGACGCAGCGCGAACCAGCCCAGCATGTGGGGCATCAGGTTGCGCTCGAAATGCAACTGGTTCTTGAACCGATAGAGCGTCTGGCTTTCGCGGAAGCCGGCATACCACGGCTCGCCCCAGTTCATTCGGGTGCAGATATGCCAGTTGAAGTGGCCCGGGTTGCTGGCGTCGTTGATCTGCCCGCGCAACCCTGGTGAGAGCGCGTCGTACCACGCCTTGGTGAACAGCGTCCGCCCATACTGTCCCATGCCGGTGGACCAGTTCCCTTCCAAGCCGTCGAGCGAGATTTGCAGCGTGCCCGCGTGGTTGCAGAGCTTCGCGATGTTCCGCGCGACTTCCTGGGAAAGCTCGGCGTCCGTCAGAAAGACCTTGTAGTCGTGGTCCGTCAATTTGGCTGCGGTGTCGCCGCCGGCGTGCGCCGCCGCGCGCGTGCCCCAGGCGCCCCGCTGACAATCGAGCAGCCGCCAGGGCGCCCCCGCCGACACCGAGGCATAGCGGATCAGCTCATCGCCGATGACCACAGTGTTCATGGCGGTCTGCCTGCGGAAGACCTCGGGCGACGCGACCGGAATCTCCTTCTGTGCCGCGTCGACGTTCGTGGTCAGCCCGCTCGCGCCGATGCGCGCCAACCGCGCATCGGGTTTCGGCGTCACGTACGGGTCGTTCGGCGTGATGAAGTTCGACAGCGTGTGAAAGCCAATGCGCACGCCGGCCTGGCGGGCTTTCTCCACGCAGGTCCGCAAGCCGTCCCAGCCGTTCGGAAACAGGCTCGGTTTCAGCCTGAAATGCCCCCAGGTCTCGAAGGGCGCACTCTGGTAGAGATACTTCAATCCCGCGCGCCGCGTCATCCCGAGGGCGCGGTCGATCGTCTCCTCGCTGAAGTCCACGATGAGATAGGCACAGTTGGCGTTGACGGCGGCCTTGGCCCAGACGCCGTCAAGGATCGGATGCGGCAGCCCCTCGGCGACTTCGATGGCGCCAATCGTCTCCAGCGCCTGTGCCGCCGGGCAGGCGAACAGCGCGATCCTGCTGCCGATCACGCCGCCGTCGGCGTAGGCCGGCGCCAGATACTTCTCGTGGCCCCAATTGGCGATGACGCGGCCGGCGCTGCGATTGCGGCAGAAGGCCTGCAACACGCTGCCGAATTCCGCGCGCCGCGCGGTGTCGCCGCGAAAGAGCTGCTCTTTCTTCAACTCAGCCGGCAGGTTCGAGTAATTGCCGGGATCATCGGCGGTGTAATCGGCCTCGATGTCATCCTCCTTCGCGGGGTAGCCGCCGAGCGTCTTGGCGTTGAGCGCTTGGATCCCGACAGCGAACTCGGCATCGCGCGCCACTCCCACCACCTCGCCGATGATGTCGCCAATCGTCGTCGGATACGGCCCCCAAAGGACAAGCTCGGCGCGGTTCGCCGGCTGCGCGTCCACCAACTCAAACACCACATGGGTGGGTTTGGCTTGAGCGGCCAGCACCGTGGTGACGCCGGCGGCTGCGAAACGCAGAGTCAACCGCCCGCTCGCGGCGTCCCAAGCAGCGCTGTCCGGCGCGTGCAGCTTGCCGCCGACGCGCACACTCAACAAAGGCGCGGGTTGGTTGGACGCGAGATAGTTGCGGCCGTCGGCATTTCGAGAGAGCGCGCCGAGCGATCCGTTGCTGGCGAGGCCGAACGTGGCGTTTTGGGTGCGCAGGGTCACCAGTGGCGGCGCCGCCCCCGCAAACGCAAACCCCGCCATGGCGACGCAGACGAACGCTCCTGCAAGGCGGAGCAACCGCGAACCCCAGTTGCGCCGGGAATCCCCCAAGGTCCCGCTTTGGGCCAGTACAAGTGAGCCTTTGGAGCAACTCTTCATGGCCTCCTCCTGTCTTTCCCGGTGGCATAGACCTCCAGTTCCGCCACGCTCATCTGGCCGCCTTTCTGGTGGTCGCCGTCGGGCTTGAGCGCGCGGATGCGGACGTAGCGCGCCGACACCGGCGCGAACGCTTTCTGCCACTTGCTGCCGTCGTGGTCCGTCACTTCGGCCGCCGTCGTCCACGTCTGGTGGTCGGACGAAAGCAGGACCTGGAAATGCGTCGCGAAGTACTTGCCGAAGGTGACGGCGACTTGGCGGAGCGCGGCTGGCTCGAGCAAGTCCACTTCGTAAGTCCAGGGCCATTCGGCGCTGGCCTGAGCATCCGTGGCGGGATTCCCGTCCACGCCGCAACGCGCCAGGTGGAGGCGCCCGCCGCCGCCGTTGGGCGGGAGCGCGCGCCTGCCGTCGAGCGAGAGGAGTTTCGCCGGTTTCCAGCAGGCGAGGTTGCCCGGCGGGATGGGCGGGCGGTTTTTGCGCTTCGCGGCGAGTTCCTTCATCGCCGGCCGAAGTTGGCTCAGGAGCGCCACCTGTTTCGGGTCGAGCGAGCCATCGCGGAACAGAGCCGCGTCGATCGTCACGACGCCGCCGGCTTCATTGACCTGCGAAACATAGTCGGCGAGGAAAGCGAGGTCGCAGCGGCAACCTGGCCGGCCCCAGTCGCTGCCGAGATAAGACAAGACATGGAACTGCTTGCCGTCGCGCCAGCGCTCCTCGGGGATGTCGGTGAAGTCGTTGACTTCGCCGGTGGTGAAGTCGTCGCAATCGGTCGAGGAATTGGCATGGCTAATCGAGGGATTGTTGAGCGCGATGATCGCGTGCGGGTTGCCGGCCTTTACGCCTTGGGCGAGGATGCGCCAGCGGGCTTCGTTGTAACCGATGTGGGCGTAGCAACCATCGACCCACCAGCCTTTGATCTTGTCTCCGTAGCGCCGGCTGTATTCGGCGGCCACGTCCGCCCAGTTTTGCGCGTATTGCTCGCTGACCTGGCCGTTCCACCCGCCCATGCCGCTCGCGGCTTGGGCGTCTTCGCGCGGGCCGTCGCCGGTCCAGTAAAGCATCAGCTTGATGCCGCGCCGGTCCAGCGAGCGGTGGAGGTCGGCCACCAGGTCGCGCGTCGAGCAGGCCTCGCCTGGTTTGTAGCCGGTGAGCTTGTCGTAGGCGGCGTTTGGCGCAATGAGGTAGCGCGTCCGCTGCATCATCGTGAAGAACAGGTAGGGCGCGCCGGTCTGCCTGACCTGCTCGGCAAACTTCTCGGTGTCGAACTCGTTGACGAGGGCGTCCCAGGTCGTGGGCGGTTTGCCCTGGGTATTCTCGCGCCCGCCGACGTTCTGCACGTCCCAGAGGTAATGGACAAACACGCCCCAACCAGCGTCGCGGAACCAGTCGGTGTCCGGGTTATGCGGCGAGGCGTGCGCGGGGGCGATCAATAGAGCCGCCGCCAGAGCGGCCAAGCCGCGGCGAACCGCTGGCAGGAAAGCTGAGATCCGGACTCCGGCCGCGCCGACGGATTCGTTGCGGGAAGCCCGCACCCCGCCGCCGAGTTCGCCAACCTGTGTCGCGATGGTGTTGCGGCTTGTCTCGGGGTGCATGGACACAAGCTGCTTTACGATCTCTCTGTAACGGATGCCGCCCGGACTCTTCAAAATGATTTCCTTTGCTGCCTGCCGAATTTCGCCGACGTTTAGCTTGGCCATAGGGTTTCCTCTTGCTGGCCGTCCACCTGGGTCTCGGGTAACTGTTCAGGTCGGATCGTGGGGCAGACCTCTGGTTTGCCTGTTGTCCGGGCCTCCGGCCCGGATGTCGACGCCGTTAGGTCCACGGAGCCGGAGGCTCCGTGGACCGGCAGACCAGAGGTCTGCCCCACACCTGAACAGTTACGCTGGGTTCATGCTT
>Ga0187849_1002861_pt1 | contig 15927 bp, 20 predicted proteins | sample June2016WEW_4_10_2_FD_132412 | JGI IMG/M metagenome (GOLD analysis project Ga0187849, IMG submission 132412) | Peatland microbial communities from SPRUCE experiment site at the Marcell Experimental Forest, Minnesota, USA - June2016WEW_4_100 | ecosystem: Environmental > Terrestrial > Soil >... | reverse complement strand
GATAGAACGGGACGCCTGCCTTGCTCCGGAGGGGGAGACGTGGAGGATGATGCTGCGCCAGGAAGCCGCCCTGGACCGCTCCATCGACCGCAAAGTGAGGATACTGCTGAGGCTGCGGAAGGAATCTGCAAACCCCCTGATCGCTCCTGCTGGTCAGGACGATGGCGCGAGGATGGAGCACATCGAGGAGGTCCTCGCTAGCGACATTATGCCCGCGAACTCGCAGGCTGTGGAAGCGGTGCAAGACATAAAAATGAGAGACCGATGCGGGAATGTTATTGAAAACAAAGGACCGCTGTGGAAAACTGCCGGCGAAGCGGGAATATCTATGAAAACAAACGTACTTAGCCCATCGAGGCCGGAATGTTATTGAAAAGAAAGGAAGTTAATCGGTATATCATCGGGGTAGGGAAGGAGGAACTGGTGGACAGTTTTATCAGGAAGACTTTGCCCAGTTAGGGTTGTGCTTCCCGGCAAAACCTTACCAGAGGCTACCAGCACTACCCCCGCAACCTGTCTGAATAGAAGGTAAGTTCTGAACCCACAACAAGTTATTTTTCAGCCAATCCGATGGCTGTTTGGCGAGTATTCTGCAATGTTCTCCCACGGAGACCTTCGAACATGGAAAGCGGTTACTACGCTGCATTTACGGCGCTGCTGGCGGGCACCCAAGCACTGGAACTGGCTGCTAACAACCTGGCAAACATCAGCACCACCGGCTACAAAGCTCAGCGGGAATTCTACGAGTCACTCACGGCCACTCTCGACAATTCCCACCAGCGGCAGTTGAGCTCTTTGAACCAAGCCATCAATAATTACGGCGTGCTGGGTGGCGCGATGGTGGACGTCCAACCCGGGACGTTGGAGCGCACGGGTAATGACCTTGACGTTGCGCTGGAAGGCTCCGGATTCTTCGTCGTCAAAACGAAGGCGGGATTGAGGTACACCCGCAACGGGAACTTTAGAGTTGACGCGGACGGGCAGTTGGTTACGGCCTGGGGAGACCCCGTCATGGGTGACCAAGGTCCCATTCAGATTCCAAGCGGGTCCATTTCTATCAGTCCGGAGGGCACCATTTCATCCCGGGGCGCTCTGGTTGGACGTCTCGATACTGTCGACTTCGCGCCGGGAACTGTATTTGTCCCGGAAGGTAATTCCACCTATAAAGCTGCAACGGGGTCACCGACACCCGCGGTCGATCCCAGGGTCCGTCAGGGGATGCTTGAGGCGTCCAATATGAACTCCATCACAGGGACGATTGGGCTGATCATGATTCAGCGGCAAACCCAACTTCTTGAACAAGCGCTCTCGATATTTCACAACGATTTCGACAAGAGCGCGGCTGAAGATTTGCCGCGCGTCTCATGACGAGATAAGGAGACAGGAATGTTCCGAGCACTGCACACGGCCGCGAGCGGGATGATCGCTCAACAATACAACCTCGACAACGTGGCGAATAACCTGGCCAATGCCAGCACCGCCGGTTTCCGATCCCGGAGACTACAATTTGAGGACCTTCTCTATCAGGACCTCGTAACGCCCGGCGCAGCCTCCACACAGCAAACGACTTTTTCGTCAGGCCTCCAGATCGGGCTGGGATCTCGCTCCTCCACCTCCGAGGTCATCCTGAGCCAAGGTGACGCCACCTCCACGGGGAACCCGCTCGACCTGATGATCCAGGGTCAGGGGTTTTTCCAGGTGCGCCTCCCCGACGGCCAGATCGCCTATACACGCTCCGGCAGCTTTCAACTGGATCAGCAAGGAAATATTGTGACCGCGGATGGCAATGCGCTGCAACCATCGGTCACCATCCCATCGAACGCGCAGACGATCACCATTGGCACGGATGGTACGGTGTCCATTACCCTGCCGAGTCAGCAACAAGCCCAGCAACTGGGGGTAATTCAACTGGCGACGTTCCCGAATCCCGGCGGCCTGCAGAGTGTCGGCCAGAACTTGCTTATGCCAACCAGCGCCTCAGGTGACCCCATCGTGGGGAACCCGGGAGGATCAGAAGGATTGGGCACTCTCCTACAAGGGAACCTTGAACAATCGAACGTCAACGTAGTCGAGGAGTTCGTTCAGATGATCCTTACCCAGCGAGCTTACGAGGCCAACTCGAGGGTGGTGGAGGCGGCTAATCAGATGTTCGAGAACCTCAACAATGTGAACCGGTAGTTGGTCTGTGACGGAAAATATGTGTCAGGCTACTCTACTTGGCCTATGGAGAACACCGCAGCCGAAGGCGCGAAGAGGGTTCGAAACCGGCCTTGCGGCTGCGGAAAATCGCCAGAAAACACAAAAAAGATGTTATTTACACGGAACAAACCGAAGATTCTTTTGTGGACAACACACCAGGATGAGCGGGGGCGTTAGTGGGATGAGAGCTTTGGGAATTGCGACTTGCATGATTCAGGTTGCAGGCATGGCGCTTTTCTTTGTTCTTGCGCGGGTATGCGTGGCAAAAGCCGGGTCGTTTCAGCCTCGCGTCCAAATCCACAGCGCGGTCCAGGTGGAGGGTGAGACGGTTAAGCTTTCAGATTTGCTTCCTCCAGATGCTCCGGGAGGACTAGGGGAAATATGCCGCCAAGTCATCCTGGGCGATGCTCCGCTTGCCGCCAGCCAGCGCGTTATTTCCAGGGTCCAAATCGAACAGCAACTGCGGCAGTTTCCTTCAACCCTGCAACGCCTTGAAATTCCCGACCGGGTGATTGTTACCCGCAAGCGCCGCCGACTTTTGTCTACCGAAATCCTCGCGGCCATTGAGACCTGCATGGCAAGAGGAGAATTGGATGGTTTCCGGACACCCAACCTGAATGGGCTCAAGTTGCAGGCGCCAGTCTTTGTGACCAAACCGGATCCCGGACTCGAGGTGAGGAGCGTGAACTCCGATCCCGTGCAGCGGAAGACTCGCTTCTTGTTGTGGACCTCCAACGAGCCGCAGATGTTGCCGTTTTATGTGACCATTGGGGGGTTGCAAGAGACGGTGGATAAGGCATCCTCGTACCACGAACAAAAAGATGAGGTTCCAGTTCCAACAAATTCTCATGCTGACCGCGGCAAGACACTGGCTGACCCAATCGATCCCGGTACTTTGCGTGGATTGCCCGGCGGTCGCTCGCCACGGGTGATCGTCGACAAAGGGAAATCCGCCCGGCAGGCAACGTTATTCCCCATGGTGCTGGTTGCTGTGGGCAAGCCGGCAAAGTTGATTGTTGAAACTCCGACGTTGCGCATGACGGCCCTTGTGACTCCTCTTGAATCGGGCGTCAAAGGCCAACTCATTTCCGTCAGAAACCAGGACACCCAACGTGTATTGAAAGCGGAAGTGGTCGGCGCGGGCCTCCTGCAAGTGCAGCTCGGGGAAGAAAAAGGGGAAACAAACCGATGAAGCAGATTTACCGCAAGAGCTTGACGTACTTCACATTGGCCTTCCTCGTGGCCACAAGCTCGTGGGCGGCCAAAAATAAGAAAGATAAGCATGGCGAAGACACGGCGGCTGATAAACTTGCCAAGTACATCGAACGTGTTCGAGCCACAAACGCTCCCAGTCCTACTTTCGGAAGCATATGGGTTCCTCAAGGACGTTTTTCCGATCTGGCTGGCGACGACAAAGCAAGAAACGTCAACGATACGATCATTATCAACGTGATCGAGCAGACGAACGCAGCGGCGGATTCGACCGTGAAGTCGCAGAGATCATTCTCCGCGAGTTCGCGGATCAGCGCGCTCGGGGGCCTGGTGAAGGCGAACAACGGTCTGCAAAACATCTTCTCGCCCCAGTCCTCCCACGCGCTTAACGGCCAAGCTCAGACCGCTTCGGACAGCCGCTTCGTTACCAGTCTGGCGGCCCAAGTTGTCAGCGTGCTACCCAACGGGTTCCTTGTTATCGAGGCGGTCCGGCAGATGGAAATGAATAACCAGCGTCAGACCCTCGTCGTCCATGGAGTGGTTCGGCCAAGCGATATTGCCCCGGATGATTCAGTGCTCTCCACCCAGATCAGCAATTTGGAAATTGGACTGAAGGGAAAAGGAGTGCTCAGTGACGGTGTGAGACCCCCAAACAAGATTATACGAGCAATCCTGAAGCTCGTGGAGTTTTGAGGGGCTATGAGATACTTTCGTTACCTATTGGGAATGAGTTGGCTGTTGCTCTGGAGCGTGGCGGTTGTCTCCGCAAAGGATAGCCCGGTCCGAGTGGTGCGCATCCAGGATATCTCTACAGTTGAAGGCGTCCGGGATAACTCCCTGGTCGGCTATGGAATGGTTGTAGGACTAAACAACACCGGTGACCGCCAGCAAACCCTTTTCCCTGCGCAGACCCTTGTAAGCATCTTGCGGAAAATGGGAGTACAGGTGTCTGGGACGTTGACGTCCATGCAAGTCCGGAATATAGCGGCGGTGTTCATTACGGCGACGCTGCCACCCTTTTCAAGTCCCGGGACGCGAATTGATGTCAATGTCTCATCGGTTGGCGACGCCAAGAGCCTGGAAGGCGGAATCTTGCTGCTCAGTCCACTCTATGGGCCTGATGGCCAAACCTACGCGACCGCGCAGGGCCCTGTCGTGCTCGGTGGGTACACGGCAGGCGTTCGCATGAACTCCGTTCAAGTTAACCATCCGACGTCGGGCCGCGTTCCCGGCGGTGGACTGGTGGAACGCGATACCTCCGTCGATCTGGCCAAACTGAACAGGCTTTCCCTGTTACTGCGCGAATATGATTTCGCGACGAGCCAGCACGTGGCTGAAGCCATCAATGGCCGCTTCGGAAACAACTGGGCGCGGGCCTTGGATGGCCGGAGGATCGAGATTCGGCTCCCTGACACGAGCGGGGAAAACGTGTCCCGTGTGCTCGCGCAAGTCGAAGATTTGATGGTTAGTGTCCACGAGCCGGCCAAGGTGGTTGTCAATGAACGAACCGGCACGATCGTCATGGGGCAAAATGTCGGTCTTAGCGCCTGCTCGATCCTCCATGGTAACTTGGCAATTGAAATCACCACCCAATATCAAGTGTCTCAGCCGGCATCCTTTTCCCAAGGGCAGACGACCGTTGTTCCTCAGACCACCGTGCATGCCAAGGAGAGCCCGACCAATCGCATCGAACTGCGGGAGGGCGCCACGGTGCAGGATTTGATCACCGGGCTGCAGGGGATCGGGGCAACTGCCCGTGACATCGTTGCAATTCTCGAAGCCGTTGAGGCGGCTGGCGCCTTGCAGGCCGAACTCGAGGTGATCTAATGGTAGTTTCGCCGACTTTAAGTCCAATCGCCGGTCCAGCCCAGCGTCTTTACACGACCATAAATTCTTTGGGTGTACAGGCGGAAAAAGCCAACCCGGGATCCCAAATACAGAAACTCACAAAGGTTGCGCAAGAATTCGAAGGGGTTCTACTTTCTTCCTGGTTGGAAGAGATGCAGAAAAGCTCGCTGGATTCCTCGGACACAGGTCAGGAGGCAGGCGCAGAAACGCTCCGCAGTCTGGGCACCCAAGCTGTGGCGCTGGCGTTGGCTCAGCGGGGAGGTTTGGGTATTGCCCGAATGATTGTTCACCATTTTTCCCCGACACTCCGTTCCGAATCGCGTTCCGAGAAGGACCCGTGAATTTGCGGCAGACGAGGAAAGCCTAAAGGTTTTGGCCCCGTTGCCGATAAAGTGAGTGGAGTTAGAGGAGATCGCGGATGAAGATCGATGCTTCCCTTGCCTTTCCGGAAAACGTCCAGCCGCAAAGAGTTGGGACTACAGGACCCTCGCCAAGCCAAAACCAAGGAGAGAGGGTGGACCTATCTACAGACGAGGTCCAGTTTTCGGTCGACGGTGATAAGGTTCAACAACTGAAGACGGAGCTCGCTGGTCTGCCAGACTCGCGCCAGGAACGTGTGGCGGCCCTAAACCAAGCGATCGAACAGGGTCGCTACAACGTTTCCGATCAGCAGATTGCACAGGCGATGTCCACTGATCTGCTGGGCTAAGTGTAACAGGGGCTATGAGACCTAAGAGGCCGTCGAAATGGATGAGTTATCAACCCCTCCCATCCCTGGATCCATTCCAGTCGGAGAGGGCCGACAACAGCGGGCACATCCGGCCCCGCGCCAACTGGAGAAAAGGCCCCGACTCCAGAAGCCTGAAATAGAAACGAATGAACAGGATGAGCCGATTGACGACAACGAGCAAGAGCATCACGTTGACATTTCGGTCTGAGCGATGAAGAGGTCAGAAACTCAGCAGTACATTGGGCTTCTTAAGAGGCGAGTCGCAAGTCTGCGGCTGATGGCCAAGGAACTTCGCGAATGCCGAGAGTCCTTCACCAGCATGGACCTGGAAGCGACTCGGGAGCATATTGCGTATCAACAAGGCCTCTGTTCCGAAATTCGTTCCTTGGACGACGAACTGAGAGTCTTGCGGCGGCAATTGGCTGTGGGATCGGGTCTGGAATCTGAGGGGATGAGCGCCGCAAGGTTCGAGGGGCTGTTTGATGCAGACTCGGCGACGCAGTTGCGACAAGTCATACGCGACCTCACGGAGGTCCGGAAGGGTGTGCGCCGGCTGAACGGTGTCAACGCTGGGTTACTGAGGCGCTCGCGCCGCACCATCAATGTGCTTATTAACTTTATGGCCAGCTACATTGGAACTTACAATCCATCACCAGGCCGGGGTGCGTGGTCATTTCCATGGCAGGCAAGGATGTGAGCTATGTCGGACCTTTTCGGTAGCCTTTCGATTGCAGTGCGCTCTCTTCTTGCCCAGGAAGGCGCCATTAATACTACTGCGAATAACATCTCCAACGTCAACACGCTTGGTTACTCCCGGCAGATTCCCATTCTGACTGAGGCCCCCCCTCTGGATACAGGGCAGATGTCGATTGGCAATGGGGTGAATTTCGAGGGGGTCCAAAGCGTCCGCGACAATATCCTGGAACTTAGGATAGACCAGGAAACCCAGCAGCAGAACCAGCTCCAATCTTATGTGAACTCCATGAATCAGGTCCAGTCCCTTTTCAATGATACGGAGGGCGGTGGGCTCGGCGACGTCATTAACCAGTTCTTCAGTAGCTTCCAGCAGCTTGCTGATAATCCCACGGATGTTCCCACCCGTCAAGCCGTACTCTCGGCGGCACAAAACTTGGCTTCGGCGTTCCAACAGACCGGGCAGCAATTGAGTACCATTCAGGGAGGGATTGACCAGGAGGTGAGCCAGACGGTCGATGAGATCAACTCGGATACGACTCAGTTGGCCGGGCTGAATCAGCAAATCGCCAGTCTACAGGGCAACAGCGAGCAGGCCGGGATGCTCGAAGATCAGCAGTACTCGGTCCTCAACAGTCTTTCGAAACTTGTGGACGTGGCGGTGACGGACGCGGGCGACGGAAGCCTTACCATCACGACGACCAACGGGGCGCCGCTGGTCGCCGGCGCGCAAAGTTTTGCCCTAAGCACGGCGACGGACCCGAGCACGGGATTCCAGCACATCTTCTCTCAAGGCACAGATGAGACTTCGAACTTTACCGGGGGCCAACTGGCAGGGTTGGTGGAAGCGCGAGATCAGGCGATTCCCTCCGCACTTTCCAATCTCGATAACCTTGCAGCGGGCATCATCAATGCTGTCAACACCCAGAACGGGCAAGGGTACGATCTGAACGGCGACAAAGGGGGCAACTTCTTCCAACCTGTTGTCCAGCCTTCCCCGGGATCGAACGCCGGCGCGGCTGAGAACATGGCCGTGGCCATCACCGATCCCTCCAAAATCGCCGCCAGCTCCGACGGAACACAAGGGGACAATGCCAATGCTCTGGCGATGGCTAATATTCAGAATCAGGCTGTCGTCAATGGCGAAACGGCGACGGACTTTTACTCGAACCTTGTTTCCACTGTCGGAAGCGATGTTTCAAGCGCCACGGACGAGCAAGAAGCCGTGGGCTTGGTCCTCACGCAACTGCAAAACCAGCGATCGGATATCTCGGGTGTGTCCCTGGATGAAGAGGCCGCGAACCTGATCCGCTATCAGCGCGCTTACGAAGCCGCAGCGCGTGTTGTGTCGACTATAGACCAACTCACAGAAACAGTCATCCAGACCATCTAAAGGAGACGACGTGGGCATTCGGATCAATCCTGATCTTATTAGCAGCATGCTGGCGGGGCTGGCGCTGGACCGGCAACAGGAGGATCAGGCCATAACCGAGCTCTCCTCGGGACGGAAGGTCAATCAGCCTTCCGACAACCCTGCGGCGGTAGCAGGCTTGATCGTGAACAACTCCCAGGTCAGTGCGGTGAACAGTTACCTGAGCAACATCTCCAGCCTTCAGGCGACCATGCAGGTGGCGGACTCGACTCTCAATTCCGTGGTTACGGCGCTCTCGCAGGCGATATCTCTTGGCGTCGAGGGCGCTAACGGCACGATGAACCAGAATGACAGGAATGCCATCGCCGAAGAGGTGAACGGCATCCAGCAGCAGATCCTGGGATATGCGAATGAGGCGTTCCAGGGCAATTACCTATTCGCAGGGACGGCGGTTAATGTAAAGCCCTTCGTGGCTGACTCCTCCTCGCCCTCCGGTGTGAGTTACGTGGGCAACACCGGCGTGAACAATGTCGAAATCGGCGACGGTCAGGCCGTCCCTGCCAATCTTCCGGGCAGCCAGCTTTTTACCGCTTCAGGTTCGGACGTGTTCCAAGCTTTGGCAGACCTTTCGAGCGCCTTACAGAGCGGATCCAATATCCCCGCCGCAGAGACCGAAGTGCAGAACGCTTTTGACCAGGTCAATGTGCAACGCGCATTTTACGGCAACACGCTTTCGCGCCTGAATACCGCCACCAGCTTCCTCAACGAGGAAAACCTCCAGTTGAGCCAGGAAGAAAACAACCTGGTGGGCGCTGACATGGCCAGTGCCGCATCTCAGCTCACACAAGCCGAGACCGCACTGGAAGCAACTTTGGCTGCGGGAGGAAAAATCTCCCAGTACAGCTTGCTTGATTTCTTGAGATAGGTCCTGGGTGGATAGGTAATCCCTCAGTCTCGGGTGGCAACGCACGTGCCGCCTACACCACTTGATTTCTTGAGATAGGTCCTGGGTGGAAAGGTAACCCTCAGTCTCGGGTGGCAACGCACGTAGCGCCGGGCTTTAGCCCGGCACGTGCCGCCCTAAAGGGCGCCGCTACACCACACGAGACTGAGGGATCACGTGGAAAGCCTCTTCTCACACCAAGTTTGCAACCGTTAAGTCCAATTGGTCGCGCGGAAGGTTTCCACCCAGGCTCGTGCTGAGTTTAAGTGCTCGAAGTCCTTCTTGAGGCGGTCCCGCTGCTCCCCTAACGAGTCCTGAACCTTCTCGAGGACGTCCTTTAGCTTTTCAAGGCTATCAACGTATTCGCTGATCAGGGCCTGTAATGCGTCTTCTTTGGGTTGGGCGGGAGGAACAAGGTCGAGCAGTTTCGCGACTTGGGCAAGTTTCTCGGCCAGAGCTTTCAATTCCCCAGGGGGAAGAACTGCATTGTTAGCCTCAACGCTGTTTTCAGACAGCTTGGATACCAATCCTTTGATCTCCCGATTTACTTCCCCCAAGAAAACCATCAGTTCGGATTGCATCGAAACACCCCGCACTTTTTCTTGCGGCGAGATTGGAAGTCTCGCCCGCCTTTGTATTTGCACGCCGTCATCCTTTGACTCAAGCTCAACGGCCGGCCTCCGCTTGCGCCGGGGAGCTGTTGACGACCGCACGCACACTTGCGCCAAGTCAGCTTAATCGACTGTTGGCCTGACCCTCGAGGATCGTCACGGCGAAACGTGCACCCTGACAATCGAATGCCTGGCGGGAGATCACGGCATCCTTGGGCGCGGCCGGCTGGTCGTTCACGCCGTCGGTGACTTGCGGCATCGACAAATGGCAGTGTCTACCCACCAATGACTTGAAATTGCCGGCCGTGATGTTGGTAATCTCGGCCAGCGCATCCCGGACCTCCTCGGGCGTGGGTTGTTGCGAATCGAGGTCGAACATGATTCGGGCAACGTCTTTCGCCAGCTCTTCCGAGCATTCCAGCAACACCGTGCCCAGCCAAGCCCCAGTGATCTGAACCCTGCCAACAACGAGGCGGACTCCCTGCTCCGAAAAACTCGATTCCGCGATGGGTCGGACCTCCAGACCAAGCGTTGATTCCCAAATTGCGCGAGTCAATTGATGGAGGTCGTTCTGGGTAATCGTCATGGGCATATCTCACGTTTTCCGCACTCGATAGCACATGCTGCGCTCAAACTGGACGCGCTCGAAGGCGTCGTCCAGATTGAAGGTGGTTTCGGCGCCACCAAGGAACAGAAAGCCACCCGGCTTCAACAATTGCCGGACCTTGCTCAGGATTCTTTTCTTAGTCTCAACACCGAAATAGATGAGGACATTGCGCATCAGGACGACGTCCATGGGCGGGAGCAGAGGCCAGGTTTCTGCCAGGTTGATGATCTGGAATTCGACTCTACGACGAAGGTCTTCCCTAATCTGCCAATCACTTCCATGCTGCCGGAAGTATTTTACCAGCAGGCTTGCCGGCAGACCGCGGTTCACCTCCAGTTGGCTGTAACGGCCGTCCTGGGCGCGAGCCAGCATCTCTGCGGACAGCTCGGTGGCAATAATCCTCACCCTCCAGTCGGCCAGGCTGGGGAAGTACTCTTGCAGCAAAAGCGTAAGGCTGTAAGGCTCCTGGCCCGAAGAGCAGGCAGCAGACCAGAAGTTCAGTTCCCTGCTACAGGCACGCTTGGTCATAAGTTCCGGCAGGATCGACTTCCTAAGAGCTTCGAAGGGGTGAAAGTCCCTGAAAAAGGAAGTCTCGTTCGTGGTCATCGCCTCCACCACCTTGCGGTGAAGGCCGTCGAATCTCTTCGCCCCCAGCCAGGCGACCATGGATGCAATTGAATCAAACCCTTCGCGGCGCGCCAAAGGCAACAACCGGGATTCGGCCAAGTACTGCTTATCTTCCTCCAGCACGATGGCCGACTGTTCGAGCACAAGACGGCGGATATAATCGAACTCCGAGGCAGTAAAGGTCATTCCTTGCTCCCCAGGCTTCCCGCAACGGGGCAGGGGGCGGACACAGGGAGGGCCCGTCCCGCTCGTACCCTTCGAACGATCTCACTTCCCAACTGTTGCAAAGGCAGAACTTTGTCGGCGAGCCCGGCATTGGCCACGAAACCCGGCATCCCCCAGACCACACTTGTTCCCTCGTCCTGGACCAGCACCTGACCTCCCGCCTCCCGGATTCGCTCGCTTCCGCGCAGTCCATCCTGGCCCATGCCGGTCATTACAACGCCTAACGCACCCGCGCCATACGTTTCCGCCACCGATCTGAAAAGGACATCCACAGCGGGTCGGCAGGAGTTCTCAGCAGGATCTTGATTGGTCTGAATTCGCACCGTCTGTTCCTCTCTTTGGACAATCATGTGATAGTTTCCCGGGGCGAGGAACGCGTGACCGGCTTTAACCGCCTGGCCCGGTGCGCCCTCTTCAACCTGGATGCAGGCTCTCGCCGCTAACCGTTCCGCCAGAAGTTTGGTGAAGACCGGAGGCATGTGCTGGACGATGACGATGGGGACGGAAAAATCAGCGGGAAATCCCGGTACGAGTTCGCTCAAGGCATTGGGACCGCCGGTTGAAACGCCGATGGCGACTACCTCGACTCTTCCAGCATGGCGGAAAGGTGCTGCTAAACGCTTGGCGCCAGGGATTGCCACCGGGATCGGGCGTGGCGTTTGCGGGAACTCAAGGCCTGCTGCCTTGGCGCAGAACATCTTGATTTTGGGAATCAACTCGGCGCGAATCTGTTCGATGGCTCGATGCGCGCTGCCGACATTTGCTGGCTTGGTCACATAATCGTTTGCACCTAGGGATAGAGCGTCGAGAGTCGCGGCAGCCCCCCGCTGGGTCAGCGTGCTGAACATGATCACGGGCAGAAAAGGGTGTGTCTGGCGGAGCCTTTTTAGGGTTTCAAGCCCATCCATCTCGGGCATCTCCACGTCCAAAATCACGGCGTCGGGATTAACCTGAGGGATTCTTGCCAGGGCGATCCGCCCGTTGGCCGCCGCCCCGGCAACCTCAAGCGCCGGATCGCTCGACAGGATATCCGCCAGCATCCTGCGCACCACCACTGCATCGTCCGCAATCAGAACGCGAATTTTCCGCATGGCTCAACACCGGACTAATCCGAGGATTTGCAGCTTTTCCAGTATCACTTCTTTTGTGAAAGGCTTCATGACATATTCGCTTGCCCCCACGCCCAGGGCTTCTGCCACCTCCTCCATTTCAGTCTCCGTGGTCACCATCATCACGCGCATGGCGTCATAACTGCGTTCCTTGCGAAGCGCCCGGAGGAAGTCGAGGCCATTCATCTCCGGCATGTTCCAATCCACCAGGGCCAGATCGGCCGCCCCGAACTTTCTCAGACACTCGAGACCCTCGCGGCCGTCGCCAGCTTCCAGCACTTCATACCCCAGCTCCCGCAAGATTCTTCTCAGAATGGCCCGCATGGCCTTCGAATCATCGACAACGAGCGCGCGCACGAACCCCTCCTTGTCATCCTGTTGAAATCTGAGCCGGGCAGGGGAGGGCTGGAGCCACTCCCCAAAGCTTAGATAGCCGGCGAGCAGCAAAACTGACGGGGGAGACCCCCCAGACCAACTCGGCCTCCCCTACAGCATTCGGTTGACATGCACCGAATTTGCTCACGCCGCTTTGCTTAGCGGCTTGGGCGCCTTTTTCACGACGGCGACGAGGGCGGGCGGAGCGGTGTTGCCCACCTCGTTGTATTAGAACTGCGTGACCAGCCGCTGGAGTTCGGCGGCCATTCGCGCCAGCTCGCCGGAAGCTGTCTGAACGTCGTTGGCCCCCTGCGTCGTGCTCTTCGCCGCGGTGGCCACCGCCACAACGTTCTCGGCAATCTGGGAGCCGCCCGTCGCCGCCTCTCCCACGTTCCGCGCGATTTCGTTCGTGGTCGCGGTTTGCTCTTCCACGCGGTATCATCGCCCACCGTCCGACCGTGCGTTCATTCGTCCAGGCAGCGCGTGGCTTCACCGCTGCGCGCTTGTGCACGAGGCAAGGCTCCACGCCTCCACCCTTTGCCCAAGAGAGGTTCGAGATTAACCCGAATCTCACGAACCCCTCTCTGCCCGCTGGGCCAGAGATCGCCTCCTTACTGGACGCGAGCTGTGGCGCCAGCTTGAGTTTTTGCCCGGCTTGCCAAATGCGCGTCGGGAACTTGTTGCGCCGTCGAACGCAAATCCGCAGCCCCCGAGCTCCTGGCGCTGTCGTCATACTTGAACTGGGAGACGACCTTCTGCAGCTCCGCAGCCATGCGAGCCAGCTCGCCCGCCGCCGTCTGCGTGTCGTTGGCGCCTTGCGTCGTGCTCTTGGCCGCCTGCGCCACGGCGACAATGTTCTCCGCCACTTGCGAGCTGCCTTTCGCCCCCTCTTGCACGTTGCGAGCAATTTCATTGGTGGTGGCGGTCTGCTCCTCCACGGCACTCGCAATCGTGTTGGAGATGTCGTTGATCTGATTGATGATTCCGCTGATCTGGCCGATCGCTTCCACGGCTCCCTTGGTGTCCGTCTGAATAGCCTCGATCTTCCGGCTGATATCCTCGGTCGCCTTGGCAGTCTCTTTCGCCAGTTCTTTCACCTCGTTGGCCACCACCGCAAAGCCCTTGCCTGCTTCGCCCGCTCGAGCCGCCTCGATCGTGGCGTTCAGAGCCAGGAGGTTGGTCTGCTGCGCGATGGAGGTGATGACCTTGATCACCTGCCCGATCTCCGCGCTCGATTCACCCAGCTTGGCCACCGTGGCGTTGGTGGTTTCGGCGGTCTTCACGGCGGAAGTTGCGACCCTGGCGGCCTCGCTGGCGTTCTTGGCGATCTCCTTGATGGAGGAACTCATTTCCTCAGTGGCCGTCGCGACGGTCTGGAGATTCTTCGTCACTTGTTCCGCCGCTGCCGAGACGACATTGGACTGCGTCGCCGTCTCTTCCGCATTGGCACTCATCTGGTGACTCACGGCGCTAAGCTCTTCCGAGGAACTCGCCAGCGCGGTGGCGGTTTCTGCCGCCGCCTTCAGCGGAGCGATGACTGTGTCTAGGGTGTTGTTCACACCATCGACAACCTTGCGGAAGTCACCCTGATGTTTGGAGGCGTCGGCCCGGGTGGCAAGCTCGCCATCAGCCGCCGCTTGGGCCAGCATTTTGGCGTCGGCCACCAGGGCATTCACCGCCTCGATGCAGGTGTTGAGGTTGTTCTTGATCTCGTTGAAGTCCCCGTTGTAGCTGTCGGTGATCTTCGGCGGAATGTCCCCCTTCGAGATCCGCTCCACATACTTGGCGGCCACGTTGAGAGGCCCAATCACGGCGTCCAGCATCATGTTGAGCGCTTTAGCTCGTTCCAGATGGCGGCCCTGGAATTGGCCTTCATTGATACGCTCGCTCAGCCGTCCTTCCTTGGCCGCAGCGGCCAATCGGGCAGTCTCGCGGGCCAACCCGACCTCACCGACTGCCGGAAAGACGAGTTCCACGACTCCTACAACTCTCCCGTGTCCGTCGAAGCGCGGAGTTGCGGTGACCAGTACGGGTACCTCTTTGCCTTGGACCACTGGTAGGGCCTCTCCTTCGCAAAGCCTGCCTGTCCTTACCGCTTCAGCCGCCGCACAGGTTCCGGCCCTGCAGCCTGGATTGTCATATAAATCCCAGAACTTGGCTCCTATGCAGTCCTCTTTCGGCTTGCCCGCTGTTTCGGCTGCAGTCTCGTTGAGATCCAGAATGGTGTGGTTCGTGTCCATAACGACCACTAAGCCCGGAATCAAGTCGTAGACTTCAGCCTTGTCCACCACAACAGTACTTTTTCCACTATCCCGCAATCTTCTGTCGCTGCCTTTCGTCATTTGTCACCTCGCTAATTTATTTCGGAAGTCCGATGGACTCCGGTTAGAAATCCAAACTGTGAGAGCCCTGCCCTCGGGCGAGGCGTAGCGACTGTCGGATATCACCCGAATACGTGCATACGCAAAGCCAAGCAGCATGTACTTATCCTTCAATTTGTAATATGTCTCGCTAGGCGCCTAGCGCGGCAGTCGTCACCAGACTCAGTATCTTGTCGGTGTCCAAAGCACTCAGCAACGTGTCTTTCAGTTTGTAAACTCCGCGAATGAGCTCCCGCGCCTCTCCCGAGAGAGTACCGGGAGGCAACTCAAATGCTTCCTCCTCGACTTCCAAGACATCCCCAATTTCATCTACGAGCAGGCTCACCGCACCGTCCTCCTGACGGATCACGACGTTCATGGGGAGGTCGGTCGCGGCGCGTTCGCGCAGGCCCAACCGGCGTCGCAGATCAATCGCGGTCACAATCTGGCCGCGCAAGTTGATGAGGCCTTTCACCACCGGAGGCGCCAACGGCACGCGGGTCATTTCCTGATAGCGGATGACCTCTTGGACTTTTTCCACTTCCACTCCAAAGAGGAGTCGGTCAACTACGAAGGTCGAGAACTGTTTCTTCCCTGCCATGACTTGTCCCCCGTTTAAGCCGCCATGGGCTCTTCAAAGAAACTCGGGTCGGCCGATTGGATGATGCCTTTCACGTCGAGCAGTTCCGTGACTCGGCCCTGGACGACCATGGAGCCCAAAGTTCCCTGGCGCCCCGTGTGTTTCTGGATTTTGCCGTTTTCGTGAGCGATGTCGAGGATGCGGTCCACGACAAGCCCGACGCTTCGGCCCTGGTCGGTGTACACAACGACCTGGATCTTCTCTCCTTCCGCTCCCGGCTCGGACGGGCCCGAACTGCGTGGTTGTTGGCGGCGCTCCGGGAGAGCGGAGGAGAGGTGGATTAAGGGTAGGATCTGACCCCGATACTGGACGACGTGCCTCCCCGCAGCCTTCTCTATGGTGCTGCGGTTGAACTCTTCCAGACGCGCCACGAGCG
>Ga0187849_1002858_pt1 | contig 15942 bp, 10 predicted proteins | sample June2016WEW_4_10_2_FD_132412 | JGI IMG/M metagenome (GOLD analysis project Ga0187849, IMG submission 132412) | Peatland microbial communities from SPRUCE experiment site at the Marcell Experimental Forest, Minnesota, USA - June2016WEW_4_100 | ecosystem: Environmental > Terrestrial > Soil >... | reverse complement strand
TTTCCAGTGCTCGACACCCAACTGCGCGGCAGCGGGCAGCATGAACGGCGCCTGCACAACCCAGTGCCCCCCGGCTGAAGGAATAAAAACACTGATAATGAGAGAAGAGAAGTAACAACACAGTTCGAAAGTCCTGTAAGAGGACATCTTCAAGAGCCAGCCGGATATCACGAAGACCAGGCCGCTTCCTTTCATGATCCCCATTATGCCGGCATAAAGGGGAAATTGCAGAATAATCCCGGCGGCAGTGCTGCTTCCCCTGGTTACAGCTGTTGAGTAGTTCATGAGCGTACCATGGGCAAGTATCCCAAAGATCAGGAATGCGAATATGATTATATTCAAGTTGAGGTTAAACCCATTTTTTCCAAAATAATAAATAATATATATAAGGCCCATCAATCCCAGTGTGTAGTTTAGGATTTTGCTGGACTCAATGCGGTCTGCCAATTGCTTTTCGACAGGGCCTGCAACGACCGCAACCTGTTCTTCCTGGAAGAGCGCAGGATCGGCCAAAACGGTATCTTCCTTTTTCGGAATCATCAGCAGGAGCACAAAGGGAATTACGATAGCGAGGGTAATGGTGATAAACAGCGCCTGAGGATGAAAGATGGTTTGGGAGAGGGGAACGAGCCCCATATCCTTTTCCAGGAAATGCCCTTTGGTGTTTATGAGCAGGGGAACAGATGCTGAAAGGCCGCCATGTACAATGATGACTCCGGAATAAGCTGCCGCGACCATAAGGCGAAAATCCACATCCGGATGCAGTTTGGCGGATTCTCGAGCGAGCAGGCCGCCTGCGATCAAGCCCAGCCCCCAGTTCAAGTAATAGAGAGCCATTGAGACAAAACCAATGAAAAGGACGGTCTGCCAGGGAGTACGAGGTATGCGGGCGATATTCTGCAGAAACCTGTGCACGATCGGGGCCGAGGCCAGAGCATAGCCCGTAACGACTATAAGCGTCATCTGCATGGTAAAGGCCAGGATGTCGAAAAATCCCTGCCCCCAGTAACCGACCACCTCCACGGGGCCTTTGTGGGTTATGCCCATCGCCATGGCGACGACTACCAGCGAAATGATCCAGGCAATTGCAAAAGGGTCGGGAAGATACTTTTGCATCAGGTTTACGAAAAACATGAGAATTCTGTTGATCATCTTTTCATACCTCACTTCTGTTTGGCGGCGCACTTATCGTTCAGTTCCACGATCAAACGTAGCGGGCCGATGCCTTTAACTGGTTTATGAGCTTTTTCATAAACATCTTCCTGATTTTCGGTATCTCTTTTTTCGGATACTTGTAAAATCCCTCTCCTGTCTTGATGCCAAGTTTCCCTTCCTTTACCTTCTGCCTCAAAAGGTTATTGGCAGACTGGGAATTATCCATTACCTTCAGCAGGTTATCACCAACGATACACCAGATGTCCAACCCGCCGAAGTCGGCCACCTCAAGCTGTCCGGTCGTTGCGTACCTGAAGGCCGGCCCGAACTTAAGGGCCTTGTCCACGTCTTCCGGCGCCGCGATACCCTGTTCGATGATCGAGAAAGCCTCCCTGGCGACACCCTGCTGAATCCGGTTTGCCACAAGACCGGGGACGTCTTTGAGGACCTTGACGGCTTGCTTCCTGATCCCGGCATAAAGTTTTTCGACCTCCTCGTAGATCGATTCAGGCATATTGCCGAAAAAGGACAGTTCCACGATGGGCATGAGGTGGGCCGGGTTATACCAGTGGTTTACCATCACCCGCTGTTTGCGCTCATCACCCAGGCGTGCCGTCATATCGTTTAACTTCAGACTGGACGTATTACTGGCCAGAACGGCATGCTGCGGGCAGTATCCGTCCAGTTCCTGAAATAAGCGCTGCTTGAGCTCCAGGTCCTCCGGGACTGCCTCTATTACATAATCGCGGTCTGCTACCGACTCTTTCAGATCCGTGAATATTTTGATTCTCTGAAGGGCTGCCTCTATTACATGGGGCTCAATGAATTTTTCCTCGGCCAATAGCTCGAGCTCTTCCCTGATTTCTTCTATCGCTGCATTCAGCCTGGCATCATCTATGTCGTATAGATTGACATCATATCCGTACATGGCAAAAGACTCGGCAATACCATGCCCCATCGTTCCCGAGCCCACTACGGCGATTTTTTTGATCATGACAGACCTCTATTCTGAGTTTGATTCAATGTGGAGCGCTTTTGGCCGACTGTCACTCGAACCGGCAAAAGAAGGCGCCGGATTCCGGGTTTTAAACGTTTGATCCGTGTGGCTCGCAAACCTCGAGTCTTCGATCCGGGATGCGGCACGTTCAAGCAGCCTGAATCGCCCGTCCACTCCCCGTATTAGAAAAAAACCGGCGCCGGAGGTGATCTTTGCTGCCTTAAAATCAATCCGGATGGATTTGTCGAAAGTTGGATGGATGCTTTCCGCTTGCTTTTCACCAACCACTGGCATGCGGCTTTCCCTTCCTTTGATTAATTTGCGCTATAATATCAATGGTTGGCTGGAACGCAGCATAAATTTTTCAGTCTCTCATGCATTATCCAGGTTTAAATGATTGTCTACACTACCCGGAGCAGAATTGAAGAAACATATCCGAAAATATTATGAGCAACTGTACCTGCGGAAAAAGGGCGTCATGGCGCACGGATTGGGCGGCAAACCCCTGGCCGTGGAACTTGGTTATCCCGCCGGCCTCATTGATTGTCTTCCTGATGAGATATGGGAAGATTCTTTGCCCTGCGGAAACGTGCTCCACTATGTCCATCCAAAACCTGGCGACAGGGTCCTTAACCTCGGCTGCGGGGCCGGGATCGATTCAATTATCCTGAAGCTCTCTGCCGGCGCCGAATTCAGGATAGTGAACCTGGATTCTGCGATCCCTGTCCTGATAAAGGCCTACGCCATGGCAGGACGGTCTTTCCCCGGTCTTAAGCTTGAATTCGTCTGCGCCGATGGCGGCAACCTTCCGTTCAGGCCGGGTTCCTTTGAGTGGATAATTTTAAATGGAGTGTTCAATCTCTTCCCGGAGAAAGGCGAACTGATCGTCGAGCTTTACCGCGTGCTGAAGCCGGGAGGGGTCGTGGCGGGGGCTGATCTTTGCCGGAGGGGAATTCTTCCGGACTACTTTGCCTCGGAGCCGGACGCATGGGCATGGTGCATGAGCGGCGCTCTGTCGCAGAATGGATTGAGCGCCGTATTCGAGGCCGGCGGATTCACCACGCGCGATCTGGTCGCGGAAAATATGGATGAATACTTTGACCGGACGGTTTTCGCGTTCCGAAAGACGGGGCTGTACTCAGGTACGCCTCCGCGCTAAAATCCTCCCTGCCGCTTTAGGAAAGGGGGGAACTTGATTTCTTGCCAGAGCCAGCCCCGGACCTGATCCCGGGACGAAGACGTTCCGGCTGAACGCCTCTGGTCATAGACAGGGCAAGGAGAGCGTGGAGAACAGATTCTTCAGCCTAAAGGCGGTAAGAGGTTTGACCGGATTAGCTCTTCTTCCCGAACAGAAACCTCGCGGGGCGTGGAATTTGTCTCGATGTATTTTACCTCGAAAAAGCCGGATGGACACTATCTATTGGCCCATGTTCTCGTCAACCATCCGGATAGCTTTGGCGGGGCATTCTTCAGCGCAAATGCCGCATCCTTTGCAGTAATCATAGTCGATTTTCACAGGGATGGACTTCGTGACGATTCCCTCGGGGCAATACATCCAGCAAAGAAAACAGGATTTCCTTCCTGTTTTGGATGGAATGCATTTCGAGCAGTCTATTTCAGGTCGTGAGGATCTCCAGTCGCCGGTCTTTCCGCCTTCAGCCGTGCAAATTTTTCCTCTGGCGACTGTAAAGGGGTCTTTATAAGCTTTGCTGTATCCCATGTAATCTTCCTTTTATCTGGAGCGCGCCAAGTCTCTTTGCGGCTCAAGGATTCCCCAGGCTGGCGGGCCTGTTGAAAAATCAGGCGCAGGCCTAGTCCGGAACCACGGAAACGGAGGTCCCCTCGTAGGCCAGCCTTGCGCCGAGCACATTCTTTTCGCCCGCATCACCCTTGAAATGGTTTCTCAGGGCCTTTTCGACGCTTTCGATGCCAATAAGCCCGGTGGCCTTCGAGAAGCCGCCCAAAATGGCCGTATTGACCAGGACAGCCCCGGAGATAATGAGGCCGGCTTCTGTGGCCCATTGCGTTGCGTCAGTTACTGCAACCCGCAGGTGTGACGGCAAAACGATCTGATCGGGCGATTTCCTGCTGTTTATAAGAACGATGCCATCCGGTCGGATTCCTGCTGAGACGTCCACGACCCGCATTATCGTCTCGTCCAGCACGACCACCACCGCAGGCTTCTGAACCAGGGAGAAATTTCTCACCGGCTCGCGCGAAAACCTGTTTGTGGCAATGACGGGAGCGCCTCTTCTTTCGGCCCCGAAGAACGGAGCGGCTGTTACTCCTTTGTATCCGTCGTAGTAGGCGGCCTGAGCCAGAATCTCAGCAGCCGTGACCGCGCCCTGACCACCGCGGCCGTGCCATCTCACCTCGATGTATGCGTTGTTCATTTTGCCGGTGACCTCATTTTGTTCAATTCCCCGCACTCTGTCAATTTTTAACGGAGATTAATAGCTTTTTTAGCTGCCCCGAGTCAACCTCTTGATCTTTTATTTGCAGTCCCGCATTTCCCTGTTATGGTTTATGCTTATGAGGTTGCCACTGCACGGAATGTTTCCCTTGTTCTCATTTTGAAAGGGCAGGCGATGCCGGAATATCAGGAACCTGAAGGAACGGGGCCTCAAGAGCGCACTCTCGGCCGCCTGCATCTCGAAAACGGCCTGAGAGTCTATTTCATCGACAGGTCCAGCCCTCCTGTGGCCGGGCGCTGCCAGGTCCGATTGCTCGTTCGGGCGGTTTTGGAACCTGCCGCAGACCATTTCAGCAACTACCCCGACCCTTCAGGGGCGCTTCGCGGGTTCATTTCGCTTGCCGGCCCCGGACCGGTTGAGTTCCAGACCGTTAGAATACGGAACTTCGTCGACCGAAAGGAGGTAGAAAAGACTTTAGAAGAGATGAAGGGTGATTTTATCCGGTCATCACTCCAATACCTGAAAAAACCAGGTTTTGCAGCAAAATTCGTCAGGACAAAATATGAAGAGCTTCTTGCCGGGGAGGCTCTACAGAACGCGCACGAGGAGGCGGTGAGGAAATTTGAAGGGAAATGAATTGCCGGTTCCGGGCCGAATTCTGCGCGAACCCGATTTTTGTATCTTTTAAGCACCTCTCCGACGCTCATCACGCCTCCGGCCATAATTCCTATGTGACTTTGGCAAGTAGCCTTAAAATCAAGAAATGACTTGTATTCTGTGATGAATTGGTGTCTAATTCTACTCATAAGCGCCACATTGTTGCGAGAGGCGTACGCAGCAACCCGCTCTTGAGGACTCCCCTGCGCGCTCAAATTGGGAGGTGGGGTTAAATTCCTATTCGGTAATAAATTTAATCAATAGCAGGATGCTGAAAAAGGGGTCGCTTCTGATCCGTACTCTTTTCGAGCAGTTATTCAAAAAATGTTCTTTGATAAACTGTTAGTGAGCAAGGAAGCCTCCAATTTTGGTCCTACTGGCGCCAATGGATGAGTACGCGGGTCAAACAGAGAGCAACTCCCCTCATATAGGCCTCATGGAGACGGATTCCCCTCGCATCAGGCCGCGCTGATCCCCAGGTTTCTCATGCGAACCAGATTGCAGGCCGCAGTGGGAAAGGTGAAAATCCACTGGACCCTGCTCACTCGCCGGTAGCGGGTTTTGCTCAGGAATCCTGCCGTCTTGAGCCACCCGAATATCTCCTCTATTCTCTTGCGCTTACGCAGGCTGACAGCATAGCCCTCATGACGGGTCGTGCGGCCATCGATTGCTGGGTAGTTCTTTTGAAAGGGGGTGATCCAAAATGTCCGACAACCGTATGGGGGAGTACAGGGTTGCCGAAAGGATGCCTGTATATCCTGATAACATACAGGGAATTGAGTTTCTGCTTTCTCGCAGGACTGCGACAACACTTCTCGAAATCATTCATGGTAGTCTCTCTTGTAATTCCGAAGAGGATTTTGTAAGCCTCTTCAGGAAGATTCAAAACATATTTCCCTTTGACTTTGCTTTCACCGGTTTGACGAAGCTTGATGATGACGGCAGGATTTGCTCGCATAATATCATCAATATCAGCTATCCCGATGAATGGCTCAAAATATACGAGGAGAGGGAATTTCAGAACGTTGATGTCATTGTAAAAGAGAATTTTACGACATTCAGACCCCAATACTGGGCAGAAACCTATAAAAGAAACACACCACCGAAGCATTTCATTTCCATGGCCGAAGATTTCGGTTTGAAAGAGGGCTACACCTATGGCCTAATGACTCCTGGTCAAAAGAGAAGAGGGAGTCTTTTTTCCTTTTCGGGTAATTTTGACAAGTATGATAAAAGGCTTGTGGCTATCTTGGAGCTCCTGATCCCCCACCTGCACCAGGCCTTGTGCTATATTCATTCCCCAGAACTACCGCAGAACGGCAGGGGTCTGCTTTCCGGCAGGGAAAAGGAGGTCCTCAACTGGTTGAAGCAGGGGAAAAGTTCATGGGAAATATCGGTTATACTCAACATAAGCGAAAGGACGGCCAATTTCCATATTTATAACATTATGCAGAAACTTGAGGCGGTAAATAGGCCTCACGCAGTGGCGGTGGCAGCTTCATTGGGTTTGATTGAATTTGACTGAGCCATTGAAACGCCGTCGGCTTCCTTATGGCATTCTTTATTTCAATGTCTCTGCAGTCTATAATTGCTGCCAGGGCGATTATACCGTCAGGCATCACTTTTTGCGTTCCAACAGGCTTACATGGAACTCCTATTATATTCAGCATCCGTAGGACCTTGTGTGCGACAACTATATAAAGATATCTAATACCATTTATTTTGCACCAATGATATAGACTTTTAAATAGGATTATGCTGATACTATGAATATATGTGCCAATAGGAACTCTATTGGTACGTACATGGGGCGATATGCATAGTCTGGATACTTCACCAGTATCATCCATTTTCCGAATTATGTGATCTTTACTGATAAGACTATTGAACTCTTGTTCAATCATGAATGGTTTTCCAGGTGTTATGAGCCGTAAATAGCACAGTAGTTCATCTTTGTCGAAAACCCCAAAATGCTGTGCATGAATATCATAATCATCTGTCTCTAACCTACTTGTACATGTTGGTACCCAATGCAGAGCTTCCGCGAATATCTGATGTCTAAGACGATATGCCTGACATATTTCTTCGTATCTGTGCATGGTTCGTGATGTCAACAAACTCTCATTTATACTGACATCATAATATTCATTTATCTTATTAACGCTGATTTTATCTAGTGCCATTTCCAAATTGATATCCCCTTTTTCAAGCTTTTTCGAGATGATATTGAACAAAAGCAGACAAAAGTCAGCTGTCACTTCTTACAGGTAACACGTGACATGCTACGGTCAAGGTTTTTGGGCATTTCCAACGACTGAATCAAGTATTTTCCTGTGGTATGATCCGCCCGTTTCTCGAGGATCCAGCATTCGCTGGCTCTGCGGGAGCGCCTCGTCCAAAAGTTAAAAGGGATCAAATAAGGCCGCGCGTGCCCAAAGCCCAAACCGGATAACAGGCGCAGTTACACTGTGCGTTCCGCCTCTTCGGCAGGCAGGTTCCATTTCTTCTGAGCGAATTGCCATTGAGACGGGATCAGCAGACCTATTTTAACCGATTATTTGAGTTGCATCCGGCGTTCGAGAGCCGCCTACCGGCAAGCTGTTCATATAATGGTGAAATAATGGTGAAATCATGTCAGTCCGATCTGCTGAAAGGGCGGGCTGAAGGCTGCCGCCACAGGGACAAGCAGTGGGGCGCTCTTGGATTCATGCAAGAGAGGGAACAGCGCTTGGAAGCGCGCGCAAATTGCGTCAACCGGAATGCGATGGAGTCTTTCGGATCGGAGCAACAGGTTTGCCTGAGACAAAGGGTTCTTTGCCAAGAGCAAGGGGATGTCCAACCGGAAATGATTTAAGTCGCGGTTTTCGTACTAACCTGCGATCAAGTACCTGTAATTTACTACAGGTGACAAAGCGAACTCGATCAAGTATCTGAATTCCTTAAAGCACAAAGAAATCCAAATGAGAAAGAATTCAAATTACAGAACTCTTGCTCAAGGGGGCGGTTATGAACGCAGCCTTAGCAGGATGCTGAAAAAAGGATCGCTTCTGATCCGTACTGTTTTCGGGAAGTTATTCGAAAAATGTTCTTTGATAAACTGTTAGTGAGCAAGGAAGCCTCCAATTTTGGCCCTACTGGCGCCAATGGATGAGTACGCGGGTCAAACAGAGCGCAACTCCCTTCTTATAGGCCTCATGGAGAGGGATTCCCCTCGCATCAGGCCGCGCTGATCTCCAGGTTTCTCATGCGAAGCAGATTGTAGGCCGCAGTGGGAAAGGTGAAAATCCACCGGACCCTGCTCACTCCCCGGCAGCGGGTTTTGCGCAGGCATCCTGCCGTCTTGAGCCACCCGAATATCTCCTCTATTCTCTTGCGCTTACGCAGGCTGACAGCATAGCCCTCATGACGGGTCGTGCGGCCATCGATTGCGGAGTTCTTCTTTTGAGCCACATGGGGGATGACATTGTTCGCCCGGCATTTCTCTACAAAATCCCTGGCATCATATGCTTCCAGGCGTGTTCCATCCACTGAAAAGTGGGCTGCCGAGAGAAGTCCTTCCTCATCGGCTTTAGCAACTACGTTTTCCAGGGAGCCTACGGCAATATCGGCTTCAATAGGCCGGTCGCGATTCTTGGAGAAAGTCGAGGGTTCCCATACGGGGTCTTGGAAATCAAGCCCCACAAACCAACGGTATAGAAGATTGAAACGGATGTGTTTCATGAGTTCACGTTCGTTGCGAATCTTGAACAGGACTTGCAGCAGCAGTCCTTTGAGAAGCCTTTCGGGTGGGATGCTGGGCCGGCCGAAAGATGAGTACATTTTCGCAAAGCTGTCGTCCAGTGCCTCGAGGCTTTCTTCCACCATTCTCTTAATAGGGCGCAAAGGATGGTCGTCGGAAATCAGGCTTTCTGGACAGAACGAATAAAATAATCCCGGTTGCCGGCGATCAGGCTTTCTCCTTGCTTTCCTTGTCTGATTTGCTCGTATATTCAGTGACTTGATACTACATCAAACCAGACAAAGATGCACGTATCTTCGTTACTTTTTCAGCAACCTGATAGAACGATTGCTCCGCCGGCTTCTTTTCCAGTGTCATCGGGTCTAGGCCGGGAACTGGCAAGGATCGATATCACAGAGGTGGTGTCGATCATTAGCTTCTTCAAAAAAGAAGACCCAATATAAGGCGGTATTCTTGCCCGACAGGAAACCCATTATTCATCTTCAGAGAATCGTGACCTCATGGTCCATTCGGAGAAAATTACTGCTGCTCATACTGACATTTTTACTGCCCGCAGCCGGGATCATCGTCAAGGACGGCTTAGACCATCGAACACGGGAATTGGAGGATGCAAAACACCATGTCATTCTAATAGTTGAGAGTCTGTCAGCCCAGCAGGAACGAATTGCCGCAGGGATAAGACAGATGCTGAGCACCCTGGCGCAGTCGCCCCAGGTTCAAAGCCTGGACGCTCAAGCCTGCAATAAGCTCTTTCGCGAGTTAAGAGATCATAACCCGATATATGCTGCTATTAACGCGTCAACACCTGATGGAAACATGTTTGCCAATGCCATACATTTTGAACCTGGCAGCGTCAATATATGCGACCGGAAACACTTCAAGGATGCCATAAGAACCCTCGATTTTTCACCTGGAGAATACGTCGTAGGCAGGGTCACTAATGTCCCGTCAATTAATTATGGCTACCCTGTCCTGGATGCGGGTAAAAGGCTCATCGCCATCGTGAGTGCCGCGTTCAGACTCACCGAATATGACAGTTTCATAAAGAAGGCAAACCTGCCACAAGACTCCGCAGTAGGGATTTTTGATCATCGAGGAGTGCGCTTGTATCGCTATCCCGAAAATGACGCAGCAGCTTTGGGCAAGCGTCCTTCATCTGGATTAGAGCAGATAGAGGGTCTGGATGAAGGGACGTTCGAGAGGAAATCCGATGACGGCGTTTACCGTATATTTGCTTTTAAGCGATTACGTCTCACTGGAAGTTCGCCGCCATATCTATTAATTGCGGCGGGTGTTCCTAAAGACAAGATCCTGGGGAAAGCAAATTTTGCGATGGCGTGCGACCTGTTAATTCTGGGGCTGGCAGCCGCCATTGCAGCATGTTTGGCGTGGTTTTTGGGGAATGTTGCTTTCACCAGGCCAATCAAACGGCTGGTGAGCGCTGCGCGGAGATTTGGCGGTGGCGAGATGGACGCACGGACGGGTTTATCTCACACCCATGATGAGTTGGGCAAACTGGCCCAATCCTTCGATAGTATGGCGGAATTGCTTGAACGAAGGAATCTGGAAAGGAAGAAGGCGGAAGAAGAGCTGAACAAAGCCTTTCGCAAAAATGATCTCATCCTCAACGCGGCGGGGGAAGGTATTGTCGGCCTGGACGAGAAAGGGACCGTCACTTTTGCCAATCCGGCTGCTGGAGAGATGCTTGGATATGAGACAGAGGAACTTATCGGCAAGGATTTGCACCTGATGATTCACCACTCCTTTCCGAATGGGATCCATTACCCGGTGACGGAATGTCCCATGTGGCAATCTCTCCGAAACGGCGTAAGCAGCCGGGTACGGGATGAAGTCCTTTGGAAAAAAGACGGAGCGAGTTTTCCCGCGGCATATTCGAGTACCCCCATTATCGAAAATGGCCAAGTGGTTGGTGCAGTAGTGAGCTTTCGTGATATCTCGGTGCGCAAGAAGGCTGAGGAGGATCTGCAGAGAGCGAACAAATATCTTGAGAATGTCTTTGAGAACTCACCTGAAGTCATTGTAATCGTTGATAAATCAGGAAGGTTTATTAAGTGGAATAAAATGGCGGAAGAGCTTTATGGATACAATTCTGAAGAACTGCGGGGAATGTGTGCATTCGATTTATATACAGATAAAGAGGAACTCGGAAGAATGCTGATGCGGCTGCGTCAGGAAGGCTCGGTGAAGAAATGCGAAATGATGATGAGAAAAGGAGATGGCAGCGTTGTTCCATTTGAAATTTCTATTGCCTTGCTGAAAGACATTGAAAACAGAATTCTTGGCAGCGTTACTGTCGCAAGTGATTTGAGCGGGATCAAGGAGACACTCGCTGCTCTCAGGGCTTCTAATGACCAACTGAATCAAGAAATCATCGAGCGCAAACGAAGTGAGAAGGCCCTTAAGGAATCGGAAGAAAGATACAGGATTCTGTTTGAGGGTAGTAACCATGGCATTCTAGCGGCCGATATCGAGACGAAAAGGTTTGTATTTGCCAACCCATCCATCTGCCATATGCTTGGTTACAGTGAAAGCGAGTTACTGGATTTGGGCATAGAGGATATTCATCCGAAAGATTCGCTGAACCAAGTCCTTTCTGAACTTGAATCTCAGTTGCTGGGGGAAAAGAAGCTATCCTCTACTCTGCCGTGTCTGCGAAAAGATGGGACCGTCTTCTTCGTCGATATTGCGGGCACTTTTACCTCTATTCATGGGCGTAAACTTGCTGTTTGCTTCTTTTCGGATGTTACCGAGCGGCGGATGGCGCAGGAACAGATAGAAAGCATTGCACGCTTCCCCGATGAAAACCCAAACCCGATCCTCAGAATATCCAGTGACGGCGAACTGCTATATGCCAATAGGAGTAGTGGAACTTTTTTGAAATCTTTAGGCTGGAAACCGGGTGAAACACTTCCAGGCGACTGGCGGCAACATGTGCTCCAGACGCTCAGCTCCGGCCGTTCCAAAGAAATGGACCTGGCATGCGAAGAGGTGGTTTACTCACTGATGCTGGTGCCCGTTGGGGACATGGGGTATGTCAATATCTATGGGCGCGACATCACCGAGGGCAAGAAGGCGAAGGACGCCCTGCTGGAATCTGAAACAAAGTTCAAGAGTTTTGCGGAGTTGGCCCCTGCAGGCATGTATATCGTACAGGACGGGGTCTTCAAGTATGTAAATCCCAAGTTCGCTCAAATGTTCGGCTACACTGTCGAGGAATGCCTGAACGACATGCCTTTCACGAACCTGGTCTACGCAGAGGATTTGACCGAGGTCGAGGGAAACGCCGGAGGGCGAAGATCGAGCGAAGCCGAGTCAGTTCATTATACCTTCAGGGGGCTGAAGAAGAACGGACAGATATTCCACGTCGAGGTTTACGGGTCGGCAATCGTTTATAAAGGGGAGCCTGCAGCCACAGGGACTATTCTCGACATCACCGAGCGCAAGAAGGCCGAGGATACGTTGCGTGAGAGCGAAGAACGTTTCTCCAGATTCTTTCGCGCCACTCCCGTCGGCACCAGTATCACCCGATTGAGCGACGGCCGATTTGCCGACGTAAATGATGCTTTCCTGGGCTTATTTGGCTACACGCGCGAGGAGGTCATCGGTCAAAACCCTTTGAAGCTGGGGATGTGGGCTAATCCTGGAGACCGGGCTAAGATGGTCGAAACACTGCAAGAGAAAGGCAGGGTACAGGACTTTGAAACCCAGTTCCTCAGGAGATCCGGTGAGATCAGGGACGTGAGCGTCTCGTCGGAAGTGATCGAACTGGCCGGGCAGAGGTACATTTTGGGCCTTACGCATGACATCACCGAGGCCAAGAGGGCAGAAAAAGCTTTGCGGGAGACAACCGAAACACTTCAGACAGTAATTGAGGCCTCACCCGTCGCTATTATTCTTCTTGACCCCGATGGGAACGTGAAGCTTTGGAACGCCGCTGCTGAGCGTTTGTTCGGCTGGCGGGAAACAGAGGTGTTTGGACAGTTTCTCCCTTATGTTTCCGAAGACAAACAAGGGGAGTATAGCACATTACGGGAGCGCGTGCTTCGAGGTGAATCATTCAGTGGGGTTGAAGTCCGCTGCCGGAAGAGGGATGGCTCGCCGGTTGATATCAGTATCGCAACGGCGCCAATGCGTGATGCCGATGGTAATATCACCGGTATTATCAGCGTCAATATTGACATCACTGAGCGTAAGCGAGGAGAGGAGGAAAGAAGAAAACTTGAGGAACAGCTTTTCCAGGCCCAGAAGATGGAATCGGTGGGGCGGTTGGCGGGCGGTGTGGCGCACGATTTCAACAACATGCTGAGCGTGATCATCGGCCGGGCGGAAATGGCATTGAAGGCGGACGTTGCCGCCGGCGAACTTCAGGACAACCTCAAGGAGATCCTCAAAGCGGGCCTGCGTTCAGCGGACTTTACCCGGCAACTGCTGGGGTTTGCCCGCAAACAGACCGCCGCTCCGAAGATACTGGATTTGAACGGCACGATCTCGGGCATGCTCAAGATATTGACGCGGCTCGTCGGTGAGGATATCGACCTGATCTGGCAACCGGGACCAGATCTGTTGAAAGTCAAAATTGATCCTTCCCAGGTGGACCAGATCCTGGCCAATCTTGCGGTCAATGCCCGCGATGCCATTCCCGGAGTAGGCGCCATCACCATCAAAACCGAGAAGGTTGTGATCGATGATTCCAATATGGCAGATCACCCGGAATTTATTCCCGGAGAATATGTGCTGTTGACCGTGAGCGACACCGGCGAGGGTATGAGCAGGCAGGTCTGCGAGAATATCTTCGAGCCTTTTTTTACCACCAAGGAACTGGGCAGGGGAACCGGGCTGGGATTGTCCACCGTTTACGGCATCGTTAAACAAAACTGCGGTTTTATTTATGTCGACAGCGAACCGGGGAAAGGAACCACGTTTAAAATATACCTGCCGCGGTTAGAGGATGAAACCGCACGGGTCCCCTCTGAGGAGGCAGACGGCGAACACCCGACAGGCACGGAAACCATCCTGCTGGTAGAGGACGATGAAGCGATCCTGAACATCTGCGAGATGATTCTCGAAAATCTGGGTTACACGGTCCTTGCAGCGCCTACTCCAAGAGACGCCATTCATCTTGTCGAGAATAATCCAGGAGATATTCACCTGCTTATCACGGACGTGGTGATGCCGGAGATGAACGGAGTGGAACTGGCGGAACAGCTTAGAGCGATCCGCCCGAACCTCAAGCACCTTTATATGTCAGGCTACAGCGCCGATGTGATTACCGATCGCGGCATTCCGGACGATGGAGTAAATTTCATTAAGAAACCTTTCCTCAGCGATGATCTTGCGGCAAGAGTCAGACAGGTGTTGGACCACCTGGGATAGATGGCTGAAGGATCGTGTCGGCATTGCTGTCCTGGCCCTTGAGTTGCTGAGGACTCAAAGGAAGCGGCCTTGAACCGGCTGTCGTGCATGGGATATTGTAACGGTACAATGGGGCTGTTATGGTCCAGGGCGATCCCGGCACAGGCAGTACTTTTCGCATCTACATACCGGCCATGCAAGTGAGTTCCACAGGGGATAAAAAATATGCCCAAAAAAAGGGAAATTAAAAGGGTCCTGGTCGTCGATGATGAAGAAAATATTTGCGCCATGCTGACCACATTTTTGCTATCCTGCGGTTATTCGTGCGAGAACGCCACCGATCCGGCTAAAGCGCTGGAATTACTAAAACGAAGCGATTTCGAACTCGTTATCTCAGATATTATAATGCCGGGCATCGACGGCCTGCAGCTCCTCAGTGAAATTCTCAAAATTGACCCGGGGATCGATACGATCATGATGACCGGTCATGCCGTTGTTTATACCTACAGCGACATAATCAGGGCCGGGGCGGCTGATTTTATTGCGAAGCCTTTTGGGGTCTATGAATTAGAGGCGAAAATAGAAAGAATCAGTCGTGAGCGGAAGCTTCAAAGAGAACTCCAGGAATTGAATACCGGGCTCGGGGTGCTGCTTCAAGGGTTGGAAAGAGAAAAACTTAAACTGAGTGCAGACGTAACAGCGAACATCAAGGAACTGATATCGCCATACCTGGAAAAACTGAAGGGGAGCCACCTGAATGCAGAACAGCGCGTGTACCTGGAAATATTGGAATCAAATCTTGTTGACATATGTTCCCCTTTCATTAAAAAGCTCTCTCAGAAACACGCAAGCCTGAGTCCCATGGAATTACAGGTTGCAACTCTCATTAAGGCCGGCAAAGAGAATAAAGAAATCGCAGCAATCCTGGGAGTCTCACTGAATACGGTCATGACCCACCGCTATCACATCCGAGCGAAACTCGGCGTAAAGGGTGAGCAGGTAAACCTTAGTTCCTACCTCACTTCTATGGACCTCTAGTGATGAAGCATCACTGATTCGTCACTTACCAATCACCGTCAAGTATTTCCCGTCCCAGACGATAAAACAAACAACCCCTTAAAACTTTAGAGGGATTTACCCGCCGGGGTACAAGTAGTAAGGGTGCAGTTCCGATCATCGTCACCGAATGAGGAAAGGCAATCATGACAGAACAGGCGAAGAAAATCGGCGAAGCGGTTCAAAGAATCGCAGATCGGAAGGGAAGTATCTGACTTTCTCGCTGGATCAGGAAGAGTACGCGATTGGCATACCCAAGGTAAGGGAAATTATTGGGATGATGCGCGTGACCCCGTTCGGCAGACCCCTGAGCATGTCAAGGGAGTAATCAACCTAAGAGAGGGAAGGTTATCCCCGTAGTAGGGCTCCGAACCCGTTTGTAAGGGTCAGGAATTACGAGTTAGACAAACCTGCACGAGATTTCAGAAAGGGAGAAACAAACATGAAGCGCTGGATCAAAGTCGGTGTTTTCGTTGTACTCAGCATGTGGACGGCAGCCGTCGTGGGTGCTGCCGAAGTGGCCACGAAAGACGAATGTGTGAGTAAGGTGA
>Ga0187849_1002856_pt1 | contig 15947 bp, 13 predicted proteins | sample June2016WEW_4_10_2_FD_132412 | JGI IMG/M metagenome (GOLD analysis project Ga0187849, IMG submission 132412) | Peatland microbial communities from SPRUCE experiment site at the Marcell Experimental Forest, Minnesota, USA - June2016WEW_4_100 | ecosystem: Environmental > Terrestrial > Soil >... | reverse complement strand
GTGGAGGCCTTGTCCGGGCTTGCCTTGCCGATCGCAGCGCGCACCTGGGGAGCGATCTCAGTGGCACGTCGGGTGATGGACTCCTCGACGAGCTGGCGCGGCAAGCCGCCCCAGTCGATCTGGCCGATGAACCAGTCGATCTGGCCGATGAACCGGTCGACGCCGAGGAGCTGGCTGGCGTCCAGGACCTTTTCGACGAGCTGGTCGACAGAGCCAACCATCAGGGCCTGACCGCGTCGGGTGCCGGCGGCGAAGCTGGCCGGATCGACGATCCAGCCACGCCCGCCTGGGGTCTTCGGCCGGAGGTACTCGTAGTAGTAGGGGTGTACCGCGAGAGCGTCTTCGGGCGAGGCCGCAGCGTAGAAGTATGTCGACGGCGTCGTAATCTGCAATGGGCACGCCGAAGAGAGCGAACGGCTCGGGGAAGGCGCTCTGCCCTGCGAGGACGACCGCAGGCGACGCGACGGCGTAGTCACTGGTGAATTCCATGATCAGCCTTCGTCCGGTTGGGAGCAGAGACGCAGCCGGGCGCTATTTGTTCGCATGGCGAGGCTCATGCGGCGAGGAGTCGGCGGCTTCGGTCCTTCGGTCGCTGCCTCGGCCCGCATCCCATCGACGAACAAGTGCACCAGGCGCGCCGACGCGGTGCCGGCACTGCCGTGGGTCCGCTCGACCAGCCCTGCGTTGGCCATCAGCAGTACCAGTACGTCCTCTGGATTGAACTCCGCCCGCAGCGCCCCAGCCGCCTTGGCCCGCTCGAGGAGCGTCACCAGCCCGGCGAAGGCTTGTGCGCGGAGCGACTCGATCTCGGGCGCCGCGGAGAGGTCCATGGTCACCAAGTCGGCCAGTCCCCGGTCGTTCGCCTGCATCGCCGCGATAGCCGTCAGGTAGGAGCCCAGCCCTGCCCATGGGTCGGGATCGCCGAGGGCCGCCTCCACGGCGGCGACGTGGTCGGCCATCTGTTCGGCGAACACGGCTGCCACCAGGTCAGCGCGGCTCGGGAACCGCCGGTAGAGCGTGGCGTTGCCAATCCCAGCCCGGCGAGCTATCTCGTCCAACGCGACGTCCAGGCCCTGCTCCGCGAACACGGACCGTGCCGTGTCGACTATCGCTTTACGGTTGCGGGCAGCATCGGCTCGAAGGGGCATCATCGTCATCAACGCCGCACAAGTGGGGACTATTCCCCATTTTGTTGATCTGAGTCACTCGACGCCCCACGGGACGCGTCGTCACCGCGAGGAACCACAAGTCGTCGACGCAGGGGCGAAACAGACCCTGGCCGCGGCCCGCGCTGCGCGGGCGGCAAGAAGGGCTCAGCCCTTTCCGAGCCGTCGGGGGCTTGGTGGCTGCAGCAACGCTTGGAGGGGCGCGTGCCGCTGCGCCTGGGCTACCGGGTCGTCGACGCACGCCCGGTTGGAGATCGAGCCTGCCTTGCCCTCGAGGGCGGGCAACGGTAGAGCGGACGTGGGCGCAGAAGCGCCTCAGCGCAAGTGAGGTCCGGTCCCTGGCGGCGCTCCTGACGCCTTCATGGCCGGGCGCCACCCGTCTGAGAGCCGAATTCCGCGGATCGGGTCGCCGGCGTGACTTGTGGGTTGGTGCCGGCTACTTCTCGTACGTTTGCAGTACGTCGAGGTTGTAGAACTTGGGCGGCCCATCGAGCAGTGCGCCCAGCTGCTTGGCGAACTCGCTCGTCGTGGGGTTGTTCGAGTTCTTCATCGCCTCTTCGTAGGAGTCGAACTCGATGATGGAGAAGTAGTACCCGGCGCGGTCCCTGTCCGCGGCCTGGATCAACCGGCTGGCGAGCTGGTCGCCGTGCTCATCCCTCATCTTGTTCACCAGCGCTGTGACCTCGTCAACCCGCGAGGTCTTGATCTCCATGATCTGCACAAATCCCGGCACAACTGCCCCCCATCACTTGTTCGGTCGGACCTCCAACCTACCCGACGCCCTTGTGCGTCTTCCAGGGCCATCCGCGTTTGGGAAGCCGGCCCATGACACGTCCTTGGGAGGACAAGCAGGATCGAGCGCGGCTCGGCCCACCCTACGGAAGAGACGACCCGTGTTCCGGGCGGTCCCTTCTGGTAGTATCCCGTCTTCAACTAGGTGTGCTGATACAGGGGGGAACGCTATGTCTGAGGTTGTCGTCATCGAGTTCGACGCGCCGGAAGCAGTGGAGGTCTACAACTCGGTGAATCGCGTTCTCGGCATTGATACCGAATCCGGTTCGGGCGACTGGCCTGCTCCTCTGGTCAGCCACGTCGCGGGCGAGTCCGGTGACAAGCTGATCGTCGTGGAGGTTTGGGAGTCGAGGGCGGACCAGGAAAGGTTCATGCAGTCCCGGTTGGGCCCTGCGTTCCACGAGGCGAAGGTGCCTCAGCCGACGCGTGTCGAGTGGTTCGCCAAGGCCGGAGAGATGCATCGCCACTGAAGCGTGTTTGCTCTGGTGCACTGACGCTCGTGGCCTGGGCACGATCGGTCCCGTAGGCCTGAGTGCTCCGAGCGGGGCACAATTCCTCAGCCAACCTGCATCGCTCCAGCCGTCTGTCCCCGGGGTAGCGTTCCACGAAGCCTCAGCTCTGTGCAGCATGGCCAGAGGTCGATTCCACTGATCGTGCCGCACGGCAAAGGCGATGAACCGTCCAGGGAGGCGAAGATGATCGTTCATTCGCGCGTCGAAAGTGCTCACCTTCAGGGCAACCTGTTGCAGGATCCGAGCGAGCGGGACCTGTTCGTATACCTGCCGCCGGGCTACGAGGACTCCGAGTGCCGGTACCCCACGGCGTACCTTCTCCATGCCTTCGGTGAGAACGCCGAGCAGCTCGTGTACCCTCCGACGGACGGGCTGCGATGGAAGCCTCCGATCGAGGACGTTCTCGACCCCGTTTTCGGCCGTATGGGTACTGCACCGATGATCGTCGTCATCCCCGATGGCGCGACCCGCTACGGGCACGGCCAGTGGGTGGACTCGCCAGTGAACGGGAACTTCGAAAAGTACGTGCTGCACGATGTCGTCGCGCACGTCGACGACAACTACCGGACGCTCCCGGACTCGCGCAGTCGCGGAGTGTTCGGCTTCTCGTCGGGAGGCTTCGGGGCATGGAACCTTGCCTCGCGCAATCCGGACACCTTCGGCGCCTTGGCGATGCTCTCGGGTGACTCGTTCTTCGACGTGACGCACAAGATGTTTCTCTATGACTACCTGAACAGCATCTGGCCTGAAGCGCCAGCGGGCCTCGTCGAAGGCAACGATCTGTCCTCCGTCGTCTACGCGTGCTCTGCGTGCTACTCGCCCAACCCGGACAACCCACCTTTCTACGTCGACCTTCCTGTCGCCTTTCCGAGCGGCGAGCTGATCCAGGAGGTCTGGGACCGCTGGCTCAGCTTCGATCCCGTCGTCAATTGGCGCGGCCGTCTCGACAATCTCCGCAAGTTGAACGGCATCCTGGTGGATGTGGGTTGCAACGACGACGCCTACCTGCAATGGGGCCACCGGCTTCTGAGCCACCGCCTGCGCGAGGCGGGCGTCGCCCACGAGGCCACCGAGAACACGGGCAATCACGGCGGCCGTACCCGTGAGCGTTTCCAGGTGGCGCTCCAGTGGCTGGCGCAGGCACTGGTGAGTAGCTGAGTCGGCTGGCGATCTCCTCGAGGTCCCCTTAGGCGGGCCGGAACGAGCCGATGATGGTCCGCGCAACCGAGCCGTCGCCAGCGAGGCCGACGGTGAGCGTGACGATCTTCCGGGCACCTGGCCGATCGATGGTGTAGAGGGCCGGCCCGAAGAGGGTGTTGTCACCGGGGGAGAGACAGATCTTCAAGGTGTGGATCCGAGCACACGGTGCCGGAGTGGGCCCGGTGATGTACTCCGTGCCGTAGAAGCTGAGAGGGGGAGAGGAGAGGACGGCGCCTTCCTGGTCGAACAAATCATCGGTGAGGCCGAGGGCCGTCCCGCCTGCGGACACGATGCCCATTCCCGTGATGGAGGGCTCACCCCCGGAGTACAACAAGACCGTGTTGGGCTGCATCCACAGGGGGCCGTCGCTTCCGAGCTGCGGGAGTCTCCGCGCCCAGTGATCGACCGACCAGTTCGACGGCACGGCGAATTGCAGCCCGTCGGCGATCAGCCACCCCCAGCCCGCCGGGACGGCCGGCGCGGGAGTGAGCTTGGCGAGGGCCGCCCGTGCCGAGTAGGTGAGGGTATGCAGGACCGCCTTGGCCGCCGGGCCCTCGGTGTAGATGACAAAGCCCAGCGTGGGAAGGGACATCTCCTGCCATTTTCCAACGATCCTGGGGCCGTCGACCGTGATGCCGTTGATCGTCTGATGCCTCAGCGCTTTGGCGCCTCGGAGTGAGCCGGGGTACCAGACGAGGACCGTCGTGTCGGACCGCCCACCTGCACAATCCGGCCTCGGCGGGTTGTTCGGGCTGGGGCTCGTGTAGATGAGTGTGACCGGCCCCGGAAAGCCGGTGGGACACTGAAGAGGCGCTGACTGGGTGTACCAGACGTCCCAGGTGGGACGTACCGCCATCTGGATGTAGCCGAAGGAAAAAGGTAACCACCCGCGGGGCACCGCGGCGGCGTCGACCGCCGCGCGCCGGGCTCGGAGCGGGCCTGCGGCCGCTCCGCCCGCCTGAGCGCCGAACCAGGCCGCGCCGATCAGCACCGCGAGCAGAAGCGTGACAGCCAGCCTCGGTCTCTTCGCACGGCATGCCCTGGGACCAGGCCATTTGGCTCCTGAGTCATCCGCCATCGGGACCAAGATAGGACCCTGCCCTGTCTCCGCGCGCAGCTCTCGGGCGTTCAGGGGAGGCCTTCGCCATCTTGGAGTCGCGTCTCGCTCTGCGGCCGTGTGCCATCTGCAGTGGCCAGACACCGCGTAAAGATCTCTTGACGTCCCCATCGCGTAAAGGTACGTTGACATCGTGACCGAGCCGCTTGACGCCTCCGGCAGTGACGTCGAGCGCGATGTCCTCAGCCTGATGCTCCGGACCAATGCCGAGCTGCTTGTCGATCGCTTGAAGCAAGGGCCGGGCGCAGGCGAAGGCTCCGTCATTGCTGCGCTCGCCGCGGCCACCAGCCTCGGGGCGGTACTGGACGACGTCGTCGTCGCCTTGGTGCGCCAGGCCCGTTCGGAAGGAGACTCATGGGCGGCCATCGGTTATGCCCTTCAGGTCAGCCGGCAGGCGGCGTTCCAGCGGTTCGGGTCCCGTACGGGGGAGGCGACCGAAATGGGCGGCGAAATATCCGCCGATGCGCCAAAGCGCGGGGTGCAAGCCCTTCGGCAATTCCTCGACGGAGAGTTCGAGGCTTTGCGGGCGGACTTCGACCAGCGCATGAGCGAGGGCTGTCCCGTCACTTTGCTGGACTCGGTGCGCTCGAGTCTCACCGGGGAACTGGGCCAGGTGTTGGAAGTGGGGGATCCCTCGGTGACTTCCCGATCCGGCTACACCGTTGTCGACATCCCCATCACTTACGAGAAGGGCCAGCGCAAGGGTCGCGTCGCGCTCGACCCCGACGCCCGGATCGCCGGCTTCTTCGTGCTCATGGCGGAGGTTCCGTGACCGCAAACCGGGTGCATGACGAACGCAGAGATCCACCCACCGACTACTTGGCAAGGGGGCTGACATGAGATCCAAGACCTTGCAGGAGGTCCGCAGGAGTGCCCGGGACAAGACGGACGAGTGCAGTAGCGCGAGCCCTGGCGTGAAGGCGATGCACCACGCGAAGGCGGCACGAGCAAGTGGAGCGACGGCAGTCTCGTTGCTTGTCACCGCAGTCGCCGTGACCGTGCTGTCTCTGGCCCCGGCTCCCGTCGGTGCTGTGGCGCTTGTGACGACGCCGAACGCAGTGACCGCCGCCGGCGTTCCGGCGGTCAAGGTGCCGAGTACCCCGGTCGGCAAACAACTGGACTGGCTGCTCGGCATCGGGCCTCGGCTCCCACTCAGCACCAAGGAGATCTCGGCCCACTTCGATTCCGCGTTCCTCGCACAGGTGAGCCCCGCCGAGCTGAATCAGGCCCTGGAGTCACTGGGTCCGTCTGGGTCGGCGACGACATTGCTCGGGCTGTCGAAAGTTGAAGCGGACTCGCTCGTCGCACTCGTCCATATCGGGCCCAGCCGGTACTCCGTCCAGCTCGGCGTCGATGCCGCCGGGCTCATCGCGGGCCTCCTGTTTCAGCCTGCCACCACGAGTGTGCCCAGTTCGTGGGCGCAGGTCGACAAGCAGTTGACCGCGATTGCTCCCGAAGTGAGCCTCCTGGCCGCCAAGGTGGGCTCCGACGGGACCTGTAGCCCGGTGCACTCGGTGCTGGCAGGCACCCCGCGGCCCCTCGGGTCGATGTTCAAGCTCTTCATCCTCGGTGCGCTCGCCAACGCGGTGCAACACCACCGGATCAGCTGGACCCAAAAGGTGACAGTCACCGCGGCGATCAAGGTCGGTGGGAGCGGCACGCTCCAGAGCTCGCCCGACGGGACCAAGCTGACCGTTGAGCAGGTCGCGATCAAGATGATCTCGGTGAGCGACAACACCGCAGCCGACATGTTGCTCAAGCTCGTCGGGCGGGCGGCAGTCGAGGACCAGGTGCGAGCGTGGTCCTCTCACGCCTCGCTCGATATCCCGTTCCTCACCGTGAACGAGGTGTTCGCCCTCAAGTACCACAATTTCCCTGCAATGGCGGACCATTACCTGTCGCTCGACACCTCGCACCGGGCGGCATTCCTGGCCACGACTGTCGACAAAGTCCCGGCCAGCGAAGAGCAGTCAGCCAGCATGCCGCGGGACGTCAACTCGATCGAGTGGTTCGCCTCGGCAGATGACCTGTGCCGCGCCTTTGTCGGACTGGCGAAGTTCCAGGCAGAGCCAGGGCTGAACCCGATAGGCACAGTGCTCTCGACCAACAACGGAGGGATCGCCCTCAGCACCAGCACCTGGCCCAGGGTGTGGTTCAAGGGAGGCTCAGAGCCCGGCGTGCTGACGCTCGGCTACCTGGCTCGTGACAGTCGTGGTCAAACCTTCGTCGTCGTCGTCCTCACCGAGGACACATCCAAGCCCGTCCAGGAGTCCGCTGCCGTCGAGCTCCAGGCCCTCGATGTCATCTCCGGCACGCTCGGACTGATGGGCTGATCGGCGAAGCCGGCGTCACATTTCTCCGCCACGGCCTAGGTTGAGTGACACAGGAGTCGGCCGGAGGCACTACTTACGTACAATGCGAAGCCGCTGCCAAACCGGCCGGGCGGCTGGGCGGGCTCGCCGATGACGGGAGTGTGTCAACTGCAATGCCAGGGATGAGCTCCGGGCTTTCGACGAACAATCCCACGGTTGTCTCCGCGTTTCGCTCCCTGCTCGGGCACCAAGCACTGATCGCCGTTGTCATCCTCGCCTTGCTCGCGTCGGCCTGGAACCTGCTGCGCGCCGTGCAATTGCGGCGGGCGAGAGCCGGTGGGCTGCCTGCCGGAGCCTGGCCCTACCCGGAGGCGGCCGCCCGGCGATTGCTCCGGATCGCCTTCGGCCTCATCTGGATCTTCGATGGCCTGCTGCAGGCTCAGCCATCGATGCCGCTCGGCATGACGAGCCAGGTGATCGAGCCGACCGCGGCGAGCTCGCCGTTATGGGTGCAGCACCTCGTCAACACCGGGGCGACCATCTGGAGCAACCACCCGATCACAGTGCCGGCCTCGGCCGTGTGGATCCAGGTCGGTCTCGGCATCTGGTTGATCGTCGCGCCCCGGGGCTATTGGTCACGGCTCGCCGGCGTCGCGTCTGGGTTCTGGGGAATCATCGTCTGGATCTTCGGCGAGAGCTTCGGCGGGGTCTTCGCCCCGGCACTCACGTGGGCCTTCGGGGCCCCTGGAGCGGTTGTCTTCTACAGCTTGGCCGGGCTGCTCATCGCCCTGCCCGAGAGAATGTGGTCGAGCCCGCGGCTCGGCCGGGCGATCCTTTCGGTCATGGGTCTCTTCTTTGTCGGCATGGCAGTCCTTCAGGCCTGGCCGGGGCGGGGTTTCTGGCAGGGCCAGCTTGGCCACAACGCAGTCCCGGGAACGCTCACCGGAATGGTGCAGCAGATGTCGGCGACGCCCCAGCCCGCTTTCATCTCCTCGTGGCTGGCCAACTTCGCCGCCTTTGACGCCGCTCATGGTTGGGCCGTGAACCTGTTCCTCGTGGTCTGCCTCGCTGCCATCGGGATCGGCTTTTTGGGCAGGCGAGCCTCGGTGGTGCGCTTCGCCGTCTGTGCCGGGATCGTCTTGTGCATCGCAGACTGGGTGCTCATCGAGGACTTCGGTTTCTTCGGTGGGGTCGGAACCGACCCGAACAGCATGATCCCAATGTCTCTTGTCTTCGTTGCCGGTTATCTGGCGATGACACGCGTCCCTGTCGTCGTCGACGCGCCACATCCGATCACGATCGCGGTCGGCGGCGGCTCGTCGTTCTGGGCACGGCTCGCCAGCCGGCCGGCGTATGCCTTCCGCTCCATCGCCGCTCTGGCCGCGATCGGGATCATCCTTATCGGGGTCGTCCCGATGGCCGCGGCCTCTGTGAACCCGAACGCCGACCCGATCATCGCCGAAGCAGTCGACGGCCCGCCGGGTGTCGTCAACACCCCGGCGCCCCGGTTCCGCCTCGTCGATCAGAACGGAGCCACGGTGTCGCTGCAGAGCCTTCGCGGCAAGGCGGTCGCCCTCACGTTCCTGGATCCCGTCTGCGTCTCGGACTGCCCGCTCATCGCCCAGGAGTTCCGCCAGGCCGACGGCCTGCTCGGTTCGACCGCCCGCAGGGTCGCGCTCGTGGCCGTCGTGGCCAACCCGGTCTACCGTGCGGGCGCGTATCTGGTCGCTTTCGATCGCCAGGAAGGTCTGCAGCAGCTCTCGAACTGGCACTTTCTCACCGGTTCGAGCTCCGAGCTGAGACGGGTCTGGAGCTCGTTCGGCATCCAGGTTGCCTTTGCCCCCGGTGGCGCGATGATCGCCCACAGCGACTTTGCCTTTGTGATCGGCCCGAAGGGGCACATGCGCTACATCCTCGACAGCAATCCGGGCCCCGGCACCGAGGCCTCGAAGTCCTCCTTCGCAGTGCTGGTCGCCAATGAGCTCCGGGCCGTGCTCGGATCTTGATGATCTCCAGACCTCATTCCACGCGAGCGCGGTCCCGCCCGACATGGCGCTTGCTCACCGAGGTGATCGCTCTGGCGGCACTCGGTGCGTCAGCCGTCTCGGGTTGCGGCGCTCCGCCCGCTGTCGGCTCGGGCGCGCAGGCGAGCAGCCCGGTAGTCCGCGCCTCGCTGGCGACCTCGATCGAGACCTCGGCAGGCTCCTGGGCGACCGTCCCGATGGGACACCTCGACCAACCCTTGAGCACGTTCTGGCAGCTCTTCTTCAGACCGCCCGGTGCCGCCCTCTGGTCCGACAGAGCCTCGGCGCTTGCAGTCGCCACCAACGGGGGCCTCGTCGTCGCGACACGACTTGGCAAGTTGCTAGCCGTCGGCATTCGACCCATCAACCGCCTCGACTACTCGCCGCTCATCGTCACCTCCGACGCGCGCTCGTGGTTGCCCGCGGGCCCAATTGGCGCGCTCGCCGATGAGCCCGACGCGCTGACGATCGCCGCCGGGGGCGAGGCGATGGCCCTCGTGAGTGACGGCAGGGTCACGCGGGTGCTCGCGAGCCCGGGAGGACTGGCTAGCTGGCGAGAGATTGCCACCGAAAACGAGCTGACGACCTCGCAGGCCGGCCGCGCCTGTGGCCTCGTCTCGTTCACAGCCGTCGGCTACGCGGCCGGGCAAGGGCTCATCGGGGCGACCTGTCGTCGTGACGGCGAGGTCGGCATCTTCGCCGCGCGCCGGGGCGCTTGGCGTCTCGTCGGGCCCAGGCTCCCTCAGTCGCTGAGCAGCTCGAGTGCCGAGGTGCTGGGCCTGCAGGCGACGACTCGTGGCCTGTGCGCGCTCGTTGGAGTCACTGGCCGGCGCAGCACCGAGGTCGTTGCGGCGTGCACGAGCGGCAACGAATTGAAGTGGCGGGTCTCACCGGCGTTGTCACTGGCTGGGCCGCAGCACGTGGTCTCGTTCGGCCCTGCGGGCAACCTGGGGCTGTACGCCTTGATCTCGGGCTCGGCGCACCGTGACATCCTCGCTGTCTTGGGCGAACAGGACATGAGTTGGCGTACCTTGGTGTCGCCGCCGGCGCGAACGGTCGTCGTGGTGTTCGGTCGGACGGGAAGGGTGGATGCCCTCGCGGTCGACGACACCTCGTTCACGGACTGGCTGCTTGCCGGCGGTACCGCCTGGAGGAAGGTGCAGGAACTTCATGTGGCGATCCAGTTCGGGTCCTCGGGCTGATTCACTCCGACGAGGATCCGGGGGCGTCGTGATGCCCCGGCAGTAGCCTGAGGCAATGACCGGCACCCGAGCCAAGCGGGGGCGGGATGTGAAACTGCCCGACGTCGAGGAGCTTCGCTTCGATTTCGCCGAGGGTGAAGATCAAGCGCGAGATCCGGTGAGCACGTCACGCGGTCTTGCGACGCCGGCGACGCGGCCAACAGAAGAGCCGCTCGGCGACTCAGGAAGGCCGCCGACGCTCTCGGTCGTCGCCCCCGAGCCGCTCGTGGAGCCGGGAGCTGCCTCCGACGCGGCGCTCTCGATAAGCGAGTTCTACAACCGTGTGAAAGGTGCGCTCCGCGAGACCTTTCCCGGCGAGGTCTGGGTGACAGGAGAGATCCGCAAGGTAACCGTGTCCCGGGGGCACCATTACCTGGAGCTTGCGGACCGGCTCGACGGCCTGGACCGGCCTGCCTCCGACGGTCCGGCTGCAGCTCGCGGTGGCCTGCCTCGCAACTTGAACGCCACGCTCGAGGTCGCGTGCTGGGCTCGGGACTGGCCTGTCGTGCAATACGAGCTGGAGGCCGTCGGAGTCGAGCTCACCCCCGGGCTCGTGGTGCGGGTGCGCGGCACTGTGACCGTCTGGGAAGGTGGGAGCAAGCTGCGCTTTTCCATGACCGCCCTCGACGTCGAGGCTTTGATCGGCGGGATCACGGCGGCTCGGAGACGACTGCTCGGCACGCTCGCTTCCGAGGACCTCCTCGAGGCGAACCGGCGCCTGCCGCTGGCCTTGGTCCCGCTGAGGATCGGGCTTGTCACGAGCCCAGGCTCGGAGGCCTACCGAGATTTCACGGGTCAGTTGGAACGATCCGGGTACTTGTTCGACGTCCGTTTCGAGCCGTCGATCGTTCAGGGGCCCGAGGCGCCGGCGCAGATCGTTGGTGCCTTGACGAGGCTCGGCGCGTTCGCGCCTCAGCTCGTGGTCGTGGTCCGAGGAGGCGGCGCAAGGGGCGATCTCGCGGCGTTCGACTCCGAGCCGGTCGCCCGAGCGATTGCCGGGGCGCCGTTCCCCGTCTGGACCGGTATCGGGCACACCGGTGACCGTTCGGTTGCCGACGAGGTCGCGCACCGAGCGCTCGTGACCCCGACCCAGTGCGGCGAGGCGGTCGTGGCCGTGGTCGCGGCCTACCTCGAAGGCGTGGACCGGCGAGCGCGACGGCTCGCGCAGCGCGTGGAGGCTCGGCTCGACGAAGCGGGGCGGGAGCTCGTCACCTCCTGTGCCTCGACCCGCCGGGTGGCCCGCCAGGCCCTCGAGCGTTCGTCGCTGAAGCTGCGCACCGCCGAGACGCGCGTCGGCAGCGCTGCTCTGGTGGCGATCGAACGGAGCCAGGGACGGTTGGTCAACCGCGCCCAGAGGTTGGCCGGCCCGTCGTCGCGGCACCTCGCCGTGCAAGCCCAGCAGATCGCCCATCGCCGCGAGCTGCTGCAGCTTCTCAACCCCCGGCACCAGCTGGAACGAGGTTGGTCGCTCACGCGCGACGAGGGCGGAAGGGTCGTGCGATCGCTGGCCTGCTTGCATCTGGGCGAGAGGCTGATCACGACCTTTGCGGACGGCAGCGCAAGCTCGGTCGTCGACGACATCCGACCGCCGGTCCAGTCCGCAGCGATCAACGGAGAGACAGCGAACGACGGAGGAATCCCATGAGCGCACCCGGTCCCGTCACCAACTCCGTGCCGGTCGGCGATCTCGGCTACGCCGACGCGTCCGACGAGCTTGAGGCGATCATCGCCGAGCTCGAGGGCGGCGTCATCGACGTTGACCTTCTCGAGGTCCGTTTGCGGCGAGCGGTCGAGATCGTCGAAGAGCTCGACCGCCGGATCCGTGGAGCCCGGGAGAGGGTTGGCTCGCTCCTGCCGCGGCTCGAGGCAGTGGGCCAGGACTCTGCCCACGAGGACGAGGGCAGGTAGCAGTACCAATTCCGCTCAGGTCGTGTTCGGACGAGGCGGGCGCCTGACCGGCGCCCTCGGGTTCCGCCGGTCCAAAGCACTGACGACTTATCGGCCCCTCTGGAGCGGGGAGCGAGCTTCGCTGAGGCCTTGGCGCTCACGCGGTCGTGAGCGGGCCGCCGGGACCTCTCCGCCGGGAGCCGCGTGCCGGACGGAGCCCGCTCACCACCTCCTCGACGAAGGCGCGTGTTGCTGCGTCCGGCTCGTGAAAGCCGTAGGCGGCGCGTTCGACAAGCGCGGTCGCGGCCGGGAGCGAGGCCGTCGCGGCTGGGCCCGCCCGCCACCTGGCGAAGTTGCCCAGACGCGAGGCGTACTCGCCGAGAGTCTCGGTCGTTTGCCTCCTCAGGCCTGCCGCCGCGCCCCGGCGTTCGAGCTCAGCTGTGATCTTGCCTACCCAGCCCGTGGGGCGCCTTCGCCGACGGCGCACCTCGAGGCTGACGAGCGCGCCGGCCGCGACTGCGCAGAGGGCGCCGCCGATGGGTGCCCACGGGAGATTGCCGATGGCATGGCCGAGGTCGGAGAGCAGCACGGCACCGGGGTCCGGCGGCTCCAGGGCCACTTGCGCTGTCGGATCGAAGCTTTGCCAACCGACTCCCGGGAACCAAACTTGCACCCAGGCATGCGCGTCCTTGGCCTGGATCTCGTAGAGGTCGCTCAGAGGATCGAAAGGCCCCGGCACGTACCCGATCGCCTCGCGCGTCGGCACCCCGAGCGTGCGAAGCATGACGGCGAGCGCCGTCGAGATCTGCTCGCAGTAGCCCGCCCGGGAGCCGAACAGGAACTCGTTGACGGCATCTTGGCCGGGGAGCAGCGGTGGGATGTCGGTCGAGTACCGCAGGTGGCCACCCATCCAAGTCTCGAGAGCGGTCACTTTCGCATAGGTCGTCGTCGCCCGAGCCGCGCTCACTATCTGGAGGGCGAGCGCAGCTACCCGCTCGTAGCGTCCCGGTGGGAGCTCGAGATCTGGTTCCAGGGCGGCCGAGCCCAGAGAGGACTGGCGAGCCTGGATCTTCGCGAGCACGCGCGGTGCCAGCTCGGTGTCGGTGGAGATGACCGTGTAGACGGTGCCTGGGGTCATCGCGATCGTGGATCTCATCGAGCCGTCGGCGCCGACCACAAGTGAATGTTCGGGGAAGTAGACCTCGGTCGGATCGGGGGTCGCGAACAGCAGGTTCGCGATCGGTTGCGCCACGTAGAACGTCTGGACGTTGATCGGCCCGTACCCAAGTCCCTCGTCGGAAAGGCTCGGGACCGCTCCGCCACCGGCTTGAACCTGCAGCTGGGCGAAAGAGCTCAGGGCAGAGCCCACTTCGAAGGGCGACCCGGTTGTCAGCTGCACGATCCTGCCCGTCGGCGGCGAACGTTTCCAGTTCTGGCCGTCCCACGTGTCGTAGGTCATCCCGAGGAAGTATCCGGGCCGGTCTGCTCGTACTCGCATGATGACCTCGTCGCCGAGCGTGCCTCGGGTGGCGATGTCGAGCTCGCTCGCGAAGCCGAGGTAGCCGCCGACCCCGGTCCTCCCGCTCGCCTTGCCGGCCTGGGCAGGCTCGGTCGACTGGGCCCCGGTCCCGGTGACACCACTGGGATCTTGGAGGGGAAGGTACGAGATGAGCGAGGACGGCAGAGTGATCGACTGAGCGGCTCGGGGTGCCGGCAGGAAGACCAGGAACCCTGCACCGGCAAGCACGATCACAAGGCCCGTGATCGCGAGCGAGCCCAGTGCAAGGGGACCGGCTCCTCCCGTCATCGAACGCCATGAGCACCCGAGCGCGACGAGGCAGGCTCCGAGCCAGATTGCCAGGTAGGCGAGGAATCCCACGGAGACCGCTTGGGCCGCCCCGAGAGTGAGGAGCGCGCCCGCGGCGGCGAGTGAGAAGAGCAGGTCCCGTCTTGCCGGCACGTCGAAGGAGTGAATGACCTGCACCCAGACGAACAGGCCGGTGAGTGGGACCTCGATCGAGGTCAGCTGGCCGAGGTGGGCCGCGTTGATCATCTGGAGGACGAAGGAGGCGAAGATGCCGAGCACCGCGACAGCGAGCAGGATCTTCACCCACTGCCACGGCCTCGTACGAGTCCTGTACGAGAACGCCATCCCGGCCACGGCCCCTGCTGACGCGAGGACGGAGGTGACGAGCGATATCTCGCCTACCGCGGCACAGGCGAGGATGCCGGTCAGGACAGCGACTGCGGTCGCGATCCGGAATGTGACGGAATGTTCCGGCGGGAGAGGAGCGTTCGCGCGCCGGATCATCTCGACAAAGCCGACGTGCGAGCGGCCTGCCGCGCCCTGGCGGCCCGCTTGGGGCCCCAAGTCTGAGCTTCTCGGCACGCCGGTCCGCCTAGAGGGCATCCGAAGAGGCGACTGAGCGGGCAAGGCGCCGCCCGGCTGAGAGGCGGTCGGCGACGGGGGCGATGACCCTGCCGGTGACCTCGGTCGTCTCGAGAACGATACGGCGACCGGCGTTCAGCTGCGCCACGATCTCTCCCATCGCGTCCTCGGCGAGCCGGTCGGCGGCGTCGAGGTCTCGGGGCAGGTCGACGACCATCCAGATCGGGTCGTCTTGGCGGCTCTCGGACTCGCGGATCATGAGGTCACCGGTGTGGGCGCTCGCATGCCAGTGCACGCGGCGCCGGCCGTCGCCGTGCTGGTAGGGGCGGACACTCCGCAAGTCTCCGGTGAGCGTCGGTCGTGGTGGCCCCTGACCCTCCTCCGGTGTGAGCATCTGGCGCAGCTCCGAACCCCGCTCGCGGGGTTGCGGCGCAACATACATCGGGCGCGTGAGCTCGAGGACTTGATCGCGCGACCACCACAGCAGGCCCAGGGGCGCGGCAGTCGCGACGCGGACGGTGACCGTCGAGATGACGCCCCGCCGAGGCGGCACGATGACGAGGCGTGCAGGGATCTTCCCTGTGAGCGGCAGAGGCGTTCCTCCGACCGACCGCGGGGTGCATCGCATCGATCGATTCCCGATCACGTTGAGCTCCACGGCGGAGCCGGCGATTGCATCAGTGGGGGACCCTTCACAGATGAGCGTGAGCCCCGGCGCCGCAAACGCCGGGGCGAGCAGGCCGAGAAGCAGCAAACCGGCAACCATCGCGCCCACGGTTTGCACCCAACCGGAACCGCTCGCGTGCGCCACGCCGGCCCAGACCAACAACAAGACCACCGAGCCTGCCACCGGTCCGACGGCGCGCTCGGGGAGTGCCAGGTGACGGACACGCTGTCTCGAGGCCGTCGGACTGCGCGCTCGGCCTGCCGCCGGAACACGCCGGCGGGAGCGCCCTTTCATCAGGGCCTCGGCGATGCAACTCGCTCGAGGATCGCCTCGACTGCCGCGATCCCTGCTTCGAAGGCGCCGACAGGAGCGGCATCGGTGACCAAGCGGTGAGCGAGCACGCTGACCGCTACGGCTTTCACGTCGTCGGGAAGCACGAAGTCCCGGCCGGCGATCACCGCGTGTGCACGTGCGGCAGCGAGGAGGCCGATCGCCGCGCGGGGGCTCGCTCCGAGGCGGATGAAGGGGTCGGCGCGGCTCGCTCGCACGATGGCAACGGCATACCTCGCGACCGCGTGCGCCACCGGAACCTCGGCGACGGCCGTCTGGGCGGCTGCCAGGCCGCTTGGCGTGCACACAG
>Ga0187849_1002855_pt1 | contig 15949 bp, 15 predicted proteins | sample June2016WEW_4_10_2_FD_132412 | JGI IMG/M metagenome (GOLD analysis project Ga0187849, IMG submission 132412) | Peatland microbial communities from SPRUCE experiment site at the Marcell Experimental Forest, Minnesota, USA - June2016WEW_4_100 | ecosystem: Environmental > Terrestrial > Soil >... | reverse complement strand
CGGCCTCACCTTCATCATGGTGATCACCGGAGGGATCGGAACCATTTGGGGACCTTTCATCGGAGGGGCCATTTTTACGGTCCTTCCCGAGGCCTTCCGGGCGGTGGAGACCTACCGCAATATCCTGGTGGGTGCGGTGCTCATCCTCATCGTCATCTTCTTCCCGGAAGGGATCATGGGAAAAGTGGCTCAGTGGAGAGGGAAACGCACCCCGCCTGCTCTGGAGCGGAAGAATGCTTGAAACAAAGGGACTGACCGTGGCCTTCGGGGGGCTGGTGGCCGTGAACCAGGTCGACCTCTCCGTCTCTCCGGGAGAGATCCTGGGGATGATCGGGCCCAACGGCGCGGGAAAGACCACCTTCTTCAACCTGCTCACCGGATTCTTGTCTCCCACGTCCGGCCGGGTTCTCTTCAAGGGAAAAGATATCGCCGGCCTCCCCCCGAGCCGGATCGCCTCCCTGGGGATCTGCCGGACCTTTCAGATCACCAGCATATTCCCCGGGCTCACCGTGTGGGAGAACCTCCTCACTGGGACCTACTGCTGGACGCAGACCCGCTTCCTGGATACGCTGCTGCGGTCGCGGGGCTATGCGGAACAGCGCCGGGAGATGGAGAGGCAGGCCGGAGAGATTTTGGAGTTTCTGCGCATGGAGGACCAAAAGGGTGCCCGGGCCCGGAACCTCTCTTACGGAGACCAGCGGCGCCTGGAGATCGGGATCGCCCTGGCTTCCAGGAGGGAGTTCCTGCTGCTGGATGAACCGGCCGCGGGTATGAACCCCGAGGAGACACAGACCCTCAGCCAGGTGATCCGGCAGATCCGCGACAAAGGAATCACCATCTTCCTGATCGAGCACCACATGCAGCTGGTGATGGGGATCTGCGACCGGATCGTGGTCCTCAATTACGGAAGGAAGATCGCCGAAGGCAGTCCACTGGAGATCAGTCGCAATCCGCAAGTCATCGAAGCCTACTTGGGGAAAGAGGAAGATTTTGCTTGAGCTGGAAACCATTGCTGCTCAGTATGGCCAGGTGAAGGCTCTCAAAGGGGTCAGCGTGGGGATCAATCAGGGAGAGATTGTCACCCTCCTTGGGGCCAACGGGGCGGGCAAAACAACTACCCTGAAGTGCATCTCCGGGCTGCTGCGCATTTCTTCCGGTTCCATTACCTTCCGGGGGGAACGGATCGACCACCTTCCTCCCCACACGATCATCCGGAAGGGGATTTCCCAGGTGATGGAAGGGCGGCACCTATTTCCCGACCTAGATGTAATGGAGAATCTAAGGTTAGGGGCCTACCTCTGCAATGATCGCCAGGTCATCCAGCAACGTATGGACCGGGTTTTCAGTTACTTTCCCATTCTGAAAGAACGCCGAAGCCAGCTAGCCATAAACTTCAGCGGAGGGGAGCAACAGATGCTGGCCATCGGGCGGGGATTGATGGCTTCGCCCGAGCTGCTGATGCTGGATGAGCCTTCTTTGGGGCTGGCGCCTCTCTTGGTCCAGGAGGTGGGGAGAATCATTCGGACCATCAGCAAGGACGGAATGACCCTTCTCCTGATTGAACAGAACGCGAAGATGGCCCTGCGGCTGGCGAACCGGGGTTATGTGCTGGAGACCGGATCCATCGCCATCGAAGGCAATTCTCAGGAGCTTATTTCCAACGATAAAGTCCGCAAGGCTTATATGGGGTTGTAATCGGTTTAAAGAAAATGCCGTGTCCATACCGTTGACTCAACTCTCCTTCAAATTATTTCCTTTGCTTATCCGAAAGGCCTTCACAGCCATATCCATGAAATCTTCCTTTTCGGGGATCCCCATTCGTAGACCGTAGGGGCACGATGCCTCGGGCCCCTACACCTTGATCGCCTTTACAGGATGGGTCTGGATACGGTCATGCCGAGATATTCCCTCCGTGGAATTTCCATCCAAGGCTATTTCTTTCCCCCGGATCCGCGCCTTCTCCTGCCGCAACTGGCGATATTTTTGAATGAGCAAAAAAGGTATAATAAAGAATAGACCCGGGAGGTATAGATCGATGCGACTTTCCCGAGATATCCTTCCCCTCTTCCTTCTTTTCTTTTTTTCCACAGGGTGCCAGCCGAATTATTTTCTTCTCCACCCGCTGGAACCTGTACCCGAAGTTTACCGGGAAAATGAATATTTTGACCGGGGCCAACTCCGAATTCACTGGCTGGCCCGTTACCCCGACAGGCGGGACCCTTTACCCGCAGTTCTACTCCATCCTGATCGTGGTTCGCTTTCGGACGATATGGAAGGAATCTGTCTGGCTCTAGCCAGGAAAGGTTACTTTGCCGCCGCTGTCGATTACCAACGGCTGGATAACCTCAAGGTGAGAAACCCTCTTATGCCCTTGAAGTCGGCGGAGGAGGCGACGGTGTCCCTAAAACACCTGCAAAGTCATCCGAGGGTAGACCCGGGGCGCATCGCGCTCCTGGGCTACAGCAAGGGAGCGATCCTCTCCCTGCAAATTGCCTCCCTGGCACCGAGCGTCAAAGCCGTGGTCGCTTATTATCCGCTGGCGGATTTTGAGGAATGGCGCCAGGAAGGCAAGAATTCATTCCGATGGCGACTCTTCTCTTGGTTTTTCCGCTGGCAAATGGAAAAGGAAGCGGGGACGTCCAATCCCGAAGAGGTGAGGAATGAGTTCTGGGAGGCCTCCCCCATAAATCTTGTCGATAAGATCCAGCCCCCTGTTTTGTTGGTCCACGGAGAGAAAGACCACACTTTCCCTCTGCGCCAGTCACAGCGATTCTGCCAGGCTCTGCGTTCAGCAAGAAAAAGCTGCGAGCTCCTCGTCATCCCCGGAGCGGGGCACGTTTTCAACTTTTTAAATGTGGAACAGGGGGAAATGGCTTGGGAAAAGACCACGCAATTTTTGGAACAGCATCTTAAAAGGAACTGACGCCGAGGAGATCTTCAGGGAGCTCTTCTTCAAGGATGGGGGGAGGAGCGGTTCGCAAACCGCTCCTGCGTTGACCTATGATTCCTGTGGCGGGAACACTGGAAAAAGTGAGTGCTCGGGATTGGCGTCAAACCCGAAACTCGAGCCCTGTAACCGGAGACTATCCTTTAGAGTCCCGCTTTCTTGAGCTCGTCCTCGAAGTTCTCGCGGAAGGACTTTTTCAAAAACTTAAAGCTCTGGACAAAAGTCTCAAACTGGGTAAAGGCTTCCTGGTCAAAGGTTCCTTGCATCGAGCGCCATTGGGTGAGGGCGAACGAAATAATCCGATCCCCCATTTTCACAAGATAGACCATTGACCTGGCTTTTTCATCCCGGTTCGGATTCTCTCCCTCCAGATAGATCGCGATGGCCGGCTGTCCCCAGAGCTGAACGTTATCCTGCTTCTTGACATCCGGGAGTACCCCGCTGTTGAAGAGAAAGCGGGTACAGTACTGTTTGGCCCGGGTCTCCAGATCCCGCGAACTGCCAAAGGGGGCATCGTCGTAAATAAAAGTTGACTGACTGGGGAAAGGCCCCTTTTCAATTTTTAAAAACCCCAGCTCAAAATCTCCTCCCTCCAGATTTTTCAAAAGTTGCCAATCAGAGGGAGGCCTTTTGAATTCATACTTATCCAGATAAATGACCGTGCCCCGGTCCGTCAGAGTTAATGCGCTCTTGGGCTTCTCGAAACCCATGGTCGCGCAACCGCCAAGGAAAAGCCCGGTTATGACTGACAGGGCCACCACCAACCCCAAGGCCAATCCTGGCCTGATTCTGGTTTTCATCATCCCCTCCTTCTCATTTCCCCCGGAACTCTTTTCCCAGCTTCAACAAGAGTTCCAAGATTTCCTGGTTATTCGGCGAGCCTTTCTTGGCATAACGGACGATCCCCTTCTTGTCGATGACTACGGTGAGGCGGCCAAAGGTCAACAGTGATCCATCCGGGGCAAAAGGCGGTTTATCCGAGTATGCCCCATAGGCCTTCCCCATCCAGGCCAGGGTGTTCGAGATCAGAGGAAATTCCAGCCAGAGGCTTTGGGCAAAATACTTATTCGTCGTTACATCATCCATGCTGACGCCAAGGACCTTGGCGTTAAGGCGCTCATAGAGATAGAGATCTCTCTGATGCCCATCCATTTCGCCCGTTCAGACCGGGGTGAAAGCCGCCGGGAAGAAGGTGATGATGAGATGATGCTTCCCGTAGTAGTCCTTGTAGTAGTCCACCAGTTTGTCCTGGGACGAGGGGAGGGTGAAGGACGGAGCCTCATTCCCCACTTTCACTTGAGCCCAGGCATTCCCCATGGCGAACATCGAAATGAAAATGCCCGCCATCGCCAATGCCTGGATCGTTTTCTTGTGCATACGACCTCCTTTCTTTTTGGATGTTTTCTCTTCGCTTGTATGGTCGGGGAGAAATCAGTATCAACGTTCACCATCCAACGCGGAATATCCAACGACAAATGTCAATTTTCTCTATTATACATTACGACATTAATGACAGCAGGGCAAGTCATTCCCGCGAAAGCGGGAATCCAGAAAGAAGCTAGATTCCGGGTCAAGCGCGAAATGACAAACAGGGGGAAATTTATGTCATCGTATATAAAATATTTAGATGCTGAATATTCGAGTTTGATTCACTGTTCGTCGATTACCTATAATCAGATTATGAGCGGAACTGGGTCTCGGGTTGCACCCCCTCGTTTAGGATAATCACTTCTACCCGCCTGTTTTGCTGCCGTCCGGCCAGGGTATCATTGGTGGCTACCGGGTATTTTTTCCCGTACCCTTTCGTCGTAATCCGACCCGGGTCGATCCCCTTGGCGACCAGCTGTTCTTTCACGGAATCGGCGCGGTCCTGGGAAAGAGTCAGGTTAAATTCCTCTGAACCGACGCTGTCTGTGTGCCCCTCGATCAATACATTTCGGTTGGGGTTCTTTTGCAGAAAATCGACCAGTCTATCGACGTTTCGGATAGCGTCCAGGGACAGATCAGCCTTTCCGGTGGCAAACAGCACGTCGCCAATGGTCAGGACGATGCCTCGCTCGGTCTGCTTGGCCTTCAGGTCGGAGAGCTCTTTCATCAGTTGCTCAGCCTCGGCTTTGGCCTTTTGGGCCTTTGCGGCTTCTGCCAGAGCCGCCATCCTGGCCGCTTCGGCCTCCCGGGCTCTGGCCTCGGCTTCCTGTCGTGCTTTTTCTACTTCTCGTGCTCTTTCCTCGGCTTCCATCCTGGCCTTTTCAGCCTCCGTTGCTTTCTCCAGGGCTAACAACTTTGCCCGTTCGGCTTCCTTCTTCGCCAGCTCAGCCTCTCGCTCACGTTTTTCCATCATAATCTCGGACGCTTCCTTACTGAGGCGCTCCGCTTCCCTCTCTGCCATCTTCCCCTCTGCAAGGGTCACTGCAATTTGGGATTTCTTTTCCGCCAGATAGGCCATGTGCTCCATGGCCTTATAATCCTTAGCCTGTTCGGCTGTTTGTAACGCCTTTCCGGCATCTATCAGGGGGATCAGGGCGTAGGCTTCCACATTCGGATTAGCCTTGGCCTGCGCATACGCTGTGCGGGCGTTCCCTAAACGGTCCCTGGCAATTTTTTCTTGCTGGGAGGGCCCACATCCCGCAAGGATCAGAATTAGCAGGCTGCACGGAATGAAAATTCTCATGCCTTTTTCAATAGATGTTAAGGTAATACCGGTCATAGTCTATTCCCTCCTTGAAAGTCACTGTTGCGGCGTGCGCTCAAGTTCTTGACGTAAGGCTTTGTTGTTTTGACGCATCTCTTCGGCCGCCTTCTTGGCCTTTTCGGCAGTTGCTCTGGCTCGAGCATAGTCGGCATTGATCGAGGCTTCTTCGGCGAGGCGGTCCGCTCTTTCATAGTCCTTGTTGGTTAAAGCCGTCGTGGCCTCCACGATTTTATCTTCTGCGGCCTTCAGCTCGTCGGGGGCATTCAGGCTAGCATTACTTTCCTTAGCTTCTCCGATGGCCTTATTGGCCTGCCAAATTTTCTGATTGGAAACGGTGCCATTGGTGGTTGCGCAACCGCCAGCCAGCAACAGTCCAAAGGCTGATATGAAAACAAGCAACGGCGGCAATTTTTTCCTCCAGCTCATCTGATACTCCTTTCTACTATTGATTTAGTTAGACAACCTTAACCTTCGAATTGATTGGAAACGAACGATGACTCTGTATTGTTGCGCCCACCCCTTCGCCTTCTCTGCCTTCCATCTACTGGGCGGAATTTTTCAGGGCCGTCCGCAGCTCAATCGAACGGTGGTTATGGACCTCATTGTTCACTATAATGTCCTCGGGTGTGACCTCCTTGCCATAATAGGCCTGGTTCAATCCCTCTCTCACACTTATGACCGAACCTTCTAAATCCAGGCCGATAAAAATGCCCTTGGCCCTTGCAAAGGAAATGAAATGAGCGGTCACATCCGACTTGACCCCCACACCCTGAGGACCTCCTGCCGCTGAGATGTCTCCGCCCAATTTGAAGGAAGAGGTGAGAAGAGAAGCGACCGCCTTCTGGGTCATCACCAGCACAACGACTTCGGCCCCTTCAATCCCGACTTGAAGTCCGAAGCTTACCGCCCCTATCGTGTAGAAGGCAGGGTGGCTCCACTCTCCGGTCTTTGGATCTTTCACTAACAGAACGCCGTTTCCTCCCGACGCACCCACGAAAACCCCTGCCTTGAGCACCAGTGGAAAGATCAGCAGGCCCTTGGCATCCTTAAGGTGTTCGTGAAGCCAGGAATAATTGTCGTCGGCCATGAAATCCTTGAAGGTAGCCCTTGCTTGGTTAACGATCTCCTGTGCTTCGACGGTATCTGAGGCGAACACCGGTGCAGGCGCTGAAATGAGCAGGGCGGCGACAAAGATCACCAGCGGGAACCCCGTGCTGAAACGTCTCAGTCCTTTTGCCTCCATTTTTGGCCCTCTCTGTTTTGATGAGGAAATCCTGTTGTCTTTCTGTCTTCTATTCAGTCCAATTTAAGGAAATGGAATGCCCAGGCGCCGAGGGCAACGTAAAGCCCTGGATTACACATATCATCGCCATTCCGCTCATAAACGACTGCGCTGAAAAGGTCGGTCAAGCGCCAAGACCTGCCTTTAAGTTCGTCCCAGGGGGGCCTTACCCGCGCCTGAGCGCTCGAGTCCGAGAGATTCACGACGATCAGGTATCGCTCCCCGGCACTGCGCCAGCACCAGGCAATCAGGTTCTGGTAACTTGAGTTATCCGGCCAGCCACTTCGCTCGCAAAGGCGCCACTCTCCTTCCCTTAGGCAGTTCGTGTTCAAGGATTTTAGGAGCTTGATGTAAAAAGGCTGGAGGTCGGGGTCGACGGTCTCAAGGGGACGGCGGCTCAGTTGGACAGGAAGTCTGACCTTCCTCCCCTCGAACTGCCCTTCATGAAAGAGTTTGGCCCCTGGAATTGTGGCGATGGTCACAACCGCTGCCCGGCCTTTTTGAGGAGAAAAGGCGGCTGCGGCCCGGGGCTCGTCATGATTCTCGATGAATCGGACCAGCTTCTCCTGGTAAGTCAGGTCGGCGCAAAGATGGAGCCGAACACTCTGCGCCCTTTCATGCTGAAGACGATCATAGAGCTTCTTGTCGTAGCAGAAGTCGAATCCTTGCTGCTGTAACTCCCATTCGAGGTCCCAGTAGGCCTCGGCCAGGAACAAGAAGTGCGGATGTTCCTTCCGGAGGGCCTGGATTACCTCAGGCCAGTATTCCTTTGAAGGTCTCGCCCCGGCTCGATTTCCCCATGTCCGTTCGAAGATGGAATTCATGACCAACATCGCCATGTCGCAGCGGATGCCATCGCATTGCCCGGCGATCTCCGAAATGGTTTCGATGGCCGCCCGTCGCAGGTCCGGATGAAAGGCGTTGATTTGGAGAACGTCCTGCCAGGCCGGAAAGTAAGGATCTCGCCCGCGGGCAAAAATCTTTCCATCGGCCACAACGAATGAGTCCGGGTATTTTCTTACGTCGTCTTCATTTCCCCGGACAAAATATTCCGGATGCCCGGTCACCCAGGGGTGGTCGTGAGCCACGTGGTTGGGTACAAAGTCAAGGATCAAGAAGATGCCTCGGGCCGCAAGCCTCTGGCGGGCAACCGCCAGTCCTCCGCGGCCGCCCAGATGCTCGTCGACGACGTAGCGCCGCACGCAGTAGGGTGAGCCCACATTGTCTTGGGCCGAGAAATCGGGGAGAGCCCGGCGGAAGTCAGCGAGGAGGCCTGGATCCTGCATGGCGATGCGAATACCCACAGGGCTCCGTTCCCAGACCCCCATGAGCCATACTGCGTCCACCTGTAAGCCTGCCAGGGAATCCCACTCTTGCGCGGGTACCGTGTCCAGAGTCACCGGAACTCCATATTTCCGGCTCAATTCCTGAAGCCAGACCCAGGTATTGATCTCATAGATGATGGGATATCTTGGCCAGTTCATGGTTCCTTCGGCCCTTGGGTCGGGTTTTTTCCGAAGCGCAAGGGAGCAACGGCCGGGACCTTTCCCAGACTCAAAGGTGCAAAGGCTTCTCCGTAGCTGCCCGGGCCACGGCTTCGATAACAATGGCGACTAGGGCAGCTCCGTAATCAAGGTCGATGTTGGCCATGGTGTCGTAAGTATCGTGATATCCCCGGCGATTGATGTCGTAATTCTCCATGAAGAGCACCACGGGAATACCTGTGTCTGAGAAGATCTGGCCGTCGGTATTATAGAGCGTACTCTTCGGATTCCGGGGCAGCCGGATCTCTCCGTCGAGTTTCGGATGGATCGCGATTTCAGGGATGGTATCCTTATCAGGGCTCCGCATCCCTCGGCCCCGACTGCGGCGGGAAGGTCGCTGGTTCCAGAGGTGAGTGGAGGCATTCCATATTTCATTGGCCATATGGGCCTGATAGGCTAACCAGGCGGCTTCCGGCCCCGCTCCCGGTGATATCTGGAATTTATCCCGGTCGTGATCGCTATTGTGGGCCACCATGTCCAGCACAAAGACTCCCTGAATTCGAACTTTCGAAAGGTCGTGTTCCCGGCCCTCTGACAGGCGTAATTTCAAAGTGCCTTCTACGAGCTGCTGGCAAAGATAGCGCGCTCCCAGGCAATCGGACGGAAATTCTTCCCCCGTCAGGTGGACCAGCCAGACGTCACAACCGAGTTTCCTTTCCCGGCTAAGGTCACAGAGAATGGGTGCGGCGCGCATCAGGGCGGCGGTTGCGGAATGATTGTCATCGGCCCCGGCAGCGGCAAGACGGGCACCGCAACCCCCCTGGTTTTTATAATAGACATCCTCCATGTAGGCAGTGTCATAATGATCGGCCATGATAACCGCCCGACGCCGATCACGTCCGGGAATCACCACGAGAAGATTGCGTTCCAGGGCACGTCCTTCCTGGTCTTTCACCCAGCCACCCCACCAGTCAAAATCAAAGTCGGTTTCCCATCGGAACGGGAGGTCCCCAGCCAAGGCCTTTCCCCGCATGCCCCGAGCAGCGATGGTCCGACGATAGTAGGCCAGCAGATAATCCCCGAGCGCTTCCAGGTCCCGATGGTGATGCTTAAGCATGCGCTGGGTGGCCGCATCAAGGATACAGTCGGAGTTGGCTTTGTTTAGGTATTTTCCGGCCGATAGATAGACCACATCCTTCCAGTACCGGACCTCCAAGGCACGAAGGGTAGTGCGGCTAAAGGTCAACGAGGCTGGCAACCGTCTTCCCCTGAGGACAGGTAGTGCTCGCTCCTTTGCCTCCATCAGACCTTGCAGTTGATCGACGAGCCATTGGCCCTTTTTGGTATTGCCCGCAATCTCAGGCAGGGATTGCAGCCAGGCGTCGAGAGTCTTGCCTTCCGGCAGCATCAATATTTGTCTGGCGAAAGAGCGCGGGAGCTTGCGCTTGCCCAAAAGGTCTTGAGCTGCCAAAAGATTCATGACCCTGGTAATGGTTTTATGTTCGTCTTTCTTTTCTTTGAAAAGTTCTATAACCTCCAGATAGGCACTCCGCTGGAGGAGGCGAGGCCAGAGTTCGATCGGATGGTCCAGGTCAATTTGCTTGGAATGGTAAGCCGTGAGATATCCCAGGAGCGCATCGGGTATGATGTTGGGTTTCTGCGTATCCGGGGACCAATAGGCCACGAGGGGGCGTTGCCAATAAATCTGGGAGGGTCCAACATCCATGGGAGGGTATTGAAATCGGTATCCGAACATCCCTCCGCGCTTGATAGACTCCATAGCCGCCTGAATTTCTTTTCGGGTGGCATTGGGACCATCGAGCAGCAAGCGGCTATCCTGAGTCCAGATCTGGCTGTTACGGGCCATGGGTTTTCCATAGAGATCCAGGTCTTCGGGAGCTGTGCTGAAGAGCACGTACAGCAGGTGTTCTTCGCGACCCGGGATCGCGAGTTCGTCTTCATAACGATGCACCCGTGCCCAGCGGTGGGTTCGCCGGAAGGTATCTCTGATCGGGCCGAAAGCTTCATGCGGCGAAACGTGGTCGGGATGGGGTACATGAACCCAGCCGGATTGAGGCACGCGGAGACCATGAGGAGCCTCGTGACGCTTCACCAAATGTAAAAGAGGAATTTGATTGGCCATGGGCCATTCGCGCTGCATCTGAAGGTAACCCGGGACACCCCAGAAAAGCAGGCTGCCCGGGAAGGGCAGTAGGTGGAGGTCCTCGGCGAAGTAAGCTTTTTTCACCATCTCGGGAAGTTTTTCGAAGGGAGCAAAGCTCAAGAGGTATTTCGCCCCTTCCAGGGACATCCCCGGGGCCCAGAGGAAAGCAGATGTCCAATCGGGCCGGAGAGCTTTATGGGAGTCGCTCTCTTCAACGAAAATTCGAAAGCCAGCCCGGTGAAGGTCACTCAGTTTTTCTGAAGGCTCGCAATAGGCCGCGCTCAAGAGGCACCGTATGAAACCCATGGCTTTTTCTGGCGGGATCTCTTTGGCGGGAGAGGTGAAGAGACTCTTCCAGAAGGGACGAATCGGCCCCTGCTCACTCCCGCCGAAAAAAGTCCAGCGCCTCCTCCCCTTGTCGTCCTGAGTGCGAGACAGAGCCAGGGGCAGGATCAAGACGAAGCGTTCATGCTTTAATTTTCCAGCTTGAGCGGCGAGTTCCGGGGGCCAGTACGGGTTGTTGGCCAGTTTTCCTTTGGACAAGCCTTCGGCGGGTTCTCCGCGAACCAGATGATTCAAAGCGCCGAGGACCTGCTGGGCAACATTTTCCAGGCCGGGACGCAGTTCGAAGGCCTCTTCGAACTCCGTGACCGGAAACCCCACCGGGTCCTCTTCAGAGAAAAAACCGTCGAATTTCCCGCCGTAGGGCCTGCAACCCAACCGGACGGGCGGCATAAACTCGGAATAAGCCGGAATCGGGTATTGCCCCGGGCCTTTGAATGAGCAACCCTCTACCAGAAGCTTCCAACCTTGGAGGGCCATTTTCCTCTCAGCTCTTGTTTGGAGAAGAATTGTCAAAATCGAAATTGTTTAGCCACAGAGAGCCCAGTGCGGCAGAGACGCAACCCAAAAAAAGATGAATCGCTCCCTCACCCTTCCCCTCTCCCCCGAACGCAGGGGAGAGGGCCGGGGTGCAGGGGAACTCACAACCCCTCATCCGCAGCCTAAGCTAGTTCTTTGGAGAATACCAGCTTATCATCCCCGATTCGGTAAAAATTCTTGATGCGGGCAACCAGCTCGTATCCGCTTCGCTCGTAAAATCGAATGGTAGCCCCGTAGGTCTCATGAGACGAGGTCTCAATGAGGAGCATGCGTCCTCCGCGCTTCACTACATCCCGCTCGACATACTTGAGGAGGCGCTGTCCGAATCCCTTCCCCTGGGATGTTGAATCTACCACAATCCAGTACAGATCGTAAACTCCTTGCGTGAGGGGCGTCGGTCCATAGCAGGCATATCCCTTTACCGGAGGTTTTTTCCCATCCTCCAGGACGACAATAATATACCCGCTTTTCTCGCCCTCGGTTAACGCCTCATCGATAAGTTCCAGGGCGGTTGCTATTTCCACATCGTTGAAATTTCCCGAAGACGCCACCATCTCCGCGATGCGGGGGGGGTCGCCCGGTTCAAGCTTTCGGATACGCATTTTTCTTTCCGATTGATTTTCAGAAGGATTCTGGGGCATCATTCTTTTCGCATGGATGAATTTACCTACAACTAATGTTCTCGATGAAAAGGGCCCCTGTCAAGAGTAAAAGAGATGGAATCGGAGGGGCTTCGGAGATGGATAGGGTGAATCTTTTTCCTCCGGCTCTGGATGAACTCCTTTTCGGTATGGCTATGGGGGTACAAATCTCAGGAAGCGAAAATCAAGATGAGTAAGCCCACGATCAGGATGGCGCACCCCGGCCAGATGGCTTGCACCCGTTCGAGTTCATTGAAAAAGAGGACTCCCACCGCCAGCGTGATGGGGATTTCCACCTGTTTTACCGCCTCCACGTAAGCGGCCACGGAGCGGATGTAGGCGTGACTGCCAAAGATGGTGGCGGTGGCTCCGAATAGGCCCATGGCGAAGAAGCGGCCGAGATAGCGGGGGAGGACGCGGAAGTGCCGGGCCGATTTCTTGATCACCAAAGGGAGGATCAACAGGGAGGCGAAAATGTAATTGGTCAAGGTGGAGAAATAAGGGTCGCCAAGCTGGGCCGTCTTCTTGAAGAGCAGGATGGTGGGGGTCAGGGTCAGAGCCGCAAGAAGGGCGTAGCGCATGCCCCTTTCCCGGAATAGAAGAAGGATCGGTTCAGCCAGGGAAATACGTGCCCTCCGAACATTGAGGAGGTAGACTCCGAAGAGGCTGACCAGGATGCCGGCGATCCCGGCGGAACTGACGGTTTCGCTCAAAAATATTACTCCCAAAACGGCCACCAATACGACCTGGAGTTTCCAAATGGCCACGGAAACGGAGATCGCGCCGTATTTGAACGATTTGGACAGCAGGAGGGTGGATATTACCTGGGTAGACCCCGCCAGAAAGGAGTAAAGCCAGTATTCCGGCCCCACGGTTGGGAACCGAGCTACCAGACTTGCGGCCAGAGCGAAGGGAAGCAGGAAGAAAAATCTCCCCCAGACGTTTATGTATTCATCCAGGCTGTGCCCCAGGTCCTTCATCACTGCATTTCTTCCGACCTGGACCAGCGCGGATGCCAGAGAAAATAGCCACCACATAGATAGATCTATTGTAATGAATTCGAGCTGGCAATTCAACTCCATCGGAGTAAACAAGCCCAACTATATGGGTGCAAACTTTCTACCATCAGGGGTAAAATAGTGTTGAGAAAATATTTGGTAATCTGGTTTGAATAACCGATGAAGGCGGAGGGAAAGCACCGAAACGCATAGATCTTTCATCCTTCGAAGGAGGGAGGTATATCCATGCGGTGGAAATGGATACTCGGCGTCATTGGGTTGGTGATCGTTGGATTAATCGTGATCCTCTATATTATTGTGGTGACCTACGACTTCAACAAATTAAAACCCAAAATTACCCAGGCGGTACGGGAAGCTACCGGTCGCGAACTTACCTTAGGTGGCGATTTCAAACTTGCCTTTGGATTCTCTCCGTCCATTTCGATAGAAGCGGTGAGCCTCCAGAATGCCCCCTGGGGATCGCGGCCAGAAATGGCCAAAATGAAGCGGCTCGAGATCCAGGTGGCTTTGCTTCCCCTGATTCACAGAAGAATTCAACTAAAACGGCTGATCCTGGTGGAACCAGACATCCTGGTGGAAACGGATCATTCGGGAAAATCGAACCTTGAGTTTAAAACTGCGGAAAAGCCCAAAGCCGGAGAAAAAAGGGAGGAAGAAAGAGAAGGATTACCGCCTCTGGTTTTCGATGAGATAAGGATTGAAAAGGGAACGGTGACCTACCGCGATGGGAAAAAAGAGAAGACCTATTCCATCAAAATTGACCGCCTGACCGCATCCCTGCCGGGTGGCGATAAACCAACGGATTTGAGCATGAAAGGAGGATTTAACGGACAGGCCATCGAGATACAGGGAACGACCGGCCCGCTGGCGGAGTTGATGGCCCCCGGGAAACCATGGCCAATAAAGATAACCGCCAAAGCTGGCGGCACAACTCTGACGGTCGATGGTTCGATGAAAGAGGCGCTAAAAGCCAGGGGATTAGACCTGGTGATTAACGCTGAGGGGTCATCGCTTCGGAAGATTGCGGAGTTTGGGGGAGTCACCAACGTTCCGGACGTGGGTCCCTTCAAATTGTCTGCTAAGATTACCGATCCGGCTGGAAAACTCGACGTGACCAATCTCAAGGCCGTTTTAGCCGACAGCGATCTTGCCGGTTCGGTAGAGTTGGATCTATCCGCAAAACCGCTTCAGGTAGCAGCAGACCTGTCTTCTCGGAATTTGGACTTGAAACCGTTTTTTGCCAAGGAGGAAGGAAAGGTTCCTGATACCCAGAAAGCCGCCAAACCCGCGGCCAAGAAAGAAAGGGTTTTTCCCAGCGAACCGTTACCTCTGGAAGGGCTGAAGGCCCTCGATGCCCGCATCAAGATGCAGGCTGGACGTCTCCAAATCCCGGGGCTGGCCTTCACGAACCTCAACACCGATGTCACCCTTGAAAATGGGAATCTGGCGGTGAAGCCGTTAGGGTTTATCTTAAGCGGGGGATCGATCAATGGATCTTTCAATCTGCGGAGCCAGGAAAATAATTTTGCTTTCGCCCTGAATTTGAAGGCTGATCAACTCGACGTCGGGTCCCTCCTGAAGGATCTCGAAAAGGATCAGCTCCTCGAAGGAAAGCTGGATGCCGAAGTGGATTTGAGTGGAAGAGGCCGATCGATTGCTGACTGGATGGGAGGACTCAATGGAAGAACGATTATCATGATGGGCAAAGGCCGACTTCATAACAAGTATCTGGGTTTGCTGGGCGCTGATTTGGCTAAAAGTATATTGCGATTAATCAACCCCTTCAAAAAAGAAGAAGATTTCACCCAGGTCAATTGTTTCGTTAATGGGTTCGACATCAAAAATGGACTCGCCACTTGCACAGCGCTGGTACTCGACAGCGACCCTATGAGGATTGCAGGTGGCGGTGATATTAACCTTAAGGATGAGAGATTGAACTTGTCCTTCAATCCATCGCCCAAAGAAGGGATTGGCGTCAGCGGCGTGGGTAAGGTCAGCCTGAACCTTGGCGAGTTGACGAAACCCCTCAGGTTGGGGGGAACGCTAGCCCATCCCTCCCTAGCCATCGACACGCAAGCAGCCCTGACGACCATCGGGAAAGCGGTGGGAGGCGCGGCCTTGCTGGGCCCGGCTGGAATATTGGCTGCTCTGGCGAGCACCAGCCCGGATGATAAAAATCCCTGCCTTACCGCGATCGAGGCGGCGAAAAGTGGCGGGAAACCGGCGAAGAAGGCTGAGGAGAAAAGGACGGCTACCGAGGGTGCAAAAGAGGGGATCGAGGGTGTTGGCAAGGAACTTCAGAAGCTTTTTAATAAATAGGTTCGTTAACCGGTGAAGCTCAGCGATTACAATTTTTACGGGAAAGAAAGCGGGGGAGACCCTACGAAATGCTGCTGGTTCTGATCGTGCAGGGCCTCGCTCTTTGTTGAAGGGGTCCAAGGAGGATTTCCAGGGGAAAGGGATAAGAAAGGAGAAGAGAACATGCAGCTGGGAATGATTGGTATCGGAAGAATGGGTGGAAACATGGTGTGCCGTTTGATCCGCGGAGGCCATCAGGTCATTGTCTATTCAGCCCGAGCTGAGTCCAGAGAAAAATTCGCCCGGGAGACGGGGGCAACCGCGGCATCGTCTCTGGATGATTTCGTCGCCAGGCTGACCCCCCCTCGAATCGCCTGGCTCATGGTCCCCGCAGCTGTGGTGGACCAGACCCTGAATGACCTCGCTCCCAAAATGAAGAAGGGGGACATCATAGTCGACGGGGGTAACTCCTACTACATCGACGATATCCGGCGAGCTCAAGAACTCTCGACCAAGGGGATTCACTACGTGGATGTAGGG
>Ga0187849_1002853_pt1 | contig 15957 bp, 14 predicted proteins | sample June2016WEW_4_10_2_FD_132412 | JGI IMG/M metagenome (GOLD analysis project Ga0187849, IMG submission 132412) | Peatland microbial communities from SPRUCE experiment site at the Marcell Experimental Forest, Minnesota, USA - June2016WEW_4_100 | ecosystem: Environmental > Terrestrial > Soil >... | reverse complement strand
TGCGTCGTCGGTTGTCTGGGCAAGAATTTCATAAGAACCAATGTTTTTTATTTTGACGAGTATTGTATTTCCCCCTGACACAACCAGTCCCAGTGCAGGGAATTGTAAATTGTTAATTGTAAATTGTGAATTATTGGCGAGCGGGGAGAGTATGTGTCCTTCGAGATGGTTAACGGCGATCAACCTCTTTTTATATTTTATTGCAAGGCGCTTTGCTCTGTCGATTCCGACCCCGAGCGCTATCGAAAGTCCCGGACCGACAGTCACCGCTATCGCGTCTAAATTGTTAATTGCAAATTTTGAATTCTTAATTGCCTTTTCAATTACCCAATCAATTCTTTCTTCATGCATTCTTTGGGCCAGCGATGGCATTACCCCACCGAATTTTGCATGTGCGGAGGCTTGTGACCAGATAACATTTGAAAGAATTTTGGTGCCTCTGGTTACCGCCGCAGCGGTTTCATCACAACTTGTATCTATTGATAATATTGTCATTTTTCTATACCCCAACTAATTTTTCTTAAGTTATCTATATTTCCGCCCCACTTCGCCGAGACTTCGTGGGGTAAAAATTCAATTTTCACCCAAATAATAATCGCTTCATCGTCAAACTCGCGGATGATGTCGGCAACTCTTTCTGCCCATTCTATTGAAACAACGGATTTATTTTTTATTAAATTTTCAAATCCCAAAGCCTTAAGTTCGTCTGATTTCTCCAACCTCCATGCATCTATGTGGTAAAGTTTTTCTTTTCCGGTTTTGTATTCGTTTTCCAGAGCATAAGTTGGTGATGTTACGAGTTCGGTTATTCCCATTGCGCGGGCCAACCCTTTTGTAAAAATAGTTTTTCCTGCCCCCATTTCTCCCCGGAGGGCAAATATAATTGCGCGCTTACCCTGATGTTTTTGGTATTTTTGCCAGATTTCTTTGGCGAGATTTTCCGTATTTTCCACACTTCTTGTCAGAACCTCATTTTTGTCTGTCAGTTTTATTTCACCCTGACGTAGCGTTACCGGATTATCGAGTGTTGTATCAATTACGGTTGAAGGTTCGTTGCGGGCTAGAGTGCCTGCATCGATTATTAAATCAATCAGGCCTTTTTGTTTATTACTCAGATTATCCATGATGTCTGAAATTTTATAAGGCCGTTTTTTGTAACTTGCATTGGCGCTGGTTGCAGTAATAGGCCTGCCCAGTTTTTTGACAATATCGATTACCAACTTATAATCGGGGATTCTGACCCCAAGAGTTCCGTCTTCGCTTTCAACACCCCGGGCAAGTCTATGTTTCCCTTTTGAAATAACGGTTAAGGGTCCCGGTAAAAACTCTTTATATAAATTTTTTGCACCGTCATTCAGGTCGGCGTATTTGGCGGCCATTTTTTGACTCGTTACAGCGACGGAATAAGGTTTACCGAAGGGTCTGTCCTTGTATTCCGTAAGTTTTTGGACTGCCTCTGGGTTTGTTGCATCCGCGCCGATTCCGTAGAGGGTTTCGGTCGGGTAAATTACGAGCCCGCCCTTTTTCAAGGTGGTAATGGCGGCTGCGGCGGCATCTGGGCCGATTTTGATTATCCTCATTGGGTTATTGTATCAATTTTGAGGCTAGATTGCTGGCCCCGTGCCGCGGAGATAAACGGCCTGCCATGGTTGATAGTTGCTGACAAAAGTTTTTTGATAAATTATGCTTCCGTTTCTGGTTACGGAGTAGTTAAAGACGACCTTCGCACCCGCCGCAGCAAAGTCGGTTTGTTTAATGGTTCCTGCCGGAAGAGTCGGGTCGTCCTGATATAAAGGAGGAGGCGCCGGCGTAACGTTTGAAACAACCGGCTTTGTGGTAGTTGCAACTCTTCCGTCACTGGTTCCGTAGAGTTCGAAGGTAAGGGAGTAATTTTTGGCGTCGGCCTGCGCCTCAATCAAAATATAAGCCGGGGTATCGTTTTTAAATTTCAGGTCCGGTGTGGGTCCGTAAACAGTTGCATCAAATCCGGGCGGGGAATCCTGTTCGTAGTAACCAACCCTGTAAGCATGTGCCGCCCGCTCGATAACAGGAAGTCCGGCGTTAAGAATTGCCCTGAAGAGGGTTGTGGAAACCTGACAAACTCCGCCTCCGTCGCCCAAGATGGTTTTTCCTCCCGAAATAATGTAAGCCTGCTGGTATCCGGTAAAAGCCGAAACATCTCCGAGAGTATCGTTGAACGAAAAAGTGTCCCCGGGTTTTACCAACGTTCCGTTAATTCTTGATGCAGCAAGCACCACGTTGTAAACCCTTGAGGAAATCGAGTGATAATAAGTTGAAGTACCCCTGCCGATAAGTTCTTTTATGCCGAGGTTATTGACTTTATCCGTTGTAACTTCGGAGGCCGTCCTGGTCACGGGAATATCAAAGGTTTCCGAAGTGTCGCTCGTGGTTTCAAGTGCATAAAGAGCCGAAATGAGCTGGTTTTTAAAGGCATCGGAGTTAACGCTGATTCCGTCGAGCGCCGGCTGAAATTGGGTTACCCGGCCGTTTGCAAAAACAAACTTTGGATTTTGAGGGTCTCTATTTACCGAGGCCGCAATTTTTTGGATAAAGAGCGTAATCGGACCGTCCTGGTACCCGTTCCTTGGGTCCAGAAATTTCAAAATGTCACCCTCACCGAGGGTAAAAGTGTTAAATTCAAATTTCATTAGTATGCTTTTATTTAAATATTTTTCGGCTCGGGTCTGGAGATTATCCGATTCAAGTTGGTTTAGCGTGTCGTCTACGACATTTACCGGTATTTGAATTTCATCGGATTTTGCCATAGACAGATTTGTTTCAATTGTCTTTTTTAGCGCATCCTGATCAACTTCGTAGCCGGCGGTCCCTTTATCGATTATTACTTTCCCGCCGGAGAGTTTTATTGAGGGTTCCACCGGATTTACCGAAACCTGACCTGAAATTACGGACAGAATTTTGTCGAGTTTGTTACCATCAATATTTGTCGCAAGCGTAAGATTTGTTGGCTGAAAAAGAACATAGATGCGGTTGACTAAATCGGAAAAGAAATTTCCTGTCCGGGTGTAACTGAAGGCGTTTTTTGCGGAAGCGGCGAAGTCATAACCAAGACCGATATCGGCAGTCTTTATTTCAAACTGGCGGTCCTGATACGAAAGCTTAAGAGTTTTGGGCGGCTGAACTGCCCGGGAAAGCAATTGTGTTGCGTCACCCAGAGTCTTTCCACTTAGGCTAACACCAGCAACCGCAGTATTTGGGTAAATTTTTCCGGAAAAAGCGGTAAAGTACGCTGCGAACGCACCAAGTATTATTGCATCAAAAATGAGCATTGCAATTACAAACTTTGCCGGCCTTAATTTTAAAAAGTGACGGAAAAATTTTCTTGCGCGCTTTAAATAATGTTGCTTTGCCATATTACCCGCATATGATACCATTTAGTCAGGATGCCACCCAAAAATATTTACGAAAGTGCCCCAATTAACCCGCAACCGGTTGTTCAGACGCCCGCCGCGCAACCGATTATTCCTCCTTTGCCAAAAAGACGTTTTCCTAAAATTTTTATATTTATTGGCGCGGCAGTTATCCTTTTGCTTCTTGTCTTTTTGGTCTTTAGATTGATGGGTTCAAAAACTGCCTCTTCGGGGCAGATTACGTGGTGGGGCCTTTGGGAAGATTCTTCGACCGTTGCCCCGTTAATTTCGGCATATGAAGCATCGCACCCCGGTGTCAAAATAACTTATGTTGCCCAGTCCCAGCAGGACTACCGGGAAAGGCTTACGAGTTCATTGGCCAAAGGAACGGGTCCCGATATTTTTACATTCCATAACTCCTGGGTGCCGATGTTCAGAGATGATCTTGACAGCCTTCCGGCCGCGGTAATGAACCCGGCGGATTATGCCAAAACTTTTTATCCGATTGCCTCCTCCGATTTAACTAACGGAAATTCGATTGTGGGAATTCCTTTGGAGTATGATGCGCTTACACTTTATGTTAATACGGATATTTTGGGAGATAACCCTGCGCCAACCACTTGGGACGACCTAAGGACTCTTGCCAAGAAACTGACGATAAAGGATGACCAGGGTTCAATAATACAAGCGGGGGTTGCTTTGGGAAGAACCGAAAACGTGGACCATTGGCCGGAAATTTTGGCCCTGCTGATGCTGCAAAACGGAGTTGATCTGAGTAACCCTATCGGAAAGCCGGCGGAAGACGCGCTTCAGTTTTTTACGGTGTTTTCTTCAGTTGACGGCGTTTGGGACGCCACCCTTCCTCCTTCGACTCAAGCTTTTGCGTCGGGAAAGCTGGCAATGTATTTTGGCCCGAGTTGGCGTGCATTTGAAATAGAGCAGGCAAACCCCAACCTTAAATTCAAAACGGTTCCAATTCCCCAGCTTCCGAAGGATAACCCGTCCCAACCGGATATAACCTATGCCACCTACTGGGCGCAGGGGGTTTGGGCAAAGAGTCCCAGTAAAGCCGCAGCTTGGGATTTCTTAAAGTTTTTAAGTACGCAGGATTCCTTGCAAAAGCTTTATCAAACCGAATCTGCCGTCAGGGGCTTTGGAGAACCGTATCCAAGGACCGATATGGCATCCCTGCTTTCGGGACACCCGGTTTTGGGCTCTATTATTTCTCAGGCCCCGGGCGCCCAGAGCTGGTATCTTGCCAGTAGGACTTTCGATGGGCCGACTGGAATTAACACGCAGCTGGCAAATTATTTTGGCGATGCCGTTAATGCCGTTGCCGACGGCAAAGAGTCGCCAACACAGGCACTTGCCACCTGTGCACAGGGAGTTGCGCAAGTTCTGGCCCAATATCGTCTCATTGTGCAATAATGCTCAACTTTTACGCGGACATCTCCAAAGGGAAAAACCTGCCGCAAACTTTGGGTGACACGGAGAAATTCAGTATTTATTACCACAACATTTTTGATTACCCTTTAAACTTTGCCGATTTGATTAAGTGGAACGCGGGGAAGGGTTTCTGGTTGACCCATGGGGAAACGGTGATTTATCAGAACGGTTTTTTTACATTGCGGGGAAAAGAAGGCCTTATTTATAAGAGGTCTCTCAGGGAAAGAATTTCTGCTCACAAGTTGGAAATTGCCAAAAAAGCTTCGAAAATTTTATCTTTCATTCCGGGTATTAAGATGGTTGCGGTAACGGGCTCTCTGGCAATGGCCAATTCTTCCGAGGAGAGCGACATAGACCTCCTTATTATTACAAGAAGAGGCGGACTATGGACAACCCGTGCACTTGCGTATTCCGCCCTTTGGTTATTTGGAATTCAAATGAGGAGGCCTTTTGAAAAAGACCAAAAGGATAAGTTGTGCCTGAATATGTGGATGGATGAGAGTGATTTGATTTGGAAAAATCCCAGAAATGTCTATACGGCCCATGAAATCGGTCAAATCCTGCCCCTCGTGAATAAAAATCAAACTTATGAAAAGTTTTTGTGGAAAAACAAATGGATTTTGGCTTATTGGCCGAATGCTATAAAAATTGGAAATTGGAAATTGCAAATTGGAAATTCCCGAGGGAGAATGAGCCCGATAGAATGGATTGCATATAAAATTCAATTAATTTATATGCGGGGCAAGGTAACGCGGGAGACGATTACTCCAACCCGTGCCATCTTTCACCCTAATGATTGGGGAAAGGTGGTGCTTTCCCGACTTAACTCTTGACAACGGCTTTAGGTCTAATTTACAATAGCACTCGTTAGGTCGGAATGCTAAAACTTAATTTGAAACCAACCGCAGGATATCTTTTAATTGAACCTCTGGAAAAAGAGGTTAAAACTGCGTCGGGAATTTATCTTCCGGATAATGCCGGCGAGAAACCCCAAAAAGGAAAAGTTTTAGGTGTGGGCGGAGCCTTGTACGAGGATGGGAAAGAAATAATACCACCAGCCAAAAAAGGAGATATTGTTTTCTACAAAAAATGGGGCGGAAACGAAGTCAAAATTGAAGAAAAAGAATATTTATTCGTAAAGTTTGAGGATGTCTTAGCCGTTGAAGAATGAGTAAGCAACTAAAATTTTCCAAAGATGCAAGAAAAGCCTTACTAAAAGGAATTGATATTGTTGCCAAGGCCGTAGTTACAACTTTGGGTCCCAAAGGCCGCAATATTGCCCTTGATAAAAAGTGGGGAGCTCCAAATATAGTTCACGATGGGGTTTCCGTTGCCAAAGAAATTGATTTACCCGATCCGTTTGAAAACATGGGGGCACAGCTGGTTAAGGAAGCGGCCAGCAAAACCAACGATAATGCCGGCGACGGAACCACAACTTCAACCCTTCTCGCCCAGGTGATGACCCAAAAAGGTATGGCTAAAATTGATGCCGGGGCCAACCCGATGATTGTTAAAAAGGGAATGGAAAAAGCAGTTGAGGCAGTTACTGCGGAGCTAAAGAAAATGGCAAAACCTATTAAGGGTAGGGAAGAAATAGCTCAGGTTGCTGCAATTTCCGCGGGGGATGCCGAAATAGGAGCCAAAATTGCTGAAGCTTTGGATAAAGTCGGCCGCGACGGAGTAGTTACTGTAGAAGAGGGTAAGGGTTTGACCATCGACATTGAATATAAAGAAGGAATGGAGTTTGACAGAGGCTACGCCTCGGCTTATTTCGTAACAAATCCCGATAAAATGGAGGCTGAAATTGAAGACCCCTATGTTCTTCTTACCGACAAAAAGATTTCCTCAATTCAGGACCTTCTTCCTTTCCTGGAAAAGTTTGTCAAAGTCAGTAAAAGCCTGGTGATAATAGCCGATGAAATTGAAGGCGAGGCTTTGGCGACACTGGTTGTAAATAGACTTAAAGGTACGTTCAATGCGCTTGCGATTAAGGCTCCCGGATTTGGTGACAGAAGAAAAGAAATGCTTGAGGATATTGCGGTTTTAACCGGAGGAACGGTAATTTCCGAAGATACCGGTCGCACTTTTGAATCGATTGAAGTAACCGATCTGGGTCAGGCCGATAAAGTCTGGGCGGACAAGGATAACGCCAGGATTATTGGCGGAAAGGGAGACAAAAAAGCAATTGAGGCGAGAGTTGAATCCATCAGAAAGCAAATCAAAGAAACCGACTCCGATTTTGATAAGGAAAAGTTTGAAGAAAGGCTTGCGAAGCTTTCGGGAGGGGTGGCTCAGATAAATGTCGGAGCCGCAACCGAAGTTGAGCTTAACGACAAGAAAGAAAGAGTTAAGGACGCCGTCGAGGCGACAAAAGCGGCGGTTGAAGAGGGGATTGTTCCCGGAGGAGAAACGGCACTTTTGAGGTCCAGAAATGTACTCAAAACCGTAAAAGTTGAAAAAGGAGATGAACAAATCGGAGTTGATATAGTATCCGGTGCCCTGGAAGAGCCGATTAAGTGGCTTGCCAAAAATGCTGGGGATGATGCCCTGATAGTTCTAAAGAAAGTTTTGGCCTCAAAAGATAATGATTTTGGTTACAATGCCTTAACAAGCGGATTCGGCTCAATGACAAAGATGGGGATAATCGATCCGGTTAAAGTTACCAGAAGCGCGCTTCAAAATGCTGCAAGTGTGGCAATGATGGTTTTGACCACCGAAGGCTTGGTTACCGATATCCCCGAGAAGAATCCCGCAGCTGCGGGACAGATGCCCGCCGGCGGTATGGGCGGAATGGACTATTAAACTTCTTCGTTGAAAATAGGCAAAATAATGGTATCCTCTCTTGAATGGTTGAAACCGAAGAGTTTCCTGAAAAACACGGTGTTATTTTTGCTCTTTTTGATGGAGAAAAAATTTTTTTAGAGAAAAGGATTGAAAGGAGCGATCGTCTGTTTGGATATACAATAGTTCCCGGAGGTGGCCTCGAAAAAGGAGAGACAGTCGAAGAAGCCCTGATTAGAGAGGTGGTTGAAGAGTTTGGGGTTAGGCCGATTAAATATATTAAATTGGGTGACGTCTTCAATTCTGATATAGGAGTATTAAATGTGGGGCACGTGTATATTGTTACTGAGTGGAAGGGTGAGATAGATAACCCTGAAGGAAGAAATGAGCACCTGACGGCAACTCTTGCAGAGGCAAGGAATCTTTGTGCTCACCCCGTAACCCAAAGGATTGTCGATTGGGCCTGTGACTTTATTGAGACAGAACCGTTAGAGGATTGAGGTGAACTCCGTTTTGATAGATTTCTAGGTGAAGATGAGGTCCAGTTGCATGTCCGGTTTCTCCGATTTTCCCGATTTCCGTATTCATTTCAACCGTTTGTCCGGTTTTAACCTCAATTTTTGAAAGATGGGCGTAGTATATTTCATAACTGTCGTTACCGAGCCTTGAGGCTATTACCACAAGATTTCCGTATCCCGAGAAGTCCCAGCCGGCGTAGGCAACAACCCCAACCATTACCGGTTTAATGGGTTGGCCTATTTCTCCTCCAAAGTCTATGGCGGGGTGAAAGAAACTGTAATTTTGGTTGATTATCACCGGCTCGACGGGATAAATCATTCCTTTTTCGGTGACAAGATTGGTTTGGGCCTGAATGACGGTATCATCACTTTGGGCCTGGACGCTAGTTGTTTGAGGAATAAAACCGGCAACAATTGCAACAAAGGCAAAACTGCCGGCAAAAATTTTCCTTATGCTTTTGTGGTCAGCAAAATACCTGACAAGTCTTCCGGCGAAAGTGCCCTTTCTGTACTTTTTATTGACATCACTCCTGCTGGGAAGAATCGGTTCCTCCAAAAGGGGTTTGCGCCTTTTGACGAGCTTCAGGTGAAGCTGTAGGCGGTATTTAGGCAGTTCAAGTTCTAGTCGTTTCATATATAGGCAGGCCACAAAAAATCCCGCAGTTGCGGGATGAGTCGCTATCTTACCCTATGAAAACAGCCAAAGTCAAGTTTTGGAAAAGCCTTTGAGAGGCCGGAGCGGGAATCGAACCCGCGCATAGAGGTTTTGCAGACCCCCGCGTTTCCTCTTCGCCATCCGGCCGAGCTCTTGTATTTTACCATATTCGTTTGTTAAACTCGGTCACAATGAAGGCGGTTAAGGTAATACTCATTTCTTTGGTTTCTTTGGCTTCATTGGCCGCCGCAATATTCTTCTTAATCGGTTATTTTAAACCCAAGCCCGGCGGAATTTTGGTTGACTCAAGTCCTTCGGCAAGCGTTTACATTAACGGAAACCTGGTCGGTAAAACTCCGTATCAGGGTTATTATCAGGCGGGTCAAATTTCTTTGAAAATGGTGCCGGACGCCTCTTCCGGGAATCTTCTCCCGTATGAAACCAATATTACTTTGGTGCCCGAAATACAAACCGTTGTCAGAAGAGAGTTCGGGGCAACTGAGGATGCATCATCCGGAGATGTTATTTCTTTCGAGAACGAAGGGGGATCGGATGCAAGTCTGATAGTTATTTCAACGCCCGAAAACGCACAGGTTTCCGTTGACGGAGTGCCGCAGGGGTTTGCCCCTTACAAGACTTCTTCCATTTCTCCTGCCCAGCACCAGATTGCCGTTAAGGCACCGGGTTACACCGACAGGGTTATGACCATTAAGACTGTAGTTGGCTACCGGCTTACGGTTTTTGCGCAGCTGGCCAAGGGAACTTCGAGTGTGCCGCCTTCCCCGAGTCCGACTCCGGGTCCGCTCCAAACTTATGTTCAGATAGAAAATACCCCCACGGGTTACCTGAGGGTCAGGACACTGCCCGGTACGGGTGGAGAGGAAATAGCCCAAGTTAAGCCCGGAAGCAGTTATCCTTATGTTGATGAGGATGCGGCAACCGGTTGGCTGGAAATTCAATACGAGGCGCCGGCCCCGGGCCTGCCTGGAGGAATTACCGGTTGGGTTTCGGGACAGTTTGCTAAGAAAGTTTCTCTGCCTGCGGGATCGACCACACCGGTTTCGACTCCAAGTGCAACTCCGTCGGCTCTTCCAGCCCCGTAATTACATTATCGAAATGCCGCCATAAAGAACCCAATAAATGAGGCCTACCCAGACGAGGACGGCGGCAATGAGCATTTTATCGGTCAGAAGGAGTCTTTCGGGTGTTTCGGTTTTGCCTTCAAAAATAAGCGATTCGTACCTCATTATTCCGAAAATGGCAACGGGAATTGTCAGCATCAGAAGTTTGCCGATGGTTGTGGTTTTGGAAAGTTCCGCCAGAACCAGCCAAAAAGGAATTGAGGCCCTCGGGCTTTCAAAAAAAGCGAAAAGCGCCCAGCTCATCCAGGATGCGTTTCCGAACATTGTGACGTAGGAATTTAATAGATCTTTGCTATATGTACCCAAACTTTTTCTGGTTGCATAGTTAAGATTCTCCGCAATATTGAGTTCTGCCCTTCTTTTTCCTGACGCCAGAAACAGAGCCGCGGAAATTACACAGAGCAGAAACCAGACCGAAAGGTGGGCGTTGATTGCAAACGCTCCGGCATAGACCCTAAAGACAAAGCCGGCGGCAATTATTATGATATCGATGATGGCAACGTTTTTGAGCCCAAGGCTATAAAAAAACTGCATGACAAGGTAAGCAATTAGGATTGTGATAAACAGTGAGTTTAAGCCCCCCGCTAGAGCCACAAGAAAAGTTACAATGACCAGAAAAACCGTTGCGGCGACGGCAACCGGAATAGGTAGGTTGCCGGAAGCAACCGGCCTGAATTTCTTCCTCGGGTGGAGCCTGTCGGCCTTAATGTCAAGGATGTCATTGAATATATAGGTGGCGGAAGTAGCCAGACAGAAAGCCGCAAATGCCCAGACAACCTCTGCAAATTGACCCTTATCAAACAGAAATCCGGTGAGGAAAATTGCCGCGAAAATGGAGAGATTTTTAATCCAGTGGACAGGCCGCATGGATTTGAGTACGGCGCTGGCTAGATTATCTTTTGATCGTTCGGGTTTTTCGGCCGGTATGTTAACCATAATATTAATCCTCCTAAAAAGGCGGCTATACCTATCATTGTATAGAGCTTGGTTGCCGTATTCAAATTCAGTGCCAGAAATCCCAAAAGGGCGGTAACTCCCCAATAAAAGAAAGCCACCTGTCTTTTGGTCAGTCCCGCATCCAAAAGCCTGTGATGCAAGTGGCCCCTATCTCCCCAGACAGGGGATTTATGATTTAGGATGCGGCGCACGATAGTATAGCCCGTATCGATAAGCGGAACTCCGAGAACAACCATAAGAGCCCCGACTTTTGTCGTGGAAAGAATTGAAAGAACCGCCAAAAGGTACCCGGCCAAAGTGCTTCCGCCGTAACCCGGCATAATTTTTTGCGGGTAAATATGCCAGGGCAGAAATCCCAAATATGCCCCGGCGGTTATGGCCGCCAGAATTATCACCGGCCACTGGGTAATATCCGCGGAAAATTTAAGTGAAAGAAAAGCAATGGTTAAGGCTGCAATAACCGTGACTCCGCTTAGTTGTCCGTCAACTCCCTTTGCCCCCATATTAACCATGTTCATTAAGAATGTAATCCAAAGCAGGGCAAAAAGGTCCGAAAGAATCCAGATGCTGTGCGTACTACCCAGTATGGCAAAACTTATCTGTGGATGGCTTAGGTCGATGACTCCTCCCAGGGGACTTGAGACAAACGAAATTCCAATGCCTGCAGCAATGGGAGCTGCAGCGGCAAGAAAGCCCAGCGCCAGTCTTAAATACGGGTTAAGGTTATATTTGTCATCCAGTGTTCCCATTACAACCAGAATCGTTGCCCCGATAAGAATGCCTATTATCTGTTTATCCAAAGGTAAAAAAAGGAGACAACTTGCAATAAGTGCTATAAAAATCGGAATTCCGCCTCCTCTGGGAACCGGGTAGGTGTGGATTACTTTCGGGTGTTTGTTGCGTCTCGGGTCATCAATTATTCCGAGTTTGTCGGCAAGGCTTATCACTAAGGGCGTCGTTAAAAAGGCTATGACGGCTGCTGTCAGCCAAGGTATGAGGAAGAGGTTTCTTAAATTCATTTTTAGAAAAATCCTACCAAAAGCATGATTTTGATTACCGTTATTGCCGTTACTATCGAGATAATGAGTGCAGTGACGGCAAGCACTTTTTTCAGGAAATCGTCCTTTGTCCAAAGGTTAAGAAGAAGGTTTACCGCCGTTATAAGAAAAGAAGCTGCGGGGGCAATAAGCAGGCCGAGAGTGGAGACAAGTTGCCCTTCTCCTACAGGCCGCCCGTAGAAAAGAGGGACAACGGGTGGGAGGAAACCGCGAAGAATAACGGGTGCCAAAAGGGAAAGTGCGTTTAGGATCAAAGCGGCCAAGAAATAGTTATTGAAAGTAATCTTTTTCCACATCCGGTAGGCTATATTGTACGATACTTATTTGGCTTGGGCAAAATCTAGTCTGGAATAAATATCGGCGTCGCCTATCCGGTTGACCAAAATATACCTTTGCCTTATTAGGGGTAGAAGTTCCAGGTAAGGATTATTACTTGTCAGTATTATGAATTTGGGAGGATTTGCCGCAATGTTTTTTGCCTCCGCCGTTTTCGAAGAGTAATCCGTTATGTGATAATCGACCACATATTTAATCGGCGGCAGACGTTTGGAAAGTGCATAGACCGCTGCGGAATCCGGATCCCACATAAACACGCGGTCGGCGGTGTTGCCCGACATTACCAGAAATTGGGCGATTTCATAATCCCTGTTCACCGTTCCCGAGAAACTTGCAAAGTATTGCATTTTGGTTTCTCTGCGGAGCGCGAAGTTTATAAAGCGCAGGTAGTAACTTGCCGTTGGGTAATACCAGAATTGGTAGTAAAAGGGAACGAAAAATGCCAGAGCGAGGGGTATAACCGTAAGGGATTGCTCAAGACTTTTTTCAGTGAAGAAGGTGGCAAGCAAAAATGAGATCGGGGCAACCGCCTGAATAAAATAGTGCGGATAAGGTCTCTCCGAGAGTGTGATTGCAAAAAGGGCAAAAAGAGTCCACAAGGAAAATAAAATAAATCTCTTTGAAAGCTTCTTTCTGAAAAGAAAAAGAATTGCTGAGCCAAGAAGAAGTATCCCCCCGCGGATAAGAAGCGGCGCATTCCTGACAAGGAAAGGTTTTTGAATATCACCCGGTCTAAAACTGCTTAAATACCCCACGTTTTGCAGGAAAGCTGCGGTAACATATTGAGAAAGAGCCCCTTTAAAGAAATACCAAATAAATGTCAGAAGAAGCGGCACGGCAAAACCGGCGATAAGAATTGAAGTATTTTTAAGTATTTTTTTCCATTCACTGAAGCCGGCCGTGATGAACCAGTAAAAAACAATTATCGGGGCGTCAAATGCCGCGGGAACTTTGTAAAGGGTTCCCAGTCCGAAAAGAATTCCGGCAAAGAATATTTTCTTGGACGTCAGATTTTTTCCAAGAAGTATCAAGAAAGCTGCAATTGTAAAAACTATCATAAAGAGTTCGGAGTTGACGGTAAGTCCTTCCAAAAGCGGGATGGTGGTTAAAAGCCCGAAAAGCAAAGTTGCAATCTTTTGGGTTTTAAGATTTTTCTCGAAAAGAATTTTTGCGAGTTTATAAAAAACGACAATTGTAACAAGGTTCCAAAAAGCTAAAATTACTTTAAACCAAAAGAGATTTCCGGCAACTGCAGCAGTTATATAAAGAAGCGGGGGCTTATTATCATGTATATCTTTGTAAAGAGTCAGGCCCTGCCGGATTCCCTGACCTAGTGTCAGGTAAACCATTTCATCGCCATAGTAGTAAGGTTCAAAGAAAGAGGGAATCCTGAGAATAAAAATAAGGGCAAGGATTCCGACAAGCCAGTTGGGAAGGGAGGGAAGATGAAGTTTATCCGAGATTATATGAAGTTTCTGCCAAAGGGATTTCATATTAAAATCAGTTTAAGGTATAATTTGCGCATATGCAAAGTGTTTTGGTTACAGGGGGAGCCGGATTTATTGGTTCGCACCTTTGCGACTTCTTAATTGCCAAAGGTTATAAAGTTATTTGTGTTGATAATCTTCTGACCGGGTCAAAGAAAAACATAGAACACCTTTTGAAGGACCCCAACTTTGAGTTTATTGATGCCGACGTGACGAAACCGATGGATAAACTGGTAGACAAGGTCATTGATTTTATCTTTCACCTCGCTTCCCCCGCGTCTCCAATTGATTACCAAAATTATCCGGAAGAAACGCTTTTGGCCAATTCTATGGGAACAATTAATGTATTGGAATTAGCCAAAAAAGCAGGGGTTAAAGTCCTTGTAGCCTCAACCTCAGAAATTTACGGAGACCCCCTTGAACACCCCCAAAAGGAGTCCTATTTGGGCAATGTTAATACTTTTGGGCCCCGCGCCTGTTACGACGAAAGCAAAAGATTTGCGGAAACCGCAACTTACGTCTATCTTCACAAGTACAATTTGGATGCGAGAATAGTCAGGATCTTCAATACCTACGGACCGCGGATGCAGAAGGATGACGGGCGGGTGGTAAGTAACTTTATCAATCAGGCTTTAGCCGATGACGTCGTTAACGTTGATGGTGATGGGACTCAGACGAGATCTTTTTGTTTTGTATCCGACATGGTTGACGGAATTTGTAAAGCAATGTTTAGCGATAAAACAAAAGGGGAAATATTTAATTTGGGAAATCCTGACGAATATACAATTAAAGCGCTGGCGGAAAAAATAATTGGGTTAACCGGTTCGGAGTCCGAAATAAAGTATAGCGGCACTTTCAGGAAAGACGATCCGATGCGGCGCCAACCTGATATTTCAAAAGCTAAAGAAGTTTTGGATTGGGAGCCGAAAGTAAGTCTGGACGAAGGACTTCAAAAAACGATTGAGTATTATCAACACATCTGATACTCCAAATCGGCTTAAACTTTCTCGGTAACTCGATATTCGATATATTTTCCCAACATTAACCTTGTGTGGGCGTCAATTCCCGGGAGGGCCGAAAAGAAAAATCCCGCAACCGGCATCAAGATAAATTCGAAAGGAGTAAGAACTAGTCTGAAAAGGGAAACTTTGTTTGGTCTTTTGGGTTTGTGCATATTATCTATAACTATCATAACTACTAAGAACGTAAGGGAAATTGTAAGAATAAATGAAGAAAGTCTTGGAACGGTGTAACCTAAAACCGTTCTTCCAAAGGCAGGATTGAAAAGCGTCGGAACTGTAAGTCCAATTGTGATGGTAAACCAGTTAACCGGCCAAAGAAAATGCGCCCAGATAACCTGCATTAGTCTTGTGGTTTTGTCCCAGAAAGGAATATCACGGGCGAGAAAGTAACTTTTGATTATCCAGGGGTCATCGCTTACGCCCCATGCCCATCTTTGAATTTGCTGATATTGATTTATCAGGGTTTTCCAGAAAGAAGTGGATTGGGCCGCGTCAGCGAATAGCGGAAGATAAATCGGATCGACTTCAATTCCTCCGCCCTTTTTGTAAAAAGCCTTAAAAAATATTCCCCAGTCTTCAGGAATTTTGTCCGCGTCCCAATAGCCGACTTCATCAAGAAGTTTAAAAGAAAGCGAATAATTTTGGGCATTAATTAATCTATCCTTGCGGGGAAGTTGGGAAAGATTCCAAATTGTCATTAGTGTATTGGGAACTCGGGTGATTGCCGGAATTTCCCAAATGTTGTTGTAAAACATAACGGAGGGTTGCCAGAACATTTTGAACCGGTTCGGATTATCCAAAAATTGATAGGTCAAATTGGCGAAATGTTTGGGATGAAATTTGTGGTCGGCGTCACAGGAAGTTACCGTAAAATAATCGATATCCAACTTATCCGGGTCGATGAAATTTTCTTTAACCCAAATTGCAGCGAATCTTTCGTTTGAAGCTTTGCCGGCAACTTCCCCGACTTCCAGTTTGTGAACGGTCATAAACAAATGTCCGAATACTCCCTTATACTTGGCGCTTAGTTCCTGCCATTTGGCGTTTCGCGCCTCGGCCGGTTCTTTTTCTTCCATAGCCAAAACCGGAATTATAAATTTTGTCGGAAATTCCTGCCCGGCGAGAGAATCCAGTGTTCTTTCAAGAATATGTAGCGGTTCTTTATA
>Ga0187849_1002849_pt1 | contig 15977 bp, 13 predicted proteins | sample June2016WEW_4_10_2_FD_132412 | JGI IMG/M metagenome (GOLD analysis project Ga0187849, IMG submission 132412) | Peatland microbial communities from SPRUCE experiment site at the Marcell Experimental Forest, Minnesota, USA - June2016WEW_4_100 | ecosystem: Environmental > Terrestrial > Soil >... | reverse complement strand
TGCGGTGCTCGGGAACGTCCAGGTCAACGGCGCCCCGGAGTCGTTCCGGTACCGCAGGCGCCTGACCGAGCTCGTCGCGTTCCTCGCCATGCACCCCGAAGGTGCCACGACCGACGCGTTCGCGAGTCTCCTCCTGCCGCACCAGCCCGCTCGGTACCGGCACCCAAGACCACCCGCGGGTTGAGGCGGTCGTTCCGCACAACACGATGAGGAGCGATCGTCGACTCGGTACGCTGCTCCAACGCCCACAGCTCTACAGGAACTTGCGGTCCAACTCGGCGAAGAACGACGCAGCACTTCGAACGCTCTTGGGGCAGCGTCGAGCTTCTTGTCCGTCGTCTCAGTGGCAACGGCTTTGACGAGTGCCTTGTAGGTTACGAGCTGCTGATCGACAGCGGCAGCGTCTGCAAGTCGGTCTGCCGTGGGCAAGAATCGCCGGATGAAAAGCAGAGCGCCCGATAATGTCGGTCCGGTCCGCGCCCTGCTGTTCGACCTCGGCGGAGTGGTGTTCGAGATCGACTTCAAGCGAGCATTCCGAGTCTGGGCTGACCGCGCCGGCTGTGATCCCTCCGAGCTTGAGCGACGGTTCTCGTTCGACGAGGCCTACGAGCAACACGAACGAGGAGAGCTTGACGCTGCGGGCTACTTCACCGCGTTGCGCCGGAACCTCGGACTTCGTCTCTCCGACGAGGAGATCGCCTCCGGGTGGAATGACATCTACCTAGCCCCCGTGCCAGGGATGTCAGCGTTGCTGTTCGCCGCGAGTCACCGTTTTCCGCTCTACGCGTTCACGAACTCGAACCCGACACACCAGAACGCGTGGGCCGGGCGCTTCGCGAAGGAGTTATCTGTCTTTCGTTCCGTTTTCGTCTCGTCGGACCTCGGGCTCCGCAAGCCCGATCCTGAGGGGTTCACCGTCGTCGCGCAGCGAAGTGGATTTCAAGTCTCTGAGCTCTTGTTCTTCGATGACACCCCAGAGAACGTCGACGGTGCCCGGACAGCTGGGATACAGGCCGTGCTCGTCGAGTCGAGCGCCGATGTCCGCCAGGCCTTGCTCCGCTTCGGCATTGAAGCCGCAGCTCCAGGCGAGGTATGCCCCTGACATTCGGCTTGGGCATCGGGCACGCAGCAAACGTCCGATCAGAGCGGCGACATGTCCAGGACCGTCCAGACCCTTCCGTCCGTCGTTCTCAACAGCGATTCGTGCGGGATGAGGAGCCAACCGTGTTCGGGGTCCAAGAACGAGAAGATTGCGCCTTCGGTTCCACCGGGCGCGAAGTCACGACTTGCGACATCGCTGAGAGTGATCCCCTTCCATGTACGGCCTGCGTCGTCGGATACGCACACCTCGTTGACGGTCGCCATGTAGAAGGTCGTAGGAGACGCAGCCGCCAAGTTCGCCGTCATGTCAAGCGTGGGAATACCTGAAGATCGGGGCCGCCCGGGATGAGCGCTTCACTGCGGCGCTGCCAAGTCCGACCACCGTTCACCGAGAGGAAGAAGGCCTTCGGACGGTGGAACATACCGATCCCACCGACCGGCCGCCACTGCCATCGTCGTGTACGCGACGAACCGCCAGGTTCGCATCGACCGCATCGTCGTACGGTTCAAGCGCCGGCGTCTCCGCGCCCCGCTACTGAATGTGCACCCCGGAGATCGCGCGGGCTATCAAGAGCCTCTGGATCTCGCTCGTTCCTTCAAAGATCGTGTAGGCCCTCGCGTCGCGGTGCCAACGCTCGACGGGATGGTCGCGCGAATAGCCGCAGGCGCCGAGGATCTGGATCGCCTGTTCAGTCACCCAGACCGCCGTCTCGCCGGCGAAGAGCTTCGCCATGGAGCCCTCTCCGGCCGTGAAGGGCTTGCCCGTCATCGCCATCGAGGCGGCCCTCAGGTAGAGAAGGCGCGCAGCGTCGACACGGGTCCTCATGTCGGCGAGCTTGAACGCAATGGCCTGATGCTCGATGATCGGACGCCCGAAGGTCCTGCGTTGCTTGGCATAGTCGAGCGCGTGCTCATACGCGGCGCGTGCGATCCCGACCGCCTGGGCGGCGATGGAAGGGCGAGTCGCCTCGAAGGTCGCCATGGCAGCCGAGGACTTCCCATGCCTCCCCGCGCGGGCACGGGCGACCCGCTCGTCGAACCGGTCCTTGCCCCCGAGGAGGCACGCCCCGGGAACCGTCACGTCGTGCAGCATGACCTCGGCCGTGTGGGACGCCCGGATCCCCATCTTCTGGAACTTGCGACCCATTGAGAGCCCCGGCGTCTTCGGAGGCACGACGAAGCTCGCCTGGCCGCGCGCACCGAGCTCGGGCTCCACTGAGGCCACGACAACGTGGATGTCGGCGATGCCGCCATTGGTGATCCACGTCTTGGTCCCGTTCAGAGTCCAGGCATCGCTCGTGGCGTCGTATACGGCCCGGGTCTTCAGGCTGCTCACGTCCGAACCGGCGTCGACTTCGGACACGCACAACGCCGCCAGCCGAATGTCACCGGCCTGACCGAAGCACTGCGGAGCCCACTCGGCTACCTGCTCGGGAGTGCCGGCCGCGACGATCCCGGCCACACCGAGAGTCGACCCGAGGATCGCCAGGGCGATGCCCGCGTCACCCCAAGCCATCTCTTCGTTGACAATCGGGAGCAGCAGCCCGGTCGGGTCTGCGAAACAGTTCGCGACGAAGTCGAACGAGTACAACCCGATCCTGGCGGCCTCCTCGATGATCGGCCAGGGAGTCTCTTCGCGCTCGTCCCACTCGTGGGCCGCCGGACGTGCCACATTCTCGGCGAAGCCATGCACCCACTTGAGAACCTGGAGCTGGTCATCGTTCAGCTCCATCGAGAACTCACCCATCGTTCACCCCGGTCCGGATCGGGAGCCACGTCCTCGGCGCATCCGACATCTGCGGCCGATCGGCCGACACCACCCGACGACCATCGGAGAGAGGCGATAGCTGCCGTTCAAAGAGCCAGGTCCGGATGCGCGAAACAGCGCGCGTCGGCGACCTCTTGCCGAGGCGCGAAAAGCAGACGGTTCGACAAGTGGAACCGAAGATTGGGGCCGCGCCCGGCAGAACAGGGCCCGACGATTGCGGGCCCACCGCCAAGCAGCAGGCCCACCGGGAGTGCGCGGACTCAGCGCGCCCGGACGTTGGCTGCCTGCAGCCCCTTCTGGCCCTCCTGAACGTCGAATTCGACTTCCTGGCCCTCGGTGAGGGTCCGGTAACCGGACATTTGGATAGACGAGTGGTGGACGAAAACGTCCACGCCGTCGGACTGCGAGATGAAGCCGTAGCCCTTCTCGCTGTTGAACCACTTCACTACTCCGGTCGCCACTGTGGCGTTCCCCTTTGTCTCAGATTGCAAGTAAACGAGAGCGCCGGGGCGAGACTGCCTGATCTGGAGTGGCCGATATCCGAGGTGGTGCCCCGGGGACCGGGTCACGACCCGACATGTCGGCAACCCGCGTGACATCACGATCCAGTTGCTCTCGACCGACAACGTAGCAGAGCATCACAGGCCCCGGTTAGCCGAGATCGACACGGGTCGGCCACCGCCTGCCCGGCGCCGGCTACCCGGCCCTGAGGTGGCCGAACCGAGATTCAGCGGCGGATCCTCGTGCCCCAGGCAGTGTCCTCGACGGCATAGCCGAGCGCGACGATCTCGGCGCGCAGCACGTCGGCGGTCGCGAAGTCACGCTCCGCGCGTGCCTGGTCGCGGCGGTGGCCGAGCTCGAGCACCGCCTCGGGAATTTCGACAGCGCCTTTCGCCTCGAGCCCGACGGCCCCGAAGCATTCCAGGACCGCCCGGGTCAACTCCGCGGCTCTTGGCGCCTCACGGGCGTCGAAGGCTACGTTCGCTCGCCTGATCGCGTCGAACAGGACCGCAGTGGCGCCCGGCGTGTCAAGGTCATCCTGCATCCGCTCCACGAAAGCATCCCTGACCTCGGGATCGATCCGCTCGCCGTCGACGCCGCCCGCCTCGGCGAGCCGGCCGCTCAAAGCATCCAACCGGCCCAGGGCCGACACTGCGTCACTCAGCGTCGTGGCTGTCACCTCGATAGGTGCTCGATAGTGCGACTGGAGCACCAACAACCGGTAGGCCCTGGGATCACTCTGCTCGAAGAGGTCGGACAGCGTGAGCACGTTGCCCAGCGATTTCGACATCTTCTCGCCCCCGCGCGCTTCGACCATGCCGTTGTGCATCCAACAGCGGGCGAATTGCTTTCCGATCGCCACGGCCTGTGCCCGTTCGTTCTCGTGATGCGGGAAAACGAGGTCCTGACCGCCGCCATGAAGGTCAAAGTCCTCGCCGAGCAGGGCGAGCGACATGACAACGCACTCGGTGTGCCAGCCGGGCCGTCCGGGGCCCCACGGAGAGGCCCACCAGGGCTCTCCGGGCTTTGCCTTCTTCCACAGGGCGAAGTCCAAAGGCGAGCGCTTCTTCTCGTCCACCTCGACGCGCGCCCCTGACCGCAGCGAGGCAAGGCTCTGGTGGGCTAGCAACCCGTAGTCGGCGACCGCGGAGACGGTGAAATAGACGCCGTCGCTCGTCTCGTACGCGGAGTCGAGCGCGACGAGCTCGGCGACGAGCTCCACCATCTCCTCGATGAAAGCGGTCGCGTGCGGTACCCGCGTCGGCGGAAGGCATCCCAAGGTGTCCATCGCGGCCCACCACTCGGCCTCGTACTGCTCGGCGATCTCTTCCGGCCGGCGGTGCTCCTCGTTCGCTCGAGCGATGATCTTGTCGTCGATGTCGGTCACGTTCGAGACGTGGTCCACCGCGAAACCGGAGTGCTCGAGAAAGCGGCGGAGGACGTCATAGACGAGCGAGAAACGGCCGTGACCGATGTGAGGTGGTCCGTAAACAGTCGAACCGCAGACGTAAAGGCTTATCTGGCCAGGCTCGCGAGTCTTCAACTCCTGGCTGTGTCCCAGGGCCGTGTCATGAAGGCGCAACACAGGAGTACCGTACTAGGCCAATGGCGACTCCCCGCGTGCCCGATCGACCCTCGCTGGAGGGCCTGGAGGATCGTTGGGCCACCCGCTGGGAGCAAGACGGCACGTACCGTTTCGACCCCGCCCATGGCCGCGCGGACATCTACTCGATCGACACGCCACCACCGACGGTCTCAGGCTCGCTCCACGTCGGTCACGTCTTCTCCTACACCCAGACCGACATTGTTGCCCGCTACCAACGGATGACCGGCAAGGCAGTCTTCTACCCGATCGGCTGGGACGACAACGGCCTGCCCACCGAGCGCCGGGTCCAGGACTACTTCGGGGTCAGTTGCGACCCGTCCTTGCCCTACGACGCGGACTTCCTCCCTCCGCCGCTGGAGCACAAACGCGACAAGAACGCACGTGCGGTCCCGACATCGCGTCCGAACTTCATCGAGCTGTGCAACATCCTCATAACCGAGGACGAGCAGGCCTTCGAGCGGCTGTTCCGCAAGCTGGGCGCCTCGGTCGACTGGACCCAGCACTACACGACTATCAGCGAGGTGTCGCGACGGGCGTCGCAACGTGGTTTCCTCCGCCTCCTGGCACGCGGTGAGGCCTACCGGCAGGAGGCGCCGACGTTGTGGGACGTCGACTTCCAGACCGCGGTTGCCCAGGCCGAGCTCGTCGACAAGGAGGATGCGGGCTTCTACCACCGGCTCCGCTTCGTGAGGCCTTCGAACGACGGCCATCCCGTCGAGATCGAGACGACTCGACCTGAGCTGGTGCCGGCCTGCGTCGCGCTCGTCGCCCATCCGGCCGATGAGCGCTATCAGGGCTTGTTCGGCACCGAGGTGCTGACCCCGCTGTTCAACGTACCCGTCCCAGTTCTCCCCCACGAGCTCGCAGAGCCGGACAAGGGGTCGGGCATCGCGATGATCTGCACGTTCGGCGACCTGACGGACGTGACCTGGTGGCGCGACCTCGCCCTGCCGACACGCTCGGTGGTGGGGAGGGATGGACGCCTCGGACCGGCGCCGTTCGGCGCACCCGGCTGGGAGTCCGTCGACTCCGCGCGGGCGAACGCGAGCTACGCGGAGATCGAAGGCATGCCGGTCAAGCGCGCCCAGACGCGGATCGTGGAGCTCCTGCGCGAGTCCGGCGATCTGCTCGGCGAGCCGCGCGCGATCACCCATGCGGTCAAGTACTACGAACGGGGCAGGCGGCCTCTCGAGATCGTCACGTCCTCGCAGTGGTACGTCCGAACCCTCGACCGCCGCGAGACGCTCCTTGCCCGAGGACGCGAACTGCAATGGCACCCAGAGCACATGCGGGCCCGCTACGAAGCCTGGGTGGAAGGGCTGACAGGAGACTGGAACATCTCGCGGCAGCGTTTCTTCGGCGTCCCGTTCCCCGTCTGGTACCAGCTCGACGACGAGGGCGAGGTCGTCGTCGACGGCCTGCTGCTCGCCTGCGAGGAACGACTGCCGGTCGACCCATCGACCGATGTCCCTGATGGCTACACCGAGGATCAACGCGGCAAGCCTGGTGGCTTCGTCGGTGACCCGGACGTCATGGACACCTGGGCGACCTCGTCATTGTCACCGCAGATCGCCGGCAAGTGGGAGGAGGACCCGGAGCTGTTCGCCAAGGTCTTCCCGATGGACCTGCGACCGCAGGCGCACGAGATCATCCGGACGTGGCTGTTCTCGACGATCGTGCGCTCGGAGCTGGAGCACTCCGCTCTTCCGTGGCGCCACGCCGCCATTTCGGGGTGGATTCTCGACCCTGACCGCAAGAAGATCGGGAAGTCGCTCGGCAACGCCATCACGCCGCTCGAGTACCTCGAAAAGTACAGCACCGACGCCGTGCGTTACTGGGCGGGATCGGCTCGCCTGGGCGCCGACACCGTTTTCAGCGAAGAGCAGATGAAGGTCGGGCGGCGGCTCGCGATCAAGATCCTGAATGCGAGCCGTTTCGTGCTGTCACGCGTGGACGGTTCCGAGAGCCCTGCCCCGGTCGGCGCACCTGGCCTCACGGCGGTCGACGCGGCCATGCTGGCCCGCCTCGCGGCCGTCGTCGACGAGGCGACCGCCGAGTTCGAGTCCTACGACCATGCGCGAGCCCTCGAGGTCATCGAATCCTTCTTCTGGTCGTATTGCGACGACTACCTCGAGCTCGTGAAGACCCGCTCCTACGGCGATCCATCCCACGCCGGTCCCGCGTCGGCACGGCACGCGCTGGCGCTGAGCCTGTCGGTGATATTGCGCCTGTTCGCACCGTTCCTCCCCTACTCGACAGAGGAGGCATGGTCGTGGTGGCAATCCGGCTCGATCCATAACTCCGAATGGCCCTCCGGTGCGGCTCTGGCGTCGCAGGCTGGTCCCGGCGCACGTCCCGAGCTCGTCGACGCCGTCGCGCTGGTTCTCGTCGCTCTCCGGCGGGCGAAATCCGAAGCAAAGGGATCGATGCGCACCCAAGTCGCCCGATGCCGCGTGACAGGACCTCCCTCGCTCGTGGAGCTGGTCGAGCTCGCCTCGGGCGATCTGTCCGACGCCGGCGCCATCGCGCAGCTCGAACTCGTGCGGGACCCTGACGCCGTCGCGCTCTCGGTCGTGGTCGAGCTTGCAGCTGAGGACGGGCCGGGGCCGAGTTCAGGGAGCTGAGGACGGGCCGGGGCCGAGTTCAGGGAGCTGAGGACCAGCCGAATCGTCCGAGGACCTATCGCAGCCTCGGAAACACGTGGGCAAAGACCAGCCGGGGCGGGATCCGGTTGAGGACCACCGTGGCCAGGAGCACCAGGTCGCGTTGGCGGACGATGACAATGGCTATCCGGCCCGCGCTCCCGATCGGTGCCCAGCCCTGTTCGACGTCCGAGGCAGTGAACCGGCCCGTGAAAGCGACGAGGCACGTGGCGACCCGGGACACGTCCTGCAGTGCGTCGGGGACGGCGACGTCATGCAGCTCGATGATCAGCGCACGTGGCGGCAGATACCGCTCACCGGCGAAGCGGCCGTGGCCGTGAACCGCAGCCACTGCCTCCGGATAGACCCTGAAACAAGCGCTGTCGTGCGTGCCGAGGCCGTTGCGGGCCGCTGTGCAGCCACCGAGCAGCCCGGTCACCGTCACGACAGCAACGAATGCGACGAGCTTCGCCTTCATGAACGGTCCTCCTCACGAGCACGGCTCAGCCCGGCTGCCGTCTCGGAAACGGCAAAGCCGCGACCGCCCGATGCCTGGCGCGTGGTGTGAGTCATCCTTCGAGCTCCGAAGTCCACTCCGGTGGTGGGACGGCTAAGGTCCGCGACACCGGGGCCTCCGCGGTCAGGGCGACAATCTGATCGGCGCGCCGATTGTGCCACGTGAGGCCACCCCAGAAGACCCATCCGACGGGGAGGAATCCCCAGAAGCTCACGATCCGGTACAAGAGGACGGCCGCCACCGTGCTGATCTGGCCACCTCCGAACGCGACAAGGGCGATCACAAGACTCCCCTCGACCACGCCGAGGCCGCCGGGAGTTATCGGTAGGTTCGCAGCAAGCTGTCCCGCCCCATAGGCGAGAAGCAGCCCGCGCCAGGGCACACCCGCGCCGACAGCCAGGTAGGCGAACACGAGGCAGGAACAGTCGAGGGCCCAGTTGGCAACCGACCACGCCAGGACGATCAGCAGGGTTCGCTTGCCGAGCTTCACCTGGCTCAGGCTGGCCGCGATGGAGGAGACGAGCGCGTCGCCTGGCCGGCGCGGAAACCCTGTGATGCGGTGCAAGCTGTTGAGTGTCCACACGAGCAGCCTGGCGAGTGCCCGTCGCTGGTACAACACGGCGGCCCCGGCGACTGTGATCGCGAAGACCGCAACGGTAACCCCCACAAGGTCGAATGCCGCACCCTGGCGCTCGGCGACGACCACGCCGGCCGTAGCGAGCAGAGCGAGCCCGAGGGAAGAGAACACAAGCGTCGCCAGCAGTGACCAGGCGGCGAGAGCTTCCGAAGCTCCGAGCCGGCGAAATTGCCGGTAGCCGAACGCACTCGCGACGAGCGGCCCCGCCGGCAGGGAGCTCGCGATCGCTCCAGCGGCGAAGGAGATCGCCGTGAACCGCCCCAAGCCGGAGAGAACACCGCCGCAACGAAGCAGGCGCTGATCCATGCGAGCGAAAGCCACCAGCGACAACGCCTCGACTCCTATCGCGACCAGCAGCCACCCGGCGTCGAGATGGGTTAGCTCGCTCGACGCGCCCGCCAGCTCACCACCTTGACCGCTCACCGCCCAGAGGGCAATGCCGCCGAGCGCGATCCCGACGACAAAACGGATACGAGACCAAGTCCGCTTGCTCCAAGCCGTCCGGTGCGGCTCCCCGGTCGGCAGCCCGCTCACAGCAGTTCCGGCCTGATCTGAGAGCCGACAGGACGCTTCGGACCTCGACCACAGAATCGAGAACGATTCCGAGCAACCTGTGCGGTCAACTGCGGCGGACGACAGAAACCCAAGGTGTCACAGCTGTAGCGACTTTGTCTCGAGGTACTCCTCGAGCCCGAGCCTGCCCAGCTCGCGCCCGTGGCCCGACTGCTTGAAGCCGCCGAAGGGCGCCAACGGGTTGAAGCTCCCACCGTTGATGTCGACCTGACCCGTCCGGATACGACGAGCGATCCCGGTCGCGCGCGCGGCATCGGCCGACCATACCGCTCCCGCCAATCCGTAGATCGAGTCATTCGCGATCTCGATTGCCTCGTCTTCGGTGTCGTAGGGGAGGATCGAGAGAACCGGCCCGAAAATCTCTTCCTGGGCGATCGTCATGTCGCGTCGGACCTCCGAGAACACCGTGGGGCGCACGAAGAAACCCCTCTCGAGGCCTTCCGGCGGGTCGACCCCTCCGGTAACCAGCTTCGCACCCTCGTCGATCCCTTTCTGGATATACACGCGCACCCGTTCGCGTTGAGCTGCGGAAACGAGTGGGCCGATACGTGTCGTGTCGTCGAACGGGTTGCCGGGCGTGTACGACTCGGCGGTCAGCGCGGCGATCCCCTCGGCCTCCGCCAACCGGGCACGAGGCACGATCATCCTGGTCAAGGCGTTGCAGGTCTGGCCAGAGTTGAGGAAGCACATCGTGACCCCCGCCGGCACGGCACGACTGAAATCCGCGTCCGGCAGGATCACGGTCGCGGACTTGCCGCCGAGCTCGAGAGTGACCCTTTTCACCGTCGCGGCCGCCAACTCTGCGACCCGTCTTCCAGCGCGTGTCGAACCGGTGAAAGACACCATGTCGACCGCCCGATGGCGGGCGATGGCCTCGCCCACCTCTGGACCCGTCCCCGAGACCAGGTTGAACACGCCAGGTGGCAAGCCGATCTCGTGCATGACTTCAGCGAGAACGAACGCGTTCAGCGGTGCCACTTCGCTCGGCTTGAGCACGACGGTACAGCCGGCAACCAGAGCTGGCGCGACTTTGGCTGCGATTTGGTGGAGAGGGTAGTTCCACGGCGTGATGGCACCGACGACACCGACCGGCTCGCGAACGACCATCGAGTTGCCGACGGTCTCCTCCCACGGGATCTGCCCGACGAGCTCGGCCATGGAGGAGAAGGTGATGATCGGCAGGCCGACTTGGATGATCGTCGAGACGTTGACCGGCGTGCCCACCTCGCGGGCGATCAGGTTGCTGATCTCGGTCATGCGACCGCCAAGGGCTTCGGCTGTCTGTGATGCGTACTTCGCCCGCTCGGACGGCGAAGTCCGTGCCCATTGATCGAATGCGCCGCGTGCCGCCTGGATCGCACGGTCGGCATCTTCGGCAGTGCCACTGGGAACCCTGCCGATGATCTCCTCGGTCGTCGGGTCGAGAATCTCGATCGTGTCGGTGCGCACAGGGACAACCCAGGCACCGTCGATATAGAACTTGTCCCGGATCTCCAAGTCGCCTCCCCCACGAGATCGTTGGGAGCCTACCTCGGCGATCTCAAGGACCGTTGGTGACCCCGTACCAGTCAGAAGCGCAATAGTCCTGATTGTTCACACCGAGCAGTGCTCCCAGAGCGGAGGCGGCGGCGGAGACCTCGGCGCCCGTCGTGCCGATGATCTCGACGGTCTCGACCCGCCCGCCGAGAGGCCCGACGCCGTTGCGCTGTGTGACGTCAACTGCGGCAAGGGTACCGACAGAGGGGAACGCTTTCTCGACGGCGCTCACCGGGACCGACGCCCACCATTTGTGGCACGGATTGCATGTGTAGTACCTGCTCTTGATGCAGACCGAGTCGCCGCGGTCCACCACACCGGGAAACGGCCCACTCACGGTGTAGCCGCCACTGGACGCGGAGTACTCGGCAAGCACGGGCGTGGCAGGTGTGCCGGGTGTGACGCGTGAGCCGGGCATGCCGGGCATGCCGGTCGTGACGGGTGTGACGGGCTGCTCGAGGATCTGGCCCGCGGTGTCGGCCACGGCTTCGTTCAGCATTGGGCTCTCGTCCGCCATGCCCGGGTACGACTGGCAGTAGGAGTCGCACGAAGTCGCATATGGTGCCCAGCCGCCCGAAGCGAGCTCGGCTGCGGCGTAGGACCGCGTCGCGATGGCCTGCGCCTCGAGCGCCTGGAAGCCCCAGGAGTGGCCCTGAGGGGACCCCGTTCGGCCTCCGAAGAGCCCCCACGACCACGACACTTCGGCGGAGACGACACTTCGGACGTATTCCTCGATCGGGAGGATGTTCAGCGTTACCGCGCCGGCGGGCGAGTCGTACGCCTCGACGGTCCCGCGGACCGCAAGATCGACGCCGTCGTGCTCGCAGATCGTCAGCACCTGGTTCAAGGTTGCAGAACGCTGCACCGAGGACGGCACGGCGACGGGATCTGCCACATTCGACGCGACCGGCGTCCACTTCGTCGATGAGCATCCTGCGGCTTGCGCGAGGGTCCACGAGCCCTGCGACAGAACTGCGCGGACGGCTTGGCCGCCAAGAAACGTCTCGCCTCCGAACGAGAACGCGGACTGCGATGTGACGACGACGGGATCTCGGTCGTTCTCGTTGAGATCGACCGAGATCGTCGGGTCCGTCGACACCAAGTTGTCACTGGATGACAGTGCCGTCCCGCCGTAGTAGTGAGCGAGAATCCATTGGTAGTTCTCGTGGTCGAGCGCGGCGTATCCGAAGGCTCCCCATTGGCCCATGCCTAGCCCGGATCCGTTGCCGAACCCGACGAAGTCGACGTTCGGCGCGGGGAACGGCGCGATCGGAGAGGGCGCCGTCGCTGCGGCACCGGGGGCGAGCACGACCGGCCCGGCGAGAATGCCAAGCGACACACATACGAGTGCGGCGGCACACCGCCTCATGTTGCGGATGTGCGCCATGTTACTGCTGTGGTTCTTTGATTCCCATCGTTTCGCACCATGCGGTGATGCTCGTCAAGTAGCCAGGTCGCCTACGCCGAGCACGTCCCGGTGCTGCTTCCCGCCGCCCTAGCGGCACTCTGAAGCGGCCTGCAACACCTGCTCGATCGCCTGTGAAAAAGCGCGCCTGGCGCCCTCGACGGTGAAAGAACGGGTACGCCTCAGACCCGCGCTCACAAGCGAGTCGTGCAGCTGGTGATCGGTCAGCAAGCGCTGAACAGCAGTGGCGACCAGCACGGGCGACTTCGAGGGCAGGACGATCCCGGCATCCAGCAGCGTCTCGGGAACGGCGGCGACGCCATAGGCGACCACCGGTAGCTTGTGGTGCATCGCCTCCAGCAGCGGTACGCAGAAGCCCTCATGCTCCGAGCAGCACACGAGCACGTCTGAGCTCGCGTAGTAGGCCGAGAGCTCACCGGGACTGATCGAGCCCACGAACTCTACGGCGGTGGTCAAGCCAAGTGCGGACACGAACCTGCGCAAGGCGTCCGCATACGCAGGGCAGCTCTCCCGGCCGACCAGGTGAAGGCGGGCCTCCGGATCGAACATCTTCCGGGCGCACGCGAGCGCCTTGATGACGTCGTGATGCGCCTTGTGCGGCAACATCTGCCCGACGAAGAGCCAATCGTGCCCGCCGAGTCCGCGTGCCGCCTCGAGGCGATCGACCACCCGCGGATCGGGGGGGGAGTAGAAGTTCGCGGTGTCGACCATGAGAGGAGCGACCATCGTGTGGCGATAGCCGACCTCCTCGAGCTCCACGCGGTTGAACTCCGAGTCGGCGAACCCGAGCTCGACAACAGGCGCCAGCTCGGCCAGTTGCCTGCGCCCGAGCCGGACTTCCCCACCGAGGTGGGGCATCCATCGCTCGATGAGCTCGAAGGGGCTGATGTTGTGGTAGTCGACGAGCTTCAAGCCCGGGTGCGAGGCAACCGCGTCCGCAGCGGGCGAGCCGATCGAGGCCTGGTAGCAGACCCATTGACGCTCGCTCCGCTCGCGAGGGAGCTCCGAAAGGGGGTGGACCCGGCCGGCGAGCCCTGGTCCCATGCTGCAGGCGTAGATCTCCGAGACAAACCCCATCGAATGCAAGACACGCTGGGCCTCCAGCGTGTGGTGGCTGACAGCGTCACGCTCGACAATGGAGGGAATGACCTGGTCGATTCGAACCGGCCGGGTCCTCATGCATGGTCCTTGCCGCCAAGCATGGCCGGCACCAGGCGCTGCGCGGAGACGGCGAAGACGTCCGGCTCACTCGGGTCAGGCTCAAAGGTCGCCAGCACGGAAAGCCCGTAGCGGGCGAGAAGATGGCACCACGTGACCGGGTGCAGCGGGCGCCCGTGTGCGAGGTCGGCAGCTACCGGGTCCATCGCCACGACGGCTTCGGGTCGTGCGCTCACGAGCACGACGACCCCCCCTGGGGCGAGACAGCGCGCAGCAAGCTGTGCCAACGCGCGGCCCTCGCCTGGCCGCAGGCGATCCACAACACCGGTCAGCAGCAACCCGTCGAGCGTCCCGCTCAATGTCGCGCCGAGGTACTCCAAGGCACCCGCCGCGACAATTCTCGTGTCTCCGTCAGCTCGCACCGGCGAACGGGGATCAGCGCCTCGCGCGTCGAGACCTCGGGCGGCGAGCGCCTCCACGACCCGCCCGTCACCGCACTCGGCGTGCAGCACGAGACCAGGGACCTCCCGGGCCTCCTCCGGTGGCGCGGCACTCAAGCGCTCGAGAACCCAGGCCAAGAGCGGGCCTTCGATCGACGGGTGCGTCGTCCCGGCAGCCGACATAGCCGCCTCGCCGGGCCGAGCTGCTGAGAGGACGCGCGAAGCCCACGGCGAGCGTGCGGCGAGCCGTTCCAAGTGGTCCGCGGTGACATGCGCTCGAATCGATGCAGCTTCGCCCAGCCGGGCCACGCCGAGCGCTCCCCGTCGTTCGAGGCGACGGAACGAGGGCCCCAAGAGCCTGCGCGCCGCCGTCGTTGCCTGCTTGCGAAGCTGCGCCAGGCTCATCGGGCCTGCAGAACCGGCGATCGGGTCGGCCCCGGGCCCGGAGACGCCTGACATCGCTTTTCCCACGGCAGCCAAGCTCACCTCTGCGACATCCTCGAAGCACCTGTCGAGCTCGTCCTCTAGCCCAGGAGGGACCTGCCCTGCTGCACGCAGCTGACTCACCTGCGCTTCGATCTCCGCGACGACCTCGGAGGTCATCCGGCAGCCGCCTTCGCCGAGCTGGACACGGGTGATGAGGAGAGCCCGATCCGGAGCGGCAACGCCACGAATCCCGTCGCCCCTCCTGGGTTCACGATCTCGAAGCTGGCGGCGGGCTCGAGGCGGGCATGAACGACACCGCCACCGGCATCTTGGATCCGGGCGTTGATCGTAAAGGAACCGTCGAGCAGCGGAAGGTGTTCGAAATCGAAGTCCACGCGGTAGCGGCCTGGCGGGAGATCATGAATCTGGCTGATCTCAGGCATCGCGCTGTCGCAGTTGAACACCGGGGCGCCGCTCGAGTTGATCACCTCGCAGCCGAACGCCACGTTGGTGAGCGGCTCGTTCACCTGGAACAAGAGCTCGAGTCGAAAAGAGTCCCCGGGAATGAGGAAGGTACGGCCGGCTGGGCCGGAATGGCGGGCGACCGCATCGGTGATCACCACACGCCTCTCCGGTTGGACAACGACTTCGACGGCTCCGGTCGGGTCAGGCTCCTCTGCCGGCAACGCGACGGGCACTTCACCGGCGAGCAGGCAGTCGCGGAACGCCCTGATCGCCTCACCAGGCGGAGCAACGGTCACGACCTTGCCGCTCTCGAGCACGACGACACGGTCGCAGACTTGGCGCACGACGTCAGCTGAATGCGACACGAGGATGATCGTCCGGCCCTCGTCTTGGAACTGGTGCACGCGTTCCATGCACTTCTGCTGGAATCGTTCGTCCCCGACGGCGAGCACCTCGTCGATGAGTAACACGTCAGGCTCGACGTTCACGGCAACCGCAAACCCGAGGCGGACGTACATGCCCGACGAGTAGAAACGTACCTGGTTGTCGATGAACTCCTCGAGCTCCGCGAACGCGACGATGGCGTCGAAGCGGCGTTCGATCTCGCGGCGCGAGAGGCCCAGCAGTGAAGCGTTCAGGAAGATGTTGTCCCTTCCTGACAGCTCGGGTTGAAAGCCGGCGCCGAGCTCGAGCATCGCCGCGACCTGCCCGCGGACGACGATCTGGCCCGAAGTGGGCTGCAAGATGCCCGCGATGCACTTGAGCAGGGTCGACTTGCCAGAGCCGTTCCGTCCGATGATCCCGAACGTCTCGCCGGTGTGGACCTCGAATTCGACATCCCTGAGCGCCCAAAAGTCATTGAAGGGCACATGCCCCGCGTGCAGTATCCGCTCCTTCAAAGAGGTGTACTTCTCCTTGTAGAGGCGAAATCGCTTCGAGACCGTCTGGACGTCGATCGCCGTTTGCAGGGCGGCTCAGAGCTCCTCGGCGAAGTTGCCCTCGACCCTGCCGAAGATCAGCATGGCAATCAAGAAGAGCAACACGGAGACGGCAAGGACGATGCCGAGCACGAGCAGGTACCACTGCTCCCCGTAGCTCGCCAGCGGGTACGGGATGTCGCGCGGCGCCACCGTTCCGTAGATGAACCGCTGGAAGGAGAGCACGATAGAGACGAGGGGGTT
>Ga0187849_1002848_pt1 | contig 15990 bp, 12 predicted proteins | sample June2016WEW_4_10_2_FD_132412 | JGI IMG/M metagenome (GOLD analysis project Ga0187849, IMG submission 132412) | Peatland microbial communities from SPRUCE experiment site at the Marcell Experimental Forest, Minnesota, USA - June2016WEW_4_100 | ecosystem: Environmental > Terrestrial > Soil >... | reverse complement strand
GTGTTTGAAGGTAATAAAGAAGTTCCAAAAGATATTGAATCGTTTGAAATATGGAAAAGTCTGGGAGTAACCGATGACCATATTCATTTTTACGGTGCCGACAAGACCTGGTGGAGCAGAGCCGGGGCGCCCGACAAAATGCCTGCCGGGGAAATCGGAGGCCCGGACTCGGAAGTTGTTTACGAGTTTGAACAAGTCGAACACGACCCGAATTTTGGGAAATTCTGTCATCCTTATTGTGACTGCGGAAAGTTTTTGGAAATCGGCAACTCGGTTTTTATGCAGTATGAAAAAAACAAAGGCGGGAAATTGGTTGAGCTGCCTCAAAGGAATGTCGATTTCGGCGGAGGACTTGAAAGAATTGCAGCGGCCATTAATGATGACCCTGACATTTTTAAGATAGATATGTTTTCGGGGACAGTTAAACGGATAGGGGAAGAAGTTAGCTTTGATTATGATACCGACCCGGCTAAAGATAAAAGTTTTCGTATTATAGCCGATCACCTCAGAGCATCAGTTAATCTGCTGGCCGAAGGAATTACCCCGGGGAATAAACTTCACGGCTATGTTCTCAGAAGACTAATCCGAAGGGCAATGTTTCATTTTCATTTATTGGGAAGCGGAATTTCGGGAGGTGCAGTGTCTCACGTCGCGGAAGATTTTAGAAAGTTTTACCCGAATGTAGATAAAAACTGGAAAGTCGTGGAAGAAAACTTGGCGGCGGAGGCCACGAGATTTGAAACGGCACTAAAGAGAGGACTGGCAAAATTAACCGCTCTTGTTGCGGAAGGAACCAAAATTGACGGAAAAACCGCTTTTGATCTTTATCAAACCGAAGGCTTTCCGCTTGAACTTACCGTAGAAATTCTCAAACAAAACGGAGTGAGTTTTACCCCGGCGGAAAAGAATGCTTTTGAAGCGGAGTTTGAAAAACACAAGGAATTAAGTAGGACCTCCAGTGCCGGTATGTTTAAAGGAGGACTTGCCGAGGCCTCCGAAATTACAACCAAACTTCATACCGCTACACATCTTCTTCACGCGGCCTTACGTCAGGTATTGGGTGAACATGTGGGACAAAAAGGCAGCCACATTACCTCCGAAAGGTTAAGATTTGATTTTTCCCATCCCCAGAAACTCACGGATGATGAACTCAAAAAAGTTGAAGACTTAATCAATTTAAAAATAAAAGAAGATTTGCCCGTAAGCTTCACCGAAATGAGTCTAGATGATGCCATTAATGCCGGAGCTATGCATTTTTTTGCCGAAAAATACGGCGAAAAAGTCAAAGTTTTCACAATCGGGAATCCGAAAAGTGTTTGGTTTTCGAAAGAAGTATGCGGTGGTCCTCATGTAACCCACACGGGAGTTATAGGGAGTGTTAGAATAATTAAGCAAGAGAAAATTGGATCCGGAGTCATCCGGATCTATGCGACGTTAAAATGAACCTCAAAGATTTTTTGGCAAGTCGGGAGCATCCGCCGGAGCTTTATTGGTCGCTGGTAATTGAAGAGGGTTGGATTCAGGCGGGAATCTGGTATATAGGGGAAACCGCCGCGGAAGTAATGAGCGTAAGTACCGGTGCGGCATGGACAACGGACGAGGAACTTTTGGGAGCTGCCGATGCTGCTCTTTCTTCGGCCGTCCAGAAACTTCCGGAAAATTATAAAGAACCGGATAAAACGGTTTTTGGCGTTTCCGCATCTTGGGTGAAAGGTGGAGAAATTAAGCCCGAATTCTTAGATAAGATAAAAAAGCTTTGCGCGGATTTATCCTTGACTCCTGTCGGGTTTGTTGTTCTTCCTGAAGCTATTGCGCACCTTTATAAATCCGAGGAAGGAGCACCCCTTAGCGCTACTGTTTTGAAACTTGGCGAAGAATACCTTGAAATATCCGTGTTCAAACTTGGAAGTCTGGTTGGAACAACAGAGGTTTCAAGGAGCGTCTCTTTGATTGAAGATGTTACGGAAGGACTTTCAAGATTTGAAGGGGCCGCACCCTTGCCTTCCCGGTTTATTGTTTATGACGGCCGTGAAGGAGAACTTGAAGAAGCAAAAAATGCGCTTATGCAGGCTTCGTGGTCGGAAAGTGAGAAGGTCAAATTTTTACATACCCCTAAGGCTGAGATTTTGAGTTCGGACAGGAAAGTTTTGGCAACATCTCTTGCCGGAGCCGCCGAAATCGGGCATGTTTCTCAAGTTGCATCGAAGGAGGAGGAAGAAGTCCCGGCACCTCCGCCGGAGACAACCACTGCGGAAAACATGGGTTTTAGCGTTGGTGAAGATGTAGCTGCCCGGAAGGAGGAAATTCAAAATGTCGTGCCTCCCCAGGTCACTTCACCCATAGCACCCCCCAAGGCGGCTTTTAATCCGGTGAGGTTAGCGGGTGAATATTTAGCAAAGTCGAAAAGCCTTTTTCATTCTTTTTCGGCAAGAATTTCTCCAAAAACAAATCCCGCCCCCCGGGTGAAAAATAATTCCTGGATTATTATTTTGGCCGTAGTTATCCTGGCAGCAGTGGGATTCGGCGTGTTTTGGTGGTTTTATCCGAAGGCTAACGTTGCCGTTTTTGTAACTCCCAAAAGATTTGAGCAGCAGGTTCAGATATCTTTTTCTCCCAACGGAACTTATGATGCAACTAATGGTACTATTCCCGCCCAAGTGATTACGGATCAGGTGTCAGGGAATAAAACCAAAGCCACATCGGGCACCAAACTCATCGGTAATAAATCAACAGGAAGTGTTCAGATAGCAAACGGTAACGGGGCAAGTATAAATTTAGCAACAGGGACTATCCTTACTTCTTCCGAAGGCCTTAAATTTACTACAACCTCCACCGCATCGGTTTCGGGACAAATCCTTCCGGGTTCCCCGGGTACGGCAACTGTGAATGTAACCGCCGGCGACATTGGATCTCAATATAATTTGGCAAAAGGTGAAGTGTTTAGTGTCGGAAATTATTCAAAGGCACTTGTGGCGGCAACGTCCCTATCAGATTTTTCGGGAGGAAGCAGTCAGGAAATTTCGGCTGTCAGTAAAGATGACCAAGCAAATCTGGAAACGGGCCTTAAAGCCGAGCTTGCTCAAAATGCCCAGAATGACATTTCGGCAAAGGTCGCATCGGATCAGATTTTTGTTACCGATTTGGCGGGTCTTGATACCACAACCGAAAATTTTGATCATAAAGTGGGAGATCAGGCCGACAGTTTAAAACTTGATTTGACTTTAAATGCGACCGGATTGGGGGCGGATAAAAAAGATCTTTTGCAATATGCGGAAACTGTGCTAAACGGCAAGATTCCTGCGGGATATTCTTTAAGCTCAGACCAGATAGATTTTAAATTTGCGTACGTGGGCCAGTTAAACGGTAATTACAGTTACAATGTGACGGTCGGTGCCAACTTTCTGCCCGAGGTTGACTCACAAAAAATAATTGGACTCATTGTCGGCAAGACTACGACAGTCGCCCAGGACTATCTAAATTCAATTCCGGGCTTTGGTCACGCTGAAGTTACATTAAATATTAAATTCCCCGGTCCCCTCGGCACCCTTCCGCGGATAGCGAAAAATATTACCCTTGAAGTAAAACCGGAACAATAAAAATTTTGTTATAGTACAATTATCTTCATGACCCAGAAGACGGTTTTAAGGATCGCCGCAATAATTTCCGGAATATCGGGAGTAATTATTCTTACGGGAGTAATTTATCCGATTGTTTCTTTCGATTCCACTTACTCCAAAAATTACACAAATCTTATTTCCCCGGTTGCCGACACCGCGGTCGGTCAAGTTCAGGGTGTGATTACGAATACGACAAACGGAAACGTTGACTACACTCAAGCAAGCACTTGGTTTCCGGGCGGTGCCACAAAACAGGATTTTGTTGCTTCAAAGGTTGATTACTACACGATCAGCGTTCCAAAACTGAAAATTGATGGGGCCGCGGTAGCAATCGGCGGTGAAGATTTAAGTAAAAGTCTGGTTCAGTATCCTGGTACGGCACTGCCCGGGAAGCGCGGCAACGCGGTTATTTTCGGTCACTCGATTTTGCCCATTTTTTATAATCCCAAAAATTACATTTCTATTTTTTCCCTTCTCCCGACTCTCGCGAAAGGAGATTTGATTAACGTAAATTACGACGGAGTTTCTTACACTTACAAAGTTGAGGAGATGTTTGAAGTACTCCCTACCGACATTCAAGTACTGGACCAGGATTCTTCGGACTCTTTCTTGACTTTGGTCACCTGTGTTCCTCCTGGAGATCCGGGAAATCCCAAAAGGTTGATAGTTAAAGCCAGAGTTGTGCCGCCGCAGCAAAATACTAATATAGATTAAATGAAAATTCTCGGAATTGATTACGGAAGAAGCAAAATCGGGCTTGCAGTTGCCGAAAGTTCTCTTGCTGAACCCTGGAAAGTTGTTGCTCCGGGCGAAATAGAAAATATTCTTAAATCGGAGAAATTCGACAAGGTAGTTGTCGGGATTTCCGAAGGAGAAATGGGCGCGGAGTCAAAAAAGTTTGCCGAAAGCATTGGGGCGGAAACTTTTGACGAAACTCTGACTTCCCAGGATGCCCAAAGGATGAGTCGCGAGGCCGGAATTCCGGTTAAAAAGCGTCACGAAATGGAAGACGCTTATGCCGCCTCCATAATGCTTCAGAATTTTCTGGATTTTTCAGGTTGACGAAGGGTGCTTCATGCTATACTCTAAGAGGCCTATGTTTAAAAGCGTAATTGCCCCGATGCAGGCTTGGCTCCTTTCTCAGGGACGCTGCGTCGGTTGCGGAACGGAGCTTTCCGAAGGCAAAAAGAAAAAAACTCAGTATGGTGAGCAGGTTACCTGCAAGTGCGGAAGAATTTTTATTCACGACCCCAAAACAGGAAAGTATAGACGCGCGCTTCTTGAAGAAGTGTAAATGAAAAAGATATTGCTTTTACCGCTTTTGATAGTTTTCGCTCTCGCTGCGATTCTAATCTGGTTTTATATCAATGCTCAGCCCGTATCGGGTGACAAAAATTTCAGTTTTTTTGTAATTAATAAGGGTTCAACGGTATCGCAAATCGGCGACAAACTTCAAAGTGCGGGATTTATAAAAAGTGCACTCGTTTTTAAACTTTACATCCGCTTTACGGGGCAAACCGCAAAAATTCAGCCGGGAGAGTTCAGGCTGACACCTTCTTTTTCTCTTTTCCAAACGGTTGATGACCTTTTTAAAGGACCGGTTGAACTTTGGGTGACAATTCCGGAAGGTCTTCGGCGTGAGGAAATTGCGGCAAAATTTGGAAGCGGGCTTGGTAAAGACAGCTCTTTTGTAGACGATTTTTTGCAGGCCTCAAGTGGACAGGAAGGGTACCTTTTTCCGGATACCTATCTTTTTCCGATGGACGCAACCGCCTCGGCAATTGTAAAAAGGATGAATGACACTTTTACAGCCAAGACATCCGGCTTGACGCCTCAGGGATCAAACCTTTCGTTTGCGGATAGCGTAATTCTCGCCTCCATACTTGAGAGGGAAACAAAAACAGACGCGGAGCGCCCGGTTGTTGCCGGAATCTTAATTAACAGGCTTAATTTGGGAATGCCGCTTCAGGTTGATGCAACCGTACAGTATGCGGTAGGGACTTCCAAGGACTGGTGGCCGATACTAACCCTTGAGGATCTCAAAGTAAATTCTTTATATAATACCTATAAATACGCAGGGCTTCCGCCCGGTCCGATCGCAAATCCTGGATTATCCTCACTTAAGGCTGCGTTTAACCCCGCCCAAACAGACTATTTGTATTATATCCACGATCCTACGGGGCAGATCCACTATGCGAAAACCCTTGCCGAGCAGAACGCCAATATTGCTAAATATTTAGGCAAGTAGGGTATTGACATAAGTTTCGAAATACTTTAACTTGAATTTAGGATGGCTGCCCACGCAAAAAAGTTAAAAGTTTCTCCATATTTGATCCTCGTTTTGGTTGTAGCTATAGTTCTTGCGATATTTTTCCTAATGAAGTCGAAATGGGGCGGTCTTTACATGGGGACTCCTACACCAAAACCCACACCCAAGTCGGTTTCAATCCAGGCACCTGTTCAAGCAGTTGTAACGGGTCCTGTAGGAAGTAATTTTCTAACGGCAAAGGCTGGTCCCGGAAGTGGTGAGATAACTTTAAACTGGGTTAAAGCTGCAGCCGACACCGATAAATATTCTATCGTTTATAGGACTGACCCCGGAAGCTATGCCTACGGGGCCGTAAATGCGGTAACGGTTATTTCGGGTGTATCTAACTATAGTTATGTTGTTAAATCCTTAACTCCGGGTAAGAAATACTATCTTGCAATAGTACCCCAAAAGACCGGACGGAGTGTTGCGGTTTCACCCGAGGTTTCTGCCGTAGCCCCCTGACCTTACGAAGTTACCCCTTGACAGCCACCCTTTCGTTTGTATAATTCTTCATTAGGCGTACATGAATGGTACGCCCGTCCCGCTTCCTGTGGCGGGCCTTTAGTGTTTCAAGGCCACTAAAACTAATGACACCTAAGAAATCATCCCGCAGAAATTTTGGGAAAGAAGAAAAAAATTTACCCGAAATTAATTTGAGCCAGGTTCAAAAAGAAAGCTGGCAGTGGTTTTTAACTGAAGGGATTAAGGAAGAGCTGATTGCAATTTCCCCGATTGATGATTTTACGGGTAAAAATTGGCAACTTAGCCTCGGTGATCACTCCTTAGGAACTCCGTCAATTTCTCCAAGAATAGCCCAAAAGAAAGGAATTACCTACTCTTCTCCTCTAAAAATCCGTGCAACCCTAGTTAACAAAAGAACCGGTCAGGAAGTTTCCCAGGATGTGTTTCTGGGGGACATTCCTCAAATGACGAGCTCGGGAACTTTTGTGATAAACGGGATAGAAAGAGCCGTTATTAACCAGATAGTCCGTTCCCCTGGGGCTTATTTTTCGGGAGAACTGGATCCCTCAAGCGGCAGAGTTTTATATAAAGCGGAGATACGTCCACTTCACGGAAGCTGGCTGGAATTTGAAACGACTAGGGCAGACATTATCTATGCCAGAATCGATAGGAGAAGAAAAGTGTTGGCGACAACGTTCCTCAGAGCTATGGGAATTGTATCCGATCAGGAAATAGTAACTGCGTTTGCAGGTTTGGAAAAAGACCCCGACCATAAGTATGTTGCTGCAACTCTAGCTAAGGATTCAACCAAGTCGCAGGAAGAGGCCCTCATTGAAATTTATAGAAAAATGAGGCCCGGTGAACCTGCGGTTCTGGAAAATGCCGAAGCTCTTTTTGCGAGTTTGTTTACCGATGGCAGAAGGTATGATTTGGGCCGGGTCGGCAGGTTTAAAATTAATAAGCGTCTCGGAGTAAATCTTCCAAATGAGAAAAATACCTGGGTTTTGACCAAACAGGATGCTGTTGCGGCGGTTAAATATTTAATTGGGTTGCAAAACGGGACCGGAAAGCTTGATGATATTGACCACTTGAGTAACCGCAGACTCAGGAGAGTTGGAGAACTCGTAGCCGTAAATGCCTTTAGAGTCGGACTTCTGCGGCTTGAAAGAAGTGTCAAGGAAAAAATGAGCCTTATTTCCCCCGACGATAAACCCCTGCCGGCAACTTTAATTAACGCGCGCCCGCTGATTGCTTCCCTCAATGAATTTTTCAGGAGCAACCAGCTTTCAACCATTTTGGATGACACTAATCCCTTGAGTGAAGTTGACAACCTCAGGAGAGTCTCCGTACTCGGAACCGGCGGAATTAACAGGGAAAGGGCAAGCTTTTCTATCCGTGACGTTAACGCTTCCCAATACGGAAGAATTGACCCCGTAAGAAGCCCCGAGGGGCCAAACATTGGGCTTGTAACCTATCTTGCTCTTTATGCCAAGGTTGATGAATTCGGGTTTATCGAGGCTCCTTATAGAAAAGTTGAAAAAGTCGGAAAGAAAGTCAAAGTGACCGATGATATTGTTTATCTTACGGCTGATGACGAGGAAGATCATTATATTACCCACTCGGGAGTTGCGGTTGACGCGGACGGGTTTATTACAGATAAGCGCGTCCCTCTAAGGTACAGAGGAAAGTTTATAGAAGGGGCGGCAAGCCTGGTCGAATATATTGATATAACTCCGAGGGAAGTAATCGGCGCCTCTGCCTCCTTGATTCCTTTCCTTGCGCACGACGAAGGCAATAGGGCTCTTATGGGAAGCAATATGCAGTGTCAGGCGGTTCCTCTAGTTAACCCTGAGTCCCCGATTGTCGGAACCGGAATGGAGGGGGTAATTTCAGCCGGAATGCAGAGAGTCATTCGCGCAAAGCACGCGGGAGCGGTTGAATATGTCGATAGCGATAAAGTTATCGTTAAGCTTGACAAAAAGGCAAAGGAGGAAGAGGGAGAAGCAAAAATTGAGGACAGAGAACTCATCGAAGACGGCAAAAAGGAGATCTATTACCTGACTAAGTTTAAGCGTACCGCTCATTCGACCTGTTATAACCAGATAACAAGAGTGGTTCCCGGACAAAAAGTGGCCGAAGGAGACCTTTTGGTTGACGGTCCGGCAAGCGAAGGCGGAGAGCTCGGTTTGGGACGTAACCTGGTAATTGCCTATGCCAGTTTCGGAGGTTATGGGTTTGAGGACGCGATACTTATTTCCCACAGACTGGTGAAGGAAGATCTTTTAACCTCAATCCATATTGAAGAGTATGAAGCGGAGGTTGTGGATACTAAGCTCGGTCCCGAGGAAATTACAAACGATATTCCCAATGTGTCCGAGGCGGAGCTGGCTAATCTCGCCGGAGACGGAATTGTGATGATTGGCGCCGAAGTCGGCCCCAACGATATTCTGGTTGGTAAAATTGCCCCTAAGGGGGAAACGGAACTCACTTCGGAAGAAAGACTTCTCAGGGCCATCTTTGGAGAAAAGGCCCGTGAGGTTCGCGACACTTCCCTCAGAATTCCACACGGAGAACGTGGAATTGTAGTTGATGTTCAGATACTGGATCGGGATAAAGGAGATGAACTTGGCCCCGGGGTTATTAGAAAAGTTATCGTTAGGGTTGCTCAAATCAGAAAAATTACGGTTGGAGATAAAGTTGCGGGACGACACGGTAATAAAGGAGTAGTTTCCAAAATTTTGCCGGTTTCCGATATGCCATACCTTGCCGACGGAACTCCCGTGGATATTCTTATTTCTCCCCTCTCCGTCATTTCCCGTATGAACCTGGGGCAGCTTATGGAGGCACATCTCGGCTGGGCGCTTAAAGCAAAAGGCGAAAAAGGAGCCCTTCCTGTTTTTGATAAAATCGGGGCCGAAATGATTGCGGAGGAACTTAAAGATGCAGGGCTTCCCGTCAGTGGAAAGACAAGACTTTTTGACGGCAGAACCGGAGAGCCTTTCAAGGAAGAGACGGTTGTCGGAATTGCCTACATTATGAAATTAATCCATATGGTTGAGGATAAAACTCATGCCAGAAGTACTGGTCCGTACTCACTCGTAACCCAACAGCCGCTCGGAGGCAAAGCCCAGATGGGAGGCCAGCGCTTAGGGGAAATGGAAGTCTGGGCACTTGAGAGCCACCGGGCAGCCCATACTTTGCAGGAAATGCTTACCATAAAATCCGATGACGTGCTCGGCAGGGCCAAGGCATTTGAGGCAATTGTTAAGGGGGTTGATATTCCCGAAGCAACAATTCCGGAAAGCTTTAAGGTGCTTGTCCGGGAGCTTAATTCTCTGGGACTTGCGGTTGAGCCTAAGGGTGTGAGTTTGGCACCGGTTACCGAGGGGGAAGAAACCGAAGGGACGGAGTTGGCACAAGCGGCCGGAGCCGAGATGGTTGCAACGGAAGAGTTAACTGCTGATAAAGGTCCTATGGAAGTAGAGGAGGTTGTAACTCAATAAAAATATGGAACAACTTGCTGATATGAAAAATTTGGCCGATTTTAAGAGCCTCTTGGTTAAGTTTGCCTCGCCGGAGGAAATCAGGGCGTGGTCACGCGGTGAAATAACCAAGCCTGAAACTATAAATTATAGAACTCTCAAGCCCGAAAAAGACGGTCTTTTTGACGAGAGAATTTTTGGTCCAACCAAGGATTGGGAATGCTACTGCGGAAAGTACAAGAGAATCAGATACAAAGGAGTTATTTGTGACAAATGCGGTGTTGAAGTAACCCAAAGCCGGGTCAGGAGAGAGAGAATGGGACATATTACTTTGGCTACTCCGACAGCTCACGTCTGGTTCTTTAAGGGAGCACCTTCAAAAATTTCACTTCTTCTTGGAGTTCCTCCCAGGGGGATTGAGCAGGTCATTTATTTTGCCAGATATCTTGTTACGGAAGTTGATGATGTTAAGAAGAAAGACGCCTTAAAAAATATCCAGAAGGCAAAGGATGATAATCTTGCCGAAGTCGCGGATAGCTTTAAATCCCGCAGGGACGCTCTTAGGGTTGAAGAAAAAGAGGCAAAAGAAAAAGTTACCGCCAAAATCAAAAACAAAGAACAGGCCTCCCTCGCAATGGCCGAAATAGAACTTAATCTTAGAAAGAAAGAGGCGGCTATCGGTGAAGAGGAAAAATCCACGGTTAATAAAACCAATGAACTTTTTGATAATCTTGCAACGGTCGCCAAAAGCCTCCACACCCTAAGTATTTTGAGTGAAGAGGAGTTTGATGAGCTCTACGGACACGAGGCTGCAGATTTCTTTACCGCCAAAATGGGTGCGGATGCGGTTCTTAATGCAATTGATAAAGTAAATTTGGAAGAAATATCAAAGTCCCTTAGGGAAGAAATAGGAACCATAAAGGGCGGAAGTACAAAATATGTCAAATTGGTCAAGAGACTTAAGCTTATAGACGGCTTAAGAAGGGCAAAAGTCAATCCTTCCTGGATGATTCTCAGGGTTTTGCCGGTTTTGCCTCCGGACTTGCGTCCTATGGTACAACTTTCCGGCGGACGTTTTGCAACCAGCGACTTGAACGATCTTTATAGAAGAGTAATTAACAGAAATAACAGGTTAAAGCACTTGATTTCCCTTGGTGCCCCGGAAATAATTTTAAGAAACGAAAAAAGGATGCTTCAGGAAGCGGTAGATTCCTTGATTGACGCTTCCCAGAGGAAGGCTACAAGAAAAAGCCGGGGCAGGCAGCCTCTAAGAAGCTTGAGCGATATGCTTCGCGGAAAGCAGGGAAGATTCAGGCAAAATCTTCTCGGTAAGCGTGTCGATTATTCGGGAAGAAGTGTTATTATTGTCGGCCCCGAACTTAAACTTACACAGTGCGGACTTCCTAAGGATATGGCGCTTGAAATGTTTAAGCCGTTTGTTCTCAGGGAAATGATAGCACGAGGCATTGCCCCCAATGTAAAAAGTGCCAAGAATATGCTTGATAGGAGGCCACCCGAGGTATTCGATATTTTGGAAGAAATTACCAAGGATCACCCGGTGCTTTTGAACCGCGCGCCTACTTTGCACAAGCTTTCAATTCAGGCTTTCTATCCGGTATTAATCGAGGGAAGTGCCATCAGGCTTCATCCTGCGGTTTGTGCAGGGTTTAATGCAGACTTTGACGGGGATCAAATGGCAGTTCACGTTCCGCTTTCGACCAAAGCGGTTGAGGAAGCAAAGACTTTGATGCTCCCCACAAATAATTTGCTTAAGCCCAGTGACGGCAGCCCGGCGGCAACCCCTTCGAGTAAGGAAATAGCTCTCGGCGCTTTCTATCTGACGGCCGAAGATAGCCGATTTGGACCTTATCCTACTATTTTTGCCGATAAAGAAGAAGCGATTTTCGCCTATCAGGCCGGCAAGGTTGAGGTTAGACAGAAAATCCAGGTTAAAATCGGCAAAAACATTATTGAAACCACGGTAGGACGACTTCTTTTCAATGAAGTTTTGCCAGAAAATTTTGACTTTATTAATGAAGCAATAACCTCATCCGTTATTAAATCTCTTTTTGTCAAAGCTTATGCCACCGTTTCAAGAGAAAGAGTCGTTCAGCTTGTTGACGATATCAAGGATTTGGGATTCTTCGGAGGAACAATGAGCGGAATTTCTTTCGGAATTTTCGATGCAAAGCTTTACCCCGGCAAAGCAAAAGTTTTGGAAGAAGCAGATGCGCGCGTTTCCGAAATCGAAGAAAATTTCAATCAGGGACTTATTACGGCCGAAGAAAAGAGGAGGCTAACTCAGGAGGTTTGGATTGAAGTTTCCGAGGACTTGGCCGACAAAACCTGGAATGAACTTGAGCCCACAAACCCGATCCGCGTTGTAATTGATGCTAAGGTTGGACGCGCTTCAAGGGATCAGGTTAAGCAGCTTGCCGCAATCCGCGGACTCGTTGTTGACCCTCTCGGAAAAATTGTTGAACTTCCTATTAAAAGTAACTTTAAGGAAGGACTTTCCGTTTTTGAGTACGTAACCAGCTCCCGCGGATCCAGAAAGGGACTCACAGATACTGCAATTAAAACCGCAGACGCGGGATATCTTACCCGAAGGCTCGTAGATGTTGCCCACGATGTAATTATCAGGCTTGAAGATTGCGGAACCAAAGAAGGCTACGAGATTAAGAAAGAGACGAGACCCCAGGTATTTGCCCAGAGAATAATGGGCAGATATGCGGCAAAGGATATAGTTGCCCCGAAGGGCAAGAAAGTATTGGTTGCGGCCGGAGATATCATTGATGAGGCCACGGCCAAGAAAATTGACGAAGCCGGTGTGACCTCGGTAATAATCAGATCTCCGCTTGCCTGTCAGGCTAGATACGGAATGTGCGTGAAGTGCTATGGTTGGGATCTTGGAACAAAGGGTCTGGTTGAGGTCGGAATGCCTGTTGGGGTTGTTGCCGCACAGTCAATCGGAGAACCCGGAACCCAGCTTACTCTTAAAACCAAGCATGCGGCTGGAGTTGCCGGCGCAATCGATGTCACTCAGGGTCTTCCCAGAGTTGAGGAACTTGTTGAGGCCAGACTTCCGAAGGTTGTTTCGGCTTTAAGTGAAATAACCGGTAAAGCCAGTATTGCCGAAACCGATGAAGGTTGGAAAGTAACGATTACCTCAAAAGGAACACCCAAGGAAGAAAGGGAATACCTTATTCCCAAGACTCTGGAACTGGCGGTAGAGGACGGGAATATGGTTGAAGCCGGTGAATCTCTTGCCAAAGGTGCCCTCGATATTAAAGATATACTTTCAATAAAAGGCCTCAGGGCCGCTCAGGAATATATGGTCAATGAGATCCAAAAAGTTTATGAATCTCAGGGAATTCCGATTAACGATAGGCACGTTGAGGTTATCGTCAGAAAAATGAGTGATGAAGTCAGGATTGTTACAACTGGAGATACGCCGTTTTTGCCGGGGGAACTTGCCAGCCGCGCCAGTTTTGAGGAAGAAAACGATAAAGTTTTGGCCGCCGGCGGGGAACCCGCAAGTGCACAGCAGGTTATACTCGGAATTACCAGGCGTGCCCTTTACACGGACAGCTGGCTTTCCGCTGCATCGTTTGAGCAGACAACTGATGTTTTAACCGAAGCCTCGCTTCTTGGGCGTGAGGATAGACTAATTGGCCTCAAGGAAAATGTTATTATTGGGAGACTAATTCCGGTTACTCCGGAAAGGGCGGCCATGAATCAAGGTTAATATGCCGACAATAAATCAACTTACAAGAAAAGGGAGGAAGACGATTGCGAAAAAGACTAAAACCACGGCTCTTAAGAGGTGGTTTAATGCCAAGGAAAGAAAGTTTTCGGAGGGCCACTCTTCTTTCAAAAGAGGGGTTGTTTTGGCGGTTCGTACAATGACTCCTAAAAAGCCAAATTCGGCTCTTAGGAAAGTTGCAAGAGTCAGGCTTTCCAATAAGCAGGAAATCACGGCCTATATTCCCGGTGAAGGACACGAGCTGGCGGAGCACTCCATTGTTATGGTCAGGGGCGGACGCGTAAAAGACCTCCCGGGAGTAAAATACCATATTGTCAGAGGTAAATATGATACAACGGGTGTTGCCGGCAGACAGACGGGAAGAAGCAGATACGGAGCCAAAAAAGGTCAGGGTGGAGCAAAGCCTGCACCTAAAGCCCCTGCAGCTGTAGCCTAAAAGAATATGGCAAGAAAAGGAACAGTCAAACCAAAAATTTTAGAACCGGATCCTATGTACGGAAGCCGATTGGTAACAAAGCTTATCAATCGGAGTATGCGTGATGGCAAAAAAAATGCAGCCAGAAAAGAGATTTATGAAGCTTTCGAAATAATTAAGGAAAAGTCTGGAAGTGATCCTTTAAAAGTTTTTGATCAGGCTCTTGAAAATATTAAACCTACAATGGAGGTCCGTCCCCGAAGAATCGGAGGCGCTGCCTATCAGGTTCCGGCTCCGGTTAGAGGTCCCAGGCGTGAATCTTTGGGAATTAGATGGTTGGTTGCTGCCGCAAATTCGAAATCAAATTCCGATTTTCATACATACGGCGCCAAATTGGCGGCGGAAATAATGGATGCGGCCAAAGGCGAGGGGGTTTCGGTTAAGAAAAGAACGGACGTTGAAAGGGTTGCTGAGGCGAACAAAGCCTTCAGTCATTTTAGATGGTAGTTTCGGCCTTTTTTGGTCTTGACTTCGTATTTACTTCGGTTTAAATTTAATTAATGTCCAAAAGTCAAATTAGAAGAATAACTTTGACTTGTTATGGTTGTGGAAAGCAGTTTGAAATTCAGCCTTATCTAAAAAGGAAAACGAATTACTGCTCTATAAATTGTTATTGGAATTCTACAAGATTAAAACAAAAACGAGTTTGTAAGATCTGTGGAAAGGAATTTTTAGTGAAATCCTACCTTGTCAAAAAGGGCTTTGGTTTATTTTGCAGTAGAAAATGCCAACACAAAACTTATCCAGAACAGATAAAAAAGACTTGTCCTCAATGCAATAAGATTTATTATGTTCCACCTTCCTGGGCCAATAAAAGAACGTTTTGTAGTAAAAAATGTCAGGATGATTCCATGCGAGATTACGTAACAAGCGTTTGTAAAAAATGCGGTAGGATTTTCGAATTGCCAAGAAGTGATTTAAATCGAGGCAGAGGTAATTTTTGTACCTACAGATGTTATTTGAACTACCGAGGACCCTCAACTTTGGAAGAAAAGATGGGAAGAGCCTTGAATCTGGCTGGAATAAAGTTTGAGCGTGAGGTTAAATTTAATAGATTCCATGTAGATTTTCTGATAAAAGATTTTAAAACTGTAATTGAATGTGACGGTGAGTATTGGCACCTAAATCCGAAAATTCAAGAAAGAGATAAAAGAAAAGATGAATTGTTGACAGGTTTGGGCTATAAAGTTTTAAGATTTTCTGGTCATAAAATGGATATGCTTTCTGGAAAACGACTCTCAAACAAAGTTGTTAGTTTGCTTTCTATTTAGCCTTCGCCCACTTTAGATGGTAAAATTTGTATATGACAGAACTTGCCGGAAAAGTTGATGAGGAAGCCCACGCTTCAGAGTTACTTCAAAATTTAGTTAGTACAGACTTCAAAAGACTTATAAAATTTGTTAATCAAGACCATCCAAACTATTTTAATTTTGCTGTACCGGACAATCCGGAGGATAAAAAGGAACTATTTGGTTTTATTAAGAATGTTTTGGATATATCAAATGTGGCTTCAAAAGTGCAGTTTGGAGCTGAAAACGAATATATGAAAGGTATATTAAGCGATTTGGAAAATGGAAATTTAGAAGTTTTTCATAGACACGCGGCGGCTGAAGATTGTGTTGCAATGTTACTTTTACGTTTAGCTGGTGAAAAAATACCGGGCGACACTGATACGAGGCGTCCGCTACCTTATACCGGAGGAAATCTAGGCGTTGTTGTTGAATTAGGTGGAGGAATACATTTTACTGGTAATAAGTATCGGGATGAGGGGGCGAGTTTTTTAAACAAGGTAGCTGTGAAGATTGATTTAAAACTTCCGAAGGGGTTTTTGGGCAATTGATTTAGAAGCTTCGAGCTGTTAAAATCACACTGCTCCG
>Ga0187849_1002847_pt1 | contig 15992 bp, 16 predicted proteins | sample June2016WEW_4_10_2_FD_132412 | JGI IMG/M metagenome (GOLD analysis project Ga0187849, IMG submission 132412) | Peatland microbial communities from SPRUCE experiment site at the Marcell Experimental Forest, Minnesota, USA - June2016WEW_4_100 | ecosystem: Environmental > Terrestrial > Soil >... | reverse complement strand
GGCCGGGCGAGAAGATACCGGTCGACGGGGTCGTCCTGGAAGGGCGGTCGGCGGTCGACGAGTCGATGATCACCGGCGAGAGCATTCCGGTCGAAAAGGGCCCGGGCGACGAGGTGATCGGCGCGACCATCAACCGCACGGGCAGCTTTCGCTTCCGGGCGACGCGCGTGGGGCAGGACAGCGTCCTCGCCCAGATCGTGCGCCTAGTGCAGGAGGCGCAGCTTTCGAAGGCGCCGATCCAGCGCCTCGCCGACGTAGTGGCCGGCTACTTTGTGCCGGCCGTCATCGGCATTGCGGCGCTTACCTTCGGAATCTGGCTCATCTTCGGGCCGACGCCGGCGTTCACCTTCGCCATGCTCAACGCTGTCGCGGTGCTCATCATCGCCTGCCCCTGCGCCCTCGGTCTGGCCACGCCCACAGCCATCATGGTCGGCACCGGCAAGGGGGCGGAGAACGGCATTCTAATCCGCGGCGGCGAATCGCTGGAGACGGCGCATCGCATCGACGCCATCGTCTTCGACAAGACGGGAACGCTGACCACCGGCGCGCCTTCGCTCACCGACGTGCTTCCCGCCGACGGCTGGGATGAGCGCGACTTCCTGCGCCTTGCTGCGAGCGCCGAACGCGGCTCCGAGCACCCGCTGGGCGAAGCGCTGGTCGCCGGCGCCCGCGAGCGCGGACTTGCGCTGGCTGAGGCCGCGGACTTCGCTGCGTTGCCCGGTCTCGGGGTCCAGGCGACGGTTGAGGGCCGGACGGTCGTGGCCGGCAACCTCAAGCTGATCCGGGAGAGCGGTCTGTCGCTGGATGGGCTCGCCCCGGAAAGTGAGCGCCTGGCCGCAGAAGGCAAGACGCCGATGTACGTCGCCGTTGACGGCCGTCTCGCTGGCGTCGTGGCCGTTGCCGACACCGTCAAGCCGGACGCTGCGCAGGCGGTCGCGCGCTTGAAGGCGATGGGCATCGAAGTGGCGCTGTTGACCGGCGACAACCGGCAGACGGCAGAAGCGGTGGCGCGACAGGTCGGCATCGAGCGCGTGCTGGCGGAGGTACTGCCGCAGGACAAGGTTCAACAAGTTCGTCTCCTCCAATCGGAAGGGAAGACGGTGGCGATGGTCGGCGACGGCATCAACGACGCGCCGGCGCTCGCTCAGGCGGACATCGGCATCGCCATCGGCACGGGCACCGACGTTGCGATGGAGGCGTCCGACATCACGCTCATCCGCGGCGACCTCGACGGTGTGGCGACGGCCATCGACCTCAGCCGGCGCACGATGGGGACGATTCGACAGAACCTGTTCTGGGCCTTTGCCTACAACGTCGCCCTCATCCCGATTGCGGCGGGCGTGCTATATCCGCTATTCTCGCAGACCGGCGTTCCGGCCGTGCTGGGGCCGTTCTTCGGGTCGCGTGGTTTCCTCAACCCGATGCTGGCGGCGGCTGCGATGGCGTTCAGCTCTGTCTCCGTTATGAGGAACTCGCTGCGACTGCGGGGCTTCCGGCCCGACCGGGCGAAAGGATAGACTGAAGACAAGCATCCGGTGTCAGACGCGGGAGGACTGAAGTTCCGCCCGAGGCGGACAGGCCTCCCCTACGCGGTTGCCTTGTCGAGCAGACGAAGGAGCGACCTAAGGCATATGGGAAGCGAAGAGGTTGACCTGTTTGTGCGGACGAAGGTGCTGTCGGAGTATCAGCCCATCGCTGCGAAGCTGCGCGAGCTGATGCGTGAGATGGCGCCGGAAGCGCGAGAGGTGATCGCTTACGGCATCCCCATGTACAAAGGCAGGAAATATCTGGTGGTGATCAGCCCGTCGAAAAGCGGCATCACCTTCAGCTTTGTGTACGGGAGGCAGTTTGAAGACAGATTTGACCTGCTTCGCGGCGTTGGCAAAGTGTCCAGGCATGTGAAGATGAAACGCTTGGACCAGCTCAACGAGGAAGCACTCCGGGACTACATCAGGCAGGCGTTGGAGATCGACGCGAGGTGAGATGATTTTGCGCAGGTGGCAGTGAGCCAGTCCAACGGGAAGCGGGGCGCCTCGGGGCGTTTGATGGCGGCGATTGCGGCCGGTAAGCTTGCCGGCATTGCCAGTCGCGCGTTCGGACGCGGCGGGGGCACGGCGCTGCCCGGCGTCCTCGCTGAGAGGATTGACCCCCGTCTCGTCGAGCAACTGGCGGCGCAGGTCGGCCACGGCTCCGTCATGGTCACCGGCACGAACGGCAAGACCACCACGGCCCACATGCTCAGCAGCGTCGCGGCGAAGGCCGGCTACCTGCCGCTCCACAATCGCAGTGGCTCCAACCTGATGCGCGGCGTCGCGACCTCCCTCCTCGACCAGTCGGGTCCGCTGGGCAGGCTGTTTCAGGCGGAGCGCCGCCTCGGCATTTTCGAAGTCGACGAAGCGACGCTGCCGGAAGCGGTGGCCGCAGTCAAGCCGCGCGTCCTTATCTTCACTAACCTCTTCCGCGACCAGCTCGACCGCTACGGCGAGGTCGATTCGATTGCCGCGCGCTGGCGGGATACGCTGCAGGCCGCGCCGGAATCGACGACGGTGGTGCTGAATGCGGACGACCCGTCGGTTGCCGCGCTCGAGGCGTCCGCCCGGGGCCGCGTCGTCTTCTGCGGCGTGGACGACCGCGCGCCCGCTCTGGACGAGCCGGAGCACGCCGCCGACTCACGCTGGTGCCCCGACTGCGGTCGCGAATATGATTACGACCTCCTTTTCTACGGCCACGTGGGACACTGGCGCTGCCCCGGCTGCGACAGGAGCCGCCCGGAACCGGACTTGCGGGCTACGAGGGTCCTCCTCGAGGCCGACAGTACACATCTGAGCGTGGCGACGCCACAGGGTGTGGTCGAGCTGTCGCTGCGGCTGAGCGGCCTCTACAACGCCTACAACGCGCTGGCCGCGCTCGCCGGCGGCCTGGAGTTGGGAATCGGCGCGGCGGTTGTGTGCGAGGGCATCGAAGCCGTCGCCGCCGCCTTCGGACGGCAGGAACGATTCGAGATCGACGGCCGGCACGTGCAGGTCTTTCTGGGCAAGAACCCGGCGGGGCTGAACCAGGTGCTGCGGACTATAGCCGCGCTCCCGGGCGACAAGCGGCTGCTCCTGCTCCTCAACGATGACATCGCGGACGGGCGCGACATCTCCTGGATATGGGACGCCGATTTCGAGCTGCTGGCCGGCAAGGCGACGTCGGTTGTGGCCTGCGGGCGTCGCGCCGAGGACATGGCGCTGCGACTGAAGTACGCCGGCTTCCCGCCGGACCTGCCGGTCATTGGCAGCGCGGCGGAGGCGCTCGACCTGGCTCTTCGTCAGACGCCGGCCGGCGGTGATCTCTACGTCCTGCCCACCTACACGGCCATGCTGGAGGTGCGCGCGCTCCTGGCCCGACGCGGCGGCGTGGCGCCCTACTGGGAGGAGCAGCCGTGAACCTCTCGCTCCGGCTGGCGCATCTCTACCCAAAGCTCATGAACCTCTACGGCGACCGCGGCAACATCATCTGCCTGCGGCGGCGCTGCCAGGCGCGCGGAATCGACCTCGTGGTCGACGAGCTGGACATCGGCGACGGGCTCGACCCGAAAGGCTGCGACCTGATCTTCATGGGCGGCGGCCAGGACCGGGAGCAGCGGCGCATTGTGCGAGACCTGCTGGACGTGAAGGGCGAGTCGGTCCGGGAGGCCGTCGAAGAGGGCATTGTAACGCTGGCCGTCTGCGGCGGCTACCAGCTATTCGCCCGCTATTACCGGCCGGCCGTCGGCGACGACCTGCCGGGTCTCGGCATCTTCGACGCTCACACGGAGCATCCCGGCGAGAACGTGGCGCGCTGCATTGGCAACGTCGTCGCGGACTGGGACGGGGACACGCTCGTCGGCTTCGAGAACCACGGCGGCCGCACGTTCCTCGGCCCGAAGGCGCGTCCCCTGGCCATTGTGCGCTCCGGCTACGGCAACAACGGCCTCGACAAGACCGAGGGTGCGGTGTATCGCAACGCGCATGGCACATATCTGCACGGCTCGCTGCTGCCCAAGAACCCGCATTTCGCCGACCACCTGTTGCGCCTCGCCCTGCGCCGTCGATACGGCGAAGAGGTCGATCTGGCGCCGCTGGACGATTGTCTGGAGCAGGCGGCGCACGACGCGGCTATTCGCGTCGCCTCCCACTGACGACTGTTCGCGTTGGGTTGCCAGACTCGGTAGCGGGCGGTTATTCTTGAGGTCGGCCCGAGCGCTATCGAGGAGGAAGGCGTTCTGACACGCGCCGCGGCGGCACTTGTTGCGATTATCTCGCTGTTCGGTCTCGCGTTCGTGGCCTGCGGGGGTGGCCACTCGGACGCCACGCCGACGCAGGTGCTGAAGATCGTCACCCGCGCTCCGTCTCCTTCGCCGGGCGAGGCTGATCTGACCGGCTTCGCCTTCCCTATCGCCGGCGGCTGCCTCCCCAGCGGCGACCAGCTCATGCCGGGCGCGTCGCGCGACTATCGTCAGGGGATACATGAGGGTGTCGATTTCTACGATTCGGACAACTGCACATCCATAGGCGTCGGGACACCGGTGCTGGCGGCCAAGGTGGGAACGGTGATAAGGGCCGACTGGGACTACACGCCGCTCACGCAGGAGGCGCTCGATGAGCTGCAGGCCGAGACCCCGGTCGCCGGCCAGACGGACGAGCACGCGCTTGACCTCTATCGCGGCCGGCAGGTCTGGATTGACCACGGCAACGGCGTCGTCACGCGCTACGCCCACTTGAGCCGAATCGCGGACGGCATCAACGTGGGGGTTTCCGTAAGCCAAGGCCAACTGATAGCATATGTAGGAAACACCGGTACGCCGGAGTCGGTGACCGATCCGAACGCTGAGATGCACCTGCATTTCGAGCTTCGCGTTGGGGACATCTACCTTGGCAAGGGGCTGAGCCCCGCTGAGGTAAGGTCATTGTATGAGAAGGCCTTTGGCGTCAAATAGGCTAATAGGGCAGAGGGGCTGCTGATGACGGACTTGTTCTTAACTATCAAGATTGGCATCGACAACGATATTGGCCACATCGGCGGCCTTGTTCTCACATGGCACGGCGTCTTTATCGCGCTCGGCATCGGCCTGGGCGTGTGGCTCGGCGTCTGGTTTGCGCGCCGGGCCGGCTTCACGGAGGATGACGCTTACACAATAGCCCTCATCGGCGTGCCGGCCGGAATAATCGGTGCGCGCGTCCTCTTTGTGCTGGAGAACCGTAGCGATTTCGCGAATGCGCCGCTTGACGTTTTCCGCATCAACCAGGGTGGCATCTCGCTCTACGGCGCCCTCATCGCCTCCGTGGCAGTTTGTCTTCTGTACGGCTTTTGGAAGAAGCTGCCTTTGCTTCTCGGGATGGACGCCGCCGCTTTCGGCATGATCCTGGGGCAGGCGATCGGGCGAATGGGCTGCGTAATCGCCGGCGACATCATCGGCTCGTCCAGCTCGCTGCCGTTCTCGGTGGAGTATACGAACATCAACAGTCCAGCGTTCGCCCTGCGGCCGATGCAGTTCGTCACCGCCTACGAGGTCATAGGCGACTTGATAATCCTGGGGCTGCTGGTGGCGCTCTGGAAGTTCCGCGTCTTCAAACGGCCTGGCTTTCTCTTCTTCACCTACGCCGCAGCCTACTCCGTGCTGCGATTCGGCATCAGCTTCATGCGCCTGGACAAGGAGATATACCTTGGTCTTCGCATGGCGCAGTGGCTGGCGCTGGGCGTGATCGGCGTCTCGATAATCGCCTTCGCTCTGCTCTTCCTGCAGGGCGTTCGGGCGGCGCGACAGACTGTTGCCGCGAAGCCGCCTTTGCCGGCCGGCGAAACGGCGCCTTAGGGCGAAAGCAAGGAACGCGGGCAGCGCCGAGAGCGGCGATTGCTAGACGGGGGTTCACTTGCCCGGGGAAGGGAAGGCCCTGCTGGCTGCCGCTCTCTGGGCGGTTTCGGGCATCGTCTTTGCCTCGCAGATACGACGCGTCACTCCTCTTACTCTTAACGTCATCCGCTGCGTCGCCGCGACCGTCTTTGTCTGCCTTCTCATTCCCTTCACCGGGGCGGCTGGAGAGATAAGAAGCGCTTCCGTTGCGACCATTGTCACTATGGTCGGCACCGGCATCGTTTCGACGGGTCTGGGCGACAGCCTCTACTTTGTCGCACTGCCAACGCTCGGCGCCTCGCTGGCCGTGCCGGTATCCAGCAGTGTCTACCCGTTGCTAACGCTTCTCATCGCGGCGGTCGCGCTCGGCGAGAGGATAACCCTGACGATCGTGTTCGGGAGCCTGCTCGTCGTGCTGGGCATCTTCCTGCTGCTCTCGCAGACGCGGCCTGTTGTCGTTCCGCCAGTTGACGGGCAGCGCCGGATCACATTGGACAGGCGCGCCGCCGTCCTGTTGCTGATCGCTGCGGCTGTCTTCTACACGGCCTCGACCGTCTGGCTACGAGTTGGGACCGGAAACCTGGGACCGACGTCCGCGGGCCTTCTGCGCACCGGCGCGGCCGGCGTCTTCCTGTTGTCGATGCTTCGGCCGCTGGAACGAAGCCCCCGGTTAGACTTTCGCAGCGCGGCCTGGATAGCGGTGGCGGGCGTTGTTGGCCTTGGTCTGGGCAGCCTGTTCTACATCGCCGCGGTCGAGGAAGCGGGCGCAGGCAAGACGGCTGTCCTCACGTCGACCATGCCGCTGTTCAATCTGCCGCTTGCGGTGCTCTTCTTGAAGGAGCGCGTGACGCCCAGGATCATTCTCGGCACCATCACCTGCGTTGCGGGGATATCGCTTATTATATGAGCGATACCGCGGCTGCGGAGATTGTTGTGCGCGGGCAAGATGCCCGCGCTACGCGAACAAGGACGCGACCGAAGGGTTGATGTGAAGGCGAGGCGATGACGAGGGCGCGAATCGGGCTGGCGCTGGGCGCCGGCGGGACAAAGGGGACAGCGCACGTGGGTGTGCTGAAGGTGCTCGACGAGGCCCGCATACCCATCGACCTCATCGCGGGCGCGAGCATAGGGGCAGCTTACGGCGCCGCTTACGCGGCCGGCGCCTCCACGGCCTCAATGGCGGAGAGCGTGATGCGAGCTTCGCCGGGCGACGTCTTCGCCCTCTTCCGCCATCGCCTGAGGCTTTCGCCGACGAACGCCATCGGCCGAGCCTTCTTCGAGCGCTTCGACGGCCTGTCCTTCGCCGATCTGAGAATCCCGTTTGCCGCCGTCACCTCGGATCTGTTTCAGAGGCGCCCTGTTGTCGTGCACAGCGGGTCGGTGCTGAAGGCCGTGGAGGCGAGCATCGCGGTGCCGCTGATGGCCGCTCCCGTGAGGTACGGCGGCCGCTACTTCGTCGACGGCGGCTTCTAGGAGCACGCGCCGGCCCGGGTTGTCGGCCGGATGGGCGCGGAGAGGATCGTGCAGGTCGTGCTTGGCGATTCCATCGCGATGCCGCGTCGCTTCTGGCCACTGGCCCGCCGGTTCGTGCGCGCTCTAGATGGCCCCGCGCGTCGCACTGGGCCCAGCCTGGTGGCGTCGGCGCTGTTCTTGCTCTACACGTTCACCTACATACCGGCGCCGTCTCAAGCGGATGTGACGATCTGCCCCGACGTGGTGAGCATCAGCGCGAACTCGCCGTTTCACATGGCGGTGGCGATGCAGCGAGGCGAACAGGCGGCGCGCGCCGCTCTGCCGCTGATCGAGGATCTCCTGGCGTAGGCAATCTTCGTTGGGGAGGCCGCGGAGTCGGAGGGCTAGGCGGCCTTCTTCTGGAGCTTGTGGCGGGCGCGCAGCGTCTTGAGGAAGGCGTCCACCACGTCCGGATCGAACTGCGTGCCGGCGCCTCGTTGCAACTCCTTGATTGCTTCTCGCTCCGGCAGCGCTTTTCGATAGGGGCGGTCCAGCGTCATCGCGGAGTAGGCGTCGACGACGGCGAGGATGCGTCCCAGCAGCGGTATCTCTTCGCCCTTGAGACCGCGCGGATAGCCCTTGCCGTCGTAGCGTTCGTGGTGCGTGGCCACCGGCTCGATGGCGTCGGAGATCTGGGCGATTCCCTTCACTATCATCTCGCCGAAGCGGACGTGCTGTTGCATGACCTGCCACTCGGCGCTGTCCAGGGGGCCGGGCTTTAGGAGCGTCTGGTCCGGGATCGCGATCTTGCCGACGTCGTGCAGGAGCGCCGCCTTGCGCAGCGACTCCGTTTCCTCCGAGTTGAGGTTCATCCGCCCCGCCACCATGTCGACGTAGCGGACGTTGTCCTCGCAGTGCCGCCGCGTGTAGGGGTCCTTGTGCGCGATGGCGTTGAGCAGTCCCTGGAGGAGGCCGAAGCCCAGGCTCTGCGAAGGGGTCGCGCCGAACGCCGATGCCGCCATGGCCCGGCTGCCGCCAAGGCGTTTCGCATCGTAGAGAGCGCCGTCGGCGAGCATGATCAACTCATCGAGCCTGACGCTGTCTTGGGGATAGCAGGCGATTCCGATGCTCATGCCGATCAGGACCGAGGATTCGCCGCCCCCGCTGATGACGAACGGCGTTTCGGCGAGATTAGCGGTTATGCGATGCGCGACTTCCTCCGCGGCCTCGCGCGTCGTATCCGGCAGGATGGCCAGGAACTCGTCGCCGCCGTAGCGGCCGACGATGTCCGTTCCCCGCACGGTGTCGCGCAGTTGCTTGCTGATGAAGCGCAGGGCCTCGTCGCCACAGAGGTGGCCGTACGTGTCGTTAACGTCCTTGAACTTGTCCACGTCCATCATCATTATGGCGAACACCGTCTTGCTGCGCTCGGCGCGCGCGAACTCCTCTTCCAGACGCTTGTGGACGTGACGGTGGTTGAAAAGACCGGTCAGATGGTCGGTTATCGCCTGTTCCTGAAGCTGCTCGTGCAGGCGCGCGTTTTCGATGACGACGGCTGCCTGCCGTGCGATAGCAGCCAGAGTATCGATCTCCTCTTTGGGGAACTGGACCCTCTGCCGGAAAGAGTCGATGCTCATGAGGCCGATGGTCCTGTCCTTGATCCGTAGCGGATAGTGAACGATCGATTTCACCTGAAACGCGTCGAGCCACCACTTTGGTATGAGAGGCGATGTTGAGGCATCTTCGATGATTTCGGGCTCCTCCATCATCGCCAGCTTCCCGTAGAACCGCCTTAACTCTGGAGAGGTCGCTGTCGCACCGGCGAGATTCTGGGCACTCCGGAACCTTTGCCAAAGCTCGGGGTCGTCAACGCCGAGGGACATCATTGGCGCCAGACGTCCCTGTCCGTCCATGATGAATATGCTGCAGCGCTCGGCAACGCTTATGTCCACTGCGGTTTGGCAAATCTTGACCAGCACCTTGTTCAGTCCGAGGTTTGATGCGGCCGTCGTCAGCACATCAACAAGCGCTTCCGACCGACGCCTTTGCTGCTGCTCTCGCTCATAGACGCGGGCATTCTCGATAATGACGGCGGCCTGGTTGGCGATGGCGGCCAGCGTGTCGACTTCCCCCTTCGGGAAGTGCACACGGTGGCGGAACGAATCCACCGTCATCATGCCGATGGTCTCGTCCTTGACTCTCAAAGGGTACTGGGCGACGGACTTGATGTTGAAAGTGTCGAGCCACCATTTCTCCAGCGTCGGCGATAAAGTCGCGTCGTCCGAGATGATCGGTTCTTCCATCGTCGTGACCGACTGGAACAGCTTCATCGACTCAGGCGCAAACTCGAATCCGGGACGCGGGTTGCGGAATCTCTTCCACAGCTCGGGGTCTTCGAGACCCAGCGACATGACGGGCTCCAGGCGGGAGCCGTCTTCGGCCATGAGGAAGATGCTCACGCGGTCGGCGACGCTGATGTCGACGACCGACTGACATAGCTTCGCCAGCACGGGCTTGAGGCTGAGCGTTGAAGCCGTGGCTGTCAACACGTTCACCAGGGCCTCGGCGCGCTGTTGCTGTTGCTGCTGCTGCTCGTACAGGCGCGCGTTCTCGATGATCACGGCGGCCTGTTTGGCGATGGCGAAGAGCGCGTCTATCTCCTCTTTGGGGAACTTTGGCTCCCCACGCCTCGTTCCCACCATCATCATGCCGATGGTCTTGGCTTTGACGCTGAGCGGATAGTAGACGACCATCTTTGTGTCGAAGCTCTCCCGCCACCATCTGTGAGCGTAAGGGGAGGAGGCAGCGTCCTCTACGATGACAGGCTTTCGCCGTCGGGCAAGAAGCTCGTTACAGCGTCGCGTCTCGGGACTCGTCAGCACTTCGAGAGGGGGGTTCAAGAACCGCTCCCTCGCCTCCGGATCGCCGTGGTTTACTGTCGCGACGGGGCGATCCCTGTCGAAGAGGAAGATCGAGACGTTGTCTCCGATGGTTAGATCGAGCGTCACCTCACAGATCTTCGTGCATGTTTCATTGACGCCGAGACTCGAAGAAGCGGCCGCGAGGACCTTTGCCAGCGTCTCGCTGCGTTGGCGCTGCCTTTGTTCCCGCTCGTAGAGGCGCGCGTTTTCGATGATGACTGCCGCCTGCTTGGCAATCGCTGTCAGCGCATCGATCTCCTCCTGGGAGAACTTCCGAGTCTGCCTGGCTGCCGCCACGCAGAGGAAACCGATCATCTTGCCCTTTGCTCTGAGCGGGTAGTAGGCGATGGACTTCAGATGGAAACTCTTCATCCACCACGAGTCCCGGTGGGGTGAGTTTGCTATGTCCTCCAAGATGTAGGGTTTGCGCCGCTTGGCCATCACGCGGTCGAAGAGCGACAGCCCCGGGCTTGATTGGACTTCCGGCGGGGGATTACGGAACGTCTCTCCTTCCTCTCGGCCGCCTTTCCCAAGTGCGCTGATGGGTATGTAGCCCCGGCTGCCTTCGCGCTGGAGGAAGATGGAGACGGTATCGCCTACGGTGAATTCGATCGCCGCTTCGCACACCTTGGCGCACACCTGACGAAGGCTGAGCGTCGAAGAGGCAGCCGCCAGCATTTTCGCCAGTGAGTCGCTGCGCTGCCGCCGCAGTCTTTCCCGTTCATAGAGGCGGGTATTCTCAACCAGCACCGCTGCTTGCCTGGCGATGGCGGAGATCGTTGCCACTTCCTCTTGAGGAAATGAGACGTAATCGCTGTAGCTGTAGACTGCCATCACGCCCACGGTTTTCTTGCGGCTGGTCAGCGGATAGGCGGCAACGGACCTTATCTTGAACCGGTCCAGCAACCGTTGCGGCACCAATTCGTGGCCGGTCACGTGTTCGTCGATGATCGGTCTTCCACCACCTTCGTCGAGGGCGGCCATGAGCCGGGGCGCATGGAAATCGTCGGTGGGATAGGACTCGAGCGCGTTCCAGCGAGTGGGAAACTCCCCGCCGAGGGCTAGCACGGTCTCTATCGCCTTCCCATCCTCAGTCAAGATGAATATGGCACAGCGCTGGCCGTTGCTCAGCTTCAGCACCGACTGGCACAGCTTGCTGAGAACTTGCTTCAGGCTCAGGCTGAGGGTGGGCGCGCCCACTACATCTAGTAGCGCCTCCGAGCGCACTCGCTGCCGGCGCTCCTGCTGCAAGAAGGTTGTGCTCTCGATAGACATGGAGACGTGGTCGGCAAACAGGCTTGCTAGCTGCAGATCCCTGGCCGAGAACTCGTGGGCCTCCGTATAGTACACTCCCAGGCAGCCGACCAGCTTCTCGCCGATCTGCAGGGGAGCTACCAGGACCGCGCCCAACCGCAGGCCGGGCGTGAAGTCCCTGTCATAGGTATTATCTGCCGCCAAGTCGGGACACGCGTAAGGACGCCGCGTGCGGGCGAGGTAGTCGAGCGGGAAGTCGGTCCAGCGTCTGTGCCAGTCGGCGACTGCAGAGTCCAGCATGCCGACGTGGCTGTGGACTGTAAGATCCCCCTCTTCGTCCGCGAGGGCGATCGCCGCGAAGCGCGCGCCAAGGATCTCGCAGGCGAGCTTGACCGCCCCCGAGAGGACCTCTTCCAGGTTGACGTGATCGTGCAACCCTACCCTGTGGGAGGCAGGCTTCTCATTGGGGCTCACAGATTGCTCCCGGCTCTTCTTCAGCACATCTCTGGGCATAGCTAAATCTATTATCGGTAGTGGGTTTCACAAGATGAGGAGGGGAAGGGTCGCTTTAGCGGCCTGGATGCGCGTTCGCGCTGGTTGCCTAGCCTGTGACGCTGAGGGGCTCCTCAACAATGAGTCCCTCTTCGATGCGGAACGCCCTGACCTGTGGCAACGAAGGATCGATCAGCGAGACGATCAGGTGGACGACGCCGGGCCAGTGAGCCATCGCTTTGTCGTTCGGCGAGGGGCGGGCTTGGCCGGCGGGATGCGAATGGTAGATCGCCAGGAACTGCCAGCCTGCGGCTTCGACTTCAGCGTGGATGCGATCGAGATCGCGTTCGTCGACGTTGAAGCGATAAGGGCTGTGCTCGGCGTTGATCGCGCGGTAGAGCTCTTGGACGGCGCCGTCCTTGCCGGCGAGGATGCCACAGCATTCGTTTGGCGCTTCTTCGCGGGCATGGGCGACGATCTCTTCGGCGTAGCGCCGGGGCAACTCGAACATGTGTCAGCCGGCGCTCTGGGACCTGCCGCTCCAGAGGCCTGTGGAGAGATATTTCCAGCCGCCGTCACCGACGAGGAGGACGAAATTGCCGCGCTCGAATCCGTCGGCGATGGAGCGCGCTGCCTGGAGGACGGCGCCGGCCGAGACGCCCGCAAAGATGCCCTCGCGATCGGCCAGCTCGCGTGTTGCCGAGAAGGCGTCTTCGGCGCGGACGATGGTGTGCTGATCTATGACGTGTTCGTCGAAGACTGCGGGTAAGAAGCCATCCAGCGTATGCAGGCCTTCGATCAGCTCACCGGGCTTGGGCTCGACGCAGACGATCTTCGCCTGCGGGCGGCGCTCTTTGAGGTAGCGGCCGACGCCGGCGAGCGTGCCGCCGGTGCCCGTGCCGGCGACAAAGGCGTCGACGTCCGGCAAGTCGCGAAGGATCTCCGGCCCGGTCGTCTCATAGTGGGCCAGGGGGTTGTCGGCGTTGTCGAACTGGCACGTCAAGAAGCAGTTGGGGTCATCGCTTGCCATGCGATTTGCCAGGTCAATGGCTCCGTCGGTATATTTCGCGCCATCGGTGAGGATGACCTCCGCCCCGAAGGCGCCCATCACGAGCCGGCGCTCGATGCTGACGTTCTCCGGCATAACGACCTTGATAGGATAGCCCTTGATGCGGGCGATCATCGCGAGCGCGACGCCGGTGTTGCCGCTTGTCGCCTCGAGGATCGTCATCCCGGGTCGCAGGTCGCCGCGCTTTTCCGCGTGCTCCACCATGTACAGGGCGATGCGGTCCTTCAAACTGCCGCCGGGGTTCTGCCCTTCCAGCTTGGCAAAAAAGCGGATTCCCGGCCGCGGGCTCAGGGAGGGCATCTCCACGAGGGGCGTGTTGCCGATGAGGTCGATGAGACGGTTGTATAGCATCGCGGTCACTTCTTCGCGGCGGCGGCGCAGAACGTGTCGCAGCCCGTCAAGCTTCATACTGGAAAACGGCGGGAGCGGGCGCTCGTAACGCGATTTGGCTCAATCTTATCAGCAATCGCCTGCGGTGTCTTGATGGCGCCGGCGACAGGATTGCGTCGAACTGCCGATTATTTGCTTGGAGGCAAGAGATGGTGAGTTGCAAAGGGCACAGGCAGGAAACGATTCTCGTATCGATGCTGCACGGCGACCACGGCGATTGGCTGCGGCCGTTGTTGGCAGGAGTGCGGGAGAAGACGATGTCGCAGCCCGACTCGGTGGCGATCGCGCGCATTCGCGAGGCGGTCCTCAGCGGGATCGAGCGCGGAGTCGTTCCGCTTGTTGCCTAGCGGCTCATCACCTCTGGCCATCCGGTAGTTCGGCGAACCCCCTCAGAAACAATTCCTCGCAGCCTGCGGCCCTCGGACCGTCCTTGTCGACGCACAGGGCGGCTGCTAGAATCGCCGCATGGCAGCGATTCCGCCTCCTCCTATGACAATCGGCGGCCGCGAATTCGTCTGGGGAAGCCGCACCTTCCTGATGGGCATCGTCAACGTCACGCCCGACTCCTTCTCCGGCGACGGCGTGGGACTGGACGCCGACGCCGCCGTGGCGCTTGCGTTGCGTCTAGTCGCTGAGGGCGCGGACGTCATCGACGTGGGCGGCGAATCGACGCGGCCGGACGCGGCGCCGGTGAGCGCGGCGGAGGAGTTGCGGCGCGTCCTGCCTGTTATCGAGCGACTGGCGAAGGAAACGAGCGTTCCCATCAGCATCGACACGTCGAAAGCCGGCGTCGCCGCGGCAGCTCTGGAGGCGGGCGCGGCGATGGTGAACGACGTCTGGGGCCTGCGCGGCGATCCGGAGATGGCCGGCGTGGTCTCGCGCTTCGGGGCGCCGGCGGTTGTCATGCACAACCAGCGCGGGCGCCCTCACTGTGAAGTAATCGCTGACATCAAGGCCGGCCTGGAGACGAGCGTGGCTCTGGCCGAGGCCGCCGGCGTGCCGCGCGAGCGCCTGATCCTGGACCCGGGCTTCGGCTTCGGCTGGAGTGTCGGCCACAACCTGGAGATACTGCGGCGCCTGCCGGAGCTGCGTTCGCTAGGACGGCCGCTGCTGGTCGGCACCTCCCGCAAGTCGACGATTGGCGCGGTGCTCGGCGCTCCAGTCGAGGAGCGCTTGTTCGGAACGGCCGCCAGCGTTGCCATCGCTGTCGCCAACGGGGCCGACATCGTTCGGGTGCACGATGTGAAGGAGATGCTGCAGGTCTGCCGCTTCGCCGATGCCGTCGTGCGCGGCTGGTTGCCGCCGGAGGGAGCGAAATGAGCGGGGAGAGCATCTATTTGGGGCTCGGCGCGAACCTGGGTAACCGGGCTGCGAATCTGCGCCTTGCGCTGCGTTATCTTTCGTCGCTGGCACCCGCGCAGGAGGTCTCCTCGCTCTACGAGACGGCGCCTGTTGGAAACGCCGACGAGCCCGCCTTCTACAACGCCGTCTGCCGCGTCGCAACGGGGCTGAGCCCGGGAGCGTTGGTCAAGTATCTGAAGAGCGTTGAGTTCGAGATCGGTCGGCGACCGGCGCCACACTGGGCCGCGCGACCTATCGATCTGGACCTGCTGCTGTACGGTGAGCGGGTCATCGACGCGCCTGACCTGACAGTTCCGCACCCGCAACTTGCCGAGCGCGGGTTCGTGCTCGTTCCGCTGGCGGAGATAGCGCCCGACCTGCGCCATCCTTCGCTCGGTCGCAGCATCGCGGAGATTGCGTCGCGGTTGCCGGAGGGCGATCTTGCCGGCGTGCGGCGGATCGAGCCCTCAGGCTGGGAGAGAGCGCTGGAACGAGAAGAGCCGCCCGAAAAAGGCGGCCCTTGTTGACGAGTGACTGCGCGTACTAGATGTCGGAGAACTCTTCCAGCTCGGCGTTGTCAGGCATTTCGGGCTCCGTCGTCAGCATCGTCCAGCCGACCCAGACGGCGAGCAGGTTGACGGCGCCGATCGAGAACATGAGGGGGATAGCGAGCGCCAGATAGCTGCGCCGGACGACGCCGATAAAGAACACGGCCATCTCCGTCAGCGCCCCGATGATAATCAGCAGTCCGAACATCTGTGACTTGTCCATGGTTTTGTTTACCTCCGCCAGGTCCCACCCGGCCGGGCGCTAGCTTTCGCTCTTGCGCAGCTCCGGCGGCAGGAGATTGGGAATGCTCTCGGTTATCGGATAGCGCTCATCGCAGTGGGCGCAGTAGAGGCTGCCTTCGACCACCTCGTCGCCCTCTTCCTTGTCGACCGTAAGCTCCAGCGTCCCCTTGCACATCGGGCAGGCGAGGATATCCATGAGGTCCTTTTTCACGATAAGCGCTCCTGGACGAGACGTTCTGGAGAACAGAGGAATTGTACGGTAAGGTTACTCTGCTGTCAATTCTCGTGTAGGGTTGCAGCTAGAATGTCCTAGTTACGTCGCAGCTAGAATGTCCTCCGGTGGCGGGGTACTTCCGAGATAGGAGGTGCCCATGCATAGAGGATGGCTGCGGGTCATGATTCGGTAT
>Ga0187849_1002844_pt1 | contig 16005 bp, 9 predicted proteins | sample June2016WEW_4_10_2_FD_132412 | JGI IMG/M metagenome (GOLD analysis project Ga0187849, IMG submission 132412) | Peatland microbial communities from SPRUCE experiment site at the Marcell Experimental Forest, Minnesota, USA - June2016WEW_4_100 | ecosystem: Environmental > Terrestrial > Soil >... | reverse complement strand
CTGACCAGGTCCGGCAGGCGCGCGATCTGCTGCTGCGCCAGAAGCCCCTGGTGAAGGGCTATAACAGCTCCAACTTTGAGCAGGACCTCGCCGCCGGCGACGCCTGGATCGCCCAAGCCTACAACGGCAACATGACCTTCGTCATGCGCGACGAGCCGCGCATTGGTTACGTCATCCCCAAGGAAGGCGGCACGATTTCCGTCGACTGCGCCTGCATTCCGCGCCACGCCCCGCACCCGCAACTGGCGGAAGATTTCATCAATTACTTCCATCGCCCGGAAGTGGCGGCGCGGTTCGTGAACGACTGCGGCTTCAATACCCCCAACCGCTACGATCGGCGGGAAATTGACCCGTGGCTCCTCGCCAATCCCGCTGTCTTCCCCGACCCCGCTTCCCTCACCCGCTGCGAGTTCATGCGCGACCTCGGCCCCGTCATCTCCCTCTACGACCGCTACTGGACCGAAATCAAGGCGCGGTGAGCACGGGTAGTGGTGGTATTTGGAAGTTTGTCGCTTGCCGGTCTGGGGTGATTTCAGCTACCCTGCTACACACTGTGAGTCCCAGCACGGATAGAGGAGGCACTTGGAACCGAGGTTTACAACATGGGAGATTCGGACACGAACCGTATAGGCGGATTTGAGAAGATTTCAGTCAAAGGCTTTCGACGCCTTTGCGACGTCAAACTTGAGTTGCGTCCCCTGACAGTTCTGATCGGAGCGAATGGAACTGGCAAGACCTCTCTACTGGACGTGTTCTCCCTCCTGGCAAGCTCCGCGCAAGGCTCACTTAGTAAAACCATCAGCGACTTTTCCGGGCTTCCAGCGTTGATCACCTACGATCGGGCGAAAGATCTCTCGGTCGGACTCTCGATGGGCGTCCACGGTCAGGCGCCGCTCGATTACCTTTTGCGCCTCAAGCCGCAGGGCACGGCCTATGTGATCGCGGAAGAAATTCTAGGTCAACGGCAAATAACCAATGAATTCCTGCACATCGCATCCGAAGGCCCGTCCGTGGTGTATTTCGATCCAAGTTCAGGACGCCATGTGCGCCCAACCTGGGAGCACAACCTGCTCGAAACGTCGCTTTCTCAAGTTCCTAAGATGTATCGAGAGCCCGAGGACTTTCGCAGAAAGCTCGCTTCTTCCACGTTCTATCACGCCCTAAACGTGGAACAACGCTCCCCTGTGCGCCTACCCCAACCGATGCGGCCCGCCCCTTTACCCGGAAAAGATGGGGAGGACCTAGTCTCCTGCCTGTTCGACCTGCGGGAAACGGATCGCGACCGGTTTGAGGCCATCGAAGACTCGCTGCACGCTGCCTACCCGGCATTCGAGCGCCTGGATTTCCCGCCGGTTGCAGCGGGCACACTGGCCATGACGTGGCGGGACAAGAATCTCTCGAAGCCCCTCTATATGCATCAACTGTCGGAAGGCATGTTACGCTTTCTGTGGCTCGCCACGCTTCTTGGAAGTCCCGGTCTGACGGCCGTTACGCTACTCGACGAACCCGAGGTGAGTCTTCATCCCGAACTCCTGAGCCTCCTTGCCGGACTCTTGCGGGAAGCTGCGAACCATACACAATTGGTCGTCGCCACACATTCCGACCGTCTCGTGCGTGTCCTGAAGCCCGCCGAAGTCGTCGTGATCGATTCTGCGGATGACGGGATGGCTCAATTCACTTGGGCGAACCGCATGGATTTGGACGAGTGGCTGACCGAGTACACCTTGGACGAGGTTTGGCGCATGGGGCGCATGGGAGGGCGCGTGTGAAGATTGCTCTCCTGATCGAAGGACAAACCGAACGGGTTTTTCTTCCGCATCTTCGCCGCTTTTTGGAACCACGGCTCCCGGGAAGGATGCCGCGCCTCGACCCCGAGCCGTATGACGGCCGCATACCCTCCGGCGAACGCCTAAAACGGGAGGTAGAGCGCCTCCTGCGAATTGGGAAGCCGCCAGCCGACGCCGTGATTGCACTAACCGACGTCTACACTGGAACTACGGCCTTCACAGATGCTCAGGATGCGAAAAGCAAAATGCGGACGTGGGTCGGCGATAACAACAAATTCTTTCCGCACGCCGCCCAATATGAGTTTGAAGCGTGGCTGCTTCCGTTTTGGAGCACCATCCAACGCCTGGCGGGACACAATATGGGACCTCCGGGGGGTTCGCCCGAGACCGTCAATCACACCCGGCCACCTTCAGATCGAATCCACGAGATCTTTAGGGCAGGCCACCGTAACCGGTTCTACGTTAAACCGAGAGACGCAGACCGGATTCTGCGCGAAAACAACCTTCTGGATTCAGCCGCCGCCTGCCCTGAATTACGGTCTCTTCTGAACACGATACTCCGCTTGTGCGGAGGTCAGGACGTGTAGGCAACGATGCGGCGGGACGCTTGCGAATCTACGCGATCTCGCTTTCTGGTTGGTGCCAATCGAATAATTGCTTCTTGAGTTCGTCACGCTTCTCGCGATAGGCCGGAAGCGCCGCGAGGTTTTTCATTTCCGCAGGGTCAGTGTGAAGATCGTATAGTTCGTCGAGGTCACCCACGTAGTAGGAATACTTGTAACGGCCCTGGCGAATCATGGAACCCGGGTGTCTGGTCTTCAAAGCCGCCTCCGCGAATACCGTACTGCCGATCTCCGCGCTTGGTTCACGCAGGAGCCGCGTGATGCTGGCGCCATCCAGTCCCGCGGGGGTGGGAACGCCGCAGAGTTCGAGCAACGTGGGAACCATCTGCACGAGGCTGACCGGGGTGGTGCAGCGGGCATTGGACGGGGTCACGCCGGGAACACGGAAGAGAAGCGGCACGCCCACGGAGGGCTCATAGAAAACGAACTTTTGCCACAGTCCGTGTTCCCCCAACATTTCGCCGTGGTCCGACGTGTAAAGTACGATGGTGTTCTCATCCAAGCCGAGTTCGGTGAGCGTCCCCCAAAGCTTGCCGATGTTGTCATCCGTCTGCGCCAGGCTGGCGTAATACAAGGCGATGTGCAACTTGGCCGCTTCCGGAAAGCGCAATTCCGGGCAGCCTGAATCGTAATGGATCCTGCTCTGAATCCCCTGGGGGACCGTCGCCAGGTCTACTTTCCCCCACGTCTCCGGAAGCTTCATGTCGGGCGCGTGAAACATCTTGGCAAAGCGCTCCGCGGGCGTGGTGGGATCGTGCGGCTTGAGGAAAGAGCTGATCAGGAAAAACGGTCGCTGTTTCCCATGATTGCGCAAAAAGCGCATGGACTCGCGCGCCACGAAAGTCTCAAAGTGATCTTCTTCGGCCAGCGCCGAAATGCGGCCGACCGCTGTATAGCCTTCCCGGTTGTCGCGCTCGATGAATCCCGTCCAGGGATCGCCCGACTCGCGCCACAGGTCGTCAATCTGGGGGAGTCCCGAGCCGGAATTAGGGTCAATGATTTCTTCCGCCCGGAGTTTGGTTTTAGGACCCAGGTACTGGTACCAATCGTTGAAGTCCAGCTTGTAGTCGAATCCATGCGTCTGCGCGTCAACGAAATGCATTTTGCCGATGGCGCCCGTCATGTAACCGGCGTGACCCAGGTAGTGAGCAAGGGTCTTAACGTGGAACGGCCACGGCTGCGCGTTGTCGTACGCCTGGTGATGATGCGTGTACAAACCGGACAGGAGCGAGGCCCGCGAGGCAACGCAAACCGGGAAGGTGCAATAGGCGTCGTCAAAACGCACACCGCTGCGGGCCAAAGCATCGAGGTTCGGCGTGTGTGCCACCGGGTTGCCGGCAACGCCCAGCGCGTTCCGCGTGTGCTGGTCGGACATGATCAGGAGAACATTCGGCGGGCGATCAAGGGCACGGGCGGAAGGCCGCGAGGAACTTCCCCGCGCTGCCACACTCCCCGCCGTAGCCGCGACTCCCGTGGTCAGAAACTCTCGGCGAGTTACTTTTTCCATGGCCGCAACACCCCCTTAAGGGATTTGCCCTGAATGCGGCTCTCCCGCCTTGTCCGTCGACGTCTGGCGGAAAGCGCTTCGCATCCTAACCGGGAATTTTCTCACGGTTTCCCGCTGAGAGCGAACCTTTCCCCTGCGGCCCGCCCGCGGCCGTATTTATAATCTCAGATTCGAAATCCCAAAAGGCTCACTGCCAGCAAATCTCCCGATGGAGCATCTCCACATGGGGCTTGCGGACGTATTTCAAATCTCCAATTTGAAATCTCCAGTTCACAGCATTAAGAATCTGCGCCGCCTGCGCCATCGCTGCGGTGGGTATTACAGAAAAGAACGCCTTCTGCGCTCTTCGACTCCTTGGTGGGGGGTGCGCACCCAGCGCCGAGGCATTTGCCGGACCCGGCAAGCTTGCTATTGAATTCGCCTGCGGCTTGACTTATAGTGACGGCGCTATGCTGCCGAGGCTGGCTGTTCAGCTTAAGCTCCTTCGCGCTTGAGCAGCGGTCTTGGCAAATCAAGTGGCGGGGGTCCATCGCGCCGGCCCCACCGTGGCGATGCCATCCGCACACAGTGCCACCCTCCCCAGGAGGTCTCGCAATGTTTCCTTGTTTTCGTTCATTCTCCCGAAGTCTTCGCTTGTTTGGTTTGATCGTTGTTTCCGGAGTTGTTCTGGTAAGCTGCGGGCCCACCGCCAACAACCCTGCCCCCCAGACCAAGACCAGTGCCTATGACCGCGCGAAAGACGCTTTCAAGAGCGGCGCACCGGACAAAGCGTTGGAACTCACCGATAAGCTGGCGACCGCTACGCCGCCCGCCGATTCCACGGAGCGCGCGCGGGTGCTGCGCGCCGTGATTTTCACGGGCGAACTTAAGTCCACCAAGGAATTGGCCGAGGCTTACAGCCGAGGGGCTGAGAAGTCCAAGAACCCGCGGTTCCACTCCGAGTATCTGCGCTTGCACCACGACAATCTCGAGGCCGCCACGAAGGCGGCGCTGAATCTGGCCGAAACAGCGCACCAGCTCGCTCCGGACGGGGCGATCGCCCAAGAGCTGACTTTGGAGGCAAGCTTCCCCACCACCGAAGGCCCTCCCGAAATAAAAGAGCTGGCGCACGTCGAAGAAGGTGGTTGGCTCGAATCTGACCAGCAAGACAGCGCGGCGGCGGATGCGCTGCGCAAAGGCATCGATGATGCGCTTGCCGATGTGGTTTCCGGTGACCGGGCAAAAGCTCGCAGGGCCCTTGCCAGCGGTTCCACCCAACTCGAGGGTTCGGCTTTCGCCATTTTCCTCGCCACGGAACTTGCGGAAGGCGCCGTCGTCTTCGATCGCCACCACGGGCGCGACCCGCAGAAACTGATAACCCTTTGCAACGAAGGCGAAGAGTCCTTGAAAGCTGCTCTGGCTCTCTTGAAAGACACGCCCAATAAAGACCAGGAAAAGGAAGCCAAGAAGCTTCAGGATAAGTTCAAGACCCTTCGGAAGGACAAGTAGTGCTCCCTCCTCCCAAGGCATGAGAGCCGTCCCTGTGGGGGCGGCTCTCCGTTGTTCTCGCGGATCATCAGGTCTTCAATTTTCTTGGAAATCTCAAACCACTTCGTCTGTCCGGCGCGCATGCCGAGCGCTTCGGACAATCGGAGTCTCTGAAAAATCCTTGGGGCTACGGGCAACACTGTGTAAAATGGTTTCCTCTCTGGCAGCTCCATGCGGAACCCAGCGTGATGATGAAGATAGTTCTGCTAGCAACTTCTATCTTGGCGTCGAGCCTCGCGGCCGCCCGCCCCGCGCTGGCCGGGCCCCACCACCCCATCGACGAGGACGACCGTCACTACGCTGCGCGCGGCCTCACTATGATGATGGACGGCGACCTCGACGGCGCTATCGGTGTCTTCCAGCAGATCGAGCAGAAAGACCCGGCGTCACCTCTGGGCTATGTGTTGGAAGCCAACGCCACCTGGTGGAGGATCTATTATGTTTCTGCCAACCTGATCGATCCTGATGTCTTCGACGTCGCCAACATGGAAGCCACGCCCTACGACTCCCACTTCGAAGACCTCGATAACGTGGCGATTCGTAAAGCCGAAGCCCGCATTCACCTGCGGCAGGATCTTGCGCGCAGCCATCTCTACGAGGGTTTCGCCTATGCTTTGCGCGCCCGGCTGGAAGGCTTGCACGACCGGGATCTGTCCACCGCTCGGGCGGGGAAGAAGATGCGCTCGCACCTCCTCCGGGCGTTGGCGCTCGATCCCAGCCTCACGGACGCCTATCTGGGCGTCGGCATCTACAACTACTTTGTCGACACGCTCCCGGCCATCGTTAAAATCCTGAGCGTGTTCATAGGGCTCCCGGGCGGCAGCCGCACGGAAGGCCTTCAGCAACTCCAGCTCTGCGCCGAGAAGGGCGAATTGGGGAGGCCGGAAGCGAAGTTTTATCTCGCCAAGGACTACTCGCGCGCCAACGAAAAGCAGTTCGAGAAATCCCTGCACCTCTTCGGTGAGTTGCAGCAAGAATTTCCCCACAACCCGCTCTGGCCGATGCTCATCGGCAGCCTGCATTACCGCCTGGGAAGACCCCAAGAAGGCGAGGAAATCTACCGCCAGGTCTATCAAAGAACCGCGGGGAACAATTCCGAAGTGAACAAAGCGGTCCACCACGCCGCAAGCCAAGCCCTGGAACGGCTACATCCGGAACAGACGTTCCCGTGAAAGAATCGGGTGATTCGGTGATCGGGCGATCGGCTGATTTGCGATTTGCGATTTTCGATTTGCGATTTTCGGGCGTGGCCCCATCCTGCCCTTCCATAGTGGATAATCCGCAAATGCCCAAAATTTACCACAAATGCTCGCACGATTAGCTTGTAAGATGTTTATTTTCAATGATATAGCCTGAAATGCCGTTCTCATGTCTAGATTCTTCTGTATTGTTTTCATACACTTAGCCGGACCGATCGGCATTTTGGCGTCTCTTTGCTGGCACGCCCGCAGACGGGTTAGGGTAAACCTTCTCAAGCACAAAATTTTGCCTTTCGTCAGAATTTTACTGAAGCGGACGCAAAAAAAGGCGGAGTCGGGGTTTTAGGGGCTCGCGCTTATGGAAAGGGGGTGCGAGCTGAAGCCCGGTAGCCCGTTGGGGGGCCGCCCTTCGGAATCGACCGTAGAAAAGCAGTTGTCAGTGGCCAGTGGTTAGTGGCCAGTTGTCTTTCCCTAATCCCTAACCCCGAGCCCCCAACCCCTGTTCTTGCCGTCCCCTCTTCGTCGGGAAAACAGCCGTCAGTCGTCAGTGGTCAGTTGTCAGTCACCTTCGGGAGCCAGGAGTCAGGAGTCAGCATCCTGTCTACTGTCTACCGGCTACTGTCTACTGCCCGCCGCCTGACCCCTAGCCCCTGTTGTTCCCGTCCCGTCTTCGTCGGGGAAACAGCCGCCGGCCCTCGGCGGTCAGCGTAATCTCAGACAATTCCGCCCTGCCCTCCTATTCTACCTACTGCCTACTGCCGACTGCCTACTGCCGCCTTCGTCCTTCCCGTCCCCTCTTCGCCGGGGATGTCTTTCGAGGAGTCCTTTCATGGCGTCACCGCGCCTAGCTCTTTCGCCAGACCGGCGAAGGTGTCAATTCCCTTCGCGAGGGCGGATTCGAGCTTGAGTTGCTGGGCAAAGAGGTAGCGCCACTGGCCATACTTCGTGGCGCTCATTTTTTCGCACCATAGCTTCGCCGCCTCATTTTTCAAGGTGACATTCGTACGCATCTCACCCTTCGTCTCCGCAAGCCACATAGTCTCAGACCCGTCACGATTCCGGACGGCCACGATGAAGTCAGGATAGAACTGGCGAGGGCGGTTGTTTTCGTAATACGTCACCGAGAATCCGAAACGTTCGTTTTTCAGATACCGTAGCACATCCTTGCAGGAGTCGAGAAAGTCGGCAAACTTCTTTTCCAGATCGGTGTGACAAGGGACCTTGCTCGTGTGCGCCTTCTTGCCGTCTGCGGGAATCCCTGTCCACTGAAAGCGTTTCAGAAAAAGAGAATCAAGCCATTCAGGAGCGGCAAGAATCGGCACGGCCTGTGTGCCGCTACCGGAGGCACCACGGATGGCATTTTCCAGCAGGTCGCGAGCCTGCAAACGCCAGTTGTAAATACCAATGTCGCGCTGGTCGCCATTCTTGGGATATGTAACGCGGGTTTGGATGTATTCGCGGGTCACTTCTAAGAGTTCATCGTAGGTGGGGCCGATGCCTAAATCCGCCGCGCTGCCGGGGTTAGTGGCTTCGTAAAGCTCCTCGGCCAGTAAGAATGAAGTGCGGAGAAGCGGCCACTCTCGTCGAAACTCATCGAGGGTCATCACAGCTTGAGGGTTGCCGCCCACAACCGGGCGGACGGTTACTTCAGCAACCGGATTGGCGAGGGTTGGTGGTAGTTTGCTGACATGGATGACCTGACTGAGAGGTCTCGTGATGCCTACCGCCCATGAACGGACGTTTGGAACGCGGATTTGGAATTTGGCCTTTTTCGCGTCCGTCTCAATCCAGACCGGCTTGTTCTGCCAGGACCCGGTCCGGGAGCGCTTGCGTTTCTGCACGGGGAAGCCAATAAATGGAATGCCGAAGGCGTCTACCGTTTCTTCGTAGCCTTCGGGACGCTCGTCAAGCGGCTGGTTTAGCACATCGTAATTCGTGCGCCGCAGGCCGCGCCCGATGATTTGCTCGGTGAGAAGCGGCGACCCAAAAGCGCGAATGCCGAGAATGTGGCTGACGCTTTTCACGTCCCAACCCTCGGTGAGCATTTGCACACTGACGACGCAGCGCACTCTTTCGCCGGCCATACCTGTCTTGCCCACGGTGCTCACGATCTCGCGTAATGTCGCTTCGACGCCTTTGTTGGCATCGAACACGCCGGTATCAACCTGGATGGTGTGCCATTCCTTCCGGTCTTCGTTATCGGGGTTGCGCAGAAATTCGTATTCCTTGGTGAGATGCTCGAACAGCCAGGCCGCACGCATGGCATTGTCAGCCACGCAAAGCAGCACTGGACAGGGCATCGTTCTGGCAAACTCGAACGTCTGTGCCCATTCCTGATATTCCCTGCTCCAGGAAGCGTAGATGCTGGCAATTGCGCCTTTGCACGCGCGTAAGTATTCCTCATTGGTCTTCGCACCTTTAACCAAGTCCCAAAGGTCAAGGTAAATGCGTCCTTGTTCGTCCGGGTCAGGCAGACGGACAACTTTAACCAAGCCGGACTCGAAAGCATCGTAGACAGAAAAATCGGACACCAGCCACTCGTAGAGCGTGCCCTCCGGTTTTGCGGAGCCGGAGCCGTACCACGGCGTTGCGGAAAGATCGGTGACGAGACTGACGCGCGTCGCCTTCGAGATGCGGTCAAGAATCTTGCTCCATCTCAGGTATTCAGGCTCTTCGCCTTTCCTCGACTTCTTTTCGCCGTAGGCGTGGTGCGCTTCGTCATTGATCAGGACGACATCGCGCCAGTTCTTGAGCATCCGTTGTATAACGGCGTTCGGGTCTTGCTGGGCACGGCGTCGCATGGCGCGCAAGACCGCAGCCGGGATGAAGCGGCCTTCCTCAAGGACTTCGTCGCCAATCCAGTCATCGCGAGTGCCTTCAAGCGGGATGGATTGCCAGTTCTTGACCATGATGTTCGGCTGGAATTCCTCAAGGAATTCTGGCGGGACCGTGTCGAAGTCTTTGTAGAGATTGTTCTCGCCAGCCGGATCCAAGCCGTCGCCGCGAGGAACGCCGCTCACCCGATCGCGAACGGTAAGGTTTGGCACAAGTACGAGAAAGTTCGCGGAAAGCGTAGAGCCGCTCACCTTGCGCTTGTGCAAGGTTGACCAGGTGACGAGCATGGCCATGATGAGCGTCTTGCCCGTGCCCGTCGCGAGCTTCAAAGCGTAGCGGAGAAGGCTGCCTGTCTCCGGCATCTTTCGACGGTTCTGCACTTCGTATAGATAAATGACGGTTTCAATGGCTTCTTGCTGGCAGAAGAAGAAGCGCCTGCCCATCGCCTTACGCTCCTCGTCCCGCTCGAACCACCATTCGAGCAAGCGCCGTGTGACGAGGGCTGTTCCGGGATAGCCTTTGCCGCGCCAGTCGCGAATCTCGTCGCGTAATTCGTTAACGAAATCGTTCTTTTCCGAGTAAGAGGAGAGGTCCTCAAACAGGGTCGCTTCGCGCCCGACGATGCCGCCGATACCGCCGCGCGCGCCGGTAGCGGACGCCATGAAACGCATGGACGGACGGCGGCCATTCACAAGCTGCGACCGTCCGCCGGATAAGAGCTGATAATGGTTCTCCGGCTCCTCGAAAGCTTCGCAAACGACTACGCGGTCAACAAAGTAGGCCATAGCGCGATGCTCCGGTTACAGTTCGCGGACAACTGTGGACTCATTACCGAAGACATCCACAACTTTGACTGCGATCCGCTTGTAGCCACGGACCGGAAAGGACTGCGATTCTCCTTGGAGTTTGAATTCGCCGGGTTCGACCTCAAGGCCAAGCGCCTTAAGGTTTGGTGCCTTCTTGAAGTCGAAGAACATTTGACAGTCAATGAAGCAGTCGCCGTCATAATCCTCGTCCAGATACCAAGCGGACACGTAACCGGAGTCGGCCTGCTTGTAGTCCGTTGTTCGATTCTTGCGGTCAAAGACAGCGACGCCTTTGAGACGAACCACCGCCTTTGGCTCTTTACCGTTCTTCTTCACTGCGACTTCGATGTCGGGCATGGCGAGAGGCGAGAATAGGGTTTCCGGGTTGGTAACTTTTAAACCCTCAGCCAGTGTGTCCGGGCGAATCATAATGAGCTCGACTTTGACCTTTCCGCGTTTTTCGAGCTGCGCTTTGACTTCGTTGACATTGGATTCAAACGCCCATCCTAGAATGTGGGTTTCGAGAATACCGGACGCAACGGCGTCCTTTACTGCGTCATCGATCTGCTTAGCGGTAACCCGACCTGAGAGTGGCCCAACTGAAATCGCAATTTTTTCCTTGTCGGACTCCGACACTGCGTGGATCAACCCGCTCGCCCCCTGAACCGCTGCATCCTTGCGGTAAAGGCGGCAAATTACTTCGATGTAGTTTTCCAGCTTGGGTGCTTCCATTCCTTGACCTTGAGCCATCGCGACGTATCCTTTCCAGTCCTCAATTGAGTAGCGCCCAAGCGACATCACTTCAAATGCACCGCATACCCTGATCGCCCCTTTGTCAATGTCGGGTTGGTCTCTAAGCTCGATTTCTCCCGGCTCAAGATTGTTGGCCAAACTGCCTAATGTTATTCGCTTCACCTTCTTGTAAATGAAGCCGGATGCCACGGCACCGTTTCTTGTCCTGTACTGGTCGAAAACAGATGAGAGGAGGTGCTTTCGTGTCACGTTTATGGCAACTCTCGACGTGTCGCAGGTGATCCAACGCCTGCCCCACGATTCCGCTACAGAGGCAGTGCTACCGCTTCCACAGGTAGGGTCGAACACGATATCGCCGGGGTCGGTTGTCATCAACATGCAGCGTCGGATGACTTCTGAATTGGTTTGTACCGCATATCTCTTGTTGTCGGCTCCTACGGTGTCTGTCCACGGCGCCGTTATACGACTCCAAGCGTTTTCGTCCGCATACATAATAAAAGTGAGCCTGTTGCCTTCTGGCTGAAGCCGCTTCACATCGCGAAGGCGATCCAGTCCTTCAGGTGGTGTGCCGTAGCCGTTTTTCGGTGGCGGATACGACTTTCCCTCGAACTTGTATGGGAACATTCCAGATTCCATCGGGCCAGACGGCTCCAAAGACTTGACGCGATAGACGCGTGCATCTTTTGGCAACAGACTGTGATTGTTTAGCTGCTCCGGCGTCATTCGTTGACGCGTTCCGTCTGGCATCTCATACCAACAGTAGTGAAATTCACCCTCTACATCCTGCGGCAGAAAGATAGGGTAGAACTTCGTAGAAGGGGTGCCACTGTCCGTGAACTTTTGTTTCCCATACCAAATAAGGAAGTCCGCCATCTGTTCGATGAAGGTCGTGCCGAACGGCATCGTCTTTTTGCGAAATGGTATCAGAGCGATGAAATTGTCAGCCCCGAAAACCTCGTCCATCAAACAGCGGACGCGATGCACGTTGTCGTCTGATATTTGTAGAAAAATCGAGCCAGAGTCGTTTAGCAGCTCGCGACACAAATAGAGGCGTTCCTGAAGATACGACAGGTAAGAGTGTACTCCGAGCACCCAGGTGTCGCGAAACGCTTTGATGGTCAATACGTCGTCCGATTGGTCTTTTTCATCGTTGTTAATGGAGTCGACCCGCTGTTGAAAATTGGAATCGTATTTGATGCCATACGGGGGGTCCAAAAAAATCATTTGCACCTTGCCTCGAAGTGCCTCGTAGTAAAGCAGAGACTCCATGACGTGGAGAGAATCACCGCAGATGAGTTTGTTTTTCCACCCTTCCTCGTGCGTGTAGAATTCGACGCGTTTAGATTTGTCCGACTCGCGGAATGTTTTTTCCAGGCCTGCAAATACCGAGCCAAAGGAGAATTGTGGGGCGGTCTCTTCCGCAGCCTTGCGGGCGCGCGCAACGATTTGGGCTATACGGGAATCGGAAACTATTTCGTTGCGCTGCAAAGGGAGAATGGGCACTTGCCGGTGATTTCGCTTACCGGCCCAAAACAATGTCGGGTCCGCCGCTGGGTCCATGTCGAGTACGACGGGTCGTTCGTCTCCTTCCGGCAGCTTTCCGACCATTATCGCCTTTGACCAGCCATTGTCCATGGGCACGGTGACGACCTGCTCATCCGCAGGAAGCAAGGCAGTGTGACCTGTCTCTGGCGTCCGAGGTTCCATCACGTTTTCGTAAGAGTAACGTGTCACGCGCTTATCCTTATTGCCATTGGTCTTGTTTTTTCGCGCCATTTCAGTTCCTTCCCTGTTCAAGCCTTCGTCACGGCGACTTGCTTGCCAGCGGTGCACATGCCTAAGTAGTCGCAGGAGGCGCATTTCTTGGGATGCGGGTCTGCGTTGAGTGTCCCGGCGCGCAATGCTTTGGCCGCCGTCGCTACTTCGGCCTTCACGTCTTTGATAAAGTCCTCGTCCACTGCGCGCGCGTTCCGCTTGCGCTCGTCGAGTTCGTAGATTTCGACAAGGTCGGCGTTCTTGCCGGTTAGTTCCTGATAGCCAAGGGCGTAAATGTGAAGCTGCGCCTCGGTGATTTGTTCGGGCTGGGCGCGGTCGTTGGATTTAAGGTCAACGATAGTCGTCTGGCCGGTGTCCTTCCGGCGGACGAGGTCAATGCGACCGACGACGCTCACACCATCATCGAGGCCGATGTCGATCTTCTTCTCGGAGAATTCGATGTTCTTGAGATCAGCCTGATTGTCCTTGATGTAATCCGAGATGACGCGCACGGCTGCCTGTTCAAGCTTCTCGCGAAGTTTTTCGTAGGCGTATGGCGTGTGGAGGTGCCGCTGGGTAAGCGTGTCCGCCTCGCCGGGCGTTGCGTAGTCGGCATCGAGAGCGCGGGCGTGGACTTCGGCAAGAGCGTTGTGCAGCGAGCGACCATAGCCAAGGGCCTCATGGATTGGCGCGTTGAAGCCGTACAGAATGCGGAGCTTGAATTGGTACGGGCATTCGAAGAAATACTTCACATTGGAGAAAGAAAAGACGACATTAGCGACTCCTTTTCGAGGAGTCGGCGGCAGACGCTTGCGGGCAGAGTAGTCGGTTGCCTTGCGCTTCACATACTTCGACACGTAAACATCGGTCAAGAATTCCGATGGACTCTGGAAGAGTTGGTTGCCGGGGACGGGGGCATAAGTTAGGTGGAGGAATTTCTGGCTGCGGGTCACTGCGACGTAAAACAGGCGGCGCTCGTCCTCGATGGTGCCGCGGTAACGAGCCTGTTTGGGGACGGCGGCCGCAGGCAGGATGTGCCACACGCTTCGGCCGCCTTGCGCCTTGGAGGGGAAGCGGTTCTTGATGAGCGCAGGAACGAAAACCACCGGCCATTGCATTCCTTTGGCCTGATGGACGGTCATGATGCGGATGGCATCCGGGTTGGCGTACTGGTTGTCCTGCCAGCCTTCAGGGTAGGCATTCTGAGCGTGGAATTTGAGGAAATTACCGAAGGACTCATATTTTTCCTTCGGCTTCGAGTGGTAGTGGATAGTTTCGTAATCTGAAATTAGCTGCGAGAATTTGCCAAGGTTGTAGAAAACGATTTCGCCGCGTGCGTGAATGCGTTCCTCGCGGACACCGGCCTGCTCCAGAAAGGTCGTAAAGGTGCGCTGGATGGAGTAGAAGGCGAAGCGTTCAGTGGGATTCTCCAGGGCCGCGCGTGATTTTGTTACGTTTGCGATGGCGAGTTTCAAGTCGGCCGGAGCAAGGCCGAGGTTTGCGTTCGTCCAAGCATTGAACACCGTGGTCGCGTCTGAGGCCGCGCGGCCTGCCATGTAGTAGAACAGTTCTCTGGCGGCATGCGCCTCCCGTGTATCGAAAAGGTTGTTCATCCCAACGATCACGTAGCGGATGTTGGCGGTATCGAGCGCGGCGGTGATGGGGGCGGCGTTGCGGGAGACGCTGCGGAGAAGGATGGCCATGTCGGACCAGGCAAGTCCGCGTTCGTGTTTGGTGTCGTCCTCAGTCGGGTCTTTGAACGCGACGCCGTGGAGCGCTTGGGCCGTCTTGACAATATACTTGGCTTCAGCGTCGGGGTTGTCAAACTGGATGGCGCAGATGTCGCCGGGTTCGTAAGGCTGGGCGGCGGTCGGCTTCATGTTTTTTGGAAGTCGGGCGGTGTTTTGCTCGATGAACTTGCGAGCTGTTTCGACGATGCCTTCGGACGAACGGAAGTTTTCCTCCAATCGGATTTGGCCGACCTTGGGGTAGCGCTTCTGGAACGTCAAGATATTTTCCACGTCGCTGCCGCGCCATTGGTAGATGGTCTGGTCATCATCACCCACGACGCAAAGACGGGACCCGAGTTCGTGGAGAGACCACACGACTGCTTCCTGAATGGGATTCAAGTCCTGGTATTCATCGACGATCACGCAGCGGACACGCTTGGCCAGATGCTCACGAAGACCCTTGTTTGTGGTGAGTTCGACGACAGCGCGGCTGAGTATCTCCGAGTAGTCAAAGTAGCATCGGTCATTCAGAAGCGCCTGATACGTGTCGAGGGCGGCCGGGAGCGGAGAGGCTGCGAGGGCTTTTGCGTCTGTCTCGTCCTCCCGCATGATATTCAAGGCGGACAGGTAATGGTTTGTATCGTGGTAACGCCTGAGCAGGGCGCCTTTGAGGTCGGTGCACGTGGTGAGTCCGCTGGCCTTAGAGTGGCGGTCGATGAAAAGGGTCTGTTGAACTTCGTTGAGAACGTTGAACTTGAGCGCGTCGTGGACCTCGGTCATGAGAAGGTCGAGGCAAAAGCCGTGAATCGTGCCTACGTACATTTCGGCCAGGCCATACACGTCACCCATCGCCTCGCGGCAGCGGGTGACGATGCGGTCTTTCAGTTCCGCAGCGGCTTTATCAGTAAAGGTGAACGCGATGATGTTGGCGGGTTTAAGCCCAGCTTTTAGGAGATTCGCGACTCTTTGTGCGACCACCTCCGTTTTTCCAGAACCTGCACAGGCGATGAGTTGGAGGTTCGTATCGCCGTGACCGATGGCATCGAGCTGAGACTTGGTAAATTTCATCTTCCTCCCAATCTCCGCTAGTGTGGTGTCTTGCTAGATTGGCTCTGGGCCTGGAGTCGCTGGGCCTGGAGTCGCTTGACTCGCTCCAGAATATCCTTCTTGTCCATTAGACCCTTTTCCTCCATCAGTTCAATTAGCGCATTCAAGGTTAGCATGTTCGAATACGCCAACTCTTCGAAGCTGACTGTTTGCCGGTTCGTTGTCAAGCCCATCGTTTCCTCCGTGCTGTCGCAATGCATCGCTCAGAAGGTCATCATCCAGCAATGGCGGCGTAAACCCGCCTCTACAAGGTCATCACCCAGCGGGGATGATTATCGCACAAAATGACGGCAGGCGGCGCATCAAGCGGGGGCCGAAAAATGAAGGGCCGGGGGATGTCCTGGTTCTTGCTCAGGCGCTCGGCGCCGGGGGCCGG
>Ga0187849_1002838_pt1 | contig 16028 bp, 14 predicted proteins | sample June2016WEW_4_10_2_FD_132412 | JGI IMG/M metagenome (GOLD analysis project Ga0187849, IMG submission 132412) | Peatland microbial communities from SPRUCE experiment site at the Marcell Experimental Forest, Minnesota, USA - June2016WEW_4_100 | ecosystem: Environmental > Terrestrial > Soil >... | reverse complement strand
TGACGTTCTTAGTCAACTCCGGCTCCATCTCGTGTATGCGCTTAGAATCGGTGATAAGTTCCACCGGCACCTTGTTTCGCGCCGCCTGCGCTATCAGGGTGTAGAGGTAGTCCATCTCGTCGTCTCGCACCGCGACGACAAATGTGCCGCACCGACGGAAGGGAATCTTTAAGTCCGCGCACACCTTGTCGAACATCGGGTTGGCCATGACGTTATACTTGGTTTCCAGCGTGTCGGTGGGCGCCCCGTAGCCCGCGTGTAATATGCCCGAGTTGGCTTTACTCGTACCCATCGCCACGTCGGCTTCTTTTTCGATTACCGCGACGTTTAGGTCGTACTTGGCAAGCGCCCACGCCACGGACGCTCCCGTGACTCCTGCGCCAATAATGGCCACGTCAAACACTTGCTGATCTTTCATGATTTCCTATTTAGATTACACGAGTCCCGAGGCTCCGCGGGAGGGCGTACGCTACGGGTTAGAGTTACTTCGTCGCGCATGTGCCGAAGCCCGTCGAGATTAACGTGGCCGTAGATTCGGAGGCCTACAGCTTCGAATATACATGACGTACGTCCGACCGACAACTCGTCCATCCAAAGAAAGAACCAATACACATTAGGCGTGCCGCGCGAATTGTGCATCCCGCAGATTCGGCGAAGACCGCAGGATGCGGGCCGAAGAGTCCGCCGCCTTCTAATCCAGGAGTCGAGGGTTCGAATCCCTCACGGCCCGCCAGTATCGCCGACCGCACAAAGAACCCTCTGTAGATCCGTCCGTACTTCAATATAGCGGCTCTTCGCCGTAATATGGACTTCATAGGACAAGCCTTTCTGAGATGGCACGTAAAGGAGCGCACAATGATCAAATCGAGACTGTGTGACCTGGTCGGCATCAAGTATCCAATCATCCAGGCCGGGATGGGGCCCTTCAGTAACAACAACCTTTGCGTTGCTGCCGCTAACGCGGGGGTCTTGGGGTTGCTTTCCACCAGTGGCGTCTTCAACAAAGACACCCAGCCGTGGGTATACAAAGGCTTCGTAAGCACTGCCGGCGCAGACTACGACGATGACATGCCGACTGTCATCGAAAAGGTGCTGAAACGGACCTACAACCTGGTCAAGGACAAGGGCGGCATCTTTGGTATCAACGTGATGGTCTCGGCGGAGGTCGTCGATCGCTCACGCGTCATAGTCGACACAGCCATAAAGGTGTGTGAGGAGAACCCGGACATCAAGAGGCATTTCAAGGTGATCTTCACGTCAGCCGGCGACCCTTTGGGCTGGAAGGACAAGATTAAGGGAGCGGGCTTCACCTGGATGCACGTTGTGCCATCCGTAAAGGGGGCCTTGCGCTGCAAGAAGGCAGGCGTCGACGTCATCGTCGCTTCCGGGCACGAAGGAGGTTTCCATACTTCCTGGGAGCCCGTCCACTCCATGATCCTGCTTCCGGCGGTAGTCGAAACGGTGTCCGATGAGAACACGCTGGTTTGTGGCGCAGGCGGGTACTCCGACGGAAAGACCCTCGCGGCTGCGCTCGTCATGGGCGCGGATGGCGCGCAGATGGGCACGCGCTTTCTGGCTACGCAGGAGAGCGACTTCCATCAGATGTGGAAGGAAGAAGTTGTGGCCGCGGGTGACAGAGCAACGCTCGTGGCGCGCGGTGTTGTCGGCCCTGCCCGCTGGCTGAAGACGCCCCGCAGTGTCGAACACGCCGCCAACACCCTTAAGAAATCGCCGGGCGTCTTCCTCGGCGCCCCTGATGACTTCGACACAATGGACATGTCCTTGATCGATTACGAAATCGAATCGATCAAAGCTGTCTTCGACGGCGACAAGGAAAAGGCGATGATGGCTGCCGGTGAAGTGGCGCAGCGCATCAAGGATATGCCTAAGGTTGACGATATGGTACAGGAGATCGTCAAGGAGGCCGAGACCATCCTGAGAAACGTTCCGAAGCTGCTGGCCTAGCCTGCCGGACTAGCCTGTCCTGATAGAAAAGAGCCGGTGGCCTGTGCCGCCGGCTCTTAACGTTCCCTCGCTGCCCCTTACCGCTCCGCCTCATTCACTCACAAGCGCACTGCGCAACAAAGAACATCGGTACGGCGTCCCTGATCGGGAGCGGCTCCATCCGCTCGGAAGTGAATAAGGCGACGCGCACGATTGCGTCGAGCGACCACGCAAACGGTACCCTTCGGGCCTTCCCGGCGAGGGTAGAGTACCAGCGCGGAATCGTCCGCTGGCCGTAGAAGGTGACTCGAGGGAAGTAGCGGCCGAGTAAAGACCGGAATTCATCGAAGCTGAACTCTACCGTATGATATGCTCCGAGCTTGTAGGAGGCGTCTCCATTGGGCGTGGAGATGAAAGCCGTTCCGCCCGGCTTCAGCACCCTCTTCAGTTCCTGTAGAAAAGGCCCAATCCTGTCCGGCTGCAGATGTTCAATCGTCTCGAACGATACAACCACGTCCACCGAGCCGTCGGCTACACCGAGCGCCGCCGCATCAGCGACGACATAGTGAGCGTTCACGCGCATATACCGGGAGCGCGCGTAGCTGATTGCCTCGCGAGAGACGTCGACTCCAAGTACCGTCGACGCGCCCCCATCCGCGAGAAGGGCGGTGCCGTATCCAACTCCGCAAGCGACATCCAGCACCCGTTTCGAAGCCACGGCGTCCCGCGCAAACCTGTACCGCGCCTCATGAAGGCGGTACAGATGCCGCATATACACCGGCGTCCTGTCAGGAACCAAGCGTTCGAGTTTCCTAACGATTCCGACCACTCCTAGAACGCGCGTCACAGCATCGACAGCTTTGGATGCGTCCTGCGGGGGCATCGGGCCAACATTATGGCCGCCCTGTTCGCTGCGTCAAGCAAGAGCAATTCCCTCAGGCGGCGGAGCTATTCCATCCGCCGAGACCGGCCTCGACGACCTCAACCGGGGCTCGACCGCCAAACGTCGCCATCTCATCCTCTACCCCGGCAGGGTTTCTCCCGATTGATCGGCTGCTCACGTTCCGACATCCTAGTTCAGGAGTGACAGCAAGGATGCCATCCCTGACCGTAGAGGAGGACACGGCAAGGCGCTCTCACGCCTGGCTGGCTATCGTTCTTGTTCTAGGGGCGGCGCTCGTCGCCTTTCTTCCCTCGCTACGTGATCGCTTTATCGCCGACGACTTTCTCCTCCTGAAATCGAGCCTTGATGCCGGCCCCGCGCGCATCTGGGTCTCGGACTTCGCGCGCGGCGAAACCGCCGGCGACCTGTACCGGCCGCTCGTCAACGCCTCGTTCCTCGTCGATCACTCTCTCTGGGGCCTCTCGGCGTTTGGCTACCACCTGACGAATGGCCTCCTCCATGTGGTCACGACGGGCCTGCTCTTCGTGCTGGCGCTCCGCCTCACCAGATCCCGCGGCATCGCCCTCGCTGCTGCGGCGCTCTTCGCCCTACAGCCCGCACACGCCGTATCGATAAGCTGGGTCTCCGGACGAACCGATTTGCTCGCCGGCATGTTCTATGCGCTATCGCTCGTGGCCGCGGTTCTCTGGCTGGAGGCGCCGGTCACATGTATCCGACATGCCTGGCTCGCGGTCGCGTTGGTGGGCCTTGCCGGCGCCCTCCTTTCGAAGGAGATCGGCCTCGCGATACCGGCGGTCTGGGCCGCGCTCGCTGTGATCCTCCTGCTCGAACGCAGGTCGCTCCGAACGCGGCGCGAGTTGATGGGAGCGGCGGTTCTCGCCTTCGCCGTTGTGGCCGTCTACTTCGTCATGCGCCACGCCGCGCTGGGCACGGTCCTGGGTGGATCGAGCCGCGCCACGATGAATCCGGTGCATCTAGTGAAGAACGCCATCTATTATGTGGCATTCTTCTTTGCTCCGGTGGCCAACCTCACCGGCTCCACGACCGCGCTGGGCGCCGCGCTCCTTGCCACCCTTGCGATAGGCCTGCTCGCCATTCGGGCGTTGAGGCGAGGCACCCTCACCCCCGGAGAGCTCGCCGCGCTCGTGGCCGTGACGGCGGCGCCACTTGCCATCGTCAGCACGGTCCGGGCTTCTTGGCTGGAGTACGTCCCCTCGTTTGGACTGAGCCTGTTGGTCGCCATCGTACTGGCGAAGAATGCTTCGGACCTCCCACCGTGGGTAGCCCGCCGGGCGGGGATCGTGGGCCTCGCGGCTCTCGTCGCGTACTTCGCCGTCTTCGCCCTTCCCTGGAGCCAGGACTATCGCGACAATGGCGAGCTTGCCGCTGCGACAATCCAGAGCATCGGAGCGAACGGCGACGACGCGTACGTCCTCAACGTGCCGATCGGGTCGCACAACGTCCCGCTATGGTCCGTGGGCCTCCCCCAGGCCGCGGCGCTGCTCGCCGATGAGCGCTCGACGCTCGTTCCGGTGAATTTCGTCGACGATGTCTCAAACTTGCGAGATGGCGTTGCGCCGCGGGCCGCAATCTGCGGCAATCTCGCGCTGGTGCAGCTTGGCACCGGCAGCGCCCTTACGCTGTACGACCGCACGGCGGTTCAATTGCGGTTTTCCGTGGGCTCCGCTCTCCCAAAGACCACTCTCGTTCGCGATGTCGCAATGACGGACGCGGGCCCCATCCTCGCCATCCCACACGACGGTGCCTCGCCCTCGTCCTTCCTCGCGTTCAACGCGGCGGGCGAGCTCGTGCCGGTGCAGTCGGACGCGTCGCTCTGTAACCGGTTGGATACGCTGTTCGCCCAAGGGCGCTAATCGCCAATCTGATTCGCCCCGGGCATTCGACGCCGTGACCGCCAAGAGCGGTCCGGGGCAACAGGCAGCTCCCGCCACTTGCAAAATCGCCTCACAGCTTGCACAATGGGTCATCGCTGGGAACAACTTCTGCGGGTTTGTGGCTATCTCATCGCGGCCGGGTTCGAGGAGGGAGGAGTGCGATGTTTCGACTTCTGAAGCGCCTGCTGAAGCTGGTAGGCGTGGCGTCGGTGGTTTTCTGGCTCTTCGGTGAACGCGGGAGATTCAAGCAGTCCACCTTCCAGATGGCGCGCGCGGCGGGAACGCGCGGCTTCCTGACCCTGAATTCTCTGCACGGCTACGTCTACGGCCGCTGGACGAATCAGTACATCAGCGTGCTCATCAACCAGTTCGTTCCGCATGCAAGCCCCGGCGCCAGGAAATGGCTCGCTGACCACTATCACGCCAAGGTCCTCACGCACGACCACGCGCGGGCAATCGTGAGCCTGGAGCACGACATCCCGCTGACTGACCTTGAGCAAATCATCCCCTACCCGGTGGCGCGCGACATCCTGCTCACCGCGCCCCTCGACATCGCCGCTTACGAATGCGCCTGCCGCCACGCGCGCAAGGAGCACTGCGAGCCGACGCAGGTGTGCATGGTCGTCGGCAAGGAGCCGGTGGAGTTCATTCTGGAGCACAATCCGCAGAGCAGCCGCCGCCTTTCCCAGGAGGAAGCGCTCCAGTTGCTGGAGGAGGAGCACCAGCGCGGCCACGTGCACACCGCCTGGTTCAAAGACGCCGTGCTCGACCGCTTCTACGCCGTCTGCAACTGCTGCAAGTGCTGCTGCGGCGGCATCGAGGCGATGACCAGGTACGGGATGCCATCGATCGTCTCGTCGGGCTATGTCGCGAAGGTCGACGGCGCGCTGTGCAACGGCTGCGGCGTCTGCGTGGAGGCGTGTCCCTTCGGTGCGCTGTCGCTTGCCGGCGAAGGCGTGGCGGTGGAGTGGGAGACGTGCATGGGCTGCGGCGTTTGCGAGGGGCAGTGCCCGCTCGAAGCCGTTACGTTGGAGCGCGACGAGCGCAAAGGCATCCCGCTCGACGTTACTTCGCTGGCGGTCAGCAGCCTCCGGCTCGCTGCGCCCCGGTCCACCGCCGACTGACCTCTGACCTCTGCACGCTTCCTTCACCGCCCACGGGTTCTCGTTCACGTGCCCGCCACATCCGACCCGTACGGTTAAGAGAGGCCGTCAGAAGGACGCGCCAGAATAGGAGAACGCAAGATGCGTATGCTAATGCTAGTCGATTTCCCGGTAGAACCCTTCAACACCCTCACCAGGAACGGCACCGTCGGTGCAAAGATTCAGCAGGCGTTAGAGGATATCAAGCCCGAAGCGGTCTACTTCAGTGAACGGGATGGCTTTCGCGGAGCGGTCCTGATCGTTGACGTGTCGGAGCCGTCAAGGATACCGGCGCTTGCGGAGCCATTCTTCCTCACCTTCAATGCTACCGTGAAGTTCAGGGTTGTGATGACTCCGGAAGACCTTGCCAAGGCGGGACTGGAGAAGATCGGCAAGCGGTACTGATTCTCTGGAGAGACGCCCGTGCCTCGAGTGCGGTTTGTCTGAGGCTGACAGGTGCAACCTTCATCATCGAATCGAAGAGGCCCGACAAGCCTTAGCTCGTCGGGCCCTTCTCGTTACGTGATTCTGGGTTTGTCGCGCGCCGGCGCTTAAGCCAGTTGCTGCTTTATTCGCTCGAACTCCTCAGCCGATATCTCGCCCCTGGCCAGCCGCTCCCTGGCTATGTCCAGCGGGCTCTTGTCGGCCCTGTGCGTTCCGACGACCCTGCTGAAAGCCCAGGCTGCCAGAGCAATGACAGCGGCCCAGAAGATTATGAACATCAGAAACCCCACAATTCGCCATCCGTCGCCAAAGCGATGTCCGTTGCGAAAAACGAGCGCTATTAGCGGTAGCGCCGCCAGCGCGACGCTCGACCTTGCCGAACTAAGTCTCATTACCTGCTTAACCTTTCTGGTACAAGTCCCCTATCAATTATAGCACCGGCAGATTCGACGAATGTATCAGGCAGATGTTAAGGAAGCTGGCGACCCATGCCCCCAGACAGGCGTGAGGCTACACTAAGAGGCACTCTTGGGATTGCGTTGTGTCGCGGCCCTGGATTTCATAGTGACCGGGCCTATGGAGGCGATTTGGAGCGACCCTGGCCAGCCGCCCGGCGGGGTACCCCTCGGACCCCGAACTCCGATCGCCCATCGCCGCTCTCCGCAGGCCCGGCCACCGCTGACGCCCGTGTCGCCCAGCCCGACTAGTGGCCTAGCCCCCCTCTGCGACGACGGGCTCCGATCCTCCCTGATTGGACAGCCTTAGAGATCTCCTCTCGACGGCGTTCTGGTTCTCCGGCTTCTGACGAGATCTTCTTGCATTTTCGTCGCCCCGCCGCTTGACTTTGGAGCGTCTATAATGAACAATGATTCTCGACAACGAAGACCGGTTCCAGTGTTCTAGACAGGCGTACCCAGAACGTGATGACTGGTTATCAGTTACATGTATTCTACTTCGCTTATCGGCCTTGTCAAGTCCTTTGGAGGGAAAACCATGGCTCATTGGGATTTTCTTACTAATCACGCCCTCGTCCTCATCGACGTGATCGACCACCCGCGCTCGACGCAGCGTGACATCGCCCTTGCCGTGGGCATAACGGACAGGGCCGCCTTCTCGATCCTCCGGGCTCTGGAGGAGGACGGCATGATCTCCCGTCAGAAGGTAGGCCGGCGCAATCGCTACTCGGTAAACGTCGAGGCCTTGCTGCGCCACCGCAGACAAGGTCCCTATAGCGTGGAAGAACTGGCCGCCGGCCTCCTGCGTCTTTCTGAGCGGGCGTCGGAGAGCGTCACGTCTCCCACGCTGTGAGTTGACAACCGTGCCGTTGGTGCTATAATCCACGGCGTCGACAGATCGCTCCTGATTAGCCCCGCTAATTCGTCTCCCCAACAGGGAGGTTGGAATGCACACATCGCCCCTCTCCCGTTTTGGTTTGTTCCGCCGGTTGGCGATTGGTCCGGCTTGAAATAGCTATCGGGCAGTCAAGAGTGGAGGAGATGAACTCATGAAACGCTTGATTCCGGTAGTCCTGGCTTTGGTAGCGACGGCACTATTCCTCAACTCCGGCTTGGCGCGACCAACCTTGGCGGCGGTCGGCACCTCGGTCTCTGCTGGAGACACGGGCACCTGTGCGGTGCTTGATGATGGCACTGCCAAGTGCTGGGGGATAGCTGCCGGCGTCCAGCACCTTTTGCCCACGACCGTTTCCGGCCTGAGCGATGCTGCTGCCATCTCGGTCGGATCTGATCATGTTTGCGCCTTGATCGAAGACGGAACGGTTGAATGTTGGGGCGGAAACAGCGCGGGCCAGCTTGGAGATGGAACCAGGACGGATCGAAACACTCCAGCGCTTGTCCCGGGTTTGGACGACGTTGTCGCCGTTGCCACCGGGGGGCAATTCACCTGCGCGCTGCTCGGCGATAGTTCGGTCCGCTGCTGGGGCCTCAATTCATATGGCCAGCTGGGGGACGGCACGACTACGAACCGAAGTAGCCCGGTAGCCGTCTCCGGACTTGACGACGTCGTGGCCATAGACAGCGGGGAATATCATGCTTGCGCCGTGCTCAATGACGGCACGGCCAAGTGTTGGGGGTGGAATCAGTACGGTCAGCTGGGAGATGGAACAACATCGAATGAAACGACGCCGGTAGATGTGTCGGGTCTGAACAATGCGGTGAACCTCGTTTCAGGTGATGTTCACACCTGCGCTTTGATCAATGACGGCACGATCGAATGCTGGGGTTCCAATACCTTCGGCCAACTAGGGGATGGAACGAAGACGAAACGAACCTCTCCCGTGACCGTATCTGGCATTGGCAATACAACCGCCGTCGCCGCGGGATTCGGTCAAAGCTGCGCCTTGCTAAATGATGATACCGTGAAGTGCTGGGGAGAGGGCGGGGACACGGGCGACGGAACGGGAACGGATCGGACCACGCCGGTAGCGGTTCTAGGGCTAAGCAACGTGGTTTCCGTGTCAGCCGGAGGGTACCAAACCTGCGCTCTCTCCAACGTTGGAACGGCAAGGTGTTGGGGCAGCAACTCGTATGGTCAGTTGGGCATCGGCGAAACATCGGGAGAAATGTTGCAACCGATGAACGTCGTGGAATTCCCCGCTTGCGTCTCGCCCCCCGACGACCATTCCGCCGCCAGCACCCAGATTGGCTCCCTTCCCTTCGCAGACAACTTCTCGACAAGGTGTGTTGCGGAACAACCGTACCAGCCGCGCCCTTGCGGCATGGGAGGATCGAGCGTGTGGTACAGCTACACGCCGACCGTTACCGGCACCCTCGAGGTCAGCACCGCGGGAAGCGACTTCGACACGGTCCTGGCAGTCTATGCGAACTCCAACTACCTGGCATGCAACGACGACTCAGGTGTTGATCTGACCTCATTGGTGACATTCCCCGCTGTTGCCGGCACTACCTATCAGTTCCAGGTCGGCGGCTTTGCCGTGAGCAAGGGAGATGTGATCTTCAACGTCCTGGCGCCGTCGCCCACTCCACCCACGCCGACGCCAACTTCTACCGCGACACCGTGTCCTCCGGGGGCTTGTACACCGACGCCTACACCCACCGCAACACCAACGAGCAATAGGCCTTGGGTAGAGGCCTCCATCGATGAGACCGTCAACGGTCAGCAGGGGCCTATCACAGTCAATGTGGGTGATTCGATCACCTTGCGCTGGGTCGTCACGAACCTGGGTCCCCGCAGAATGGATGTCTGGGTCACTGACGAACTTCTCCCCGATCTTAACGACGATAACAACAACTGCTTTTACCTCGCGGTGAACGGAACGTGCGAGAAGTCGCTGACAGTGCCTATGAACACGCTCGGCGTCTTCACTAACGTCGTTAGCGTGGAAGCGTGCGGCATTCCGCCCTGGCCCAACTCTTGTGAAGGTATTGGCGGCAATGACTGGGTCAAAGTAAACGTCCTGGATCCGGCGGCGTCTACCAGCAGTCCTGCCGTCGGCGGTATCGCCGAGGTGCCTGACGATGCCACGACTGGTAAATCAACCTCATCGTCAACGCCGTTCGCTTTACTGACAGGCATCCCGATGGCAGCAGCGGCGGCTATCGGAGCAGGCACCTGGTATGCGCGGAGGCGCTGGCGGAGGACGCGCTAATCGCTAGTCGGCACTTTGTCTTTGGGGACGAACTCCAGCGATAGCGAGTTGATGCAGTAGCGCTTGCCGGTTGCCGTCGGGCCGTCGTCGAACACGTGGCCCAGGTGCGAGCTGCAGTTCGCGCAGGTTACCTCCGTACGCCGCATCCCGTACGAGTAGTCGTCGGTGTATTCGATGCGCTCGTTTCCTTCGGCGCGGTCGAAGGACGGCCAGCCGGTGCCGGAGTCGAACTTCGACTCAGACGTGAACAGCTCTGTGCCGCAGACCGCGCAGCGATAACTGCCCGGCGCGTGGTTGTCCGTATACTTGCCGGAAAACGCCGGCTCGGTCCCCTTTAAGAAGCAGACGTTGTACTGCTCCGGCGTCAGCTTCTCCTTCATCTCATCGGTTACTTTCATTTTGCTTGCCTTCACCGGTACTCCTCCTTCACCTCATCGCGGAAGTCGCGTAGCAGCTTCCGGATCTTGGGTTCGATTACTATCGAGCAATAAGACGCGTGCGGGTTGGCGTCGTAGTAGTCCTGGTGGTAGCCCTCAGCCGGGTAGAACCGCGAAAACGGCTCGACGCTGGTCACGATCTTGTCCTGGAACTTGCCCGACGCCTGCCACCTTTCGCGAGACGCCTCCGCCGCGCGACGCTGCTCTTCGTCGTGATAGAAGACTGCCGAACGGTACTGGTGGCCGACGTCGGCGCCTTGCCTGTCGAGTGTCGTCGGGTCGTGGGTCGACCAGAAGACGTCGAGAAGGCTATCGTAGGAGACGACGTGCGGGTCGAATGTGACCTGCACCGCCTCCGCGTGACCCGTATGGCCGCTCGAAACCTGCCCGTACGAGGGGTTCTCCATCTGGCCGCCGGTGTAGCCGGACGTGACTGACTGGACGCCCCTGATTCTCTTGAAGATCGCCTCGGTGCACCAGAAGCAGCCGCCGGCGAATGTTGCTGTTTGGAGTACGCCCGATTCCGCTTGCGGCTCCTCGGGCGCTTCTGCTGGCATTGCCATACCCCTCACCATCCTCTCAATTCAATTCTAGCAGAGTCGTCAAATGCCTGAACGGAAGTTGACAGCCTGACAGGTTCAATTATAATCAGTCCATCGGCCCTCGCAAGGTTCGGTTCCCGACGACGCCTCAGGAGGCCTCACGATGCGTCTTTCGCTCCCAAGACCGCTGCTCCCGCGCACAGCAGCGCATTCGGCCGGGGCGAGAAGGGTCGGCCTGACGATTGTTATCGCCTGCCTGGTGTTGACGGCGCTTTCTTGTGGCCGCGCGTCGGCCAAGCGGCAGGTGGCAGCGGCGGAAGCCCAGCGCACCACCACGCAGGTCCCCGGACCGACGGCGACGCCAACTCCAATCGACCCGGCATCGAGCAAGCCGCTGCGGATGATGATTATCGGCGATTCGCTCGGAATCGCGCTGGATCCCGGCTTGACGGACGTGGGACGAGACTGGAACTTCTCGATCCTGAATCGCGGCGGTCTCTTTTGCGGCTTCCTCCCATCGGACATGATGATCGACATGACCGGGAAGCTCTCAATAGAGCACGAGCAACAGTGCCAGCAGTGGCGGAACAGTTGGGCCTGGGACGCCATGAACTACCAGCCGGACGTGGTCCTGATGTTGTTCGGCGGCTGGGACTACCCGAACCACATCGTGAACGGGGTTACCCTCAAGACCGGCACCCTGGAATGGAAACAGTATGTCCTCGACCACGTGCAGGCGATACTCGACAATGTGGTCCCGCCGAACGGCAAGCTAATACTGCTGACGTGGCCGTACCCGCGACCAGACCTCTGGCTGATGCTGTCCGACGGCGGCGCGGCGGCGGAAGCGGACGCCCGCTGGCGCGACGACGAGTTGAACGCACTGTACCGTCGCTTCGCCGAGGAACATCCGGACAGAGTGTCGCTCATCGACCTGGCGAGCTTCATTTGCCCTCATGGCAAGTTCGAGGACCTGTACATCGACGGCGTCCGCATGCGCTACGACGGCGTTCACTTCACGCCGGAAGGCTCCTACGTCGTCGCTCGCTGGCTCGCGCCTCAAATCGCGGCCGCGGCTGCTGGAGAAGTCTTCCCCAAGCCCGCCAGCGCGCAATCGACCCCGTCCGGCTCTCCTTAACGCTCAGCGCACGAAGCGGCTCACAAGGCGAAACGCAGATTCGTCAAGCCTCCCATAGACTCGGATGAGATGCGCTAGCGGCCTCTTGACAGGCGGTGTATAATGCGTGTCTCTAAGAGCCCGGGCTGGCCGCAGGCTTCCCTTCCCGAGCGGCTGGCGGGAAGCGGGCCGCGGCTAAGGGCACGGCGGACAAGATGTCGGCAGCGTGTCTGCGATTGATGAGGGCCAGGGGCCCAGGGCGCAAGCCTTTGATGAAGGCCGACTGGAGATTCTCCGGCCGGTTTTTGTTTGCGCGCTGCGTCGAACACTAGAGCATCGTCTACGCGACATAAAGAGGCCCCGATGGTGGTGGCCAACGGGGCCAAGCTAAGGAATGCGGGCGCAGACCCTAGCACTTTGCATTCTAAAGGGTCGGCTCTTTGGACTTCAACCGTGAGGGCCTCGTTGGCGAAAGGAGGTGACGACGGCAGCACATAGCGGGGTTGGCCGCCGTCGCGTGGCGATGCCGCTCGCGGCCCCAGTACGAACGGCGGCGATTTGGCCCGACGGGCCCAGCCGGAAGTACTCAACCATGGGAGGTACGACTCGAGAAGGCCCGTCGAGCAGCAAGAAACGAGAGGTTAGAACATGAAGAAGACAGTCTCGGTTCTAGTTGGTGCGGTTTTGTTGGCGGCGATAGCCCCCGTCCTCGCACTCGCCCTGCTGCACTCCGTTGGCGGATCGGCGCAGGCGCAAGCGCCGCCGGCGAGCTTCTGGAAGGTTTCCATGCCCGACCTCGGCCAGCACTCGGACGCCTGGTGCTGGGCCGGGGCGGCTGCCGACTCGTTCTGGTGGTTCGCGGATAACGCCGGGCAGACAGGGCTGTTGGGCGGCGCGGGGGAACCGTGGAAGAACACCGAAGCTGCAAGCACGAACCCCGCGAGCCCCTGCTGGTACGATGCGCGCGACCCCGTCGACGGGGCGGCCATTCTCGGCTACCCAACCGTCTTGCGAAAGATGGCCGAGAGCACATTCAAGGATGCCAACCAGAACGGCATCAAGGATGCCGGTGAGGCCAACTACTGCTACGGCCAAGGGGTTGAGGAGTGGGATTACCTGATCGGCCTCAGGGACTATGTGAACAACTACGGCAGCGGCCTGGCGGTCCACGACATCCTCGACCCGGCCAAGTGCGGGATCGGCACCGGGCTGATAGTCAACCGGACCGTGCCCACCATGAACTCTCGCAACCCGTGTGGCCCGGGAGCAGTCGCGCCCGGCGGCGTGCCCGGTGTCAGCCAGGTCGCGGGCCCGCCCCAATTCGCGGATTACCAGACCGAGCTGAGTAGCGGCCAGGACGTTCTGCTGTGGCTGGAGAGGATGACTTCCCCAACGCCCGAGACCGCCCACGTGGTCGCCGGCGTAGGCTACAACAGCGTTGGGGGCGCGTTTGGCCTTGGGACTATCACCGTCTCCGATCCCTGGACCTACGCCACCAATCCCCCCCTGCCACCTGTGGCCAGTGCGTCTCACACTGACGGCCTCGTGCCACCGTGGCAGAGCAAGCCCGACCACAACACTTCGCCGAACCACGGGGCACTCCCGGCAACCGAACCGTACAACCTGTGCGATGTAACTCAAGTCGCCCCTCTCAAGATCCAGTGCTACGACGAAGACGGCAACGGCGTCCTGCCTTGGTCGGTCGTGGACATGATCTTCGTGTCGCCCAACCCGGCGACTAGCACGCCCACTCCCACTCCGACCACCACGCCGACGCCAACTCGGACGCCGACGCCAACAAACACCATACCCCCCGGCTACGTGGGCGGCGTGGCAGAGCCGCCGGACGTTTCCCCCGGCGCTTCGGGAGGCACGTCGGTGCCATACGCCGTCATCGGCGGGACGATTGCAGGCTTACTGCTGCTGGGCGCAGCAGGCTGGTACGCAAGGAGGCGCCTGCTGACGTAAGCGGAGCCGCATACCACCGCTAGGGGCTCGTCGGGACGCACATCAGCCGCCTTGATCCCGGAAATCGAAGGGCTGAGGGTCGGGTGGGTTGGTTGTGGTGCCTGACGAGGGAATCTGCCGTCGCTGACCTCGCCACGATCAGCGGAGACGCTTCACGTTGGCGCGGCCGAATTTCTGCAACAGCCGGCGGAGAGCGATGCGCTCCTCGTCGGTCAGGACGCCGAACATCTCGTCGCTCACGGCTATAGCGTGGGAGCGGACTTCGTCGTGGACGTGGCGGCCCTTGGCGGTCAACTGGATCAGCACCAAACGCCGGTCGTTCGGGTCCTTGGTGCGTTTCACGAGACCGCTCGCGCACATCCGGTCGACGAGCGTCGTGATGCTGGGGCTTTCCTGGAGCAGAAGCCGGGCGAGCCTTGTTATCGGCAGAGGGCCGGATGCCTCGGCGAGCAGCGCCAATACGGCCGCCTGCGGCACCGTCAATCGCCAGGCTGAAAGCGCCCTCTCTGACTCTTTCCGCAGGATGGCGAAGGCAGCGTAGAGCCCCGCCCATTCTTCTCGATCCGCCGGAAGGCTGCTTTCGGTCATGGTTGGCTCTCGATCGATAATAGAGACTATACTCCGGCCAGCACATGAAAGCGACATCAGGGAAAGCATGAACTCCGGGCCAGAACTCCATAATAAGCTCGAACGTTCCTTTTATGAGCGCGATGCTCGCACAGTGGCGAGAGGGCTCCTCGGCAAGTACCTGGTGTACGAGCCGGCGGGAAAGCGTCTGGCCGGCAAGATCGTCGAGACTGAGGCGTACCTGGGCGTGCGGGACACGGCGTCCCACGCCTCCCGCGGCCGGACCAGGCGCACGGATGTGATGTTCGGCGAGGGCGGGCGTCTGTACATGTACTTCATCTACGGCCTGTTTTGGATGATGAACGTTGTGACGGAGACAGAAGGCCGCGCCGGCGCGGTCCTGCTGCGCGCGCTGGAGCCCGTGGAAGGCGTCGAAGAGATGGCGGCGAATCGCCGCGGGAAGGACCGCCGACTCCTCGCTTCCGGGCCGGCGCGGCTAACTTGCGCCCTCGGCGCCGGCGGCAGCCTGAACGGCGTCGACCTCTGCGGAGACTCCATCTGGATCGAGGACAGGGGCGAAAGGGTCACAGCATCGCAGATCGAGGCGACGCGGAGAGTGGGCGTCGCCTACGCAAAGGAGTGGAAGAACCGAAAGCTGCGGTTCTACCTGTCGGGAAACGACTTCGTTTCGAGGCCGCGGCTATAGGCCGTCGTCGTCGGCTACTTCAGCCAGGGTAAACCGAACGAGTTCGCCTCGGCGGCCCAGCCTTTGACGGCGCTCGTCTGGACAAGCCACCAGCGGTAGCCCCCGGCATCGACGGGGCCATCCTTGATGGTGACCGTCGTCCCGTCGGAGAGGCAGCCGACGACGTTAGCGTATTCTGACGGTGCGTCTCTGACGTTGAGGCAGGAAGAGCCGGTGTTTACGACTTTGGCGTGGGCGCCGATCTTGAACTTCGGCGCAACGGTGGGCGCGGCGGTTGGCGTTGGCGCCACAATCTGCGAGCCCGGGGGATTCGCTTTGAGCAGCGGCCAGACGGCTGTGTTGGTGACGCCGTAGCGCCAGGCGGAGACGCAGCCCATGCCCAGGGCGTACGCGTGGGTGAGGAACCTGACCCAGGCGTCGAGCGTCGAGTCGCCCTGGCCAACCGGCTGGATGGGAAGGCCGTAGCTGCTGAACATGCTGCTGGACACGTCCAGGAGGAACTCGGGGCAGATGCCGCGCTGGCCCGGGTCGAATCCGGCGGCCTTGAAGTCGCTGGCGTTTTCAGAGGTGTTGAACGTCTCCCAGTAAACCATCGGCTCGATGACCTGCGCTATCGAAGCGAACTGGGCCACCGGGATGTTCGGCATCACCCAGGGCCGTGGCTCGATGCAGAGGCCGACAACGCCGTTCGGCTGCTGGCGCCGGAACTCCTGCGCGAAGGCCGCCGCGTTTTG
>Ga0187849_1002831_pt1 | contig 16049 bp, 19 predicted proteins | sample June2016WEW_4_10_2_FD_132412 | JGI IMG/M metagenome (GOLD analysis project Ga0187849, IMG submission 132412) | Peatland microbial communities from SPRUCE experiment site at the Marcell Experimental Forest, Minnesota, USA - June2016WEW_4_100 | ecosystem: Environmental > Terrestrial > Soil >... | reverse complement strand
GGTGTCACAATGAATGCCGTTATGCCAGGCTTCGTGGCTACAAATCTTGGGAAGGGCAGCGGTAGCCGCGCTTCGGCGATAGGGTTCGGCATGATGCGCCTCTTCCAAAGCAGCCCTAGGAAGGGCGCAGAGACTTCGGTTTACCTCGCTTCGTCTGAAAAGGTCAAGGGCATGACCGGGAAGTGCTTCGCCAAGATGAAAGAAACGACCACGATCGAGGTATCCTACGACAAGCAGTTGCAGGATCGTTTATGGGAAACGACGCTGAAGCTTCTTCGGCTGAATTAGGGGCTATTGCTTCACTGTCATCTTTTTTAAAATAGAACTTGATATGTCGAAATGATGAGACCAATCATTCCTGTGTTCATGCTTGCGTTCATTCATCGTGAACATAAGATCAAGGAAGGTAGGACGATGGAACAGTTTAAGCTAAAGAGGATTTATGTCGTTAAGAATGAGGAAGGCTTCAGATGCTGACAGCTCCGAAATAGCAAAGATTAAACCGCGCTAGCTTTTCCAGAATTCCCACCATTTCCTGGCAGGTTTCTTTCCAGTTTGCTCTGTTGATTCCTTTGATTGGCTGTTGGATTGGTCCATTTTATCGCCAACCGCTGTTAGCTGATTTCTTATTCCCAAGATATTGCTGTTGACTGTGATTATCTTGGTGTTAATTCGATCCATTTCAGTTCTTATTTTAGCGAACTCATCTTCAATCAGCTTCTGCTGAGAGTCCTGCTTTGCGTGGAGCTCTGAGAGTGTTTTTGATGAATCCTGGCTGCTCGCAGTAACCATCTGGCTCAGAATGTTGATTTGTGTGTTGAGTGTGCCAATCTCCGACCAAATTTGACGATTCTGTTCATCCATTTTTTTAATTGCGTCGGTCACTGCCTTTCCTGTTTCTTGAGAAGTTAGAGCCTCCAACTGAGTATTCAGCGTCGCTATCTCGGAAGAGGATTGATGGTATTGCTGATCCATTTTGCTGACCAGCCCGGAGATAGATTTTACGATATCTTGGTTATTCAGTGCTCCAATCTGGCTGTTCAGCTTGTTTATCTCTTCCCAAACTTGCTGGTTAGTAATTCTTTCGGATCTAGTCTTTTTCTTCGGGACTTTAGCGGTTTCGGGTGTTGGCTCAGGTGGTGTCGTCATTGTTGCTCAGCGGGTATTCCTTTTCGGCGCATAATTATTATTTATATTGTTTTTGCCCGAATCGACCCGTCATGGGGTAGATAATTTTATCTCTTCGGCTACTCTCTTGTTCAGCAGAATGATCGAGCCTTTTATTTAATTGTGTGTATTGTTTTGCATTTGCCATTTTCCGAATATTCTTAGCAAAAAGCTTGAGAGAATTGTAGTATCGAGGAGGCAGCTTTCAGCCACCTTTCGAAGAACATCTAATGATTTAAATCCTCTGAAGCCAAGGGTAGAGTTGGAGATATGATGATGCCAATATCATACCCTTTCAACATACCCACTCAGGGCAATAAGAAACTTGAGCACATCATCGACAAGATCGTAAAGGACGTAAAGTTGAACACTTTTTGGAAATGCGCGAATGTGATGGCGATAGACAGGATGGGTTATAACGACCATGGCCCAGCGCATGTGAAAATAGTCGCGAACATCGCGCTCAAGCTGCTTAGGATGTTAGTCGCTAATGGCGTCATTCCGAGCATTGTCAAAGATTACAAGATGAAGAACGAGGATGCAGAGGTTGTGGTGGTTTTAGGCTCTATCTTCCACGACATAGGCATGGTGGTTATGAGGGAAAGCCATGAGTTGTTCAGCGTTTTGATTGCAAAAGAGTTCGTCGAGAAGTACCTACAGGGAATTTACACCGAAGGAGAGGGTGCCATCATCCTATCGGAAGTACTCCATGCCATTGTCACCCACGAGGAGCCCCACAAGCCGCTTACTGTCGAAGCGGGAATAGTGCGCATCGCCGACGCCCTTGACATGGAGAAGGGGAGAGCTAGGATTCCTTTCCAAGCAGGGAGGTTCGATATCCACAGCGTTTCAGCCCTTGCAATCGAGAAGGTTACAATCCTAGCTGGCGTCGAGAACCCTATAATTATCAAGATAACGATGTCCAACTCAGCCGGTATCTTCCAGATTGACGATCTCCTGAAACCGAGGATCCACAACTCGGGGCTTAAGGAATACTTCCATGTGGTCGCTGAGATAACGGGAGAGAATGAAAGCAAGATCTTGGACAAGTTCGAGTTTTAGGTTGCTTATGGTCGCTGGGATAAAATATGGCTGCTTGGGAGAAGTCACTTGACTTTCTGAAGCCCCGGCTCAGCATAAGTGGCTACGACAGGCTTTCAAGGATTAGCAATACCTCGGTAATCGGATTTATTGCTGAATACGTGAAGCTCTGTGATCCCGCCAGAGTCTACGTCTCGGTCGGCACGGAAGAGGACTTAGATTACATGAAAAAATCAGCCATCAGTGAAGGCGAGGAGACACCCTTAGCGATTGTGGGGCATACGAACCACTTCGATAGCTATAACGACCAGGGGCGCGACAGGGAACACACGAAGATTCTGATATCGGATAATGCGGACTTTGGGATGGGAATCCGCGTCTGCGGGAGGGAACCATGTCTCGCGGAGATGAGGGAGCTACTCAAGAACATAATGGGCAAGCGGGAGATGTTCGTCGCATTCTACTGCCTAGGTCCGCTGAATTCGGAGTTCGCCATACCCTGCGTTCAGATAACCGATTCGAGCTATGTCATTCATAGCGAGAATATCCTCTATCGGCAGGGGTACGAGGAGCTCATCCGCCAAGGGGATAGGGCGCAGCCATTCAAGTTTGTCCATTCAGAGGGAGAGCTCTCGAGGAATATGACAAGCAAGAACGTTGAGAATCGGAAGGTCTACATTGATCTTGAGGGAGAGACGGTCTTCAGCGTGAACACGCAATATGGCGGTAATACGATCGGCCTGAAGAAGCTCGGTATGCGACTGGGAATAAGGAGGGCTTCGAATGAGGGCTGGCTCAACGAGCATATGCTCATAATGGCGGTTCATGGTCCCGATGGCAGGTGGACCTACTTCACCGGCGCTTTTCCATCCATGTGCGGGAAGACATCGACAGCTATGGTGGAAGGCGAGACGATCGTGGGAGATGACATAGCTTTCCTCAGGAAACGCAGTGGATCGATCTATGCGGTCAACATAGAGAAGGGGATCTTTGGTATCATCCAGGGAATTAACTCGAAGGATGATCCCACACAGTGGGAGGTCCTGCACAAGCCAGGGGACATCATATTCTCGAATGTTTTGGTAACCCCCGGGGGGGGCTTGTACTGGAGCGGCGCGGATGGCCCGGTACCTCAGGTAGGTAGGAACTACTCGGGTGAGTGGTGGCCTGGCAAGAGGGACAAGTCGGGCATTGAGGTTCCAATCTCACATCCCAACGCTAGGTTCAATGTAGCCCTAGACTGCTTCAGGAATGTGGACCCAGGGTTCGACAGCCCCGAGGGGGTGAGGATCGGAGGGATAATGTACGGGGGCAGGGACTCAGACACTTCCGTCCCGGTGCAGGAATCCTTCGGGTGGGTGCACGGAATCGTAACTATCGGGGCTTCTCTCGAGTCGGAAACGACGGCCGCAACGCTGGGGGCTGAAGGCATCAGGGAGCTCAACCCTATGTCTAACCTCGATTTTCTGTCCATACCTATCAGCAGCTATGTTCGCGACAACCTTGAATTTGGTAAGGGTTTGAAAGAGCCACCCACAATATTCGGCGTCAATTACTTCCTGAGGGGGAGGGATGGCAAGTTCCTAAATGGGAAAAACGACAAGAGGGTATGGCTGAAGTGGATGGAGCTTCGCGTCCACGGGGATGTGGGCTTCGTGGTTACGCCGACCGGCCGGATTCCCCTGTATCAGGACCTCAAGGCCCTTTTCAGGGGTGTTCTTTTCAGCGAGTATTCAAGCGATTCATATTCAGCGCAGTTTAGAATCAGGGTACCAGAGAATCTGGCGAAGCTTGAGAGGGTTGAGAAGGCATACTCCGCGCTCAGGGATCCGCCATCAGAGATCTATGAGCTCTTTCGCCAGCAGAGGGAGAGGCTGCTCAGGGCGAAGAGTGAGTTTGGCGACTATATAGATCCGGGCAGGTTCCCTCTTGTGGAGAGAGAGTGAATAGGGCGTTTCTTCACGTGCCGCGTCGGACGACGAAGACATCGCAATGCGCATTTCTCACGACATAATCTGCGACGCTGCCCAACAATGTTCTCTTTATACCCGTTATACCCCTCGTGCCGACGACAATGACAGAAACGTTCATCTTCTCCGCTTCGATCACGAGGGTTGCTCCAACGCTCATGAGGGGGGTGAACGTGGAGAGGATTTTAATTTCTACATCCTTGACCCCGGAAGAGAATGCCTGTTTCTGGTATTTTTCGAGCATATCTTTCAATTGCACGGCTACATCGTTCGGCATTGGAGGGGCAGTGTCTAGGATGTCTCCTAAGCTCTGGGGAAATGAAAAGACTGTCGCAATTATGAGCTTCGAGCCATGGAGCCTCGCCATCTCGGTCGCGGCTTCGAGCGCTTGCTCAGCGTACTTTGATCCATCTACACCCACCAGTATAAGAGGATACATCAAGGTCACTCAATGATAAAAATAGCTGTTTAGACTAAAAAGGGTATTCAAGATATTGTCAAAGTGCTCATCTATAAAAAAAGTGAGAAGAGATATGACAAAATTAGAAAACGTTCTCGAGCGCATGGGCGGTTACATATACGACTCCAGCCCCGGAGACGTACTGTAGAATCCTAAGCGTTTCCATAATCTCTTCCTTTGTGGCGCCAGCCTGCATTGCGGCGACCGCGTTTGCCTTAACGCCTTGTGGGGCCCCATGGACTGCATCGATGGCCATAACCATCAAGTACTTGAACTTCTTGGGCAGGGCATTGCCAGAAAAAGCGAAATCGCCGTTCTCCTTTACGAGTTTTAGCAGTGCTGGATCGAGTCTCTCATAAACCTTCAATGGATGTTCAGACATTGTAACAACCTCCTTTGAGGATAAACGTCCAATTCAAGATTATAAACTTGCATATTTCATCATCATCCCAATCCTCATTTTTTTGTAGGCTGAACTAGGCTCAGGATGGATCCGCAATGGGGGTAGATTGCCCTAATCTAACTTCCTTCCCGCGCGTCAAAGACATTATTGCAGCTATTGCGAGTAACGCAAGCGAGACATAAAGGGCAGAATCAATTCCGACTATAAATTCGCTGGCAACGCCCCCGACCAGGTACTTCGTACCGACGAATACTTCGAAGGCAACCTCCCTTGGAATGGATGCAGCGGCTACGGAGATTGTAAGTACAAAGCTGCCGAGGAGACCTATGTTCTGTACGGTCCTAAGCAGGCCAGAGATGCTTCCGTAGGAACCTGACCTCGCGTAGGCCATTACCGCGCTGTTGTTGGCAGGGAAGAACATGGAAGTGCCAAAGCCTGCAATCGCTGATCCGATAATAACAAAGTATAACGGGGTGTCAATCCTGAGGCCAAGGTACACTATTATCGCGACGGCTGTCACCACGATTCCTGCAGTTGCAAGGATGCGCGCTCCATACTTGTCCGAGAGCCTGCCCATGAATGGCCCGAATAGGCTACCCATGATGTAACCTGGAATAAGCAGCAGTGATGCATAGAGTGGTGATAGCCCCCTTACTCCCTGAAGATACATGGTCAAGAGGAATACCACTGCAAGATAGCCAAGGTTCTGGAAGAATGCGGCGAGAATGGAGTTACGCAACACAGAATTGCTGAAAGCTGAGAAGTCCACCATGGGGCTTGCAACTTTCCTCTCGACGAAGACGAAGGCTGGGATAAGAGCAATGCCTATAATGAAAAGCGCGATATTCAATATGTCCAGGCCAATGGTAGCGTAGTCTATTGCTCCGAACGAAATAAGGGAGAGGGCTACTGCCAATAGAATTGTGCCAGATAGATCGATCTTGGTCTTTACCCTGTTGACGTCGCTGAGGTATCGCAGACCTATGAATATAGCGATCATCCCTATTGGGACATTGATGAAAAATATGTATTGCCAGCCGACAAAGGTGGTAATCACCCCACCTAAGATAATGCCCAGCATTGCACCTGAGGTGAAGCCTAAAGATATAAAGCCAAAAGCTTTTCCCCTTGCATTGGGCGGGAAGATGTCCGCAACTATAGCTCCGCTATTGGCCTGCACCAGAGAGCCACCTAAGGCTTGCACCGCCCTGAAGAGTATAAGCATGTAGACGTTGGGAGAGAACCCACAAAAGAGGGAGCCAATTGTGAATATCGCGAAACCTGCATTGAACATGCGGCTTCTCCCATAAATGTCGCCGATCCTCCCCATGGGAGTGGTCATTACAGCGACTACGAGCATATAGATTAGTATGATCCAGATGGTGTCGACAAGGTTGGAGTTCAGCGACTGAGTGATCGTGGGGAAGGCCAGAATAACAATTGTGCTATCCAAAGCACCCATTAGGGTACCGAGCATGAGCACAAAAAGCATAACATTGCTGCGTTGCATAAGGTGTTCACAAACCTTTGGAGTTTTTTATATATTACGTATTCGCTTATCAGACTCCATATTGAGCCATAGTCCGCGCATGAAGGTCATTCAATGTACAAATGGGACGTGAGGGATTACAGCAGGAGCTCCTCAGAGCAGCAAAAGTGGGCAAGGGAACTTCTCGAGAAACTGAAACTCAGGGGGAACGAGCAGGTCTTGGATATAGGCTCGGGTGACGGTAAGGTGACGGCTGAGATTGCAAGTCTGTTGGTGCATGGCTCGATTGTCGGGATAGACAGCTCCGAGGATATGGTTCGCTTCGCCAAGGACAATTTCCCTAGAGATAAATTTTCTAACCTCAGCTTCGAGATCATGGATGCTAGAAAGTTATCCTTTGATGAGGATTTTGATGTAGTCTTCTCTAACGCGACGCTTCACTGGGTCATTGACCATAAGCCCGTCCTGATGGGCATAAGGAGGAGCCTGAAGCCTCAAGGGAGGATTCTGCTCCAGATGGGAGGAAAAGGGAATGCAGAAGAGGTTCTGAAGGTAATGGAGGGTGTTATAAAGCGAGAAAAGTGGAGGAAGTATTTCACGAACTTCACTTTTCCTTACGGCTTCTATGGACCAAAGCAGTACAGCAGCTGGCTCAAAGAAGTGGGGCTTGATGCCAAGCGTGTTGAACTGATCGAGAAGGATATGATCCATAATGGGAAGGAGGGGCTCTTGGCTTGGATCAGAACGACGTGGCTCCCTTATACACAAAGGGTACCAGAATGGCAGCGCGATCAGTTCGTTGAGGAGGTTGCCGATGCTTACCTGATACTTCGTCCCATCAATGGCGAGGGGTTCGTGCATATAGAAATGATCAGGTTAGAGGTAGAGGCAGTCAAGGGCAGAGAAGATCATCCTTGAAAAAGGCCAATTGTTGTTCTTCGAGCGACTAGCTTCATTAATGCCCATTCAATGCAGGAAAGACGCAAGGCCCAGAATGCCACCAAGCACAACTGAGGCCGACATTGCCCAGAAGATGATTTTTTCATACGTCTTGTAATGCTTGCCATTCATTACCTTCTCGTTCGAGATAAGCTTCCCGAGGAAGTATAGCGAAGGAATTATGACTATTGTAAAGATTACCATCAGGTCCAAGAGCAGCTTGACATAGTTGCCAATAACGATCACAAAAAAGAGGGCAGGCAGCGTCTCTATAAGATATACCTTCAGAAAGGAGCCACTCGACCGCCATCCAAGTGCTTCCATTGCTCCCCAAGTTGAGCCAAGAGATATTACAACCAGCGCGAGAAAACCAGCGAATATGAACCCCAAGCCAAGAAGTAGTGACGCATATTGACCAAACGCGGAGAGTGCCGCTGACAGCTCAGATGCGCCCAAGAAGTCGCTTGTGCTAGGCAGATGCATGCCATCCAACACTATCACCGCCATCAGGATCTCAGATACAATCGCTCCGACCAAGGTTTCTAAACGTTCGATCTTGAGGTCCTTTGCCTCCAGTTTCTTGCGGGAATCAGCCCCGGAGTGGAAGTAGAGCATAAAGGGCATGACAACAGCGCCGATGGTAGCTGCAGTGAGGAAATCGAAAGATGGGTTGCCGTAAGGTTGCAAGGGGGAAAGACCAACAGCGAAGAGCTTCCCCCAATCGATTGGGAAGAGCAATGCTGATGCAACGATGCCTCCAACTACCAAGAAGCTCAGGGGCAGGAGCACCATTTCAGCTTGTCGATATCGCCTGCTAATCATTATAGCTGAGTGAATCAGAAAGGCAATCGCGAGCCCAGCCAAAACCGGAAAGCCGATTAGGCTCATGCCTATGGCAATCCCACCATACTCTGCCAGGTACATGAGGAAATCAGAGATAGCCATTGGCACAGCAGCTAAAACAGCCGTTCTCCTGCCATAGAATTTTGCTATTGCCGCTCCTAGACCCAACCCTCCAACAGTCCCCAATCGACCTGCGGCATCCTGTATGAAGAATAGCGGAAGCGTAAGGATGATCGTGATGAATACCATGCTGTAGCCCCAGGTCGCTCCAGCTTGGAGGGCAGTAACTATAGAGGCAATGTCAATGTCTGCTATCATTGCAAGCCAAGCAGGGCCGAATATCCTAGTCCAGTTCCTGAGCCATGAAACGTGGTTCATTGACAGATCACCTTGGCTACATTAGCTTTGGTTTCCGTGCTTTGCGGATTTCATCAGCGTAAGGTGAACACCTTGGGATCCTTCAGCCATCCACTTTCCCCCATGCCGTAGGTATCAGCTTTCCATGGGGGCAGGTTTTTGGGCTACCGAGCTTCATGTAGAGCCGCATCAGGACTCTCTGGCTGAGGTGGTGTTCAATGCCGCAGATCTCGTCCTTCACTTCGGAGGGGGGGATTTCCAAATATTGTAAGAAGAAGCATTCGAGGATGCGGTGCCTCGAAAGGACAGCCATTGCATGCTTCCTGCCAGTGTCTGTCAGCTTCACGCCCTCGTAATCGACTCGTATAACCATGCCTTTGTCAGAAAGCTTCTGCATCATTTCAGTAACGGTGGAGGGGTAAACGCCTAGAACGTTGGACATTTCTTTGATCCTTGCGAGGCCTCTTGCCTCTTCCTCCGAAATCTTGTAGATGAGTTCGAGATAATCATCGATGTTCTTGCGCTCGTTGATGCTCAGCCTTCTCACCTAAATATATTCGGTGCACCGAAAATATAAAAGTTTCGGTATGCCGAAAATTAATTAAGCAGTGGAGATTATTGACAAATAAGAGATCTGAGAAAAGATACGAATGTTGTTCATGAGTCGAATCCGCACCTAGAACGGGAGGGCAAAGCAATCATGAGGGAAAAGAAAGCGGGAGATATGACACAAGCTCGAACACCCCTCCCTCTCATCGTGGCAGCCTTGGCGACTCTATTAATACTTGTCGCAATAGCTTTAGAAGTTGCAGGTAAGCAAGGCATACTTTTCGATATGGACTTGTGGATCAATCAGAATGTTGCCAACTTGCAAAATCCCTTTTTGCTTATTTTTGCCACGGAAATTAATGATTATTTCCTTCCGATTGGTATCGCATTTATTATTGTGCTGTTCGCCTTCATGCTGATAATAAAGAGAAAGCGCTCCGCTTTTCTGATAGCATTCAGTTCAGTAGCTGCAATTCTGGCAGATTACGCGGTGGAGATCTTGGTTCCAAGGGCTCGACCTGATAACGCAGTCATTCAGGTCTCAGGAAACAGTTTCCCGAGCGGGCATGCGCTGCTTGCTACAGTGCTCTTTCTCCTTTTGGCGATCTCATTTGCAGGCGATATCCGTGGCAGGGCGAACAGATACATCTTCATAGGCTTAAACCTGGCGCTGATGATATTGATCAGCCTAAGCAGGGTCTACCTCAATATACATTGGATGAGCGATGTATTCGCATCCTTTGATATGGGCTTTTTTGTGGTAATATTGGGACTTCTCGTCCTGAGAGCGGCTAAAAAATAAGCTGAAATTATTTTTTATTAGGAAGAGATTCCCCAAAAAAAGATAAGCTACCATATTGAATACTTTTATGATTCCCATGAAAGTAGGGATTGTGGCCTGTGAGGTTTTTGAGAAGGAGATTGACCTCCTTACCGAAGGCGATCATGACATCGTCTACAAGGAGTATGTTGAGTTCGGGGAGCACGTCTTCCCTGAGAAAATGAAGGAGACGCTAATCAAGAAAGTGAACGCCCTTGAAGGGAAGGTCGATTCGGTCTTTCTTGGATATGGCGTATGCCAATCATTGAAGGGGGTAACAAATAGCTTGCGCGTGCCTACGATCATGTTGGAGGCGGACGACTGCATTGGTACCTTTTTGACGCAAGCAGGCTACGAAGCAGAGAGAAAGAAGTGCACCGGGACATGGTTCGCAATACCCTTCTTCTCGGACATGGCGATTGAAAAACTAACTAAAGAGATGCACCTAGACAAGATCAAAAATCCGAAGTATGATGCAATGTGGTTCATCAGGAAGTTCTTCGAAGGCTACTCGAGGGCTCTTTACGTCGACACGGGGATAGGCGAGAGGGAGAGTTACGAGTCGAAGTCAATGGATTTTGCGCAGCTGCTCAACCTAAGGCATGAGAGTATGGACGGAACCTTGGCATTGCTAAAAGAAGGGATAGAAAAAGCTAAAACACTTGCCCAAGCTCAGCCACAATCAGAATAAAGACAAAATGTGTGCCTCCGACGAAGAGGAGGGCCCCAATCTTACAGTTCAAATCCATGATTTTCACAATTTTATTGTGATTGACAGTTTAGTACGGTCAATAGTTTATTACTTAATTAAGAATATAGAGAAAATGGTTTAGCGAGGACAATGAGCTACAGAAGAGTCAGGAATTGGCAGAGTCTCTCTGTGAGCATAGCCAGGCAATTTGCACTAAAGATTGTTGAGAAGGGTTTGGAGTCCGCTGACCCTTATTCCGCTGTGATAGAAGCAATGAAAGTGCAGTCTGGGACCTTGGGCGGATCTGGGAAGAAGATTGTTGTAGGCTTCGGCAAAGCCAGTTACAGAATGGCGCAGGCATGCGAAGACTTCCTTAGGGATCAGATCAGTGCCGGTGCAATAATTGTGCCCAAAGGATCATTCGCTGATGGCAGCCTTAGCAGGATCAGGGTCTTAGAGGGGACGCATCCAATCCCAAGCAAACTCAGCTTAAGATCAACTAGGCAGGTTCTTTCGCTGGTACGCAACCTTGCCAAAGAGGATGTTGTCATATGCCTGATTTCTGGAGGGGGATCCGCTCTTTTTGCTTTGCCAAAGGATGGGATAACGCTCTCCGACAAGCAGGAGATGACAAGGCTGCTCCTTGCTGCCGGAGCATCCATTCAAGAGACAAACACTGTGAGGAAGCATATATCGGCTGTAAAAGGAGGGCAATTGGCGAGGATTATAGCACCGGCGAAGTGCTTGAGTCTGATATTGTCAGATGTTGTTGGTGACGATATCAGCTCGATTGCATCAGGACCGACGGCTCCAGATAGCTCCACCTACGGCGATGCATGGGCTGTGCTTAAGAAGTACAATCTTGTTGGCGCGGCGCCTAAGAGCATTATCGAGCATGTAAAGTCGGGGTTGGCAGCAAGGGTTCCAGAGAACCCCAAGCCAGGAGATAGCATTTTTATGAAGGTGGAGAACCTCGTAGTGGCGAATAACACAGGCGCGCTCTCTGCAATGACTAAGAAGGCGGAGAGGCTCGAACTCAACACACTGGTTATGACATCGCGCCAAGAAGGGGAAGCCAAAGAGGTGGGCAAGAGGATCGGCGTATTAGCCAGGCAGATCGTCAAAGAAGGCAAACCAATCAAGCCCCCGTGCGCTGTCCTTTTTGGCGGCGAGACGACCGTGACAGTGAAAGGGAAGGGCAAGGGAGGTCGGAACCAAGAGGTTGCCCTTTCAGCAGCAATTTCATTGAAAGGATTGCATGACGTTGCATTCATCTCGATAGGAAGCGATGGCATAGATGGCAATACCGATGCTGCAGGAGCCATAGTGGACGGGGGCACTGTCGATCACGCCTTCAACATAGGACTTGCAGATAAGTTCCTTGACGAAAATGATAGCAACACATTCCTTGAGGCCAAGGAGGATTGTCTGGTACGCACGGGTCCAACTGGCACAAACGTTAATGATCTCGCTGTCCTAGTGGTGCTGCAGTGAAGTTATCACATCGCTGAGGCCTTATTGCCCATCAGAACATTGGGAAGCCTATCACGTACCTAACAAAGCGCTAACTATTACAGCTATGCCGCCGGCTATCAGGACCCCCAAAGTGAGGAGCACAATCAAGATGGCGCTTCCCTTTAGTACCTTCTTTTTATTGTCCTTCATCAGGAGGCTCAGGAATGGCAGACTGCTCACAATGAGAGCGATACCTATTATCAGATCGAGTATAGATGCAGTATCCATCCAATCCAACCCGTGCGCTGAAGCTTCTTGCAGCAGGCAGGATTTATTCCTTTTTGCGTTTGCGTTAAACAGTGGTCTCGTCCCGCTTCCAGTAGTATTCGCAGACAGGGATGCCTAGCTCAAGCTTGGAAAGCAGTTAGAAGATAAAAAAATACAGCAAAAAAAGTTATACGACCCCGCTAAGGGAGGCTCTTATTTTTGGCATCTTTATAGATTTCCAGCAGGGTCTCCAGCGCAACTATCTTATGGTCTATGTTATCACTCTTCAGAAGTTCCATCAAATATGGAATGGCAGGCGAACCCACATTGCGCAGGGCATCCTCGGCACTGGAATATTCTGTCCCTGACCTGCTCTCGAAGTGAGTGGTTGGGTTTGACGCCTCGCCCACAAGGAACTTGATTCCCTCCTCCCCAGCGTTTTCGCAGCACTTGTACAAGGGCGTCGGGTGTGTCCAAAGGAGTGCCTTAAGCTTCTTCGCATAGGGCATGATAGATGGGCCTATAGCCGTCCCATTTATTTGGTATGCCAGCAAGAAAGCGGCTGCAGCCACCCGAGCGTCTGCCCCGGGCAGCATGTCAACAAATACGTTGCTAACCCGTTGCTTCGCTGTCGGATCGATTCCTTCGAGTATCTGTGGGGACAGCCAGAGCTGATCCCAGCCACCATCAAGCCTGTGTGTAAGCTGGAGCTCAAGCAGCTTGAAGGCAACAGTGTTGATTGCGGGAGCGCTAGCGATTTTTGTGAGGACCTTTATGATATTGACCATCTTCGTCTTGGGGCCTATTGAGGTTTCCTGCAACCCATCGAGGATGTTCGCAAGTAATGGAACAGCTTTTTCCCCCATGGAAACCAGCTGGTCTATTGCTTGGTTGCTGCCGATGGTTGCGTCGATCTTTTTGAGGGCCTGGTTGACCTGCTTCTCCAGTTCCTTATCATCAGACATAGTGATCATATCATAATTTTAGCTTTGAGATAATAACCTTTATGTAACCAAGTTCAAAATGATGAAAAAAGGATGCCCCACCATCGGCTTCAAAATATTACTCCACAATACATCTAATTAGCGGGGGTGCATTTCGGCCTAAAGAGCCTTGTCAGCACGTGACAGCATCATAGGTTATGGGTAGAACCGCCTGAAGATCCGGCAAATCGCCAAGCTGATCCAGCGTTTCTGATCCAAGTGCTTATCCTTCAGCAGTTTGAGATCCCAAGAGCCATCAGGCGCCTGCCTGTCGGTCAGCCATTCAAGCGCACCGTTTATGTCGCTATCATCAGCGGTGTAGCCCATGAGGGACAGCGAATCAAGCGACGACACAATATCCGTGAACCAGAACGGGAACGAGACGCTTGACCAGAATGACGGATCTCTCCGATCTGAATATTTATCAGGCAGGAAGAACCGGCTCTTCAGCAGGTCGCCAGCACGCAGGGCCTCCTTAGATCTTTTGTATTTTGGGTGTGCTGCGAAAGCCCTTAGAACAACTCCCGTGACCAAGTGGGAGAAGGGTCTTGATCTGTCCGGCAGGAGGGGCTGAGACTCGAGAATTTTTCTCCACCTCCCCTTGGCACGCTTTGTCCTCAGGGGGATGGCCCAGCCGCCATCATCCTGCATAACTGACAAAAGCCATTCGAAGCCTTTTCGGATACCTGGGTGATCAGCGTAACCTGCCTTGATCAGCAATTCCATTATCCCTGCAGAGTAGTTTGGGGAGTACTGTTTCCCGTATATACCCCTGAAATCACCTTCATCAGTCTGGAGGCTGAATAGGTAGTCCACTGCCATTGCCGTGGAGTGGTGTTCAAAGTCCATGCCATACTTCTCAACTAGAACCCCGAAGTTTCGGTAGGTCTCGAGGTAAGAATAATTTTCGAATGGTCGTTCCTGTTGGGCTCTTGCATTAGGGTACTTCCAAGACCCATCATCCTGCTGTTTACTTACTATTTTAATGACCTCAGGCAAAGTCCACAGGTCTCTGGCATCTTTCGATACCTCATTGCAGAGATCGCGTTTGACGAACAGCTCGATAGCTTTGCTCTCTGATGCCCCCAAATAATTGAGCGGGTTGTATTTCAACGCCTTCAGCCAGTTTTCCATCTACACTCACCATTTGACGTGTCATTTGGACGGGGGAGACTTTTTATCCAATATAAACCGCTTTTTTTCTCCGCACACCAAGCAGGTAACCACGACGTGCGGGCTCCTCTCCTGGGATACCCTGACGCGCGACCTGCTGCCTGGGTAGAGGAAGGAGTGACAAGATTTGCAGACGAAGTATTTCCAGTGCTTTGGGATGCGCACGCGGGTCCTCTTGGACAGCTTGAGCGCCATCTGCACGTAACGATCTGATAGCTCGGGCTGCAAAGAGGCATACTCTGTTGCTAACCCGAACAGGTGGTCTATCCTCTCCCTTGCGAGGTCCCTGACAATCTCGTTGTTAGGCAAGCGGTTCCACCAACTGAGATTCTGGAGGTAGACTAATAAATGGTAAGCGGTGCGGGGCGAGATTTATATGGAGAGAAGCTTGAAACTCAGTTTGGTGTCCCGATGATCAGCATTGTCATAGCGGAGGCGGCCTTGGAGACAGTCCCCAAGGAGATCGTGGATCACCCCTCGGTCAGGAAGATAGCGGACCGCAGGGGGAAGGAGCCTGGTCAGACCCTCCTTGACATCTCATACCACTACACGGCGATGAAGGACCTAAGGGACTGGGACAAGAGGGGTAGGCCAGACATCACCTTCATCACCCTCCTCAATCTCCTTGAGAGCCCGCTGAACCTCGAGGATAGGCTGAGGATCTACGTACATACTCGCAATGATCTCATAATCACGATCGACTCTAGGACAAAACTCCCAAGGAACTACACAAGGTTCCAGGGGCTGATTGAACAGTTGTTCGAGATCGGCAAGATTCCTCCTCACGGAAAACCACTAATGACCCTTTGGAAGGGGACATTGAAGGATGTTGTTGCGCAGGTAAAACCCTCAAAGACGTTCTTCCTAACCGAGAAGGGCAAGAAGACAAAGTCTGAGGATTTTGGATCGAAAATAGTCAAGGAGGACTCTCCTCTCATTGTGATCGGTGGTTTCCAGAGGGGTGAGTTCAGCAAGCAGGATCTTGGGATGGCGGACGAGAAGGTCTCGCTTTACAAGGATCCGCTCGATACGTGGATAGTTGCTTCGATGGTGACTCACGATATTGAAAAAGCACTGGGCATAATTTAGCCATATTGATAAACTCAGTCAGTCTGATTCAAATGTCAAACGACCAAAGGAAAAGCATTATCCCCAAGAACCTTAGAAAAGGGCAGATTTTGATAGTCGTGCCCATCGTCGTGATTGTGGTGATTGTGTGCCTATTTTTTTCTTCTGCAATACCAGTCTATGTGCCCCCCACAACATTCACTCTGCAGATTCTGTTCCTGGCACTGGATTACCGTTCCACCAAAGCTTTTTTAGCGCTTGGGTTTGAAGAGAGGAACAAGATTTTTGTTGCTCTGATGAAAAAGACAAGAACGCTGGAAGAGGCGGTTATTATCTTCTATATTTTCATTGAACTGTTTCCGATGCTTGTAGGT
>Ga0187849_1002820_pt1 | contig 16109 bp, 17 predicted proteins | sample June2016WEW_4_10_2_FD_132412 | JGI IMG/M metagenome (GOLD analysis project Ga0187849, IMG submission 132412) | Peatland microbial communities from SPRUCE experiment site at the Marcell Experimental Forest, Minnesota, USA - June2016WEW_4_100 | ecosystem: Environmental > Terrestrial > Soil >... | reverse complement strand
GAGAAAACGCTCTCGACGGCGACGGCGGCGTTCAGCACTGCCAGCGCCGCGCTGCCAACGCGATGCGACGCCCGGTTGCCCCGCGCCGCCCATCGCTTCGAGAAGTAGGCGGCGTTGAAGCCGGCGCAGAAAATGGTGGCAAAGTCCTGTAGCAGGACAAGCGCGTCCGCCATGAAAGTCCGTCCGTGTCGAGCGGTGTTTAGGAGACCCTCAACGGTCGTTTGGTCGGTCCCTCGGAGGTTCTCAGCAGGAGGGATGGAAGGAAGAATAGAACGCCCGTGCTATTCCGTCAATCGGGGAATGTCACTATTGTCGGCCGCGGCGGGCACAGCCGCCTCATGAAGCGGGCCGTCAGCGGGAGTGCTAGAATGGCGCACATGGTTAGCCCGCACTCTTGAAAGGCAGAAAGACGATGGCGCGTGTAGCATTAGCGGCCTTGGTGGGAGCAGCTTTCGCAGTCCTAACCGCAAGCTTCATCGGCTGCGGGGGGCAGGGAGCCGGGTACACTGACCAAGGCACAAGCACTCCACGGGTCGACACGTCCGAAGTCGAAGCGGTGGCTAGCGCTTTTGTCGAGATTGCTGGAACGTTCGACTACCGTGATCAGGAATCTCAGTACCAACAGCTCCAGCCCTTGTTGGCTGACAAGACCCACTTCCAGGAAGACCCGAACGCTGTTAGCACGCAGCGCGTCCAAACATCCCGCGCTGTTGCCACGCGAGTGGACACGATTTCCGACAATGATGCCGTCATCACGGTTACCGCTGATTACTCCCGCAGCTACATTCCCTATCAATCATCACAACCGGCCAAAGTGCATCTGCTGCAGCAGGTTGACTGTCGACTTGTCCTGGAGGAGGGCCAGTGGCTGGTGAGCAGGTCCATGGTTCTCTCGGAGCAGCCGCTCCCGCAAGATGACAAGTCCACGCCTGTTGCGGCCACACCATCGGGTGCAGTATCGACCGTGCTAGCCACCGATGGAGACGAGATAAGGGGGACCATCAGAACGCTTGTCCTGAACAGAGTTGACCCACGTATCAAAGATGAAGAGGTCGGTGGACAAACCTACTACGCCGACTCGTCTGGCACGCAGTGGGTCGGGTTTACGGCATTCGCGATACCGGTCGAAGCAGCAGACCCGTCTTTCGGAGTGATGAAGAAGACCTCAGGAGGAAATTGGGAACTACTCTTCGTCGGGACCGGTCCTGTCGGCGATGCTCTTCCAGACGATGTGAAGAACGGCCTGGGGATCGACTGGTAAAGGGGATATCGACCGCCAGCGCGGAACGTTATTCACGAGTCCCTGAAGCGTTCCCACGCCGCGAGCACGTCCGGGTGCACCGTCCACCCCTCTCGACGCGCCTGCTCCAGCAGCAGATCAAGCGCCCTCGCCATCGCCGCGTCCAGGTCGTCCTGCGCCAGGTCGCGCACCTCACGCCACTCGGGATAGCGTGCCAGCTCGTCCGGCTCCGTCTTGTCCGCCAGGAAAACGATCTTCTCCGCGTCCGACATCCCGGCGCGACCCGTCGTGTGATAGCGCACCGCGTCCAGCACCGCCGCGTCGTCGATGGCGAAGCGCTCGGAGAGCAGCCGCGCCGCCATCGCGCCGTGCAGCATTAGCGGCTCCGCCCGCTCCGCCTCGTTCGGCTCGATGCCCGCCTCGTGAGCCAGCCGCAGCAGCTCTTCGCGCGGGGTCACTCGCAGCAGGTCGTGGCCGAGCACCGCCAGCCGCACCGTCGCCTCATCGACGCGGTGGCGCCGCGCCAGGCGTTCGCCCTCGTCCTGCACGCGTTTGACGTGGCTTCGCAGCGGCTCCGGCAGCCGCTCGACCTCGCGACGCAGCGTCTCCTCGACGTCGGATGCGTCAGCCTTCGGCATGCAGGACCCGGCCGCCGAGCACGTGCATGTGCAGGTGCATGATCACCTGTCCGCCCTCCAGGCCGACGTTCATCGCCACGCGATAGCCGCTGTCGGCGACGCCCTTCTGAGCGGCTAGCTCCTCGGCGACCTGGACCATGTGGAAGAGAAGCGGCATGTGGGCTTCCGTCACGTCCGCCAGCGACCGGATGTGCTCCCTGGGGATGACCATGAAGTGCACCGGCGCGCGGGGGTTGATATCGTCGATGGCGAACAGCAGGTCGTCCTCGTACAGCTTGTCGACCTGCACCTCGCCGGACGCCATTCGACAGAACAGGCAATCGTCCATGGCTCGTTCCTTTCCCGACGACTTTGCTTCCCAATATAGCTCATCGCCCGCCCACCGGCGCAACAAGAAGGGACCGACGCCTCGCGACGCCGGCCCCAGCTCTCGTTTTGACGGTGTTGAAGGTTGCTACTGCGTCAGTTTGTCGTTGCACGCCATGATGGCGTCCATCATCTTCTGGTCGATATCCGGCGGAAGCATGTCATTCCCCGACAGGCCAGCCTGACCGATCCGGGTCAGCTCATCGGAGGTCACGTTCTTCAGAAGCTCGTCGATAGCGCATGTGCAGTACTGCTGCGCTTCGTCGGCGGACTCGCCCTGCTTCTCCGCTTCGTCCAGGCACGACTTGACGGCGATGTCGCGGAATACCAGCGTGTCCGGCTCGCTTCTCGGCGGGTTCGCCTGCCAGGTCGCGGCGGCGGTCGGAGCGGACTGCGCGGTCGTCGTCGTCGTTGCTGCCGTTGTCGCCGCGGCCGTCGCCCAGATCGACGGGTCTGCTATCTTGCTGCCGCTTCCGCAGCCGGCCGTGAGCAGCGCCGCGGCCAGCGAGACGGCAAGCACAATTACCAACAGAGCGTTCTGTCTCAAGACGTGCCCCCTCCTGCTCTGCTGGTATCATCGGCAAGGCGCTATCATCCTCTATCGACCGTTTGGCGTACCCTGTCCGCCGTTCCGAGGACGCGAAAAGGCCGGCACCCAAACGATGCCGGCCCTTCTTGCGGAAAACGTTGATATGCTAGCGGTAAGCCAGTCCCGCCATTGCGTACAGCCGCCGTACCCGCTCTTCAGTCGGCGGGTGCGTGCTGAAGAGGGCCGTCATGCCCCGGCCTCGGAACGGATTGACGATGTAGAGGTGCGCCGTCGCCTGCGTCACGCCTGTCTCGCGCATCGGCCGCATCTGCACGCCCTGCTGCAGCTTCAGCAGAGCGCTGGCCAGCGCCTCCGGGTCGTGCACCATGCGAGCGCCCGTCGCGTCCGCCTGGAACTCCCGCGACCGCGAGATCGCCATTCGAATGACCGTCGCCGCAATCGGCGCCAGGATGACCGTCGCGAGCAGACCGATGATCCCGAGCGGATTGTCGCGACCGCCTCGCCGTCCGCCGCCGAAGATGAGGCTCCACTGCAGCATCCAGGCGATCATCGTTATCGCGCCCGCTACCGTCGCGACCACCGTCGAAATGAGGATGTCGTGGTTGCGGATGTGCCCGAGCTCGTGCCCGAGGACGCCGCGCAGCTCCCGCTCGTCGAGAAGGCCCGCGATGCCCGTCGTGACCGCGACAGCGGCGTGGTCGGCGTTGCGGCCGGTGGCGAAGGCGTTCGGCGTATCGGTGTTGATGATGTAGACGCGCGGCTTGGGGATCATCGCCAGGTGCGCCACCTCGTCGACGATGGCGTGCAATCGCGGCTCCTGCTCCGCCGTCACCTCCTTCGCGCCGGACGCCTTGAGCGCCAGCTTATCGGAGAACCAGTACGACGAGAAGTTGAGCACTGCCGCCAGCACCAGGAAGACGACCATGCCGGAGTAGCCGCCGATGGCCCAGCCGACGGCGACGAGAATCGACGTCAGCAGGGCGAACAAGAAGAAAGTCTTCAGATTATTCATTGTCTCCTCCACCCCGTCGGCCGCTTGTTCTCAAGCCGGGCCCAATCGGGGCAATCCTATCCGCATCCATTATACAGCACCTCGGCCGAATGACAGCGAACCCGTAGGGTCGCATCGCGATGCGCCCGCTGTTGGAGGAACGCGCTCGTTTTTCCCAGAAAAGTTGATCTTCTCGCGTGTGACGCTATAATGAGCTGTCGCGTTTGTCGGGAGGGCTGAAGGATGAGAGTGCGCTATTCCCTCCTGGTCATCGGACTCTTGCTGGCATTAATCGCTGTACTGGGAGGCGTCACCGAAGGCCTCGTGCCGACCTCCACACGCGCGTCCAACCCGGGGACGCCGCTAACTCCATACCCCACACCAGCTCCCACCTTAGATCCAAAAGAGGTCTTTACTGTCGTGGGTGGCTGCTGGCTGGATGCGAAGCCCTGTGACGGCCGCCTGACAATGACGGCGAAGATTGGCGACACTGTCTGCGCCACGGCCTCAGCACGCCCAAACTATGGGCCTACGGTAACCGAAGCCCCCTACTTCGGTCTGGCCGTGCCGTCGAATGAAATTGAGCCTGGTTGCGGCTTCGAAGGCGCTGTCGTGACCTTCTTCGCGGGAGATCAGGAGGCGGCGCAGACCGCCGTCTGGCATGGCGGAACAACACGACAAGAAGATATGAATTTCACGGTAGGCCCTCCCTTCGCGCATTTCATTGGAAATCTCGATAGGGATAGCCTTCAGGGGAATCTCCCCAGTCTTCGGATTCTACCTTCTGTCGGCGAAACGCAATGTGGCGTCGCCTCTATCGCAGGGTGGGGAACACAATACGAGGCCGAGATCCCCTCGGCTGAACAGAGCCCTGGTTGCGGGACCGAGGGGGCAGAAGTGACCTTCAAACTTGTCGATGCGCAGGGCAACGTTGTTAGCACAGCCAGCCAGACGGGCGTCTGGCATAAGTGGGATGGAATCTGGCCGGGGCAATCGCTCGACCTGACATTCTCGACGACAACCGGCATGAGTTCACCCAACGTCGGAACGGGCGACGAAGCGCGGCACAAAGGAATTCCGCTCCAACCGCTGGCAGCCGTCCTCTCCACCGCTGGCGTCGTCGCTATCGTCGCGTCGCTCGCACTACGCCGCCGTCGAGCGACGATGTAGATCCGATTCCTACCATATCGGAGAAATGGGGCTGCCCCTCAGCGACGGGACAGCCCCAAAGCTGCGTCTCTTGTCGATGCGGGCTACATGCCCAGCGACTGCGCCACCATCTCCCGATGGAAATCGGCGTCGCCCCACATCAGGTCCGCCATCTTCTGACGACGGAAGTAGAGCTGGATCTTGTAGTCCTTCGTAAAGCCGATGCCGCCGTGGATCTGCTGGCCGTTCGCCACCAGGCGTCGCGAGGCGTCGTTGGCCCACGCCTTCGCCATGTGGACCGCCTGCTCCGCGTCTGGCTCGCCTTCCGCCACGGCCCAGGCCGCGCGGTACACTAGGAAACGCGCGCTGTCGGCGTCGGTCACCATGTCCGCGCACTTGTGCTGGATTGCCTGGAAGCTGCCGATCGGCCGGCCGAACTGCACACGCTCCTTGGCGTAGTTGACGGTGATCTCGAAATCCGCCTGCGCCAGCCCGATCAGGTAGGCCGCCTCCAGCGTCGCCGCCTTCAGCAGCAACTGTTTCAAGATCGGCCAGCCCTTGTCGATCTCGCCGATCACGTTCGACTTCGGCACGGCGACGTTCTGGAACTTCACCTCGCACTGCTTGTCGCTGCCGATCGTCTTCAGTTGCGTCGTGCTGATGCCGGCGCTCTTGGCGTCGACGATGACCAGCGTGATGCCGTCCTCGCCGCCCGCCTTCGTGCGCACCGCGACCGTCATGAAGTCGGCCACGTTCGCGTCGCGGACGAAGAGCTTCGTCCCATTCAGCACCAGCTTATCGCCCTCGACCTTCGCTTCCATCTGCACGCCGTCGGCGTCGAAGCGCGCGACCGGCTCCGTCACCGCCAGCGTCCACATCTCGTCGCCGGAAGCGATCTTCGCCAGGTGAGCCTGCTTCTGCGCGTCCGTGCCCCAGCCGAGCAGCGGGATCGCGCCGCCCACCTGCGTGGAGAGGAAGGGGCCCGGCACCAGCGCCCGACCGAACTCCTCGGTCAGGACCGCCAGGTCCATGAAGCCCATGCCGCTGCCGCCCTGCTCCGGCGGGACGATGAGGCCGCACCAGCCCTGGTCGGCCATGCCCTTCCACAACTGCGGCGAATAGCCCTTCTCGTCCTCTTCCATCTCGCGGACGAGGTTCTCCGTGCACTCCTTCTCCAGGAAGTCGCGCGCAAAGTTCTTGAGCAGCTCTTGCTCTTCGCTAAGACCCAGGTCCATTCTTGGCTCCTTTCCAATTCTCCGACTCTCACGAGCCGCCGATGATGCTATGTTTCACCGCGCTCAGTCCCTCGGAAGGCCGAGGCCCCTCTGCGCGATAATATTCTTCTGTATCTCCGAGGTGCCGGCTTCGATGCTGTAGCCAACGGACCGCAGGTACTGGTGCGACCAGGCGCCCAGGTGCGGCGCCATCGGATCAGGCGCCATGAGCTGCGCGTACAGCCCCATGACGTTCATCTTTGAGCGGGCGATGCGCTGGTGCAGCTCCGCCGAGAACACCTTCACGAGCGACGCCTCGTAGTTGGGTATCAGCCCGCGGTTCTGCATACTGGCGATTCGATAGGAGAGCATGCGCCCCGCCTCCGCCTCGATCAGGCGGTCCGCGAGCTCCAGTCGCAGAAGCGGGTTCAGGTCAAGCAGCGAGACGGGGGTCCTGCGCCACGTGATCGCGTAGTCGACCAGGTCCTCTACCTCCTGCACCATCCCCACGGCCGAGCCGACGTTAGAACGCTCGAAATCCAGCGTTGTCATGCCGACGTACCAGCCGCGGTTCTCCTGCCCCACGACGTTCTCCTTCGGAACGCGCACGTTGTCGAAGAACACCTCGTTGAACTCGTGCGTATCCGCCATGTTGGTCAGGCCGCGGACCGTGATGCCCGGCGCCTTCATGTCCACGACGAAATACGTTATTCCCTTGTGTTTCGGCGCTTCCGGGTCCGTGCGGGCCAGGCAGATCATCCACCGTGCCATGTGCGCGAGGGTGCTCCAGATCTTCTGGCCGTTCAGGACGTAGTCGTCGCCGTCCTTCACCGCGCGCGTTCGCAGCGAAGCCAGGTCGGAGCCGGCTTCCGGCTCGGAGTAGCCCTGGCACCAGATGTCGGTGCCGGCCAGCACGCCCGGCAGGAAGCGCTTCTTCTGCTCCTCGTTCCCGTGGACGATGATCGTTGGGCCCGCCAGGCCAAGGCCGATTATCAGGTGAGCGGGCCGCGGCGCTCGATGAATCGCCATCTCTTCGTTGTAAATGAACTGCTCGATCTGGCTCATGCCGGCGCCGCCGTATTCCTTCGGCCAGGCAGGGGCGATCCAGCCACGCTCGGAGAGCTTCCGGAACCAGCGCTGTCCTTCTTCCGCCAGCGTCTCGTACGACATTCCCGGTCGAGCGCGCGGCGCTTCCGTCTCGATGAAGTCAACGACTTCTTTCCGAAACGCCGCTTCTTCCGGTGAGTCTCTAAGGTCCATAACGGGTCTCTCCGCTAGTCCTGACGCCGGAAATCAGGCTCTCGACGCTCCAGGAACGCCCGGATCCCCTCGCGGTGCTCCGCCGTGGACATGCACTCGGCGAAGGCGGCGGTCTCGCGCTCAAGGGCTTCGGCGTAGTCGCTGTCGAGGTTCTGGTAGATCGTCTGCTTCGCCTTTCTCAAGGCAAAGGGCGGCCGCTTTGCGATGAGGGAAGCGACGTTCATCGCTTCCTCCATCAGACGGTCGTCCGGCACGACGCGATTGACGAACCCCATCTCCAGCGCTTCCCGCGCGTCAAACGTGCGCGGCATGTAGACCAGCTCGCAGGCCTTTGCCAGCCCCAGCATGCGTGGCAGCACGTACGTGGAGCCGAACTCCGGCGTCAGGCCAACGTTCAGGAACTGGGTATTGAGGCGCGCGCTCTCGGCGGCGATGCGCATGTCGCAGTTCATCGGCAGCGTCACGCCGATGCCCATAGCGTAGCCATGGACGGCGGCGATGCTCGGCTTGCCGAAATGAAGCAGCTTGATGAGCGATGGGAAGTCGCTGGCAACCCGCTCGGTCGCAATGCCGGCATCCTGGGCGTCGGCGCGCAGCTTGAACTCGCCGATGTCGGCGCCGGCGCAGAAAGCGCGCCCCGCGCCGTTGAACAGCACGACGCCGACCTCTTTGTCCGCGTTGGCATCGGCCAGCGCCTGCGCAACCTCGGAAGCCATCTGCTGGCTCCAGGCGTTCAGCTTCTCCGGCCGGTTGAGCGTGATGACGGCGACGCCGTCCCGCTTCTCATACAGAATTACGCCGTAAGCCACAGCAATCCCCTTTTCCTACTCGCGAGGGAGCCCCAGGCCACGCTGCGCCATGAGGTTGCGCTGGATCTCGTTGCTGCCGGCGTAGATCGTCTCGCCGACGGTCCACAGGTACAGGTACTTGATCCGTCCGCCGATTTGCGCCCACGGCGATTTCGCGTCGAGGCCGCCGTATAGCCCCATAACGTCCATGCCCGTGCGGGCAAGCCGCTGGTGCAGCTCCGTCCCGAACGTCTTCGCCATGGAGGCCTGGTAGGCGGGAATCAGCCCCTTCGTCTGCATGTAGGCGACGTTGTAGTTGATAAGCGTCGCCACCTGGATCTCGATGGCCATCTCGGCCAGCTTGTGCTTGACTACGGGGTCGGCGGCGATGGCCTTTCCGTTCGTCTTCGTCGCTTTCGCCCACTTCACCAGCTCTTCCAGCGTCTTCGCCGACTCAGCGGCAAAGCTGATAGAAGACCGCTCGAAGTCCAGCGTCGTCATGGCCACGTACCAGCCGCGGTTCTCTTCGCCGATCATCTGGTCCTTGGGGACGCGGACGTTGTCGAAGTAGGTGTCGGTGAAGCCGGAGAAGCCGGCCATGTTGACGATGGGCATGATGCTTATGCCGGGCGACTTCATATCGCAGACGAAGTAGGAAATGCCGCGGTGCTTCGGCGAGTTGACGTCCGTCCGCGCCATCACGTGGATCCAGTCGCCGACGGTGCCGGACGAGGTCCATGTCTTCTGCCCGTTGAGGATGTAGTCGTCGCCGTCCTTCACCGCGCGAAGCTGCAGGCTGGCCAGGTCGGAGCCGGCGTTCGGCTCGCTGAATCCCTGCGCCCAGATCACCTCGCAGCGGGCGATGGGCGGCAAGAAGCGCTTCTTCTGCTCCTCGGTCCCGTGGACCATGATGCAGGGGCCGATCATGTGCACGCCCTGCCCGTCGAGGATGCGGGCGCCGACGTAGGACATCTCCTCGCGCAGGATGATCTGCTTCATATGCGTGGAGCCGCCGCCGCCGTACTCCTTCGGCCAGTGCATTGTGCGCCAGCCCTTATCGGCCATCTTCTTCTCGAAGGCGCGCGCTTGCTCGAACACCTCCGGGTCTTCGACATCTATGTAGCCGAGCGTCCACTCCTTACGCAGGAACGCTCGCACCTCCTGTCGAAAGGCCTCTTCTTCTTCCGTGAACTTGAAATCCATACTTAAGCCCCCTCTTCGCTAGGACAAATTGATTGTCTGGTCTGACTCAAAAGGGAGATACTCTCCTCCTTTCCCGAGGGCTGATGCCCTCGCAATGACAGTTGCCGTTTCACGTCGATGTCCCTTCCATTCCGGAGGGGACGATTGGCAGATGGTCGTAAGGCAACGTTGCCGTGATCGATCGGAGCCGGCCCTCCGGCTGGTCTGCCCGCACCGAGTCGATGAGCATACGCACCAGCGTCTCTACCCGCTGGCGCGTGAAGTCGCTTTCGAAGCCAAGCAGGTGCCTGGCGTCCAGCATCAGGCCCATGCCCAGGAAATGCCAGGCGAAAGCACGCGCGTCGACGTCCTCTCGTACTAGGCCGCGCTTTTTGCCGTCCTCCAGCAGCTCGGCGAACAGGTCGACGAACGAGGAGTAGTTCTCGCGCAGGGCCTGCCGTATCTCCGGGTCGTCCGCCTCGACGAGCGCCTGGAACTGCAGCTTCATGACGGCGGAATGGCTCTTGAGGCTGTCGTAGTAGCCCACGCCGATGCTCCAGAGCGTCTCCAGCGGGTCGTCCACCTCCGACGCGATCCGCTGCCAGCTATCGATGAGCTTGGGCGCGGTGGTCCGGAGCGTGGAAAGGAAGAGGGCCTTTTTGCTTGGGAAATAGCGGTAGAGGGCGGGCTCCGAGATATCGGCTGCCCGGGCGAGGTCCGCCGTGCTCACCTTCCAGTAGTTGGAGGCGGCGAAAGCGGCCCTGGCGCTCTCGATGATGCGCTTCTTGCGTTCGGCGGCCGGTAGCCTTCTTGCTCGCGTGGTCATATGTTAGTGAACACTCACTACGAACTGAGAGCGAAGAAAGGCTATCACCAAGGCCGCTTATCGTCAAGCGCGCCTGCGCCGACCGGGGAATGTCCCTTGCGTTCGGCCAGCCCATCCACGCGATGAAAGAAGTCGGCGACCCACTACGGCTTCAACAGATACTTGGCCACACGTCGCTGGAGATGGTTAGACGTTACGTATCAATGGCGAACGTTCAGCGCAGTCTCATCGACCGCCGTAGCTCGCCGATGGACCTGATTGCAGATTCGCAACCGCCATCTACAAACGCGAGGCGCTTGCAGGGAAAGAAGCCGAGGAAGTTGAGAGTGATTCGGTAAGGGCGGCATCATCAGTCGCTGCCATCGGGCCGCCCAGGATTTTCAGCCAAGTATATCTCAGCTTCCCGTAGCTAGCTGAGCATTATTGCTGAGTTTAGAACCGACCTAGAACTTATTCCTTATTGCTAAACGCCAGATAACATCAATAATTACCATGACTACTACATATACGATGGCGATAATTCTTGCGGGCGTTTGAGTAGAAGTATTCCTATTAACTATTACAACTAAGATAGCGAGAATCGCTAGTGCTACAGCAACATATAATAACTGGAGACCCCATACAATAATTGGTACCCCCAATAATCTGTACCTCAGTATGTCAAGCATCACGCCTCCAACACGACCAGAGAAGAGAGGGCGGGAGACCGGCCAGCCCCCGAGCGATGCTACCGTAGACTCGCCGGAAGGACTAGCGGCTTGTAGTCCGCCGCTATCAGGAGTTCGTCGACTTCCTCGACCGCCAGCTCCAGCCCCCAGTTTCCCAGGAGTATCAGGGCATCGCGGCTCGGACCGTCTTTCTCGCCGGAGAGGAGTCGGGAGACGTAGCTCTCATCGAGCCACGCGTCCCGGGCGATTTGCGCCTGGGTCTTACCCCCTTGGCGCGCCCGCGCGCCGTACTTCCGCAGAAGGTAGGCTAGGGACTCCCCCCGGCCTCTTGAGGGCGTACAAGGTCGAGTGTCCTCATTGGTCAAGCTCCAATCTATGGTCAAGCTCCAATCTATCTCACTCGTTGAAGGCTGACCGAGTCGACCCTGTTGGACTACTCGCATCCCTCCCTTCGGCCGCATTTTCGGCCTCCGATGCCCGCTTGTCAATGCCGCGCGGGCAAGACCGCAGGATTCGTCCTCGCAGAGCGCCATCTGACCTGCGCTGACCCCTCATCCCTCCTCCGACTCCCGACGCCGCTCCTCTTCCTCTCGCGCCGCCGCCAACTCCGCCTCGAACGCCTCCTCCGGCGACTTCTCCGGCGTCTCCGGCTTCGGCATTCGCGCCTCCAGCCGCGACCCCAGCAGCGCGTAGAAGTTCACCCCCAGGTAGTGCAACGGCTTCGCGTCGTCGTCAGCAAGCAGCCACGTCCCGTCGAACGCCTCCGTGTCCGCCGCCGCCGCCAGCACCTGCCCGACGAACAGCACGTGGTCGCCCACCCGCAGCGCATCCTCGACGCCGCACTCCACGTACGCCACGCAGCCTTCGATGAGCGGCGCTTCCACCCGCGTCGCCTTGAACGTCGGCAGCTTCGTCAGCTCGAGCTTGTCGACGTCCGCGCCGCTCACGCTGCCCAGGTACTGGACGTGATGCAAGAGACGGCGGCCGGGGATGCTGAGGGCGAACTGCTCGCTGTAGCGGATCATGTCGTAGCTGTGGCGCGACGGGCTGATCGCGACGCCGACCAGCGGCGGATCCAAGCTCAGCGGCGTCACGAACGCGGCCGGCATCACGTTGTTCTTGCCATGCCAGGCGCTGGTAACGAGGGTTATGGGGCCGCCCGATAGCAGCCGGCGGGCGTCCGTCTCGGCGATTGGCAGTCTCATCTCATCCTCCTGTATCGCTCGTCGAGAGGCCCTCGACCGCCTGCCGGTCCGACGCGGAGAACGCGCACAGCATGCTCTCGATGTCCGGGTACTCCGCTATCGCCCGCGCCATCGCCTGCGCCACCTCCCGCGCCGGCACGCCGACGATCCCCGCGCCGAGAAGCGGAAAGGCGACGCTCTTCAGTCCCAGCTCCCGACACAACGCCAGCGCCGACCGCGTTCCCTCGTAGATGTCGTCGATGCTGGCCCGCCGGCCGTGCGCGTAGTCAATCGTCGGGACATGGATCACGTAGCGCGCCGGCAGCTTCCCCGCGGTAGTCGCCACCGCCTTGCCCAGGTCGCACCAGCCGACGCGGTCGCTCTCCTCCTGGATGACGCGCCCGCCCGCTCGCACGATCGCCGCCGCCACGCCGCCGCCGTGCCGGAGCTGCGTGTTCGCCGCGTTCACAATCGCGTCCGCCGTTACTTCCGTCACCGGCCCATAGTGAATGCGCATCCTCGCGCCTCCTGTAGAAGGCTACGCTCGCCACAGCCGTAAGCAAATGATAACATCTCTTACAACGAACATAACGCGGGAGTCCGACTATGGCCATCAAGACCAGAACGTGTCTACTTCTCGGGATCGTTATCGGCGCCGTCGCGTTGCTCGGCGTTGCCTGCGGAGGAGGCTCGAGCAATAGTGTCGGCGACGAGCCGGAGGGCACCAGCACGCCCCTCACCACCTGCAAGCCCGCCAGCCCACCGGTCTTCCCCGCTCCCATAAACGTTCCGGCCGGCCAGCAGGAGTACCAGTCCACGGACCTGGGCTACAGCATCCTCTATCCGACCGACTGGAAGGCGTCGCCGAATCTGGCGAACTACCAGAACGTCTTCGGCGATACGTTCTTCTCCCCGAATGCGTCCGGAGACGTTACGCCCAACATCACCGTCACCTGCGAGACCATCCCCGTCGGCGGCGACACCAACGCCTATGTCGACTATCGTCGAGCAGTGCTTCAGCAGCTCCTCGAGGCCAGCCCGGACTCCGCCGCCGATGTCACGGTCGACGGCAAAGACGCCATCTTCTGGCACTATAAGATAGCCAGCAACAATACATCTTCCGTCGCCGACAAGATTGAAATCCTCTTCGCCGACGACCGCGGCGGCTGGATGATCTCGCTCGTCGCGCCGGAAGGTCATCTCGGTGACTACAAGCCTGTCCTCGACAGTGTCATGGCGTCGTTCCACGAGTATTGACGGTGGCGGGAACCTGACGGATTCGCGCGGCTTTTTGGGGGGAGCGGCGCGAGCATCTCGGGCAGGTTGTTTGGTCAACTGGTGACTAATGTTGTTGTGGAGTGGAGCCCTTGCCCGCGCCGCTCTAGTCACCTTCCGCTATTGTTGGGGTAGTAGCCGGCCGGCCCACCAAAAGACAGACCGGTCGACATAAGGCTGGTTGCTGTCGCGAAAGGTGAACAAGCTGAGCTTAGGCTTCACGGCCGCTCCGTGGCATCGGGCATATCCCTCGATCACCACCGGCGCGGCGCCTAAAGAAACGCCCCGAGCTTCGATGAGATGAGCGCCCGTATCCTCGTCGGCACTTGCTCCTGGGCGGACAAAAGCCTCATCGACTGCGACTGCTTCTACCCGCCGGAAGCGAAGACGCCCGAGGCCCGGCTACGCTACTACGCGTCCCGTTTCCCCATCGTCGAGGTGGACAGCAGCTACTACGGCCTGCCCACCGAAGCCACAGCCGGCCTGTGGGTCGAGCGCACGCCGCCGGAGTTCGTCTTTGACGTCAAGGCCTTCCGCCTCCTCACGAACCATCCGACGCCGCCGCAGGCGCTCACGAAAGAGCTGCGCGAGAGCCTGGGCAGCCTGGCCGGCGAAAAGCGTAACCTGTACTATCGCGACTTTCCGCCGCCGGTCCGCGACGAGGTGTGGCGCCTCTTCGCCGACGCCCTCCTGCCGCTCGACAGCGCCGGCAAGCTGGGCGCCGTCCTCTTCCAGTTCCCGCCCTGGTTCCTGCCCGGTCGCCAGAGCGCTGAGCACGTCGTCGAGGCCAAGCAGCGTCTCCCGCAGTACCGCGTCGCCGTCGAATTCCGCAACGGACATTGGCTGTCCGACGCGAACCGCAAGCACACTCTGGACCTCATGCGAAGCAATCAGATATCGCTCGTCGCCGTTGACGAGCCACAGGGCTTTGAATCCAGCTTGCCGCCCGTCGCCGAGGCGACCGCCGACCTCGCCGTCGTGCGCTTCCACGGCCGCAACGCCGAAATGTGGGAGCGCAAAGGGGCCACCGTCGGCGACCGCTTCGATTACCTGTATTCTGAGGATGAGCTGCGGGAGTGGGTTTCCCCCATCGAGAGGCTGGCCGCCGGCACGCGCGAGGTCCACGTTCTCATGAACAACTGCGTCAGCGACAAGGCCGTCGTGAACGCGGCGCAAATGCGCGCCCTGCTTGGAACCTAGGCGATGGAAATGTGTAAGGCTTAGCTGCCGGGCGTGGGGATCGGCGTGTCAGGGTTGCTGCTGGCGGCGGTCGTAGCCTCCGGCGTGACTGGTGGCGGGGGCATTGGAGTAGCTGTCGGCTGTGGCCGGGGTGTGGCCGTTGGCGGCGGCGAGATGACGATGCTATTCAAGATATGGTCGACGATGTCCGCATTCGTCGGGCTGAACGCTTTGAGATCGTCCAGCGTCGCTTGCCAGACGGTCGCTCCGTCTGTTCGCCTGACGACAAACTCTTGGAACGTCCCTTCGATGCTCTGGTCCCAGTACGTGTTCCCGTTCCGCGGGTTGATGACAACTATCGTCGAGATGTCGGCGTTCACCAGCCGCAGCAAGGAGGGAGCCACCGCCACGCCATACGGATTTACCTCCAGTCCCAGCATCTTCCAGCCGCTGCTCTGCGAAGGGACCTGCACCGAGAGCTGACCGATCGCTACGATATCCCACGAGACGCCGGCCGTGTTCTCGTCTTGAACTGGCGCAACCACCACCGCGTTCGGTATAGGCGTCAGCTCCGGCACTACCGGCTGTGGAGTCGATGGTTCGGCGGTGGCGCCACTTTGCGTCGGCTGAGCGGCCGTCGGCGCGGAAGTTGCCGCGCCCGCCGGCGCAGCCGCCGTAGCCTCAGGCGTGGGAAGAACGGTGCCCTGATCATCGCCGCTGCCCATGACAATCGACGAGGCCACGAACAACGCCTTGGAAGAGGCCACCTGGGCCTCCTGCAGGTCATCCGAGGCGTTCGGATCGACGAGCGGCGCGACATTTTGGAGCACCTGCTGCTGCTGCATCGCCAGCGCCGACACCTTCTCCGCGTCCTTGACGCTCAAGTTCGCACTCACGAGGGAATTCGTCTGGCTCGCCAGGTCGCTAAGGGGCCCGTCGCCGATGCGGTGTCCCTCCGCTGCCAGCTTCTGGACTTCGTCCAGCCGTCTTTGTGCGAACTCGATGTCCAGCTGTCTCCGTCCGCCCTGGTCGAAAGTGAGCGTGTAGCGGATGTCTTCCATCGTCCGCTTGACGGGGTAACGCCAATCACCCGGCAGCGTGTCAGCCGACGTCGTCACCGCGAAGCCGCCGACGCTAAGGAAGCCAACCACCACAACGGCGGCAATGCCTGTTGCAATGCGGAAAGCCGGCCGCCAGCGGGGGACGCGCCGAGGCGAAAGCACTTCCTGCGCCGCCGTCAGGAAGCGTCGCCGCGCCGCCGTCACGAACGATCGCCTGGGCTCTGCCGTCAGCTCTCGCCTCAAGCGAGGCTCCGTCATCCTCAAGAAGCGTTCCCGCGCCTTCGCCGCAAACGCCGGCCGAGGCGCCACGTTGAAGGTCTCACCAACCAACGCCGCGGTTCTCAACAGCGGTTCCAGGCCGGCTGCGTCTTCAGGGTAGAGCGAAAGGCACTCCTCCAGCGTTCGTTTCCCGCTGGAAAGCGCTTCCAGACACTCGCTCAACCGCTGTTCAAATTGATTACTCAAATCTGTCCCTCAGCCGTAAGCGTATTTGGCTCCGACCGCAGCATCCTCTGCAGCCTAAGTACCGCCTTGTGCT